>Ga0116174_10004841_pt1 | contig 10507 bp, 9 predicted proteins | sample AD_UKC087_MetaG_FD_89801 | JGI IMG/M metagenome (GOLD analysis project Ga0116174, IMG submission 89801) | Active sludge microbial communities of municipal wastewater-treating anaerobic digesters from USA - AD_UKC087_MetaG | ecosystem: Engineered > Bioreactor > Anaerobic > Digestate | place: USA...
AGCCATGGGCACCTTTGCCGAAGGCACCACGCCCGAGGCCTGCGACGCTTTCCTTGTGTCGGAAACGACCAAGTGGGGCAAGGTGATTCGCGACGCCGGGGTGACGCTGGATTAAGGCCCAGACAGCGGCAGGCCATCCCAAGACCCCCTGAACCGGGCGCGGACCATACCAGTGCTGCCGGGGAACTGGCTTTGCCAGGCCCCTGGCGGCGTCCCCCTTGGGGGAAGACGCGAAGCGGCACAGGGGGCTTCACGTATACCGCTTGGCGCGCAGGTTGTCTTTCATCTGCTGCAGCACCGGTTGCAGCGATGGCCCGATGCGCAGCGCCACGCAGGTGGCCAGCACGTCAATCACTAGCAGGTGCAGCAGGCGCGACACCATGGGGCTGTAGCGGTCGTAGCCCTCGGGATGGTCGGCGACCAGGTGGATCGCGCAGGCCGTCGCCAGCGGCGAGCCGCTGGCAGTGATGGCGATGGTTGTGGCGCCGTTCTTGCGCGCAATGTCCGCGGCGTCCATCAGGTCGCGGGTGCGGCCCGAGTTGGAGATGATCACCGCGCAGTCACCCGGGCCGAGCAGGGTGGCGCTCATGACCTGGATATGGCCGTCGCTGGTGGCGATCGATGTGACCCCCAGGCGAAAGAACTTGTGCTGCGCATCCTGCGCCACGAAGCCGGAGTTGCCCGCACCATAAAACTCGATGCGTTTGCCCGCTTTCCAGGTGCTCGTGATGGCCTCGGCGGCGCGCTCGATGGCGCCCGTGCTGGCGGCGTTGCGGTATTGCAAAAAGGCCGCTACCGCGTTGTCCACTACCTTTACCAGCACATCGCCGGTCTTGTCGTCGGCGTCCACGCTGCGGTGGATGAAGGGCACGCCTTCGCTCACGCTGCCGGCGAGCTTGAGCTTGAAATCGGCCAGGCCGTCGTAGCCCATGCTGCGGCAAAAGCGCACCACGGTGGGTTTGCTGACCTGGGCGCGCTCGGCCAGTTCGCGCACGGGCAGGCGGGCAAAGGCGCGGGCGTCGGCCAGCACCAACCGGCCTACGCGCTGCTCAGCGGGGGCCAGGGAGGGCAGGGAGGCGGTGATGCGGTCCAGCATGTCAATTCCACAAAAAACAAAAAACGGGGGAACGCCAATGTAACTTGGTTTCACACTGCAGGCCGTCGTGGTAACGGGCCGTCTACACTTGCGGGTTGCCATCGCCCCTGCATCAAAATTTGGGGGCTGTTGGCCCACTGTTCACCCCCTTGAGACTTTCGCCATGAATCAGCTTGACGCCCTCAAACAGTTCACCACCGTGGTCGCCGACACCGGCGACTTCAAGCAGCTGGCGCAGTTCCAGCCGCAGGATGCCACCACCAATCCATCGCTGATCCTCAAGGCCGTGCAAAAGCCCGAGTACGCGCCCCTGCTGCAGTCCACGGTGGCCCAGTGGAAGGGGCGTGCGATGGACGAGGTGATCGACCGCCTGCTGGTGCGCTTTGGCTGCGAGATTCTGGCCACCATTCCGGGGCGGGTTTCGACCGAGGTGGATGCGCGCCTGAGCTTCGACACCAGCGCCACCGTGGCGCGGGCAGAGCGCATCATCGAGCTGTACCAGGCACAGGGCGTGCACATCGACCGCGTGCTCATCAAGGTGGCGGCGACCTGGGAGGGCATCAAGGCCGCAGAAAAGCTGGAGCAGCGTGGCATCCACACCAATCTCACGCTGCTGTTCTCGTTCTGCCAGGCGGTGGCCTGCGGGCAGGCCAAGGTGCAGCTGATCTCGCCGTTTGTGGGCCGCATCTACGATTGGTACAAGAAGCAGGCTGGCGCCAGCTGGGACGAGACCGCGCGCAGCGGCGCCAACGACCCCGGCGTGCAGTCGGTCACCCAGATCTACCACCATTACAAGCATTTCGGCATTGCCACCGAGGTGATGGGTGCGAGCTTTCGCAACATCGGCCAGATCACGGCGTTGGCGGGCTGCGATCTGCTGACCATTGCCCCCGAGCTGCTGGCACAACTCGCGGCCTCCGAGGCTCCGTTGCAGCAGGGGCTCAATGCCGAGGCGGCCCGCGCCATGCAGCTGCCTGCCGTCCAGTTCGACGAAGCGGGCTTCCGTTATGCGCTGAATGAAGATGCCATGGCGACGGAAAAGCTGGCCGAGGGTATCCGCAGCTTTGCGGCCGACGCGGTGAAGCTGGAAAAGCTCATCCAGGCCGTCTGACCCTGCGCGTCGCCACAGGGGGCGAATGGCGCAGCGTCATAGCGCCTGGAGATGCTGTCCTGCGCCAATGGTTGCCCAGGCAAGGACCGATGTGGAATGCCTGGGCTTCGTGCAGCACAGGGTGCAACAGGTCCGCAACGCGTGAAAATTCGCCCGCTGTCTGCCGCTTGTCCCGATCCACGCTGTCCCAGCGCGGCCGGAGCCGGCTGCAGCAGGGTTCATCGGTAAGATCGTGATCGGTCACGCGGATAATCCGGTTTCCCGCGGTCTGCGTGCCGTGGCGAGAGGCCGGCAACAAACCGGGCTGCAGCTGGCGCCAGACAGGGTCGCCCGTGCCGCCGAACAAGACGAGGTCGCACGCCATGGAATCGCCGTGGCTGGGGCCAATGCTGCGGAGCGGCCCATGCGACGCAGTGGGTGATTTCCGCATGGTTGCACCGCGTTCCTCGGGTTTTGTAATTGGGTTACTTTTCTGCTTCTTCACGCGCCATCGACATGTCCATGTTTTTCCGTTGCGATCAGACGCCCCAGTGGCCTGCCCTGAAGGCCTATTTCTCTGCGCAGGGCGCGCGTCTGGATCTGCGGCAGTCTTTTGCCGAGGACGCGCAGCGGTTTGTGCATTTCAGCCAGGCTGCGCCCCATCTGTTTGCCGATCTTTCCAAAAATCTTTGGGACCCGGCTGCCGAGGCGCTGCTGCTGGACATGGCGCGCTCCTGCGGTCTGGAGTCGCACCGTGATGCCATGCTGCGCGGAGAGCCCATCAACACCACCGAAGGGCGTGCGGTTTTGCACACCTTGCTGCGTCGGCCGGCAGGGCTGGCCGTGACGGGCGATCTGCCGGGTATTGCGCCAGCGCTGGCCGAGGTGCACGCCACGCTGGACGCGATGCTGGCCTTTTCAGACCGCCTGCGCGCGGATGACCGCATCACCGACGTGGTGAACATCGGCATTGGCGGCTCTGACCTGGGGCCGCACATGGCCGTGCTGGCGCTTGATGCCTACCGCGCGCCGGGCAAGCGCTTTCACTTCGTCTCGAATGCCGACGGCCATGAGCTGGCCGGCGTACTGCGCTTGCTGCGGCCGCAAAGCACCTTGTTTCTGGTGGCGTCCAAGACCTTCACCACCGCAGAAACCATGACCAACGCGCGCTCTTGTCTGGCGTGGTTTGCCCAGCAGGGGGGCACGGATGTGGCGCGCCATTTCGTGGCGCTCACGGCCCAGCCCGATGCTGCAAAGGCCCTGGGCATTACCACCACCTTTGGTTTCTGGGACTGGGTGGGAGGGCGTTACTCGCTGTGGTCGTCCATTGGCCTGCCGCTGGCCCTCTCGATTGGCGCGGCCAGTTTTCGGGGGCTGCTGGCAGGTGGGCATGCCATGGATGAGCACTTTCGCACGGCGCCTCTGGAGGCGAATCTGCCCGTGCGTCTGGGCCTTCTGGATGTCTGGTATCGCAATTTCCATGGTTTCACGAGCCGCTGTGTTGCGCCCTACCACGCCGGGCTGGGGCGCTGGTCGGCCTATCTGCAGCAGCTGGAAATGGAGAGCAATGGCAAGCGCGTCGCGGCCAATGGGGATGCGCTGGCCTATGCCACGTCGCCCGTGCTGTGGGGCGAACCAGGAACCAACGGGCAACATGCGTTCTTTCAGATGCTGCACCAAGGCTCGGATGTGCTGCCGCTGGAAATCGTGGCCGTGCGGCAGCCTTCGCACCGGCTGGCTGGCCACCACGAGCAGGTGCTTGCCAACGCGCTGGCACAGGCGCAGGCGCTGATGGTGGGCAAGGCCAGCGACGACGGGCAAAGGCATTTCCCCGGCAACCGGCCCAGCACCTTCTTGCTGCTGGAATCGCTCACGCCCGAGTCGCTGGGGGCACTCATCGCCTTGCAGGAGCATCGGGTGTTTGTGAGCGGCGCCCTGTGGGGTATCAACAGCTTCGACCAGTGGGGGGTGGAGCTGGGCAAGGTGCTGGCGCGCGATCTGTTGCAGCGTCTGGCCAACGGGGATGTATCCGGGCTGGATGCCTCCACGGCAGGTTTGCTGCAGCGCATGCATAGCTGAAACCAAAGGGTTCAGCCGGGGCGGAAAAAGTTGACCGGCAGGCCCGGAACGTCCAACTGCATGCGCAGCAGGCTGCCGGCCGGGACGGCGGCCTCGCATTCGCCGTCACGCGGGTGGTGCCGAACAAGGAGCCTGCACATGGGCTACGAACCCGCTGGACATCGCGAGCCACGGCCCGGTCATTCTCGTCATCGTGATCGAGCGCCTGCAAGACGTGCTGCTGCTGGCCGGCGGCTTGAGGGTGCTGGAGGTGACCCTGCGCACTGCAGCCGGACTGCCCGCCATCGAGACCATCGCCCGCCACCTGCCCGAGTCCGTGGCGGGCGTGGGTACGGCGCTGAACTCAGAAGATGCCCGCTGCGCCTGCGAGGCGGTCGCGCGCTTTGCCGCGAGCCCCGGCTACAGCCGGATGGAGGCAGCACCTGCAAGGCCCTGCACCTGCCCCTGCTGCCCGGTGTGGCCAAGGCCAGCGAAGTCATGGCGACGTTGGCCGACCGGTTCGCGTTCCTCAAGCTGTTTCCGGCCCAGGCCTTGGGCGGCATCCCGCTGCCCAAGGCCTGGGCCAGTCCGTTTGGCACGGTGCGCGTTTGCCCCACGGGTGGTATCACCACAATTAGTACTACTTGATGCCGCAGTCTCAAATCAACCTGCAATCCATGATAAATGCTTTCGCTGCGGAGGGGTGGGGCACGGTGGCCTTGAATGATGCCAGCCTGTATTGGGGGGGAGCTACGACATCACGTCGAATTGGGGTGCACCGCATAAGGCACATCGCGATGGCCGAGAAATCGACATCTCGTTTGCCCGTGCACAAAACCCGGTGTCTATCTCCAAGCAAAACGACTTTTATGACAAGTTTTGCAAAAGCAAGAAAGTGCATATTCCCTTCTCGATCCTTCATCACTACGTGCGAGTGCCGCACTTCCACGTATTTTTAGAAAAGCAACAAGCCTGTTTTAAGTCGGAGCATTAAGTCATGAAATTTATTCAATTCATTCGATTTGTGCTGTTGGCTCCGGGGCTGTGCCTTGGATTGGCCCACGCCCAAGACAGCGCGGTTTATGACACACAACAAAACTTGTGGAAACTCTACTACCAAGATCCGGAAACTTCCCAGTGGGTCAATAAGACCTATGAGGCACGCACAGCCATTCGGCCGACCATCAAATCCCGTATTTTTAGCAATGGCATACCCTTCTCATACCAATACACGGTACGAAACCAACGTGGTGCGAAACAAAACATCAGCGTGATTAGTATTTGGGGTATCCCGTTGGTCTACACAATCCCGAATTTGCCATTTGTGACGGCCAACGCGAAAACCGATCCTGAGACCGAAGACAAGCAGCAGTGGGTGCAACTTGAAGCGAAGAAAAAATTTGAAACCGGCGTGGTTCAAGCACCCAGAGGCTGGAGTGCCGGACTGCGGGTTGACGAAAAAGAAGGGAAAACCAGTTTTGTTTGGACACCAGGGTTAAAAGATACAGACTCCTATGGCGTAGAGCCCGGTCGCTCACAAAGTGGATTTGCGGTGCTCAGGCCTGAGTTGCCAGGTGTGGCGCGCACGTATCTACAAGGGCGTATTGCAGAACCCTGGGGGCTTGATGGGCTGCCAGAAACGCTATTCTGGACAGCCAAGGTTGATGAAATCGAAGCGCAGGATTACTTGTTGGTGCCCGTTCTGGCACCGGTCATTCCGGTTCCCAATCCGTACAACGGTGCGGAACTGGCGCGCCAACTCAAAGCCCATGTGCAAACCTGGCTGAAATACGGGCATATCAATGCGGATCTACTGACCCGGCTCAACCGCCAATTTGACGTATTGATTCCTGCACTGGACATCGGCAACAAACAAGCGGCGCGTGCTGCGGTGAGGGCCATGCGCAAGGAGTGCGCCGATCGTCATCCCGGATTGACGGATGAAAAGATCGGTGAAGACGACGATGACCACGACGCGCAAGCCATGCCCCGCATGCCAGTCCAGCGCGCAGCTGCTCCCGCGTTGGCCATCGACCGTGTTGCGGCACGTGCGCTGGCCTTTGATCTGCGCTATTTGATGGAGCGAATGGATGCCGGTCAGTAGCGGTCTGTCTGGTCGGGTCCGTCGAAGCCAGGGCACCCTGTGCGAGCAGCCTTTCGACGGGCCCAGGGCAACGGGTTTGTCTGGGGCATGTCGAAAATCAAGTAAAAATGGCCTTTGATCAATATATTTCAATGACTTATAGCTATCAAAAATGAAGCATTTTGGCCTTTGGACTGTCGGATGAGTGCTGCCAGCGCACCGTGACGCGCAAGCCGCCCAGCGCCGGGCTGCGGTCGGTGCGCACCTGCAGATGGTGCAGGCGGGCAATGCGCTGGACGATGGACCAGCCCAGGCCGCTGCCGCTCTGGCCGGTGCCCAGCACCCGGAAAAACCGCTCTCCCAAGCGCGCCTGTTCCTCGGGTGTGAGGCCCGGCCCGCTGTCTTCCACGCTCAGTTGCGCCCGGCCTTCGTCTTGCTCGGCAACCTGCAATCGCACCTCGGCGCCTTCGGGGCTGTAGCGCAAGGCGTTGTCCAGCAGGTTGCGCAGCAGCACGCGTGCCAGGGGCTCGGGCAAGGGAATGCGCACGCCGTGCGCCAGGGGTTCGCACAGCACGATGCGCTGCTGCCGGTGCTCTGCGGTGGCGTGCAGATCGGCCGCCACCTGGCGCGCCACCTCGGCCAGTGGCGTGCTGCTGAGGTCCTGGGCGGATTCGGCGTCGAGCCGGGCCAGTTGCAGCAGTTGCTCCACCAGCCGGGTGGCGCGGTCGCAGCCCTGCACCGTGGCTTGCAGCGCCGTGGCGCGTTCTTGTGCATCGGTGGCGCCCTGCGCCACCTGGGCCTGCATGCGGATGCCGGCAATGGGGGTGCGCAGCTCGTGCGCCGCATCGGCCGTGAATTGCTGTTCGGTGGCCAGCAGCCGGGCCATGCGCTCGAACAGGTCGTTCAGCGCCGTGACCAGCGGCAGCACCTCGGGCGGAACGCCTTCGGTGGACAGGGGTGCGAGCGACTGGGGCTGGCGCGTGGCCACGGCGTTTCCGAGCCGCCCCAGCGGCCGCACCGAGCCGCGCACTGCCCACCAGATGCCCAGTGCCAGCAGTGGCAAGGCCCAGGCCATGGGCTTGAGGATGCTGGTGAGGCTGGCCAGCACGATCTCGCGGCGCACCGACTGCAGCTCGCCCACCACAATGCGCATGTCGCGCTCCGGCCCCTGGGTGACGAACACGCGCCAGGCCTTGCCGTCCACCTGGCTGTCGGCAAAACCCCGCTTGCGCCGAAGCGTCAGGGGTTTCTGCGGCGCGCTGGCCGAACGGGCCAGCAGCTGGTCTTTGTGCCAGAGCTGGAACACTACATGCGGCTGGTGCTTGTCCAGCTCGGGGGCTTCGTTCAGGCGGTCTTCGTCCAGTTCATCGAGCGGTTGCAGGCGCAGCAAGGCCGCGGTCTGTGCCAGATGGGCGTCGAGCAGGTCGCTGACTTCATCGTCGGTTTCGTGCCAGGCCAGCGCTGCGGCCACGCCCCAGGCGACCAGCACCAGCGTCAGCACCGTGGTCAGCAGCCGGGCCTGCAGCGAGCGTGGCCTGCGGTGGGTGTCTGCGCTGCTCATGCCGGCTCCCGTGCGATGCGGTAGCCCACGCCGCGCACGGTCTCGATCAGGGCCGCGCCCAGCTTGCGCCGCAGGTGGTAGATGTGCACCTCGACGGCGTTGCTGTTGATTTCGCTGCCCCACTGGTACAGGCGCTGCTCCAGCTGCTCGCGGCTGAGCACGCGCCCCGCATTGAGCAGCAGCGCGTGCAGCAGATCGTATTCGCGGTTGGACAACTCCACCGCCTCGCCGTGGCACCACACCTGGTGCGCTGCCGGGTCCAGCTCCACCGGGCCCGCTGCCAGCCGGGTTTCGCTCTGGCCGTGGGCGCGCCGCACCAAGGCGCGCAGGCGGGCGGCCAGCTCGTGCAGGTCAACGGGTTTGATCAGATAGTCGTCTGCACCGGCATCCAGCCCGGCAATGCGCGCGGGCACGGCGTCGCGGGCCGTGAGCACCAGCACGGGCGTGGTGTTGCGGCGCGCGCGCACCTGGCGCAGCACTTCCATGCCGTCCTGCCGCGGCAGGCCCAGGTCGAGCACGGCGGCCTGGTAGGCACCGGTGGCCAGCTCGCGCTCGGCGGCCACGCCGTCGCGCACCCAGTCCACCTGGAAGCCGTTTTGCGCCAGGCCGGCTCGGATGCCCGAGCCCAGCAGTTCGTCGTCTTCGGCCAGCAGGATGCGCATGGAAGGGCTCTTTCAGTCAGTCGTCGTCATGGTGGCGATTCTCGCTCCAGTGCGTGGCGTCGGTGGCAGGCGGCTGGGGTGCCTGGTTCCACTGCCAGGTCCAGAAGGCGAGCACGCAGGCCAGCACGGCCGCGGCGAGCCAGCCATGGTTGCTTTTTGCCAGATCGGGGCCAGGGCCTTGCACGCGGCCCGTCAGCATGGGCAGTGCCTGGTTCTTGCGGCGCAGCGCGCTCAAGAGGGCGATCAGGCCGATGTGCGTCAGCACCACGAACAGCAGGGTGTTGCCAAAAAACTCATGCACTTCCTCCAGCCATTCACCGCCCCATTCGTCCCACACCGCGTAGCCGCTGAGGCTGAGCGGCACCACCAGCGCCAGGATCAGCGCCACGGCCAGTGCCATCAGCAGGTTCTGACCCGGGCGCCAGGTGGCCGGAAGGGCGCTGGGCGAGCGCACGGCCGCCAAAGATTTCAGCCATGCTGGCAGCCCCTGCAGCTTGCGCCACAGCACCGACAGGCGGGCCTGGCGCGGCCCGAACAGGCCCCACAGCAGGCGCGCCACGACCAGGCCCGCCAGCGTGTAGCCCAGCGTGACGTGCACCAGCCGCCAGCGCTCGCCATCGGCGGTGAGGTAGGCGCCGGTGAAGCTCAGCGCCATCAGCCAGTGCAGCATGCGCGTGGTGGCATCGACCACTCGGCGGGTGGCGGGGCGCGGCGGTGCTGAAGTTTGCGCAGAAGGGGTGAGGGTGTTGGAGGTCATGGCGGTTCTCACTTGGGAATGTGGACGCGGTCGTCATCAAAGTCGCCCTGGTCGGCGCGGGTGTGGCAGGCCATGCAGTTGGCGCGGCTGCCCACCGCGGCGCGCTTCCACACAGCGGGCTGCACCTCGCGGTGCTTGCGCTCAAACCAGGCGGACTGGGTGATGCGGTCTTGCGGTGGCGCCTCGCGCACGCGTTTGGTGGTGCCCGCATGGGCTTCGAGCCAGGTGCCGATCTGGCGCACCATGGCCGCATCCAGCGAGGCGTCGGTGCCGTAGTGCTGGCCCAGCCCCTTCATCATGCGGGTCCACGAACTGGCGGGCAGCATGCCGGGCGGGTAGGCCATGTGGCAGGCGGCGCACTCTTGCTTGTAGGCCGGCAGCATGGCACTGGCGGGCATCTCTCGGCTGTCGGCCCAGGTGGCGGGCATTGCGCAGGCCAGCGCCAGCAGGGCGGTCGACCGGCGAACGGTGCGCACGAATGGGTTGCGGGCCAGGGTGGTTGCGGTGTGGTTCATGGTGTGCCCTTGGTGGCCTGGGAAGGGGTTTTGGCATCAAGCTGCAGCAGCCAGGCCAGCACGTCGGCCTTTTCGACTGCGGTGCATTCGCGGCTCAGCACGTCGTTGCAGTTGCGACGAAACCATTTGTCCACCTTGGCCTGGTCGGTGAAGCGCTCGGGGTTGAACGCCGGTGCCAGCGGGGTGATGGTCTTGCCCGTGCTGGCGTGGCGTGTGGACGTGGTGGGCGGGTTGCCATGGCACGAGGCGCACGACCATTCGCCGCCATGGCGGCTGGTGAAAAACACGCGGCCGCGCTCGGCGCTGACGGGCTTGCCCGACGCATCGCTCCAGCGCTGCATCTGCGATGCAGCAGTGGTGTCGCCGGCATGGGCCGGCGCCAGGGCAAAGGCCAGTGCCAGCAGCGCCGCAAAGCGGGCGAGAAAGGTGGTGTGTGGGGTGTTGTGCATGCCGCCATGGTGCAAGGCGGGCATGAAGAATGGCTTAAGGCGCTGTGGCGCTTGTGCCTTCTGTTGACTATCTTATTAAAAATAGCCGCAAGCGCTTATCCATCAAGCGCTAATAGCTATTAAAAACGAAGCGGCCAGGTGCTGGATGGCATGGATTGCGGCAGGGCGCGGGCAACCGGGCCCTCGCACGCGCGCTTGTGCTTGTTAATGGTGGGGGTGCAGCCCAGCGAGGCAGC
>Ga0116174_10004852_pt1 | contig 10492 bp, 13 predicted proteins | sample AD_UKC087_MetaG_FD_89801 | JGI IMG/M metagenome (GOLD analysis project Ga0116174, IMG submission 89801) | Active sludge microbial communities of municipal wastewater-treating anaerobic digesters from USA - AD_UKC087_MetaG | ecosystem: Engineered > Bioreactor > Anaerobic > Digestate | place: USA...
ATACCCGACACAAGCAGCGACAAGGATAAGGAATCATAATATGGCTCGTATAGAAGGTGTTGACCTCCCGCGCAACAAGCGCATTCAGATCGGTTTGCGATATATCTTTGGTATCGGACCAAAAACTGCGGATGATATCCTGGCAGCAACGGGTGTCGATCCTGATATCCGTGTAAAAGATTTACCGGAAACCGAAGTTTCGAAACTACGTGATTACATCGGGCAAAACCTGAAGGTCGAAGGCGATCTCCGCCGTGAAGTCCAGATGAACATCAAGCGTTTGGTTGAGATTGGCTGCTATCGTGGCTTGCGCCATCGCCGAAACCTTCCGGCACGCGGTCAGAATACCCGTACCAACGCACGCACACGCAAGGGTCCCAAGCGCACTGTTGCTGGTCGCGGACGCCGACGTGGAGCGACCAAGAAGTAATAATGAACTGAGCAGCAAGCTTGGGGTGGGGTTCCCTTTCTCCCCAGCGGCAACCTAAAGTTTTGCTGCGGCAGACATGTAAAGATTTAGTGAGGAAGAATTATGGCAAAACAAGCACGTACAGCGCGGCGAGCGACCACATCGCGTAAGGTCAAACGCCAGATTTCGACAGGACAGGTGCACGTATTTGCGTCCTTTAATAACACCATCGTGACCATCACGGACCTGCAGGGCAACACCATTTGCTGGGGCAGCTCCGGGTCTGCTGGTTTTAAGGGATCACGCAAGAGCACCCCATTTGCTGCAAGAATGGCAGCCGAGCAAACCGTGAAGGCCGCCCAGCAAATGGGTCTTCAGGAAGTTGAACTGTTCGTTAAGGGTCCTGGTCCTGGTCGGGAAGCTGCGATTCGTGCAGTCCAATCCCTGGGCATTCGTGTGCGCATGATCACAGATCTGACTCCTGTGCCCCATAATGGCTGCCGACCTCCCAAGAAACGCCGCGTGTAATCAATAAAAAGGAAATTGTTAAAATGGCAAGATATACAGATGCAGTTTGTCGCTTATGCCGCCGGGAAGGCGAGAAGTTGTTCCTCAAGGGAGAGCGCTGTTACACCCCCAAATGTGCCTTTGAGAAACGTGCTTACGCTCCTGGTATGCATGGAAAAATGAACGTTGGCCGCCCTGGTCGCGAATCTGACTATGGCAAGCAGCTGCGCGCCAAGCAGAAAGTCCGCCGGGTTTATGGGGTCTACGAACGCCAGTTCCGCCGCTTTTATGGGCAGGCTCTGCGAATGCGCGGACAAACGGGTCCCAACCTGTTAACCATCCTTGAAACCCGCCTTGGCAATGTGATTTATCGCCTTGGTTTTGCGGCCAGTCGTGCACAGGCACGTATCCTGGTGAGTCACGGTCACTTTTTGGTGAATGGTCAGCGCGCTGATATCCCTTCTTATGGTGTCAACGTGGACGATGTCATCACAGTGAACGAAAAGTCCAAGGAAACTGTCTATTTTAAGAACTTGCGCGAAGAAGCCGAAGGTCGCACTGTGCCAACCTGGTTGGCACGTGACCTGACCAATCTTACCGGTCGGATGCTGCGCAACCCCGAACGTTCAGAAATTGATGGCAATCTCAACGAGCAGTTGGTTGTTGAGTACTACTCACGCTAATCTGAGGACTAGTTCAGCCTTACTTAAACGTTAGGCTGGTCAGGGGTAACTGTGACAGGAAATATGGAAATGGTAACACCAAAAATTGAGCGGACTGAAGAGTCGCGCGATTATGGAAAATTTACGATCAGCCCGCTTGACCGCGGCTTCGGTGTCACCCTTGGTAACGCACTGCGCAGGACTTTGCTCTCTTCTCTGAAGGGTGCGGCGGTCAGCGCAGTCCGTATCACCGACGTGATGCACGAATTCAGCACCATCAAGGGTGTCCGTGAAGACGTCATCCAGGTTATGCTGCAGATCAAACTGCTGCGCTTCAAACTCCACAACGTGGAAAGCGCAACCATCAGCCTGGATGTTAAAGGCGAAGGCACCATCACCGCGGCAGATTTGCGCTGCCCACCCGAGGTGGAAGTCATCAATCCCGATCTCTATCTGTTCAGCATCAATGAAAAAGATGCCCACGTGGAGATGGACATGACGATTGAGACCGGCAGGGGCTATCTCCCTGCGGGAGAGCGCGCTGACAGATTGCCTATCGGTGTGCTGCCCGTGGACGCGATCTTCTCTCCGGTGCGGCGCGTGAACTGGAGCGTTACAAACGCTCGCGTTGGTCAGAGCACCAACTATGATCGTCTCCAACTCGAGATTTGGACTGATGGCACACTCTCTCCGGAAAAGGCACTGATTGAATCCTCTCAGCTTTTGATGGAGCAATTGCGCATCATCAATGGCACATCTGAAGATTCACTTGTGAAGCCTGTGGTTCAGGCAGAAATTGAGACCCCATTCGTCAGCAAAGACGTCATCGAAACTCCGATTGAAGCCCTGGATCTGACTGTGCGCGTCTTTAACGCTTTGAAACGCACTGGCATCACCACCGTTGGCGATGTGTTGGAACTGCTGGACAAAGGCGAGAGCGCCATGCTGTCCATCCGAAATTTCGGTGATAAGAGTCTGACAGAGCTGAAAGCGGCCATGGTCGAAAAAGGCTATCTGGAAAAAGAAGAAGAAGTGGAGTAAGAATATGCGGCATCAAGTTAAAGGATACCGGCTCAACAGAACGATGGGTCATCGCACTTCCATGCGCAAGACCATGATCAAACAACTGTTCGAGCATGAGAAAATACAGACCACCCTGGCGAAGGCAAAGTCCATCCAGCCAGATGCTGAAAAGCTGATTACCCTGGCACGCAATGCCCAAAAAGGCGACGACATGATCAAGATCAATGCACGCCGCCAGGCTGCAGCCACACTGGGCAATAACAGCAATGAAATCGTCAGGAAATTATTTGATGACATCGCTCCGCGTTTCTCGACCCGTAAGGGCGGTTACACGCGTCTGCTCAAACTTGGACCCAGGCTCGGCGACAATGCTGAGATGGTTCTGCTTGAGCTGGTGAGCGAGTAGGCAGAAGAGTGGTTTTTTAAGCCTTTCACAAGAAAGCGAAAGGCATGGCACATTACAAACTTATCCTCGCTTACGACGGCACGAATTACAACGGCTTTCAGCGGCAGGCAATCAAGACCAGCGTCCAGGCGACCTTTGAAGAAGCGCTGCGGCGGCTGGGCTGGCAGGGCAGGGCAGTGATGCCCGCGGGGCGCACCGACAGCGGTGTGCATGCCAAAGGTCAGGTGGTCAGTTTCAATCTGGACTGGAATCACCCCGACTATTCCCTGCAGAACGCCTTGAATGCCTTTTTGCCGGCAGATATCGCAGTGCAGAGTGTAGAGCAAGTGGCAGCGGATTTTCATCCCCGTTACGACGCTCTCAGCCGCCGGTACCGCTACCAGCTATATTGGCAATCGGCGCGCGACCCCCTGCGCGACAGGTACGCCTGGCGCCTCGAACGCAAACCTGACCTCGCCTTAATGCAAGCTGCCGCGAACGATCTGCCTGGAGAGCACAATTTCGTCGCCTTTGGTAAGGCACTAAAGGAAGATGGCACCACGATCCGGCGGATTTATTCCGCGGACTGGGTGGAAGAGGAAGATGGCATGAATTTTACGATCGTGGGGAATGCCTTCCTCTATCATATGGTACGGCGGATCGTGTATGTTTTGGTTCGGATCGGGCTGGGCGATTTGCCAGTGGAGACTGTCCGGCTTGGGCTTGAAAACCTGAGTACCGGAATCGTCAGCCTGGCGCCAGCGCGCGGGCTGACTTTGGAAGCGGTAACATTTTGCGAGGATAAATAGAGATTGTTTGCCCAGCCTGCAAGGCCGGGTATGTATTTTGAAAACGGAGAAGTAAAAGTGGAAAAAACATACATTCCTAAAGGAAATGTGGCTGGAAAATGGTATCTGGTGGATGCCTCCGGTCAGACCCTTGGTCGCCTCGCGACCAAAATTGCAGCGCTGTTAATTGGCAAACATCGCCCGGATTACACACCCGGTGTGGTTCTCGAAGATCATGTGGTCGTCATCAACGCCGCTCAGATCAATGTGAACCCGACCCGCGTTGAAGAGAAGAAATACTTCCGCCACTCAGGTTATCCAGGCGGACTGCATGAAGTAAACTATCAGCGCCAGTTGGAAACGCATCCTGATCGCATCATCCGCTTTGCTGTACGCGGTATGCTGCCCAAGAATCGCCTGACAGCGCGTTATCTTGACAATCTGAAAATCTATGCTGGCAGTGAGCACCCCCACCAGGGTCAGAACCCCCAGCCAATTCTTGAAAAGTAGTAAAGAGGAATCATGACACAATATACAGAAGCAACTGGACGACGCAAAGAAAGCACCGCACGTGTGCGCATCTATCCCGGCAATGGTACATTTACTGTCAATGAAAAACCCCTGGCTGAGTATTTCACTCGTGCTGGCGATGCGCCTGCAATCCTGAACGCGATCGAAGCCACTGGTCAGAGCGCCTCCGCTTTGGATGTCACCGTCAAGGTGCAGGGCGGCGGCGTGAGCGGTCAGCGCGACGCAGTCAAACTTGGTTTGGCACGCGCGCTTGTTTCAAAGGATGAAACTGTGCGCGCTGCTTTACGCGCCGAGGGTTTGCTGACGCGTGATGCCCGTGTTAAGGAACGCAAGAAGCCAGGTCTCAAGCGCGCCCGCAAGGCTCCGACCTACACCAAGCGTTAGTCTGGGTTCCCACCTGCCAGCCTGCCTGGTATGTGTGAATCGGAAAATGTTACAATTGAGAGGCTGCCCAGTTTAACTTGGGCAGCCTTTGCATGTTTATTAAGGATGCTGAACTGATGACTGGACGAGGAATAACAATTGTTGGACTGGGACCCGCGGGAGCGGAATATCTGACCCGTGAAGCCTGGACTCATCTCGAGCGATGCGATGAAATCTGGCTTCGGACCAGGTTCCATCCGGTTGTTACGGGTTTTCCGGAGGGTGTGCAAGTGCGCAGCTTTGATGAGGTTTATGATTCCAACGAGGATATCAGCACGGTACTCAAGACGATCGTCCAACAGGTGATGGAGCTTGGCAAGCGGGATCAAGGCGTGACATACTGCGTGCCAGGCAGCCCTCTTGTTGCGGAGGAGACCGTCAGCGAGGTGATGAAAGCTGTTGAAGGCAGTGGATTGCCGATCCGGTTGATCGACGGGGTTAGCTTCATCGAACCAGTTTGTTCCGCACTCGGGATCGACCTGCACCCGCAGATGGTGCTGGCAGATGCTCTCCACATCGCTCAACTTGAAGTGCCCTCCTTCCCTCCCACCATTCCCGCCATTATCTCCCAGTTGGACAGCAGCTTTGAAGCCAGCGAGCTCAAGCTGACGCTGATGGCAAACTACCCCCCGGAGCACTCCGTGGCGCTGGTGCACAATGCCGGCACATCGGACGAAATTGTCGAGAAGCTGGCGCTTTACGAGATCGACCAGTCTGTGCATTTGGGAATGTTGACCTGCCTTTATGTGCCGGCTTTGGACCAGGGAACTTCTTTTGAGGATTTTCAACAAATCATTGCCCGCCTGCGGCGTTATGATGGCTGTCCGTGGGACCGCGAACAGACCCACCTCAGCCTGCGCCCTTACCTGCTGGAGGAGGCTTACGAGGTCCTCGAAGCCCTGGACCAGGAAGACAGCAGCCACCTGCGAGAGGAATTGGGAGATCTCCTGCTGCAGATTGGTTTGCATGCCCAGATCGCGACTGAGGATGAGGACTTTTTGATGAGTGAAGTGCTGCAGGGCATCAATTCCAAGCTCATTCGACGCCATCCGCATGTGTTTTCGGATGTGGATGCAAAATCTGTGGATAAGGTGCTCAACAACTGGGAAAAGATCAAGGCGGATGAGCGCAAGAGCAACGGCGAAAGCCAAAAGGGCATGCTGGACGGCATCCCGCTCAGCCTGCCAGCCCTTTCGCAAGCAGATCAGATCCAGCGCCGGGCAAAACGCGTTGGGTTCGATTGGAAAACGATTGAACCGGTCATCGCCAAGGTTTACGAGGAACTTGACGAACTGCACGATGCCCGCACAGACGCGGAAAGGCAGTCCGAAGCAGGCGATGTGCTCTTCGCGGTGGTCAATTTGGTACGTTGGCTTGAGGTTGACCCTGAAATCGCCCTGAGAGAGACGAACTTACGCTTCCGCAAGCGCTTTAGTTATATTGAAAGAATTGCTGCAGAACAAGGCAAAACTGTTGACCAGTTGAGCTTTGAAGAAATGGATCAGCTTTGGGAAGCCGCAAAAGAGGCTTTTAAGAAAGAAGCAGATGAGGGATCAGCCAGTGGATAATCCCGAAGCACTTCCAAAGCAAGCGGATCCGAGCGATTCCGGAAGCGCCCAGGCAGGGCGGCAGATAGCCCGAGCCGCTGGAATCGTGATGATCGCGTATGTTCTCAGCACATTGGTGGGAGTGGTGCGCGGCATGGTGGTTTCGCACGCGTATGGGACCAGTGTTTCCCTGGATTCTTTCAACGCTGCCAACCGTGTGACGGAGCTGCTCTTCAACCTGACGGCTGGAGGGGCGCTCGGCTCGGCGTTCATCCCGATGTTCACCGGCTACCTGACGCGCAAGGACCAAAAAGGCGCGTGGAGGCTGGCTTCGGGCGTGGTCAACTCGGTGATGATCGTCCTGATCCTGGTTTCGACCTTGATGTGGATTTTTGCGCCATTTATTGTGGAGCACGGTTTATTCGCGCTGGTCGCGGATTCGAGCGCGGGGCAGGTGGCTGAGACGGCGAGACTGCTGCGGATCATGCTGCCGACGGTGATCGTTTTTGGCATCAGCGGCCTGGTGATGGGCATGCTGAACGCACACCAGGTTTTCCTTTGGCCCGCGCTGGCGCCTGCAGCCTATTCGTTGGGCATCATCCTGGGGGTGTTACTGCTGCCAGACGCCTGGGGAATTGACCGGCTGGCGATTGGGACCGTGATCGGCGCTGCCGGGCATCTATTGGTGCAACTGCCCGCGCTGTTCCGTCTGCCTGCCCGGAAATATGACCTGGCAGCAGGATTTAAGGATAGCCCTGTTCGCAGAGTGCTGCGCCTGATGCTTCCGCGGATCTTTGGGGCGGGCATCGTGCAGCTCAATTTTGTGGCGAACACCATCATCAGCCTCTCACTTGGTGGGGGCTCAGCGAGTGCGCTTACCTGGGCGTTCACGCTGATGCTGATGCCCCAGGCAGCGATAGCGCAGTCCGCTGGTACAGCCTCACTGCCTACGCTTTCAGCACAGATGGAACTGGGGAAGTTCGGGGAGTTTCGCCAAACCCTTTCAGGGATCGTTCGCGTCATGCTCTTGTTGGCTCTCCCTGCGACAATCGGGCTGGTTTTCCTGCGCGTGCCGTTGGTGCGGGTGTTGTATGAACGTGGCAGTTTCGATGCTACCTCCACCCAAATGGTTGCCTGGGCACTGCTCTGGTACGCACTGGGTCTGACCGGGCACAGCCTGGTGGAAGTGTTGAGCCGCGCGTTTTACGCCATGCACGACACAAAAACACCGGTGCTGGTAGGTGTCGTGGCAATGACCGGAAATATTTTGCTTTCATTTGCCTTCTCACGGCTTTTCAGCCAGGTCGGCTGGCTGCCGCTTGGCGGGCTGGCGCTGGCGAATACCACAGCAACCGCGGTGGAAAGCCTGGCACTGCTGGTGATCATGCGCCGGCGTTTGCAAGGCATTGGCGGAAGGCAAATCCTGCGGACGGGAGCGTTGGCTCTGGCAGCGAGCACTGTCATGGGTCTGGCGCTGTATGCATGGATGTCTCTGTTTGGCGGGATCAACAAATTCCTGGCATTAGCTATAGGCGTGGTATTGGGCGTGATGGTTTACGCAATGATGCTTTGGTTGCTGAAAGTACCGGAGTTCGGCTCAATCATTTGGCGCGTAAAGGGCAAGTTAGCCCAAAAGGGCTGAAAATACTGTAAGATCTGACCGGTTGGTCAGATCTATTGACAAATGGCTGATTATTTATAGTCTTTATGGTGTTTGGAGTGAGTATTTACGCTTATCTTTCAGTAGGGTTATCTCGGATCGTGAAAAACACCCCGTTTATGCCGTTTAGAAGGGTAATCATGGGGGATCCCTGCCCCCGGGGGATTGAGGGAGAGTTTTTTCGTAGGGGCAGACACGGGGGTCTGCCCTGAAAACTCCAGGCAATCAACCTTATCCAGAAACAATGACTGAACTCCCTCTTACGTTCCTTCAAGAATTGGAAGCGCTCGGGTTTGACGAAGGAGCTGAGACACTGGTGACAGGATATGCTCAGCGTCACATAAAACAGATGCCGCTCCTTGCTAACAATGCCTATTCGGGTGAGGGTTACGACTTCAGCATCTGCCATTTGCATCCGCCTGGGAGGCTGGCGGTCATGGTCTGGAAACTATCCGAAATCCGCCGCAGGTACGAAGATTGCGGCGTTTCCGCGGAAATCATACAAGACACCTTCAGCGACGTAGCCCTTCGGCAGCGTCTGTTTTTCCAGAACAATGGCAAGGTTGGGCTAAGCCGCGCGGATTGCGTTTGGCTGCGGCACCTGGCGAACGCGCAGATCTTCAAGTTGGGCGTGCTGCAATACCAGGTATGGAAAATGTTTTACCTGGAAACCTATGAGGACGGCAGACCCTTTTTTGCGATCAGCGAAACCCAAAAAGCCAGGCTGCCTGCGGGAACACCCGTGTTGAACGTCCACATCCAAAAAGGGGCAGACCTCAGGCAAGAGAATGTGACCGCGTCACTGCGGATGGCGGGAGCTTTCTTTGCCCGGGTTTTTCCTGAAACACGCTTCCGGGCGATGGTGTGTTATTCCTGGTTGCTGCATTCCGGCTTGAAGGCTCTCTTGCCCACGAGCAGCCGAATCTTACGTTTTGCGGAAAATTTCGAGATTATCAGCGAGTCAGCGGATAGTACTCAGGCTGTGGAGCGTATCTTTGGCAAACGCTACCGCCGAAAAGCGGATCATCCGCAGCAGACGTGTTTACAGCGGGAAGCCTTACAGCACCCTTCCAGGCTTGGGTATGCTCTTGGGGTAATTTACCTGGATTAACTCCACACCATAACCCACTGCACCGCGAGAGCGGTCAGCGCACCAAGAACTACGCCGCCAGCCGCTTCACCGGGGGTATGCCCGATGATCTCGCGAAGGTACGAAACTTGAGCCTCTTCCAATTTCTTCAATTTAAACAGTTCCCGAACAATCTGATTGATACGTTCGGCGTGAAAACCCGCCTGCCGGCGCACGCCGGTTGCGTCATACACGACGATGGCTGTAATCGCAAGCGCCAGGGCGAAAACCGGGCTGTCCCAGCCGGCATTCAACCCAATCGAAGTTGTGACAGCGGTCATCAGTGCTGAGTGCGAAGAGGGCATGCCTCCCGCGCTTAAAAGCAGCGTCCAGTCCCAACGTTTGTGACGGAGGTATTCCACGGGCACTTTGATTGATTGCCCCAGGATCCACCCAATCATAGTTGAAACACCCACCGGATTGGTGAAGAAGTCAAGCAGCCTCACACGGGCTCGCTCCCGGTCGACGTAGAAGTGGAAGAAAGTGTTTCCACGCGCAACTGAGCCGTCTCAAGCAGGTGGCTGCAAAGCTCGCTCAGGCGTTTGCCTTCCTCGTAGAGTTTCAGGGCTTCCTCCAAGGGCAGTTCGGTGTTTTCGAGCCGGCTGATGATTTGCTGCAGGGAGGCGAAGGCGGATTCAAAACTGGGTGCGGGTTGGTCGGTCATGGGGTGTCTCCTGAGATAGTCGCGCCGATTTTACCGTCGCTCAACTGGATCTGGATGGCTTGGTCTGGGTGGGTCTGATCAAGGCGTGAGATCAGCTTGTGGGTTTGCGCGTCGCTGACAATCGCAAAACCGCGCCTGAGCACTGCCATCGGGCTGATACTTTCCAGGCGGGCTGTTTGGTTTTGCAGCTTAAGCTGATGTTGTGTTAGATAGTGACTCATGGCACGCTCGAAACGTTCACGGGTCTCATCCTGGAATTGGAGGTAGGTGCGCACGCGTTGAGCCGGAGAATGCCGCTGCAGGCGGTTTTCAGCAAGAAGCAGATCCTGGCGCAGGCTTGTCAGCCTGGTTTTGAGACCCATGACCAAACTCTGATTGATGGCGAGGAGTTCAGCAGCCAGGTCAGCGCTGGTGATCGGGGTGGCGAGTTCGGCTGCGGCGGTGGGGGTGGGGGCGCGCAGGTCGGCCGCAAAATCGGTGATGGTAAAATCCGTTTCGTGTCCGACGCCCGAGATCACAGGCACGCGTGATGCTCGGATGGCGTAGGCGACGGCTTCATCATTAAAAGACCACAAGTCCTCAATCGAGCCGCCGCCGCGGGCGATGATGATCAGGTCCAGGTCGGGCAGGGCGTTGAGGGACTGCAGCCCGCTGACAATGCCCGCGGGGGCTTCGGCGCCCTGTACAGCCGTTGGCGCAAGCGTGACTCGTGCCAGGGGCAGGCGCCGGCGCAGGGTGTTGAGGATGTCTTGCAGGGCGGCACC
>Ga0116174_10004853_pt1 | contig 10491 bp, 10 predicted proteins | sample AD_UKC087_MetaG_FD_89801 | JGI IMG/M metagenome (GOLD analysis project Ga0116174, IMG submission 89801) | Active sludge microbial communities of municipal wastewater-treating anaerobic digesters from USA - AD_UKC087_MetaG | ecosystem: Engineered > Bioreactor > Anaerobic > Digestate | place: USA...
ATTGAACTTATCCCCACCGATGCTCTCGAACCTGAAATTATTGATATTCCCGATGATATTGCCACTCCCGCTGCCATCGTTACCGCCTCTGCCACCAAAACTATTACCCCCACTATTTATCCCACCCTAATTCCCACCAAAGCTATTTCTCCCACTTCTACTCCCATCACCACTCCCACAGTTTCTCCTGCCACCGGCAGCACCCAAACTTACACCAGTCAAACCGACAATTTCTCTGTGGCATATGCCGCTACCCGCCAGTTTTATCAGGATACCGAACCTAGTGGTAACCGCTATACCTTTACCTTAAGTAGCGGCAATTTTGCCGTCCACGTCAGCGCTCCTCCTCAATGGTCTTGGACTCATCCGGATAGGGAATTTACCAACACTTTGTTAGTTTCCGGCAAACCCACCTTTAAATATGAAACCGCCACCCAAACCATCGTTGATCTCCAATCATCCACCAAAAACTATACTATTCAATGTATTCACAACGGTATCAGCGCTCTCAAAACCGAGTGCACCCAATTCATCAATTCCTTTAAGCTCCTCTAATTACTCTTTTGGCAAATCATAACTTATTTCCCGGGCGTTTTCGTCGACATATTCAAAATTTACCCCCACTACTTTTGACTTCTTTTTTACTTTGGCCAAATAATTTTTTCCCATTTGTTCCGGCCATTCAATACAAATTATATTTTTTCTCTTAAATTTTTCCTCAAACTCTATCTCCGCCAAATCCCTTTTATGAGTAATTTTATACAAATCCATGTGCAAAAATTTATCAATTTTATTTTTAGCCGACATTTTGATCGGATATTCATTGTAAATCATAAATGTGGGTGAAGTAATCTTTTCTTTCACTCCCAAAAGTTTGCCTATTTTTCTGGAAAAGACGGTTTTTCCACACCCCAAATCTCCTGACAGTAAAAATACCACTGGTTTTTTCCCAAGTTTGTCCCAAACCTTTTTTAATAAAAATTCAGCTATTTTTTCTGTTTCTTTTTCCGATTTTGATATTAAACTAACTTTTTTCCCGGTCACCAAATCGCCCCGCCTCAAAACCTTAATCTCCGGTTTGGTGATATCAATCACGGTCGATGGTTTGTTTTTTGGTAGCTTGCCGGCATCCACTATCATGTCAATCATTTCTTTTTTCTTCCCCGACAGTGGTCTCAAAAAACTGGTCACCGAATAATTAGGTGTCCTTCCCGACAAATTGGCTGATGTTGCTGTTACCGGCCCCCCTACTAGCTTGACCAAATCGGCAACATATTTATTCTCCGGAATTCTAATTCCTAACGTCCCATTTTCTGCCTCAATCCCCTTAGCTACCCTATGTTTCCCCGGGCCCACAATTGTAAACGGACCCGGCAATAAATTTGCATAAATATTTTTTCCATTTTCATCAATTTTTACATATTCCATCGCCATTTTTATATCAAAAACTGCCACAGAAATTGCCTTGCCAGTCCATCTGTTTTTAAATCCCAGCAGTTTATTTACCGCTGTTTGATTAGTGGGATCGACTGCCAAAATATAAACCGTGTCGCTGGGATATACCACTAACCCGCCCATTTTAATCACTGCCGCTGTCTGTTGGATTACTTTTCTATAATTTTTGGTTATGTCCAAAATTTTCATGTCCCTATTTTATCATTTTCCGCCGGTTTTCGTGCTAAAATATCTCCATGGACAAAGCCTACAGTTCCTCCCGGGAAAACGATATTTACCATCTTTGGGAAAAATCTGGTGCCTTCACCCCCAAAGTTCCCCCAAACCCCAAGTCGGTCAAAACCAAACATCAGCCTTATTCTATTATTTTGCCCCCGCCCAACGCTAATGACCCCATGCATATGGGTCATGCTCTTTTTACCGTCCAGGATATTCTCATTCGTTATCATCGCATGCTGGGTCAACCAACTTTGTGGCTTCCCGGTAGCGATCACGCCGGCATCGAAACCCAGTTTGTTTTTGAAAAAAAGTTGGCCAAGGAGGGCAAAAGCCGGTTTGATTTTGACCGCCAGACTCTCTACCAACTGATTTGGAATTTTGTCGAAGACAATCGCAAGCTTAATCAATTTCAAATGAAACAGTTGGGTTTTTCTATGGATTGGACTCGCTATCATTATTCCTTAGAGCCGGCCATTGTCAAAACCGCTTTATCCACTTTTACTAAACTTTATCACGACGGTCTTATCTATCGCGACGAAAAAATTATCAATTATTGTCCCCACTGCGGCACAGCTTTTTCCAATCTTGAAGTTGATTATGTCGACGAAGTCACTTCCCTTTACTACATCAAATATGGTCCTTTTACCTTGGCTACCACCCGTCCCGAAACCAAATTTGGCGACACCGCCGTTGCTGTCAATCCCGAGGATAAACGTTACACCCAGTGGGTCGGTCAGGAAATTACGGTTGACGGTCTTAATGGTCCTTTCACTGTCAAAGTCATTGCCGACGATATGGTCGATATGAAATTTGGCACTGGCGTTGTCAAAATCACTCCCGCTCATGATCCTAATGATTTTGAAGCTAGTCTCCGCCACCACCTTCCTCTCAAAAAAGTCATTGGCTTTGACGGTCGGCTTACCGACATTGCCGGTAAATACGCCGGTCTGACTGTCAATCAAGCCCGTGATCAAGTGGTGGCTGATATGAAAGACAGGGGTATGTTGGTCAAAATTGATGATCATTATCAGCATCGTATCGGTCGTTGTTACCGCTGCCGTCATGTTATCGAACCTTTGGTTGCTCCTCAGTGGTTTATCAAAATCAGCCCTCTTGCCAAGCCCGCCATCCAAGCTGCTGTCGACAATCAGGTCAAGTTTTTCCCCTCCCGTTTCAAAAAAACCTATCTTGATTGGATGAAAAATATTCGTGACTGGAACATCAGCCGCCAAATTGTTTGGGGTCCCCGGATTCCTGCTTGGTATTGTCTTGATTGTCATCCGGATATTAAAGTTAACTTTTTGGACCACCACAAAAATGTTGTTTCCGGTTTTTACCGTGATCTCAAAGACAACTATTCGTTTGCCGAGATTAACTCGGGCCTTCAGTCCCTGATTGCTCCCGTCGGCGTTGATTTCATCATCAACTCTCCTACCTCTTGTCCCAAATGCCACTCTCATCATATGATTCAGGAAACTGATACCTTTGATACCTGGTTTCTTAGCGGTCAGTGGCCGCTGACCACTCTTGGGTTTAATCCCGACAATCCCGCCAAGTCTTCTCCCGATTTTGATTATTTTTACCCCACTACCGTCATGGATACTATGTGGGATATTCTCTTTTTCTGGGTGGCGCGGATGATTATGTTTGGTGTTTATCTTACCGGGCAGGTTCCTTTCAAAACTGTCCATCTCCACTCCCGGGTGGTCGATGCCAAGGGTCAAAAAATGAGTAAGAGTAAAAATAATGTGGTTGATCCGCTGCAAATGTCCCAAAAATACGGCAGCGACGCTCTGCGAATGTCCTTGGTTTATGGTATCGCTCCCGCCAGCGACTTTGTCGTCTCCGAAGACAAAATTCGAGCTCAGCGAAATTTTGTCAACAAAATTTGGAACGCTTCCCGCTTTGTAGAAATGATTGTTGACCGCTTCCGCCAAACCAACCCCCGTCTCAAAATTGACTCAAAAATTGATAAATCAAAACTAACCTCCGCTGACAAAACCATTCTTTCCCGACTTAACCAGATTGTTGCTTCAACCACCAAAAACATTAATTCTTATCATTTTGGTCAAGCTAGTGAAAATTTATATCAATTTTTTTGGCACGAATTTTGTGACATTTATATCGAAGATGCCAAAAATAGGGGAGAAGAGACCATCCCTGTTCTCCTTACTGTTTTGCAAACCAGTCTCAAATTGCTTCATCCTTTTATTCCCTTCGTTACCGAAACTATTTATCAAGAATTGCAGTCAAAATTTAATTTTTCTCCCGGTTTGTTGATTACTTCTTCCTGGCCCACCCATGAAGACTAAAATTGTATTTCTCATTTTTTTAATCTTTTTGCTTACTGCCAATACCTATCGCCTTTTATCCGTCCACGACAGTTACACTCAATCAAAAATAAAATTGTCCCGCTTTGATGGCGGCATTAGTTATCTTGGCCGCTTAAACCTGTGGCAGTCCCTTGTTTTATCCAATGATTGGGAAAAAGCTGCTACTTTGGAAACAAAGTTAGATCAAACTCAAATCAGCCAATACAAAGCTGATTATCAACCCCAATCTCTTTACACCCGTCTTAACCAAATTCTCAATCAATCTCAAAAAACTGCCGATGATTACATCAATATCGCCAAAATTTATACTCTCTTAGACCAAACTGAGTTGTCTGATGATGCCATCAAAAAAGCCCACCAACTCGACCCCATTAGAGCCGATATTGATAGGCTTTTCTATCAATTGCCATAAAGTTTTATTCCTCTTTCTTTTCCTTCTCTTTTTCTCCTTCTTCGTTGCCGGTGTCTGTGCCCTCTTCATCCTTACCTTCTTTTTGAGTGATTACTTCCACATCCTCAGGGTTGGCTTCTTCCACCACCGGAGCTTCCTCTGCCTTTGGTTCTTCCACCTTGGCAATCAGTTGTTCTCCGTCTGTTAATATTTCCAGCTTATCGCTGTCCAACTTCAGATCAGCTACTATAATCGTCGATTCCAGGTTTTCCAAAGCCGACAAATCTACTTCAATTTTCTCTGGCAAATCAGCCGGTAAACCCTCCACTTCAATTTCATCAGTTACCGTCACTAAAATATTTCCATCCTTAACCGCCTGTGATTCGCCCACCAATTCAATCGGCACCATGGCTTTAATTTTCTCTTTTAAGTTTACCTTGTAGCAGTCAATATGAATCATATTGCCGTCAATCGGGTGATATTGCGGATTTCTAAACAACACTGGCAGCTTTTCTTTTTCATCCAAAATTACTTCCACCAGGGTTGATTCTCCAATTTCATCAAACAATTTCACTATCTCTGCCAAATTAAACTGAATCGACAAAGATTCAAATTCTTTTCCATAAACCGTTGCCGGCAACCAACCTTCTTTCCTGATTTGTTTAACTTTTCTGCCTGTCACCGTTCTTACGGCGGCTTTTATTTGATGCTTTTCTTTGGTCATTTTTTCATTTTGCCAAAACCCCTTTGTTCCTTTCGGTCCTACCTGGTTTCAGCCTTAATAAACTGAAACTGATTATATCATAAAGCTTCCGATTTAATGATAAAATCGTTTATGTCCAAAAAACCTCGTATTCTTACCGGCGACACTCCCAGTGGCAAACTTCATCTGGGTCACTATGTCGGCACTCTCGAAAACCGCGTCAAACTTCAAGACACCTACGACACCTATATTCTTTTGGCTAATTTCCACGCCTATGCCAATTCTTACAAGCAGTCAGACATCATTAACCAAAATACTTATCAAGTTTTTTTGGATAATTTAGCCGTTGGCATTGATCCCCACCGTTCAACTATTTATCTTGAATCCGGGATTCCCGAAACCTTTGAGCTTTATTCCTTATTTTTGACCATGGTTACCCATGCTCGGGCTGTCAGAAACCCCTCCGTCAAAGAAGAAATTAATTACAAAAAAATGGACCCGTCTTTAGGCTTTATTTGCTATCCCATTCTTCAGGCAGCTGATATTCTCGGCTTCAATGCCGACTTGGTTCCGGTTGGTGAAGATCAAAGCCCGGTTATTGAGCAAACCCGAGAAATTGCCCGTGATTTTAATTCTGCCTTTGGCCCCACCTTCAAAATTCCCAAAGCTATGATTGGCCGCGTTCCCCGTCTTATCGGCACCGACGGCAAAACCAAAATGAGCAAAAGCGGTGGCAACGCCATTTTACTTTCCGATGATGAAGCCGCTCTCAAGCAAAAAATTCAAAACTGCTACACCGATCCCACCCGAATCCACGCCACCGACCCCGGTCACGTTGAGGGTAATCCTGTTTTTGAATATCACCGGGCATTTAATCCCAACCGAGAGGAAGTAATTGACTTAGAAACCCGTTACCGCGCCGGTCAAGTCGGCGACAAAGAAGTCAAAGACAAACTTTTTTTAGCCCTAAACAAATTTCTCGAACCTATTCGTCAAAAAAGAAAATATTACGAAGATCGGCCTGACTTGGCCCGCGATATTCTTATCGACGGCACCCGCCGCGCCCGCCAAGTTGTCCAAGAAACCCTAGATCTGGTCAAATCCAAAACCGATCTCAATCAACTTATAAACAAAATATGATAGGTTTGGTTTTATTAATTTTAGCCCAAGTTTCTTACGCACTTGGTGGTGTTTTGATTAAAAAATATCTTAGCGAATACAATCCTTTACTGGTTATTAGTCTCATGGCTTTTATTAGTGGATTAGTTTTTTTTACCGGTTCTTTTTTTAGGTTTCAAAAATACTGTTTCAACTTTTACATTCAAAAATCTTTTACCATTTATCATCACTGCCATTGTTTGGTTAGTTGTAGCTGAGTTTCTATATATTTATGGATTTCAAAAAGCCTGGTTTAACAGGTTACTATAACGGTTTTCCTGTATTTGGATCATAGATTAGTGTTTCTTTTTTGGTTGATCCGGCCCTAGCCCCATCAAAACCACTAGCTACTTTTTTTCCATAATACACAACCCTTTGCTCCTTCTTGTCTTCCCCAAAATGATAATATTCTCCAACTTCAACTACAGTATCGTACCCGTGCTTAGCCATCAACTCTGCAAACTCTAACCTGTTCGGTATGGTACTTTCTGGCAAATTCTCGAAGCTTACACTCTCTATAATTAATTCTCCTCCAATCTTTAAAATTCTATTCGCTTGTTGTAAAAGACGCGCGGGTGTAACACCCTCTTTACCTAATGGGTCAAAAGTTAAATACTCAGCTAACAGAAAGTCTTGGGAATCAGCTGGTACCATTGTTTCTAGTTGATTAGCATCAAGAGTCATATCAGCACCAGCTTGTGGGTCAATATCCAGTGTTCTCCATCCTCTCGTTTTCCACTCAGGCGTATTGGGGCCTGAACCAATTACAATTCCACTTTTCCCTTCTGGCATTCGCGCAATTGCAATACGCCCCTCATCTACAATTCTCAAAGGCTCCCACCCATATCTCACTCCCTCGCCATTTAGCCTCTTGACTGCTTCAGGGGATATTAAAACCGGAGTCTTAACTTCAGTATTGATTTCTGGACTAATTGATCCTTCACCCATATCACCTTTTAAAAAAAATAACTCAAAATAAGTATACAATAAGACCGAAAATCAAGTCATAGAAAAAATACCATTGCATTTTCCGCTTTGTTTTTGAGTTCAAAATACTGTGGAGATTTTTAATGCCCTCATTGGACAAGCCTCAACAAGTCTGAGCTCACCAGCAAGGGCGTTAAAGTTTTAGTTCTTTAAAATTTTGCGTTTTCCTTTGCGACGCTTTTTTGTATATATAAACGCTTTACAGCGCTCGCCGCGGGCAGGGCGAGTACTCTTCCAGGCAACCCCAATTCTTCATTCCTGTGGATGCACATGGACTCGAACCATGGACCCCCGACTTATAAGATCGGTGCTCTTACCAACTGAGCTATGCATCCAAATTTTTAATTTTCTCTATCGCCAAATGTAGCAGGGGCGGGGATCGAACCCGCGACCTTAGCGTTATGAATGCTACGCTCTAACCAACTGAGCTACCCTGCCAAGTAACTGAAATTATAACAAAATATTCATCAGTAATTTCTGATTATTTAATACCATTCGTCCTTTTGGACTCATCAGTACCAACTCACATTGGTAGTGGTATTTCGGATAGATTCTTCAATTAATTTGCCAAAGCAAATAATTTGGAATCTATCCGATTAACCTTCAAAAATTATTTTGGTTTTTCTTTGTCCTGCAGAGGATTGTTGGCAATCATCCCTAAATGATTAATCTTCAGCGGGTAGCTAACTCCATATTGGTATCTTTTCCATTCATTTTCACTGGTGTTGTAACTATATGTCTTCGTCTCTCCTTTCTTGTTTACAGTTTCAAACATAATTGTGTAGGTCTCATCACGCCCATTTACTCGTTCGGCGCCAATCCTGGTCTGACCGTCAAAATTAAGGCTATACTTAGGCCAATAAGGATTTCTATCTTTTTCTTCTGCCTCAACTTGACGTTCATAGTTCCACTGGTCTACATCGTAGTTATACCAAGTGCCGTAAATCGGCTCTTGTCCAACCATCTCCTGATAAGTCTCTGTTGTGTAGTAAGAGCTGTCATAGCTCTCTACCGCTCCGTTACCCAAATCCCGGTAGCTTGTCTGTGGATGATGCACTGTCCTGGTTCTAGTCTCATAAATTGGGTTGTAGCCCGAAATCCTAGTTTCCGACCAGTAGTTGTAAGCTCCGGGCGGTAGCGACCAACCGGAACTATGAACCGTTTCATATTTTTCAATCTTAACCGTTCGCGACCAAGTAAAACCCGTTACCGTGGCTTCCATCGACGTTGTATGGAAAAATAGCCAACCTAATCCGACCAGCCCTAGAATAACTGCCATTACTACAGCTGTTATTTTTGTGTAGGATTTTTGTGGTCTTTTTAGTTCTTTTTTATCCAAAACTCCTGATGATTGCCAAGATTCTTGGAAACCGGGTTCCTTTTTTGTTCTTGAAACCGTTTCTTTTGGTTGACTCGATTCTGAATATGTTTGCCACACATCTTTTGGTTGATAGTCTGGCAGGGGATTGGTTCCTAGCTCAACTACTCTATTACTTTCATCACTTGTTTCTCTTTCATTGCCGCAGCCGATACAACTTAATTCTCTGTCCAGGTTTACCGATCCGCAGTGGGAACAAGTCCAGTAGGGAGCTCCTTTTGCCAAAGCCAATCCATATTCGTCGGTAATTTCATTTTTGCTAAAATGCTCCTTGTCTTGGGGTGATTTTACACTGCCGCAGCCAGGGCACTTTAGTTGACGCAAAGCCGAAATTCCCGTTCTTCCACAAGCATGGCAATCCCAGTATTTTTCCCAAAAAGCCATTCATTTTACCTCCTTTCTTTTTCAAAACGCAATTTTTTGAAGGTTGTTAAAGAGCCAAGTCTTTTGCTATTAAAAGACTTATTATTTTTGGTTTAATTTCTTAACCGTTGAGATTATAGGATATATATTATAATTTTGTCAATATTTATGGATTTTTTTATTCAGTCTGCCAAAAACAAAAAAGTCGTCAACTTAATGACGACCTCTTTGTTTGTTGCGGGGCCTGGAGTTGAACCAGGTCTGTGAGATTATGAGCCTCACGTGCAGCCGTACACTACCCCGCAGGTAAGTCTTGCGACTGGTCGAATTCTAACATAACTTCTCTATTGAGTAAACCACCTTATCCATTCATTCAATTTGGTCGGTTCTTCCGTTTCATGCACATCCATTTCCCAATCTTCCACCCCTTGTTTTTCTTCTATTTTTAGCCAAACATCATTTTCCGTTCCCATTCCCAACAATTCCCGCCTTTGCTGCTCCAAAAAAGCGCTGCTGGTAGCGTATTCTGCCTGTTTCACAAATCTCTGCTTTTGTTGTTTCATGTTTTCTATCTTTATTTTTAAACCTTCATTTTTTATTTCTGCCGTCTTTAATGTCTCATATTGATTTTTGATATTAAAAAATGTTGACACCGCCACTATTACTGCCACCACTCCCAATAATCTTATCTTTATTTTTTCCATAAAGTTGTGTTTTATCCTAGTTTGTGTTACTATAAGACGTATCTAAACCAGTTAATTCAAACTATGGCTCAATTATCATTAACTAATTCTTTAAATACGTTTGCTCAAGCGCTTACCACCAAAGGTAAGTCTACCAACACTATTGTAGCTTACAAAGGCGATATAAACCAACTTATCTCTTTTCTTTCGTCCAAAAATATTACTGATGTTTCCAAGGTTTCTTCGTCCGATATCGACGCTTTTAAGCAGGATCTTACCAAAAATAATTACACTGCCAAATCTGTTTCCCGCAAGCTCAATTCCATCAAAAACTTTTTTTCTTTTCTCAAAAACGAAGGTTTAATTGAAGTTGATCCTTCGGTTGAAATTAAACATCCCAAATACGAAAACGACTTGCCCAAAATTCTCAAACCGGTGGAATATCGCTCTCTTCGCGATGCTTGTCGCAATGATTCTCGCGCTACCGCTATCGTCGAACTCATGCTCCAAGCCGGTCTTAGAATCAAAGAAATCGAAAATATTCCTGCCGATTAGTTCTTCGGGCTTATATTCTAACATCTGGCAAAATTTGCTGTTCACAAAGATTATGTTTTTTTTCTCGTCAATCGTGATTAAACCCTCGGTCATATTCTCGACCAGGTCCCTATATTTATGTTCCGATTCCGATAATCGAAGTTCCATTTGCTTTTGTTCAGTTATATCCCTGGCGATTACCTGGACAGTGGCTTCTTCTTGTTCAGAATTTTTAACCGGAACGAATATATTGTAGAAAAATTTACCTTTGTTCTCATCTTCTAAGA
>Ga0116174_10004854_pt1 | contig 10490 bp, 8 predicted proteins | sample AD_UKC087_MetaG_FD_89801 | JGI IMG/M metagenome (GOLD analysis project Ga0116174, IMG submission 89801) | Active sludge microbial communities of municipal wastewater-treating anaerobic digesters from USA - AD_UKC087_MetaG | ecosystem: Engineered > Bioreactor > Anaerobic > Digestate | place: USA...
ATGTTTAATGACTCTACAACATTGTTTAATAAATAGCTGTATATCTCACAAACAGCTGAGTTGGTTATGCGGAAGTAATCCAAAAATTTCCGCTTAGCGTTCTTCTTACCTTATAGATCTTGATTGTTCTGAATTATGCACCTCTTAGTGGGGTGCATTTTTTGTTATTACATATATAAGGGGATTATAAAGACCTTTTGTTAATAGAAAATTTTCCAAACCTAATAACTTAAATATTTTTCCGAAGCGGATAAAACTTTTTGAGTGTACTGCTGAGTTTTCCAGATCATCTATAAACTTATTTCTTCCAGTATCTTCCCATACTATGTCGTAGGACATAGCGATCTTATTGAGAATTTTATCTATTTTTCGTGGAGTAATAAAATTAACCCCATCGATGAAATTTGTATTTCTTCCAAACAATTTCAATATTAATTTTGTTAGAGGTCTTGAGAAAATTGGTAAAAACATTTGATAATGGAATTCATAAAAAAGAGAGTAGTTGCATGTGAAGACAACAAATTTTCCACCCGGCTTTAGAATTCTAAGTATCTCTAAGAAATGATCTTCCAGATTTTTTACATGTTCCAAAACCATTTTTGAATAAGCTATATCAAATGTACAATTTTGTACAGGTATATGGGCTTTTTCATCTTTTCCATAAAGAAAAATATTTTCATATCCTTTAGATTTAGCAATATCTTTACTTATCTTATATAGTTCCTGATTAATCTCGTAACCGTAAACTTCATAGTTGTTCTCCCTAAGTTTTATAACCTCCAGACCAATACCACATCCGATATCAATGATTTTCTTATTCTTTGTGAAAAAGGAAACTGTGTAATTTGATTTATTTGATTGTTAATACGCCAATCGGATAAAATATCTTTGTTAAAATTCTTTTCAGCAACAAGTTTGGGATATACGTCAGCATACTCATTGCTATAGTGGTTTTTAATCCTTTCAATAATCTGTTCATCAATCAGCATAAAAAGATTCTACAACTGAATAATAAAACTCCCAATATTACAAGTAGCTTATATTACTAACTTTCCCCTGCTTACCCAATTTGATATAAATGTCGTATGGAAGTTATTACTAAAATGCCGTCAGATGATATAGAAGAGGGTGAACGCGATGATCTACAGAGGAAAGTGGGCAGGTCCAAAGATTTCATTATTAAGATGGGAGGTAAAGGTAATATCGAGGTTGGACGTAGAAAAAATAGACACGATGGAGGGGGAAAATCTCATGAGGAGCAAGAAGGTTGGGGATATAATGAAAATAACAGAAGGAATATTCCCCCTATAGAATTAGATGGTGTGGGAGATGAAGTGTCTGATGAAGTAGACGTGTATAAAACAGAAGATGATGATGGCTTACCACCTTGCGGAGAATGGGAGGAAATTATGAGAGAAGTAAATGAAGATTCTCCTCGCGGAGACCCACCTTTAGAATTAACACCGAAAGAGGCAGATGATGAAATGCGTAAGACGAAAACACAAAAACATTTTGGTACTAGGCGCTAAATATAATTTAAACAAATTAAAAAATATTTGTGATTATTAATGGTGGGTGATCCAGGGATCGAACCTGGGACCTCTTCCTTATCAGAGAAGCGCTCTAACCAACTGAGCTAATCACCCTTCTTATCTTTAGAATCAGACAGTAGAAACATTTTATCATATGTATATATAATGAGACTGATGTTTAAAAAACCTATACCTAAGATTTCGACCATCGGAGGAGGTACCGGATCCTTTGTTATCTTGTCAGGCCTCAAAGATTTTCCTGTAGAACTTTATGCAATAGTTTCTATGATGGATTCAGGGGGCTCCACCGGTAAACTAAGAGATCAGTTAGGGGTGTTACCTCCCGGAGATTTAAGACAAGCACTAGTTGCTTTATCAGAATCAGAGGATATCTGGAGAACTCTATTTACATACAGATATGATAATGGTGATTTGTCCGGACATAATTTTGGAAATATTCTTCTTTCTACATTGGAAAGAATAACAGGATCAAATAAAGATGCAGTAAATTATGCAATGAGAATACTTCAAACAAAGGGAGAGGTAATACCCGTAACTTATTCTGATTGCACATTATGTGCAGAGTATGAAGATGGAGATATAGTAATGGGCGAATCAATTATTGATAATAATGTGTACTCTCAATCAAGAATAAAAAGAGTATACCTTTCTCCCGGTGCCTTAATAAACATAGACGCAAAAAGGATTTTAGAAAGATCCGACTTCATAATTATTGGACCGGGGGATCTATATACAAGCATATTTCCTAATCTTGTAGTAGAGGGAATGAAAGATACTTTATCCGGTGTAACAGCTAAGAAAATATTTATCTCAAATCTTATGAGTAAAAAAGGACAAACTGACGCTTTTAAACTAACAGATTTTTTGGAGGAAATTGAGAAATACGCAGGTGAAAACATTCTTGATTATGTACTTATTAATTCAGTAAAACCTGATCCTGATATTCTCAAAATATACCAGGAAAAAGAGGGATCTTGGATGATTGAAGATAATGTAAAGGGTAAATATTTTAAGAAAACAAGAATTATTAGAGCCGATTTAATATCCAGGGAGAAAATACAACAAAACCCATCGGATCAGGTAAAAAGAAGCTTAATAAGACACGATCCAAGAAAAACTGCAGAATCTATTTATAGAATCATTGACAGCCGTTCTCTATTTTGATAAGGTAACTCTTACCTTTTAGGAATTCAATCTTCCTTTCCCTTGAGGAATGTTTTTGAAGCTCTGAATATCCCTTAAATTAAAATTAAATAGTGTTTTAACTTGATGTGTATTGAAATGTGCATGTTGTATGAGTTAGAATGTATAGCACTTTTCTTACCATCAAGGGCCGTTAGCTCAGTTGGTCAGAGCGCTACATTTGCAATGTAGAGGTCAGCGGTTCGATCCCGCTACGGTCCACCATAAAGGTAGGTGTTCTTTTATCCAACGTTTGGGATAAGAGATGAAATACTATTAACAACGTTTATACCTTATCCGTAAAGGGTAAATAGATAAAACGGGTAAGAATATTAAGCACTTTGAAAACTGAGTAGAAAGTCTTTGACTTTATAGTTAAATATAAAGTCAGTCCAACAAATATAAGTCAATTCACCACGAAAATTGAAGATAATAATGCATATGGTGGATGCCTTGGGTCTTTGTGCCTATGAAGGAGGTGCTAGGCTGCCGTAAGCCTTAGGGAGCTGCCAAGAAGCGTTACTACCTAGGGATCTCCGAATGAGGAAACTCAATCATGCGCAAGCATAGATTACAGATTATTAAAAGATCTGTCGAAAGACAGGTTACTAGATAATTATGAGGGAACTTGGCGAACTGAAACAACTTAGTAGCCAAAGGAATAAAAACAATTTCGTAAGAAGATATGATTTCGTTGTCAGATCTATTTCTGACAGCTTTTTCATATTTGCAATTTCCCAAGTAGCGGCGAGCGAAAGGGAAGTAGCCCAAACCCGGACTGTTTTTAGAAACGATTTGCTGATTTTATCGGCTGATCGGATCTTTAAACAGGAAAAGGGGGTATGGACAACCCATTCTCTTTAATGAGAAGAAAGTTACAAAATATTTTTGTAGAAGAAAATTTCTGGAAAGTTATGCCATAGAGGGTAACAGCCCCGTATTCAAAACGAAAATATCTTTCTGGGTTGATCCTGAGTAGCACGGGACACGTGAAATCCTGTGTGAATAAAGCAGGTCCACCTGCTAAGGCTAAATACACAAAGACACCGATAGCGCATAGTACCGTGAGGGAAAGGTGAAAAGAACCTCGAGTAGAGGAGTGAAATAGAAACTGAAACCGTATGCAAACAAGCTGGCAAAGCTCTGGTCGCAAGACCGGGTAATGCCGTGCCTATTGAAGAATGAGCTAGCGAGTTAATATTATGAGCGTGCTTAAGCTACTAAGTAGCGGAGGCAAAGGGAAACCGAGTCTTAATAGGGCGTTTGTTCATAATATTAGACCCGAAGCCAAGTGAGCTAACCATGGCCAGAGTGAAGTTTGTCGAAAGGCAAATGGAGGCTCGAACCGGTGTGCGATGAAAAGCGCTCGGATGAGCTGTGGTTAGGGGCGAAACGCTTAACAAACTTGGCGATAGCTGGTTCTCCCCGAAATATATTTAGGTATAGCCTTTGTATATTAGTCCTGCGAGGTAGAGATACTGGAAGGGGATAGGGCGGGCAACCGTACCTACTCCTACCAAACTCCGAATGCGCAGGTAACTAGTACAAGGAGTCAGTGCTGCGGGGAAATCTCGTGGCACAAAAGGGTGACAACCCAGACCGCCGGATAAGGTCCCTAATCTTTGCTAAGTGGGCAAGGAAGTGAATTCGTTAAGACAGCTAGGAAGTTGGCTCAGAAGCAGCCATCTTTTAAAGAAAGCGTAACAGCTCACTAGTTAAACGGATTTGCGCCTACGATTTAACGGGGCTTAAGCAAAGTACCGAATCCACGGATTTTTCGTATCCTTGTGATATGAAGAATGGTAGGGGAGCTTTGATGCAGCAGTGAAGGTGTACCCGTGAGGGATGCTGGAGCGGCATCAAGTGAGAATGCTAGCATGAGTAACGAAATCTGCGTGAAAACCGCAGACGCCGGATATCTAAGGGTTCCTCCGCTATGTCAGTCATCGGAGGGTTAGTCGGTCCTAAGATAAGGCCGAAAGGCGTAGTCGATGGACAGCGGGTTAATATTCCCGCACTATTGTAGTACCGTTATTACCAATGGGGTGACGGAGTGTAATGGTTCAGGCCTGAAAAGGATTTGGGTCCCGAATGCGAGCCAATCTGTGTAGGTAAATCCGCACAGGTGTTTTAACGTGAGCAGGGGGAAAATCTGCCGCAAGGCGGATAATCTGAAGCCAGGTATACTTCCAGGAAAAACCTCTAGAGAGGTGCTACAGTATCCGTACCGTAAACCGACACAGGTAGATGGGTAACAGAATACCAAGGCGAGCGAGAGAATCGTGGTTGAGGAACTAGGCAAATTACATCCGTAACTTAGGAAAAAGGATGCCCTACTGCACTTACGCAAGTAAGGTAGGTAGGGGGCACAGAAATGGCTCGGGCGGCTGTTTAACAAAAACACAGGCTTCTGCTAAACCAGTAATGGGAGGTATAGGGGCCGACGCTTGCCCAGTGCCCGTAGGTCAAGACCGGGGGTGTTAAAGCTCTTGGTTTAAGCCCGGGTGAACGGCAGCAGTAACTATAACTGTGGTAGAAGGGCAGTTGAGATTGCTCTTATGTTAAAAACATATGTATTCAGCAATCCTATTGGTTTTAACCAATAGAAAAATCTGACCAAATGCTGGAACGTCCGTCCACACTTTTAACCAAAAGATGTGGTCAAAATATCTAGTATAACTAGATAAAAGTATCTTGAGCTACTTAATATATTCGTATATTATTCGGGTATGCTAAGTGAAAATGTTTCAAGTGCGGATAATCAGCAGGAAAGAGTTCCAAGAGATGTTGAAGATTTAAAGTGGTATTTAGCAGGTTTTGTAGATGGAGAAGGTTGTTTTAGTGTTACCATTTGCAAGAGTAAATACACCAGAATTAGATGGAAGATCGATCCACTTTTTCAAGTTTATCAACATAGGGATAATGCCAATATATTGCATGTCTTTAAAAAGACACTGCAGTGTGGTTATGTTAGTGAAAAGGGAGGCAATCCTGTTTGTCACGTTTATTGTGTAGATAGAATTTTGGATCTGATTGAGAAGGTTATTCCGTTTTTTAACGGATATCCTCTTTTAGGAAATAAATACAACAACTTTTTGTTATTTAAACAAATTGTTGAAGGAATCTACTTGAATAAACATCATACAATAGAAGGCTTCACCGAATTAGCTAAAACTGCATTTAAGATGAATAGAAACGGTAAATATCGAAAATATTCTCTTGAAGAGATAATTGGTAGTTTGGAACAATCCCCAGAGGCTAAACGTCAGATCTACAGCAATGTGGAATGATATAGTCCGATCTCTGTGGCGACACAGAGGAACCTCAATTAATTAAGTATTTGAGGTGATAACGTGAATGTCTATGGTAGCGTAATCCCTTGTCGGGTAAGACAAAGAACGAGCCCGTATCGGCTTATAACGGGAAAGTCTTAAAAAATGTGTTCATAGGGAGCACAACGTGCAATTTTTTTAAGACAATCACGTGGGAAGTCACCATGAAAATGGTTGACCCCGTATCGACTGATTCTCCAATATATGTTAGTATATTGCGAGATGAGATGTATCTTTATGAAAGATAAAATGCATCACACGCCGATATCTTCCAATGATGTATATTTAATGCCTTATTTCTCAGGTTTTGTGGATGGTGAGGGTTGCTTTTCTGTTTCAGTAAACAAAAGTAATCATCATAAGATTGGTTGGGAATTTAGACCAAGTTTTTCAGTCAGCCAGAATGCAGATAGAGCAGAGGTTTTATACCTGCTTAAAAAATATTTTGGTTGTGGAAACATCAGACCGGATAGGTCTGATAAAACTCTGAAATTCGAAATTAGATCCATCAACGATTTAATTAGCAAGGTTATTCCTCATTTTGAGAGATATCCTTTGGTTTCATCAAAAATTAACAGTTTTATTAAATTTAAGAAAATTTGTTTATACATTTTTGATAAGAAACATCTAAGATCAGAAAATTTAAAAAGTCTAATATCTTTAGCCAAATCCATAAACCAGTCAAGTAAGAGAAAAATATACAAAATTGAAGATAAAGATATAGTCAGCGCCATTAGCAATAATGGATAGTATAAAAGTGAAGTTCCGACCCGCACGAAAAGCGTAACGATCTGAGCACTCTCTTAACCACGGACTCGGTGAAATTGAACTTCCGGTGAAGATGCCGGGTACTCGTTGTTGGACAATAAGACCCCGTGGAGCTTTACTGCAGCTTGGTATTGATAATCGGTTTTCACTGTGTAGCGTAGGAGGGAGTTCACGAAAGTGAACGTCAATGAAACACCTCTCTTTTAATTCTGAGCGTCTTACCTTTCGCCGTGATCCGGCGATGGGACAATGCTTGGCGGGCAGTTTATCTGGGGCGGATTCCTGCTAAAGAGTAACGCAGGAGCCCAAAGGTTCACTTAGCGCCGATGGAAATGGCGCCATAAGTGTAAAGATATATGTGAGCTTGACTGCGAGACCTACAAGTCGAGCAGATGCGAAAGCAGGGCTTAGTGATCTTCCAAGTGTCATGTGGTAGACCTGGAACTTAACGGATAAAAGCTACCCCGGGGATAACAGGCTGATCTTACCCGAGCGTCCACAGCGGCGGTAAGGTTTGGCACCTCGATGTCGTCTCGTCACATCCTGGGACTGGAGCAAACAAAATTACTCTCCTTATCGGAAACGGTAAGGTAATTAAACGAGCCCAAAACGGTGAAAGCCTTCGTGTTTCAAATTAATATATAGCAATATGTATTATAATAATATAATGAAGGTTAATACCGTGGGAAAGAAATTATCTGAAGTAATTTGTGCTTATCTGGCAGGATTTTTAGATGGGGATGGTGCAATTATGGCATGCATCGAAAATCACCAAGAAAAGAAATTCGGTTTTCGTGTTAGGGTGTTTGTAAAAATAACACAACGTGATCGGATAAATTTAGAATGGGTATTTGTAAAAACAGGACTGGGTTCTTTAATATCCAGGAAAGGTTATTACGAATGGCTAATAAGAGATCAAAATCAGGCAAAATATTTTCTTGATTTAGTCTACCCATATCTTAGGTGTAAAAAGAGGCAGGCTTTAATTGCCGGTAAAATTCTCAATCGAAAAATCTTGTCTAAAAAAGATTTATTATATACAGCACATCTGGCTGATTCATTGTCATTGCTAAATGTTCGTTCAAAGAACAGAAAGCAGAATTTTTCGACAATGATCAAAGATAGTTTCTCCCGTAACGACTGATTCTTTCTTTTTTGGAGAAAGAAGAGACAGAATTTATTTCTGTAATACGGTTCGTGCCTAAAACTTATCTGGTGACAGATTTAGTTATGGCAAAGGTATAGTCTTACCCCAACAGTAATGTTGGAAGGTTGAGGCCCCAAGGGTCCGGCTGTTCGCCGGTTAAAGTGGCGCGTTAGATGGGTTCAGAACGTCGTGAGACAGTTCGGTCTCTTTCCACAACGAGAGTTAATGCTTTGAGAGGACTAATTCCTAGTACGAGAGGACCGGAATTACTAAACCTCTGGTGTACCAGTTGTTCCGCCAGGAGCATTGCTGGGTATCTACGTTTGGACTTGATAAGCGCTGAAAGCATATAAGCGCGAAGCAAACCTCAATACTAAAGCATTTCTGCTTTAAGCAGACGCAAATCCTAGGAGACTACTAGGTTGATAGGTCACAGGTGGAAGTACAGCAATGTATGCAGCCGAGTGATACTAATTATTTGCGCATCTCAATTTTCGTATCAGTGTTTTTCTTTTTGTTTGTTGGGTTTTTTGACTTTCTACTTGGTTTTTAGAGTATTTAATAATTCATTAATAGAGAATTATTGTTCTACTTTGAAAATATATTTACTAGGGGATAGCATCCTGGTGGCGATAGCGATGGGGTAACACCTCTTCCCATTCCGAACAGAGAAGTTAAGACCATCAGCGCCGAAAATACTAACTGTAATTTTTGGGAAGATAGGTCGCCGCCGGGGTATTATCTCCTAGTATTTTTTTAATAATTCATACAATATATCTTATTGCCACGCCCACAATCCTAATATATAATCCCTGTTGTCCTACTAGGACAGAAAGGGGGTTTTGTTATAAGGATATCTGGTATAAAGATTTCTGAAGTAACAAAGTCCGTAAATGTCAAAAGCAAAAAAAGTACATAAAGAAAATTCTGCAATGTCAAAGCTTTTAAAAGAGAAAGATTTGCAGATGAAGGAATTAAAACCGGGAGAATTAATAGAAGGATATGTAATATCCGTAACTCATGGAGAGATATTAGTTGATGTTGGAGCTAAATCCGAAGGAATAATCACAGGGGCTGAGTTGGAAGAAACAGATGGCGTTTATAAGGGATTAAAGGCTGGGGATCATATTACAGCAAAGATAGTACAACCGGAGAACATGCAAGGATACATTGTTCTATCTCTTAGGAAAGCAGAAAAAGATAGGAAATGGAAAGACGCAGAGGAAGCTTATTCCAGTGGTGCTTCTCTGGATGCAACTATCATTGAATATAATAAGGGGGGTTTATTATGCGATTGCCTTAATCTCAGAGGATTTATTCCTCTTTCTCACTTGGACAGATCCCACTTTGCCAATGATATCGCTAAATTTGCAGCAGGAAGTGAATCTGAACTTAAAGATTCTTTAAAAGTATTAGCAGGAAAGATTCTGAAAGTTAAAGTAATTGAGCTGGACCCGGAAAAGAATAGATTTGTATTATCAGAGAAAGATGCTTTATCCAACTATAGTGATGAATCAAAAGAAAAGAAACTTGCTGAAATAGAGCCGGGCAAAACATTGGAGGGAATAGTAACGGGTATAATGCCATTCGGAGTATTTGTAGATTTGGGAGGTGTTGAAGGGTTGGTTCATATCAGTGAAATAGCATGGGAAAAGGTAAACCATCCTTCTCATTACTTTAAAGTAGGTCAGACAGTATCTGTAATGGTTTTGGGAGTAGACGAACAGTCTAAAAAATTAGCCCTGAGTGTTAAAAGATTAACTCCTAATCCTTGGGAAACTGTTGATAGTAAATACCCCGTAGGTACTAAAATTAAGGGTTTAGTGTCAAAAATAGTTCCTTTTGGAGCATTTGTTACCATAGAAAAGGGTTTAGACGGATTAATACATATATCTGAAGCGGGGACTCCGCTTAAAGAAGGGCAGGAGGTTGAAGCTGTTGTTATTCAGGTAGATGGTGCTAACCAGAAACTTGCCCTCAGTACCAGAACTGAAAACTAAGCTAATACTCTAAAAAATGGTTACAGATAGACTTACCGAAAGAGCTAAGAAGGTGATCATCTCCCTTCCCAGGAAAGAACGCCTTTCTAGTAAAATAATTATCACAGCTATAAAGAAAGAAGAGGGTATGGGTAATATTCTTCTTCAGAACGATATTTATAACCGTATTCCCAAAGATAAATTAATAAATATATCTAAATTGATACATGAATCCTACTCTCAGGCATATACTTTAAATCATGTTTACGTGGGAACAGAGCATTTACTTCTGGCGTTGTTAAAGATTGTTAAATCCCCTGATTTTGACATAGTAAAAAAAGAATTAATTAAGATAAATATCTTTCCCGGAGGATTAAATATAACGGAATCAACACAAACACCCCTTTTAGATTCATTTGGAGAAAGCTATGTAAGAAGAGCAATAAGGAATTTAAACCGTAACTTTATACACAGAAATGTATATGACCTGTTTATATCAGCGCTGCTGTTAAAAAATACACAAAATGTA
>Ga0116174_10004855_pt1 | contig 10488 bp, 5 predicted proteins | sample AD_UKC087_MetaG_FD_89801 | JGI IMG/M metagenome (GOLD analysis project Ga0116174, IMG submission 89801) | Active sludge microbial communities of municipal wastewater-treating anaerobic digesters from USA - AD_UKC087_MetaG | ecosystem: Engineered > Bioreactor > Anaerobic > Digestate | place: USA...
CTCAAGATCTTCGGCATCCTGCCGCTTATCAGATTCTTTTATAAGCTGTTCAGCGGTTTCTTTTTCTCTTGCTTCAGCTGCCTCTTCCCTGCCTTCAGCTATCTGCTGGCCAACAGTAATCTCTGCGGCACGCTGATATCCTTCCGCCCGTTCTCTGCCCTCTTCTATCTGTGACTCATGCTTTTCTTTTATCGCATCGCCCTCTTCTTTCTCAAGGATGTTGAGACCGTGACCTTCCTTGCGAAGATTGAGGCTTTCCTGAAACGATGCGTCTGAGACAACGCCGCGCTTGATCAACGTGCCGTCTATGATCTCACGGGATATCTGATCAACACTCTTATATCCAAATAGATTGCGAAGAAAGTCCATGACTCTCGTTTGGAAATTGTGGACAATCTTTTCAATCAATCCGACATCCCCGGATTTCAGTCTCTGGTCATAATCATAGAGACTCTCAGCCCGGGACTGGACATGCCGTGCCCAGATCTCCTCATCAAACTTCCCGTTCCTCTGGAACTCAGGAGCCTGCTCAATTCTCTCATTCTCTTTCTTGGTCATAAACAGTAATCTGGCAAGGTGCGATTCCTCATGGATATTCTCATTACCCAATGCGAATCGAGAGGGGGCCATAAGACGCATTAATGCGACAACGCCCATCTCGCCATGATCACCGAATTTAATTAATTGTCCGCTCGGCTTGATCCCAGCATCAAGAGCGCCTTCAACAGCAATGTAAATCATGCTCTTGTCGCCGGAGTTCAGTGCCTCATCTATAGTCCGTGCAAGAGGCTGTAGTGATTCCTGCTTCGTCTCATCGATGTATGCTCGGGTAGATTTTAGGAATGACACCGGATCTTTATGAACTTCTGACTTGTTGATACCAGTGACAATAATGCTCTTGCCCGTCTTGGGCAATGTAATCTGAAACGCTCTCTCAACATTTGATACTGGTTCAAATCCGTTGTTCATCAATGTATCAACCGCAGCAGTCACATCTTCTGCATTGCCGCTCGCCAATGCATCTTGCGCCAGTTTGGTCAGGTCCTCCGCAAGGAACGAATTCTTGTCAAGTCCAGTCCGTTTACTCCACGATCCGTCTGACGACAGGTCTTCTATGGCACTAACCAAAAACTCTACAGGACTCTGTTGCGCCTGCTCTCTTGTGGTGCCATCCGGCTGATGTTCCAGATGCACAGGAGTAACAGTAGCTCCTGCTGCCCGAAATCGATTAGCCCAATCCGGGTCGCCGTCGTGAATATTCCGAGTCTCCTCAAAGGGGACTTTCTCAAGGGATTCCAACTCTTCCAGAGCTTCAATTACACCGCTCTCTTTTATCTCTTTCGCCCTTTTCTGAACGTCCTCGGATTTGGTGAATTGCATGTGGCGCCCAGCCGTTCCACCTGCAGTGAGCCCAGCGGTAGCAACCATGCCGGGGAATACGTCTACAGCCTCCTGAATGCCAGCCTGGGCTGCCCCGGAAAGTATTGTCTGCCAATCCTCAGCTTTGGGACTGTCGGACTTCCTCAGACCATGCCCCGTCTGAGCATGGGACATACCCTTCTGAACACCTTCTTCGGCGGTCTCTTTAAGCGTATTGGTCATCCATACCTTTGCCGCTTTTGAAAAGATTTCCTTCTTGGACGCATCTGCATTCTTGACGTATTCTTTAATCTGATCAACAACGCTTTTTGTTCCAGCGCCGCCGAACAGGTGCTTGAACTGCATGTTTTCAACGTAGGCATACGGGAGCCCAACAACAGCAGCGATACCACGGGCAACCTCTGGATCAACCCCCGCCTCCACGGCATCATAATAAAGCTCACCTACAGACATGAGATAGAAGAGACTAGCGCGAGCAACGTTCCCGGCTGTGACGGCTGCAACCGGGGCTGTGACAGGAGCAGCTGGGCCAGTGGCACCACCTGTAAGCAGTCCAGCTCCAGCCCCAACAAGGGCTCCACCAGCGGTCGGAATACTCATGCTTGGAAGGAGCCCCTCAAGAGCACCTTCAATCATTTTCGGAATAAAGCCCGTCTCCCCACGATCCGCGTCATGCTCAATGGTTCCCTTCCTGTACTTATCTGACTGCTTTTCAAGCCAATCCAATGAGGGAAGTGCCCCCATGTTAAAGCCAAGAGCGTCATTAATTCCCAGTTCGCTCAACGATTGGATGCCACGGGCTAGGTTCTTGGAACTGTCTATAAATCCTTTCGTTATATCATGCGGCAAATTCATTGACGTAATCCCCTTTAGGGGATTTGTCGTAACCCATGACTTTACTGTATTAGTAACAGTATCAAACCATGGGCGCGTTCGCTCTCTCTCCATGACCATAGCCTGTTGCTCTTGCGCCTGTTGCTGCATCTGCATTTGGGCATAATAGTTTTGAAGAGCGGCATAGTCATAAACAGTTTGTCCAGCCTCATTTTTATATGAGGGTATCTGCGGCACTTGCGGTTGTACAGGCGCTTGTTCTGGCATGGGCTGTTGCTGTACAGGCTGTTGCGTGGGCTGCTCGGGCTGTAATCCTGCCACCGTGTCCGCGGGTACGATTTGCCCTTGCCAATACACATATTGCGGAGACGGTTTGTCGTATATGGACATTATTTCTTGCCTCTTAGTTGCTGGATTGCCTCAAATTCTTCTTCTGTAAGCCATCTGCCTACTTCCTCGTCCCATATTTTTCCCGGATTCTTTGCTCCTTGCTGACGTAGTGGGGTATGCCTGTCCCGAATCGCATCGTTCAGGGCGTTAAGCTCCTCCTCTGTAATCATCTTCCCACCAACATCGAACATAGTCTCTCCGCTAGAAGTCTTATACGGGTTCCCAGTTATAAGTTGTTCTGCAGGAATGATTGTTTGATGTCCCTTATGGAAAACGTGCTTGTTTCGATCATACCTTACTTCGGGATCATTTATGTCTAGTCGTCCGGGTCGCCCATACATTCCCATGCCAGATGTTCCTTGTGTTCGCACAATGTTCTTTTCTCGTCTAAACGGTGTGAATCGACCGTTTTCAATAGTCCCTGTTTTCCCTGACGTTTCATCCCGCGCAAACTGCGCCGTCGGAGCCGCCTCCGTTCCAGCAGGAGGCGGCGGGGTATCGGCAGAAGAAGCGCCGGCAGGAGGCGGCGGGGTAGCAGGTATAGTCCTTAGGTTCCCGGGACCAAAGTATTGAACAAATTCCATGCCTTCAGAAAATGGCGTTCCATCCTTAACTTTCACGAACCCGGCATTAGTTCTCACGTACACATCGCCAATTGTCAGTTCAGACTCTGATTTGGGCAAGTACTCCAACTTCGACAACGGATATCTCGTATCGACAGCCTCATACACTTCGGCCATATCAGCTACCGTGCCAGAGCCAGTAGCCCTCTCCATGAGTTTATCTATCATGCTTTCTCTGGCTGCCATATATTTCTGTGTTGCTGTAGTGCCGTCTGCACCAACACCATATTCTCCACCGCTCTCAGGGACAGGTGCTGTTCTACCACCTACGCCACCGCCAGTGCCGCCACCATAATGTTTCATATAATCATCTGCTAGATTTTGCGCACGCCACATACTTAAATAATGCTCTTTTGCAACCGGATCAACCCAGGTTTCAACGCGCCCATCTTTGTAAATAGTTTTACCCAACCCTGTATCAGAGACGGTTGATGTGGGCGCATCCCCATATTTAACTGCTTGGTCAAAATTATACTGTGCAATACGCTCATTTAATTTACTCTCTCTGTCCTTTATATCAAACTCAGCTTCCTTGAGTTTCATCTGATCCTGCCGGTCCTTCATATCGATCAGCATCTTCTGTGTCTCCATACGCTGGCGACCTTTCTCTATCTCACTCAAGAATTGATGATGCTGTCTTTGCTTGTCTTCCTCAGCACGCAATTTTGCAGCCTGAATGTTTCGCTCCTGCTGCCTTGCCACCTCCTGTTGATACAACTGCGGACCCATCGCGAATCCGGATGCAGCGCTCACCCCAGCAGGCGCTTCTGGTTGAAGAAACGATTTTTGTCCGCCCATCTGAGCCAATCCGCCAAGAAAACCCTGAACAGGAGCGCCAGCAATACCGCCACCGCCACTGCCAGACATCATCTGATTCGTATAATTCATCATCTCTTCATAGTCAGCCATGACACTGTCAGTTGCTGGAGGTGCCACAACAGGCATCTGCTCACCAAAGAAAAATTTAGATAAATCAAGCATGATTAAATCCTATCGATCTTGCCTGTGTTTTCGTTGTAGACCATCCTTGGAGAATAATCCATGTTCAGTCCCAAGATATTACCCAATCCACTCAGCGTCCCCGCACCAACGCCGTAGCTCAATCCACCGCCCAAGTCGGTGCCGCCGCCTATAGCGCCGCCAACGGCGCCGCGGGCAAGCCCAGTGCCAGTATAGCCAAGAGCATCTTTAAACGTAGGCATGACACCACCCGCCGCCTGACCAATACTGCCGCCCACTAAATTGCCAAGCGTAGAGCCTAGCAGCGGATTTCCCGTCAAAAGAGTACCGGCAAGCCCGCCAAGCAAAGCCCCGCCTTTACCCCAGCTAGACGCTTTGCGCATCGTGTCCTGTGCTTTTATCGTATCCTTTGTAATTTGCGGTTGCAGTGAGCCCACGGGAATCCGATAGTTCCTGTCCAATTCACCATAACCAAATGTCTTGTCTTTATTAAAAAGATTTAACATGTCAATAACCTCTATACTTGTTTTTGATCTTTAACTGATCATCATAGTAAGGATAAAAAGAGGAGCCTAAGGATCCTTGCGTCGCGGGCGGGTTCTGATTGCCAAAGGAGCCAAAGGAGCCCAAGGATTCCTGCGTCGCAGGCAAACTCTGATTGCCAAGGGAAAGTTTGCTGTTAAATAAACTGGTATCAATACCGGGAGTATCTCCAGTTGATCCCGGGACAGCAGCCGGAGCGGCTGCACCGGGGGACGCAAGCCCTTTCGTCGGGAATAGCGCTCCTGTCAACGGACCCTTCTGGAAACCGCCGCTTTGCGTAAAATTGCCGATCGCAGACGTCACGTCACCGGCAGACTTCGCGCCAGCCAACCCGGCACCCAGAGCCATGCCGGGCTCTCCGCCAACTAAATAGCCAGCACCAGCGCCAATTAAAGACTTGACCAAGCCCTTCTTTTGTCGCTTCTCTTCCCGTTTCCGTTGCAACTCAGCCGCATTGGCAGCCGCTGCGGAAGAAACGCTTTCCCGGAGATTGTTACCGACAACACCGGCAGGACCACCATCACCCATCCCTGCTCCCACATCAAGGAAAAACTTAGAGATGGCAAATGCTTTCTCTTTCTTTTTTAGTCCGCTTGTACCCATTATCCGCTCCTTTATAAGACTGATGTAATCAGTCCGGTTAATCCGCCAATAGCATCCATCAAAAAACCAGCCGTTTGCATTTTTCTTGTGAATTGGCTTGGAGTCTCACGAACTCCTGTTGCCTGACCAAGAGATGCTGAAGCCTGCTGAATAACACTCATATTCTGAAGTTGCGACTGCCATTTCAGCCCAGCAAGACCCTCAATAAACGCCGCTCTCTGCTGCATTACGTCCCAGCGAAGTGTCTCGGACTTGACCAACATTTCACGGTCACTGATCAATTCGGCAGTGTGCTTGCGCATGCCTTCAGCGACCATGCTCCCAATCATGCTCAAATGGCTCTCGTAACTGCGCATCCAGCCAAGATACACGTCATAAAGCGCCTTGGACAGGTTCTGCTTCATCGTAATATCATCCAACAACCGCTGTTGTTCCATGGCGTCGTACTTATGCCGAATGTCCTGATCGGCAAGGATGGCTTTCATAACCATCTCTTTATCCTGCATTGACGCCCTTACAGATGCGTCCTGCGTAGACAGTCTTGCCTTCAGCATCGAATCACGATAAGCCAAATCAAAACGAAGCGCAGAGTCCTGATTAGCCAATGCTGCCTTCATCGCCGTCTCCTGATTCACTATGGCAACCTTCAATTCGGCGCCATGATTCTCAAAAGCAGCCCGAAGCAGACCCTCATGCTCCGCCAATGCCGCCTTGACAAGAATATCCTGCTCACCAATCTTCAGACGGAGGATGCTCTCGCCCTGCGCAATGTTCACTCGTGTAGCATTTTCCGCTGTCGCAATAGCAAGTCTGGAATCAGTTTCCAAAACAGCTATCTGAGCACGAACATCATTCTCCTGATCTGCTATTGCAGCACGGACAGATGCGTCAAATTCAGATAACTGAATCCGTGCCCAAGTCTCCTGCTTCCCAAGACTTATCCGGAGATAAGCATCCTGATTCGCAATCAGCCTCTTGAATTCGGTCTCAAGAAGCGCAAGACCCTCTCGTACAGCCAGTTCTCCAGCGCGAATCTTGGCGTCCTGATTGCCAGTCATGACGCGAACTTTGTTCTCCGCATCAGCAATAATTGTGCGAATCTTCCCGTCATAAGACGCAATCGCCGCTTTCAACACATTCTCCGCCTGTGCAATATTCTCTGAACTGGTAATCTCACGATTTGATATGGCTGCACGCAATGCATTCTCAGCATAAGCAATCTCAGCTTTTAAGTCAGAATCAAACTTTGTCAACACGGCCTTTGTAGCAGCATCATGATTTGCCAGATTAGTGCGGGATATATCCTCCTGTAATGCCAGCGCAACACGAACCCGGGACTCGGTCGTTGTCAATGCAGCTCGTAACGAATTCTCTGCATAGGCAATAGATGCCCGATTATAGGCATCTTTGTTCGCCATAGCCACTTGCGTTCCAAGTTGCGCTATCGTGCTTGCCGCCTGTAATGCAATCTCCGTCTTGGATATTTGTGCACGTAGCGAATTCTCTGCAAGCACACGCTCAATGGACGTACCTGCCTCCAGAACGGCAGCAGACATGCGCGTCAGATTTTCAGCAGTTGATATTGCCGCCCGAACAGCATTTTCATAATTTGTCATCGAAACACGGGTTTTCAGGTCGGCATTCTGCAAGGACGCACGAACCCAGCCCTCAAACTGAGATACAATAAGGCGAACACCATTCTCAGCATAACCAAGCAATGTACGCAGGTAATTCTCCGCAGATGCAATATTCGCGCGTGTTTCCAAGTCAGCAGCAGTTGAGGCGAGCCCGACATTCGCTTTCATCGCATCAATCACAAGTTCCTTCTCGTACTGATTAACCTGAGATTCCTTGTTCGCGGCAAGTATTGCATGCGCCCTGTCAAAATGAGAGGATAACCCTCGCCGCCCAAGGGACAGAGACCTGCGCATATTCGATTCTTCTTCGGAGTAGCGAAGTGTCAATGAATCACGCAACGCAGATACAGCAGCATCAATATCAGCACGGAGTATCGCATCATAAACAGACAGATCGATAACGCCCGGTAATACTTTCCCTTTCGAAAGCGTTATTTCATCCGCAACAACCGGTGAATAGCCCGCAGGCAAATAATCTTCCGGGATCGTTACATCCAGATCAACCTCGTGCGACGTCGCATCAGTAGCAGGCAAAACCACTTCACCATAATCAGATACATCAGGGACAGACGGCTTATAAACACTATCAGGATCCAATACAGGCGGGACAATGTCTGTTGCTGTGGCGTCCTCAGTAGATGGCTGTATCAGTGTACCTACATTAGTCAAATCCTCAAAAGTAAGATCGTCAATATCGCCGATAAATATAGAATCGCCAGCAAGAGGGGCGGTAATACTCCCCTTCGGAATTACCCCCGCTGTTATTGCCGTGCTGGCTGCAATCGTACCGCCAACAACATCATTAGGCTGAGAGATGTTGGTGTACTCATTTGACGTGAAATAAATAGCGTCCACCTGATACTCAATGGGATCGGAGTCTATGGTTGCATTCGCAATGTTTACCTCAGGCATGCCCCCGGCAATCAATGTCGGAGCGCTGATACTCATGGAGCCTGGCGTAACTGTCTTTAGCGTAGATGCGGACCCATACTCAATCTCATCCAAGTCGGGGTGAGTAATATCCGTGTCTACAGTAATTCCAGAAACGTCTACTAAAGGAACAGTATCAATTATATCCGCATCAACGTCAAATGCAGCCGATTCCAAAACAGTTATACTGGTAGAATTACCAACAAACGATTCTGGATCAATTGTATCAATCTCAGTAGCATTCTTTACTTCCGCATAAGGGTCAGTCCCACCGGATTCGATATAGCCGCTGTTCAAGATATTGTCTATGGGTGCGACCATGCTGTCAGACCCGATTACCATATCAGTCATTTGATCAAAGTAGTCTTTAGTGTTCTCCCCAAAAATATCAGGTAAAGAACTCGCGCCCTCTTTGAATGCCACATCTTTTTCAATCGCTTCGAGGGCGCCCATTATCCCTTCGTTCTTTTTGCCAGTAGTATCACTGAATGCACGCCATAGACTAGCGGTTGAGAACTGATTCTCGTCGTTACCAAACCCAAGCAGAGGGTTCCGATATGCCATGTATTTCGGATCATCAAATATCGAGTCGCCATTAGGAATCGCTATCTGATTATACGCCCACCACCACGGCCCTTTTACATAATGAATACCAAACTCAGAGCCTGTCCCGGCTTCACGACCAGAACTTGATTTTGCACCAATGCCCCCCGTTTGAGAGCTGTTATATGCATACATTGCTGCACGAAACGCGCCAAAGTCAAACAAATTCGAGTCTGGTGAAGTCAGCGATATGTTTGCATTGTTGTGCGCCCTGAAATGACCTCCAATATTTTCCTGCTTAACAGGCATCCAGTCATGATCTTTGTCCCCCGCCTTGTCGGCGTGGACAGACCCAAACATTGCCCTGACATAGGGGTCGTAAATGGCCTCTGTTGTACTTGACTGATCCCAACCCATAATTAGACCTCCCTTGACCCGACCGTGCGCAATCGCCAATCGTCCGCCTTCATAATTTCAATCACTCTCGGGTTATCAGAGACAGCCATCAGAGTCTTTACATTAGCAGTGCGGAGCATATCGCACAAAATAGAAATAGCCTCTTTCCAATCATCAATTGAAAACCCGTCTGAGTTCAAGCCAAGGATGTTTATTCCGGACATGCCTTCAATGACAGTCGGTTGCAGAACAAGCGATCCACAAATAAGGTCGTCTTTCCAAATGGCAAGACAATACAACTCCTTCGCCCGAATCCTCCGGGATATATCGGCAATACCCCATCGATCCGATGACGATTCTACCGCCTTCATCAATGACGGCCAAAGAGCAGTCACACCATGTTGTTCTAGAAGTTCAAGCCTCAGCCTGCTCTTCTTCTGAACCTGATTGTGATACTCCTCTAGTGCCTCTGATATAACGTCGGTCATGAGATTGATACCTTATCTCTGCTTTCGTGATTCGATCGCCGGGGCGCGCTACCCCGGACACGCGAACTGTGCCATAGACAAAAGACGTGTTACTGAACGCAGCACCTTCCGGAGAGCAGAGAACGGGTTTCCCCGCGCACATGGTCGCATCACTGCTATACTTATAGTCGGTAGTGACATGAACATCGCTCATCTCGGAACTTACATTTACAACGGTAATTCGTTTTTGCCCGTTATTCGCCATGTCCAGTATGTTAGTTTTCAGTGAAACATTAACATAAGAAGGCATCGGATCTGCTATTACTATTGTTCCCTGAGATAAGACAGACATGCCTCTAGGAGCCCAGTCCATAGGCCCGCCTAGCCCTCTCTCAGTGAGTATATAATTGCCCACCCAGTAATAACCCGTACCGGGCTCGAGCTGCACTCGTGGCTGGGTGTTTCTGAATATCCAATCATAACCAAGTTTTTCAGCGGTAAAATTGTGCAGGATCCGCCAGACATTACCATCAGTGCCAACAAACACGTGCTGATAAAGCGTCCCGTCCACCGATAACGCCCCGGCAATACCCACGTCAGATGGAAGTCCGTGTATCTCGCCTAAAGCCGGCATGCCAAGGGCTTCATTGAGCAGGAACACCCCGCAATCGCCATAACAGACCATTGCGTCGCCAAGCCGCTTTATCTGCTGAATATGCGCAGGCATATACATATACCCATCCTCATTCAAATGAGTATCACGGATATTATGTTCATTATAATTAAATACACCCTCAATATCAGCGGAATCAACAAGCCCGTAGTACACCCCTTTATCACGCACCTTCGTGTAGAAAAGACGTGCATCAAAGGACGCCACTCTGGTTATGTTTTGATTATAAATGTAAGTGCCATCAGGGTAAACGATTGCTCCGCCTTCATCACCTGCAACAATAAGCACATTATCAAACCAGACCTCTGACACGGGGTTGGAGAAAGGAAGCCGACAAATCTGCACAACATCACTGTCGTCATCAATGTATTGCAGATCAGTATGCCCTGATTCCTGATGCGCTCCATTATCTTTCCAAATATTCGATGACAAAGCAGAATTGGTTTCGCCTACATAAGAATTGATAACCGATCCCGTACTCGTAACACCAAGATCAATGGAAGCCAAGC
>Ga0116174_10004857_pt1 | contig 10486 bp, 6 predicted proteins | sample AD_UKC087_MetaG_FD_89801 | JGI IMG/M metagenome (GOLD analysis project Ga0116174, IMG submission 89801) | Active sludge microbial communities of municipal wastewater-treating anaerobic digesters from USA - AD_UKC087_MetaG | ecosystem: Engineered > Bioreactor > Anaerobic > Digestate | place: USA...
AAGATTGACATTTACCACATCTCTAAGTGAAGGTGTAAAAAATTCAGATGTAATATTTATTTGTGTTGGGACCCCCCAAAGCGACACAGGAGATGCTGATTTATCAGCTGTTTGGAAGGTTGCCGCAGATATAGGTAAAAATATTGATAGTTATAAGGTTATTGTAACCAAAAGTACAGTACCGGTTGGCACAAACCAAAAACTAAAACAAGTTATCAGAGATAGTATGACTAGTAGTGTTGATTTCGATATGGTTTCAAACCCTGAATTTTTAAGAGAAGGATATTCGGTAGAAGATATGATGGAGCCTGATAGAACAGTTATTGGTTCAGATTCCGAGAAAGCATTTTCAATAATGAGAGGGCTTTATGAGCATTTAGGTAAGCCTATTTTAGAGTGTGATTTAAGATCAGCAGAAATGGTTAAGTACGCTTCCAATGCTTTTCTAGCGTCAAAAATTTCGTTCATAAATGAAATGGCTCAAATTTGCGAAAGATCCGGCGCCGATGTTTCGGTGGTAGCCAAGGGCATGGGTCTTGATAAAAGAATTGGTCCAAGATTTTTACGCGCAGGTATAGGTTATGGAGGCAGCTGTTTTCCAAAAGACGTTGCAGCACTCTACAAAACTTCAACAGATCAGGCTTATGATTTCAGACTGTTAAGAGGTGTGATGGAAGTAAATGAACATCAGAAAAATTATTTTGTTTCCAAGATTGTAAGGTATTTTAATAAGAATTTAGCTGATAAAACATTTGGTATACTGGGTTTAGCTTTTAAGGAAAATACTGATGATATTAGAGATTCTGTCGGTATAGAGGTTGTTAAAATACTTAGAGGTTTAGGAGCAAAATTAAAGGTTTATGATCCCGAGGCTATGTACAATTCAAAATTAGTATTGGGTTCAACCAGCATAGAGTACTGCTTAGACAAGTACGAAGTAATGAAGGATTCAGACGCTCTAATAATTCTAACCGAATGGAAAGAGTTCGCTAACGTAGACTTAGAAAGAGTTAAAACATTGCTTAAAAACCCAGTTATTTTTGACGGAAGAAACATTATGGACAGACATAAAGTTGAATCTTCAGGATTTACATATTTTGCAGTCGGTAAGAGAACAGCCGGTTTAGAGGCCTTAGATAAGAGACCTTCCGGTACTCCTGGTGTAATATTAAAGAATGGAAACTAAAAAAAGAATACTGGTATTCGTTCCTGAATTTCCGGTATTAACCGAGACCTTCATTGAAAGGGAGTTAGCCAAGTTAGTCGAACGTGGTAATGTAGATTTGACAATATTTTCATTGGCTAAGGGAAGTGGTGTTGTTTCAGAAATTCTTGAAAATAAAATTGTCTACGACAGACTGAATATTAAAGATTTTTTTCTATCCTTACCATACATTTTTTCAAACCTGCCCCGTTTGAGAAAAATATTTTTGGGTTTTGGAACAGAAACAAGGGGTATAGAAAGTGAAAGTGCTAACGATAGTAAATCAAGTTCTCCAAAGAAACTCTATACATTTTTTAAGTCGATTCTATATTCTATAAAATTCTCAAAATATAAACCTGAATTTATATTAGCCCACTTTCTTTCATCTCCTTCAACCATCGTGATGTATGCTTCCGGAATTATTGGAATTTCTTATGGAATATCCGCACATGCCAAAGACATTATGGTCACAGGAGAATTTATTAAAGAAAAGGTGCAAACATCAAAATTTATTACTATTTGCAACAGAAATGCTTACGAATACGTACTTGATAAAGCTAAGGGGTTGGATACATCTACAGTATTTTTAAAATATCACGGGGTGGACGTGCCTAAAATAATTGAGAGATTTGAAAATAAGGATTTTATACCTGAAAAACCGTTAATACTTGCTATTGGAAGACTTGTGGAAAAAAAGGGTTTAATTTATTTAATTGAAGCTGCTTCTTTTTTAAAGGATAAAGGATTGAACTTTGAGATAAACATTATCGGCTCCGGACCTTTATATGAAAATTTAGTAGAAGAAATAAATTCAAGAAATCTTCAGGACGAGGTAAATATTCTTGGTGAAAACAAAGGTCTGTCTAATGAAGAAACCCTACTTTATCTAAAAAGTACAAAATTATTTGCATTTCCTAGCATAGAAACTGATGAGGGAGATGTGGATGGAGTAGCTAACGTTTTGATGGAAGCCGGAGTTTTTAAAGTGCCAGTGGTTACCACTGATGCTGGGGGTGTTGGTGAGATTATTGTAGATGACGATACAGGTTTAGTTGTTGAGCAGAGAAATTCCTCTGCACTTGCAGAAAAAATTGAATATTTGTTAAAAAATGAAGAAAAATCGAAAAGATTAGGACAAAATCTTCACAATAAAGTGCTCGAGAAATTTGATCTAAATACCAATATAATAGAACTGGAAAATTTATTATTAAAAAATTAAATATAACAATGAATATTGCAGTAATTACAAAATCTACAACTTTGCATAAGGGTCACGGGGGTTTGGAAACACAGAATAAAGCTTTGTGTGAAGGTCTGTCAAAAAGAGGTCATAAGATAACTATATTTTCACCTAAAAAAGATATTGAATTTGATAAATACGAAGAAAACGGAATAAATTATGTTTTTATTGAAGCTGATTATAGAAATTACCTTTTTAGTGCGTTTCGTAAGAACAGCTGGTCCAAGAAATCCTTGGAAGTATTTACTGATTATCATCAAAAACAAAAATATGATTTGGTTTTAGGTCAGAGCTCCGCATCTGAAAGTATAATTGAAAATAAAAATACACTTGAAGTTAAAACTGTATCCATATCCCACGGGACCACATTATCCGAATTTAATACTTTTGTGAAAAACATATCCAGTATAAAAGATTTATATTGGTTAGTAAGAAATTTTCAATATTTCATAAGACAGTATTTTGGAAGACAGAGAAGATTTGTTTTACACTCTGACAAAGTAATAGCCGTTTCCGAATATGTTAAAAAAGCACTAATATCTGAAACTTTTGTTGATGAGAGAAGAGTTGAGGTTGTTCATAATGGTGTTGATGGAGATCCTTATAAGATTGAAAAAACTAATCGAGACATCGGAGGTTTGGTGCACACTTATTTTATAGGGAGACTCGAAAGATCAAAAGGAATACTCACCGTAATTGATATTATTAATAAGATAGACAGGGATGTTGTTTTACACGTAATAGGTTCCGGCCCATGTCAAAAAGAAGCTGAAAAATTAGTGGCAAAATTAAAAATTCAGGAGAAAGTTATTTTTCATGGAAAAATGCCTCACTATGAGTTTATAAAAAATGTCCGTCCTGATATTTTTGTCTTTCCTACAAAAAGAATAGAGGGTTTCCCGATGGTTATTGTGGAAGCTATGTTTGCAGGAATGCCTACGGTTGCTTTTAACTGCGGGGGTGTTTCCGATGCTGTTATAGATGGAAAAACAGGTTTTTTAATAAGAGCTGGAGATAATGAGGAGTTTAAGGAAAAATTGATAAAATTAATAGACAGCATTGAAATGAGACAGGAAATGGGTAAGAATTCCAGAGAAATTGCTGAAAAAGATTATACAATTGATACAATGGTAGATAGATACGAAAAAATATTTACGGAGGTTTTAAAATGAAGATCTTAAGAATTATATATGATTGGCCACCTCCCTGGCAGGGGTTGGCACCGCATCCTTACGAACTTACAGTAAGCCAGGATAAGGCTGGTCACGAAATTGAAATATTTTCAGGGAGGTGGCCTAGTGCCGGAAAAATTGAAACTCCCGGTAAAGTAAAAGTACACTCAATTATTAGAGAACCTCTTCCCGGAACTATATTTTTTACAAGTTCAGTCATATTGTTTTTTAAATATCTGAAGTGGAGAAGAAAAAATACTCCGGATATCATTCATTCCCACGGGCATTTTGCTGTGTGGATTTATTATTACAGAAGTTTTTTACAAAAATTTTTCCCTTGGTCTAAAGAACTTTCTATTCCTTTGGTGGTCCATTTTCATAATGTTGCTAAGGATAGATGGGTAAAAATGGAAGAAGATAAAAAACCGATTACTCCTTTGGCTAGATATTTGGTTTGGCCGTTATCGGTTTTTTCAGATAGATACGCTGTTAAATCCGCTGCTGCTTGTATTTTTGTTAGTGAGAGCAACCTAAAAAAGGCTGTAGAATATTATGGCGCTGACCCAAAAAGATGTTTCTTTATAGAATCAGGAGTTAATTCTGTATTATTTTCAAAAACAACTAACGAAGAAATTGATAATTCACGTCTTGACCTTGGCTTGGATCCCGAGGACAAAGTAATCTTGAATCACGGCGTGATGTCTGAGAGAAAAAACGTACATTTATTGATAGAAGCTATAAAATTTTTACCACGTAATTATAAATTACTTTTAGTGGGATCAGGAGATCCCGGGTATGCCGGGAAAATAAATGAAATGATTGCTACTTCAGGATTAGCTTCGAGGGTGGTTAAAGTTGGTTATACGCCTTATCCTCAGACACCCATTGCTTATCAAGTGTCTGACATCTTCGTTCTTCCATCTTCTTGGGAGGGAGTGCCGAAAGTTGTCATGCAAGGTTTATCCTGTGGAGTTCCGTGCTTGGTTTCCGGATTTAAATTAAAGGAAGAAATTAGAGGACTTTATTATCTTGAAAATCTTGATCCTAAGTACATAGCAGAATACATCAAGGCCATTGTTGAGAATAGAAGTATCTCTGTTGATACTGAAAAGGTGGCAGTGAGGTATTCTTGGGATGAGAGGGCTAAGGAGGTTGGGAAGGTTTATGAATTTGCTAAGAAAAATTACCTCTTCTAAGTTTTTCAACTTAGAAATATTTTCATTTATTATTTTTATTGTAATTCATATTGGTCTTTTTAATGTTAATACTGCGGAGTGGGGAGACTCTTATAGAATTTTAAGAGCGTCAGAGTTCGTTAGAAATTGGACCTACCCGTCTAACGAAAAGAGACCTCCTCTGTTTTCTATTTTCACAGCCTTGAGGCCTGTTTTTATTGAACCGGTAATTTGGGGCAGGGTAGTAATGTTGATATTTTCTATTCTATCTTTCCTGTTGTTTTCTAATTTAGTAAAAATGTATATTAAAAATCAAAAATATCGATTCCTTGCTACGATGCTTTTTATTTTTAACCCCATTTATCTTTACTGGTCAATAAGAATTATGGCTGATGTACCATTTTCCTTTTTTGTTATGCTGGGATTCTTTATTTCAAAAAAAATGCCCGATAATTCAATAAAGAAGTACATACTTTTGGGTTTAATCTCAGGTTTGTCCATATTAACCAGATTTGAAGGCTATCTATTTTTAATCTCACTGTTAGCTGGGGCTATATTAAACGAATTAAATTTAAAAATTGATTTGAAAAAGGTAAATCGTCTTGTTCCCGTACTTTTTTCACAGACATCTAAAAATTGGAAAAAAATTATAACTTTGGGTGTAACAGCTTTAATCACTATATTCCCTTGGATTCTATATCGAAATCCCTTTGATTCTTCTTATTTCGAGGAAACAACCAGAAGAATTTATGATTTAAAGATGGTTTGGGTCTACCTTGTTTCTTTATTATTTTCCCTTGGGTTTGTAGTGGCTTTTTATTTTATTTTTCGGGGCTATAGAATCATAGGGGATTTTTTCAGTAAAAATGTTGATATAGCACTGTTTACTATTCTTGAATTAGTATTAATACTGCTTTGGCCTTCTGCAGTACCCAGACTTTTTGTAGTATTAATGCCCTTGTTTATTTTAATTCTCACCAAATGTATTGAGAACAACCTTGAATTAGCCGAAAATGTTAATAAAAAGAAAATAATTAGTAATTTAGTTTTCCCATTTTTATTATTGGTATTCGTTTTAAGCCAATATTTTTTAAGGCTTCAGTTTTTAATAACAGATAAAATTTTATTTGGACTTTTGGTTTTTATACAAATTGTTGTTATTTTTTCCTATATATTAAAGAAAAAAATACTGTTCTTGACCTTAATAGTCACCTCGAATATTGTGTGGTCCTTATCAATAATTTTTATGCATAAAGATATCTATACTGCTATAAAATCAGCCGCAATATATTCCAGAGATAAATTAGATGGAAATATTATTTACAATGACACAGCAAGCGTAGCTGATTGGTATATTAACTACTATAATCCCAGAGAAGGCCTAACAGGTAAGAAAATGAATTTTATGATTAAAGATGAATTACGCTATAATAGTTTGTCCAGAAAAAAAGTATCTTACGTAATAGCTACAAATGAAAACGGAGCTCTTTTTTATAAGGATATCGATAAACTTGAGTATCTGAAATTAATTAAAAGTTTTAGGTATAATATCGGAGACAAGGAATTATTTGCAAATATTTATAAGTTCGAAAGGTAGAATAAAATGAAACTATCCGTGATAATACCGGTGTATAACGAAAAAAATACGCTTGAAAAGATTGTTGATCTTGTAAGGGCGGTCGAAGGTATTGATAAGGAAATTATTATTGTTGATGACGGATCTACTGATGGTTCCATAGAAATTATAAGAAAGATTGAATCGAAGTACCCGGATATAAAAACAATAATAAAAGGGGAAAATCGAGGTAAAGGGCATACTTTGAAAGTTGGTTTTAAAGAGTCCACGGGAGATTATGTGATTATTCAGGACGCAGATCTTGAATATGATCCCCAAGATTACACTAAGTTATTGAGAGCGTTAGATGAAGATCAAGTTGATGTGGTTTATGGCTCCAGATTTTCAGGAAATTATGAAAAAATGTCGACTCTTCACTATTTTGGAAACAAGCTTTTAACTTTATTAACGAATTTATTTTACGGCGTTATGCTTACTGATATGGAGACATGCTATAAATTAATGCCCGGAGATTTTGTTAGAAATTTGAAAATTAAATCAGATAGATTTGATTTTGAACCTGAAATTACTGCAAAAATTTTAAAGTCGGGATTAAAAATCAGAGAGGTGCCAATATCATACTCCGGCCGTGCCTTTAGTGAAGGTAAAAAAATTACCTGGAAAGATGGCTTTAAAGCTGTTTACACCCTTATAAAATTTAGGTTTTTCTCTTAATAAATAATGAATATATCAAAGATAAAGAAATTTATAGTTAATAACATTTTTGTTCTTTTAGTCATACTCTTTTCAATAATTAGTTTTCTTGTAGCTATGAAACTTAATATATTCAGATATAACAACTTTGATTTCGGAAAATTTGATCTTGGTAATATGACACAGATGGTTTGGTATACCCTTAACGGTAAGTTTATGTATTTAACAGACTATTTTGGGTCAAATGTGCCCCGATGGTCTATGAGTCACGTAGATCCGCTTTTATCCTTGTTTACACCCATATTTGCGATTTTTCCACACCCTCTAACATTGGTTATATCTCAGCTTTTTATAGTAGTGTTTTCTTCTCTTCTCATTTACGCTATAGCAAACCTAGAGCTTAAATCAAAACTTTCAGCTTGCTTGATTAGTTTTGCATATCTGCTAAACCCTTCTTTAGGTTTTATTAACGGTACAATGGGTTTTCATGCTGTTACTGCGGCAATACCGTTTTTCCTAGGAGCGTTTTATCTTTTTGAAAAAATGTATAAGGAAAATTCCTTTCCAAAAAAAGGTTTAATTTACTTCTGGATTCTTCTTGTTTTAACAATGGCTGGCAAAGAGCAAATATCTCTCTACGTTTTTATGTGGGGGTTGTTCATATTAGTTTTTAGGAGTATGGGGGCGGGATCACTTAAGCTTCAAAAATCATGGTTTGTTGAATTTTTTAAACAGAAAACCTCAAGGACGGGATTGAGTATGATAGTGGTTGGTTTACTCTGGTTTATCACAGCGTTTTTTATAATAATTCCTAAAAATTCTCATTACAGAGTTGAAAGCTACGAGGGTTTTCTTGATTCGTTAGGAGTTGAATTAAACACAAACAACGATGTAACCATGGAGAACTACTTTTTGGGCAGGTACAACGATTTTGGAAATTCATACTCAGAGATAATTAAAAATATGATAATTAACCACCCGAGATTGGTACGCGTATTTTTTAGCGGGGATAGACTTGATAGTTTAGACAGAACATTTAGACCGGTATCTTATTTACCTTTTGCAAATCCGGCAATGCTTATAATCTCGGCCCCCGACTTTTTGATAAATTACCTTGTCACGGAAGATGGCTTGGGGGTTGAAGATATTGAAAATCATCGAATTTCTATGATTATCCCCGTGCTTTTTGTTTCCTCAATATACGCAATTAGTATGTTGAGAGAGATAATTATTTTCATCGGTCCGAAATTAAAGAAATATTACCAAGTACCGGTAGTTCTTCTTTCAGCGTGGTTATTATTTTCAAGCTACCAAACCAGTATCGATTATAATAATCCCCTTTATTTATGGTTTAAGCAGGCGGTCTTAAGAAGAGTATCTGCTGATTTGGACTTAGGCGAGAAAAATCTATCTGAGCTTGAAGTTGGTGATGTAGTAAAGCTGCCTGATCTTGATCTTAAAGATACAAAATGTGCAAATGCTATCATTTCCAATATTCCTGATGACGCTTCTGTGTCCGGTCCTGACAATTTAGGGGATCATATGAGTATGCGCGAGACTTACGGGATATTTCCAGCTCTGTGGAACAAGGCTGATTATGTAATTGTAGATGTTCAATCCAGAAAACTTTTAGGAATTTTGGGTTTAAATAAAAACATAATAAAAGATTTAACCGAGAGCCTTGTTTCAACTGAAAAGTATGATTTGGTCATGGCTTGTGGAAATCTATATCTTTTTAAAGAGGGAGATCCTAAAGAAAGAACCGGTTTAATTCCAATTCAAGAGAAGTTTGAATACCCAGCAAAATATGATTTTGAAATACTAAATTTAATAAGAGTAGTGAACTTTAGTATCCCTAATGAGGTGACGAGAGAGAAAGTTAGTAAAGGTCAACTAGTCTATCAGAAGATAGATAATGATGGCATGGATGGTTATCTTTTTTATATTACATTTGTGAATAAAGAAACTGAAAAAATATTCCAGGTAGCTAATTTACCTTCTTTCGCATTTTTAAGTCCTTCTGATTGGACAAAAAACCTTTACTACATTGAGGATGTTGATATTGCTCTTCCTTCCTATGTTGATCCGGGTGATTACAGTGTGTTTTTTAGCCTTTCCAATAAAATAAAAATGAGAAGTATGTATTTAGGAGATGTTTTAGTAAAGTAAGGATAATCTATGAAAGATCTTGGTAAATGGCAGTTGATTAGTATGTTGTCCCAAGGTTTGGCTATGCTTTTAGGCATGGTTGAGACTTTTTTGGTCATTAGAATTTTAAATGTCGGGGAATGGGGTTTAGTACAACTCGCGGTTTCGATAGGCGGAGCCTTGGGTATATATCAGCACCTTGGTTTGGTTTCAGCAAGTACAAGAGAGATCTCGTCAGCCAAAAAAGACGAAGATATTTTTAAGATATTTATAACTTCTTCGGTTGTTAGATATTTTGTTACCCTGCCGATAGCTGTAGGACTCTTTTTTGGCGCGGGAAAGATTTCCCAAAATCTGTATCATACTTTGGATTTAATTTTGCCCTTAAAGATTTATGCTGTAGCCTTGGTTTTTCAAGGTGTTCAGGGAATATTAAATTCTGTAATTTCAGGGACAAAAAGATTTAAACACCTTTTCATTTATCAGGTGGTAATAGCTTTTGTAAACATTTTAATATTCATTCCTTTTGTTTACTTTTTTAAGGTACCTGGTTATTTTTACGCGTTTTTAACATTTAATATAATTTCTTCCATTTCTTTAGCTGTGATAGCTTTTAAACCTTTAAAAGGCAAAATAGTCATGCCTACTAAAAAAGAATTCAAAAATCTTTTTAAGGAAATATTTTCAATTAGTATTGCAATCTATATTGTTAAAATTTTATATACAAACTGGGAAAAGCTGGGAAACAATCTTTTGGGTCTTTCGAATTCCCCGGAAGTTGTGGCTATGTATGCCTTTGCACTTCTTTATGCTAAAAAATTAATGACAATTTCAGACTCGATTACTACAGTCAATATTCCGGTATTTTCGGAAAGATTTGTTAACGATTTTAAGGAATTTAAAGATTCCTTTTCCAAAAATTTCAACAAAATATTTTCAGCAATCATTTTAGTCGGTACATTCGCTTCTTACTTTGCTCCAACACTCATTAGAATATTAGTTGGAGGTGATAAGTATGATCAGGCTATACCGCTCATTGCTCCCATGGTTTTTGCAATCGTTCTTTATTCATTTGTAAACATCATAAATTCAAGCGTTTTAATACCTGCAAAGATGGCAAAGAGTATGATTGGAAGTTACGTATTTTTGATTATTGGGACAGGTCTTTCTTATTTAGTTCTTAAAAACATGATGGATGTTTCTTTGGCGTTTTCTTGGGCAATGGTTGCAGGTAGCGGTGTGTGTTTGTTTTTTATGATTTTTTGGATTAAAAAGAGA
>Ga0116174_10004861_pt1 | contig 10478 bp, 9 predicted proteins | sample AD_UKC087_MetaG_FD_89801 | JGI IMG/M metagenome (GOLD analysis project Ga0116174, IMG submission 89801) | Active sludge microbial communities of municipal wastewater-treating anaerobic digesters from USA - AD_UKC087_MetaG | ecosystem: Engineered > Bioreactor > Anaerobic > Digestate | place: USA...
ATGTGGTTAAAGGTATCTGGACACTAGTGCAGCAGGATACTATTTTTGAGGCCAATATTGGTTCTGGAAAAGGTTATTCCATAGAGGATTATATCAATGTTTGTTTTTCCCTAATTCATAAGAACTGGCAGGAGCATGTAATTTTAAAAAATGATTTTACACCCGAATACAAACAGCTGGTGTCAGACTCGTCTTTGTTGTTCTCTCTTGGATGGAAACCGGAAGTTTCCTTTGAACAGCTGACTGAAATGATGATTAAATCATAAAAGAATGGCTGTTCCCAAAAAAATATTACTGGTGCATTTTTATTCTAACGGAGACTGTTTATATGCAACAGCTGTAGCTCGTCAGATAAAACAGGATTTTCCGGGTTGCCAATTAACCTGGGCGATTGCTTCTAATTGCAAAAATATTATCGCCAATAATCCATATATAGATGAAACAATGGTTGTTAATTATGTGTACAGCAATGATAATGCCGTAATGAAACAATTAAAGGAAAAGACCGACTTTAATCAATATGATCAAGTTTTTATTACTCATCCTTCCTATCTGCCGAATCTCGCATTGTATGATGGTTGTATAAGAAGCAACGTATTTAATGCTTATCCAAATCCCGTTACAGTTCCTGTTACACCGGTTTTACAATTAACGGATGAAGAACTGTCAAAATGTGCAGCGTTTGCACAACAGCATCAGCTTGAAAAATACAAGCATGTTATTTTATTTGAGTTTGCCCCGCAAAGCGGACAATTAAACATTACAAAAGATTCTGCTATTGCATTGGCAGAAGACATAGTGAAAAATGAAAATACTGCAATTATACTATCATCTGCTCATAAAATTGAACATGCCAATAGTGCAATAATAGATGGCAGTCCGCTGACGTTGAGAGAAACTGCCGCATTGACACATTATTGTACATTGTTACTGGGATGTTCTTCGGGTATCACCTGGATTACTACTTCATCTTCGGCTAAATTATTGCCGATGGTGCAAATCCTGAATCCTGATGCCACTTGGGTGAATCCGATTTCAAGGGACTTTGAACGCTTTCATTTGCCGGTTGAAATGGTCATGGAATTGTTTGATTTTAATCCTGCAAAGATTGTACAGTGTGTACACGAGGCATTAATCGATTTCCCATCAGCCAGACAAAAATATAATCAACTAGTGCCGCTGCATTTTAAAACAACATCCAAAATTGTATACGAGTTGTTGTGCCGTTTTAAGTTTTATGCCATTATAAAGCACATTAAGGTAAACACAAAAGTGTATGGAAATAATCCCGACTTTTTTAAAGAAGTTTTAAAAGGCATTGTTACAGCACCATTTGTGTTAATACAAAACACCTTCAGAAAAAAGGTTTTAAGAAATAAATAGAGTGATGTTTAAGTTGAATTGTTATAATTTTATAATGTAGAAGAAAAGTAATGGTCAACGTATCTGTTATTATAGTTAATTATAAGACACCTGAACTGATTCTGGATTGTTTATATACAATCTATGAACAGACTAAAGTCGTTTCCTTTGAAGTTATTATTGTAGATAATGATTCACAGGATAATAGTCAGTTTATAATTCAGAATCAGTATCCGGATGTACAATGGATTCAAATGAATTATAATTCAGGATTTGCACGTGCTAATAATGCCGGAATAAAAGCTGCTGCGGGTGAGTATGTGTTATTATTAAACAGTGATACTTTAATGCTGGAAAATGCTTTAGATAAAATTGTATCGTATGTTAGTCAGGATAATTCAGTGGTGGCTGCCAGCGTACAATTATTATATGCAGATTATACAGCACAAAATGCCGGTAATTATTTTGTTTATGGTGGCGTTAATGTATTGCTTACATTGCCGGTTTTAAATTATGTTGTTAAAGGAATTGGTAAATTATTAAAACTAAGGAAGCCAAGTATTAAAGCCTCTGACGTTATAAATAATGTAGACTGGATCAGCGGTGCATTTATGCTCGTTCGCAAATCAGTACTTGATAAAACAGGAATGTTGGATGAAGATTTTTTTCTTTTTTCTGAAGAAATAGAATGGTGCAGCAGATTAAAAAATGCAGGTAAGATTTCCGTATATACAGACCTTAGGGTTATACACTTAGAAGGAGGAACCACAAAAAATACAAGCGCAGGGGATGAACAAAATTATTACGAATACTGGACCGTAAAAGGCCGGCAATTAATGCTCTCTAATTTATTAAGAATTAGAAAGCAATACTCGATAATATCAATGTTTCTTGTTTATACTTTTTATGTAATAGAAATACCAGTTTTATTATTTGCGGCAATTTTCTCGGCTAAATATAATTTAAAAAAGGTTGTAAATTATTTTCATAATATTTTGCGTGTAACCATGTTTATACCAAAAATTATTAGCAATAAACCATATTTTTATAAAGTAATGTAATGATACGAGTAGCGTTAAATGGAGGATTAGGAAATCAGATGTTTCAATATGCCACAGGTAGAGCATTGTCAGTAGTAAACAATACCAATTTGTTATTGGATTTAATTCCATTGCAAAGTAAATTACAATCAAAGCAATTTGCAACATACAGAAAATTCGAACTTGATATTTTTACAACAGATGCTGTAATCAATAAGCCTGTTTTTACCCATAAGTATCTCTACCCTTTTGCAAAAGCTAATTTCTATTTTAATATTGCAATAAGTAAAATAAAATATAATTATTTCAAAGAAAAATCTTTCGAATTCGATGCTGCATTGCTAAAGCAGCCTGACAATACTTATTTAGATGGGCATTTTCAAACAGAAAAATATTTTAAAAGTATAGAAAATCTTATTCGAAATGAATTAAAGTTCAAAGATAAATTGAGCGGAAAAAATTTACACTTTAAAAATAAAATTGAGAGTTGTAATGCTGTTTCACTTCATATTCGTCGCGGTGATTATTTATTAAATAAAAAGAATTTAAATAAACATGGTGTTACATCTTTGAACTATTATTATAACGCAGTTAGTTTTATTGCATCTAAAATAGATACTCCGGTATTCTTTGTTTTTACAGATGATATAAAATGGACCAAAGAAAATTTTAATATAGATTTTCCATTTGAAATAGTTGATGAAAATACTGCACCGGAAACAAGTCATCTGGATATGCACCTGATGTCATTATGCAAACATAATATTATTTGTAACAGTACCTTTAGCTGGTGGGGCGCCTGGCTGAATGGTAATCCGGATAAAATAGTAACAGCACCGTTAAAATGGTTTGAAGATTCATCTATTAATTCAAAAGATATCTATCCTTCAGAATGGATAAAATTGTAATTTAGCAACATAAATTAGTATAAAATGTCAAAAAAGCAACCGCTTAAATCAACTGCATCTGGTCAAAAGCAATCTAGTATGCAGCCAACTAAGAAACCAAACGAAGGAAATACAGCCTTTAATTTGTCAAATAAGATTCTTATTCCTGCTGTTATATTACTATTTGTGATACTTGCATTTTTATATTGCAAACCCCTAATTGAAGGAATGCGATTGTCTACACATGATAGCAACCAATATATTGCAATTAATAAAGAAAGTGCTGATCTCAAAGCTACAGAAGGGCATGTTACCATGTGGTCTTCAAGGATGTTCAGTGGTATGCCAGCTTATATGATGGGTGGTCTGGAATTTTCAAAATTATTGAAATTTTCACCGCTAACTATTGCATACAGTATAGTTAGAAAAATTCCTGATCCGGCCTTAGAAATATTCTTGCTCCTTATCTGCTCTTTTATAGGTCTATATGTGTTGATTAAAAATGTATCTTATGCTTTTTTGGGATCCATTGCGATTGGTTTTTGTAGCTATAATTTTATAAGTTTAGATGCCGGTCATATAACAAAAGTGAATACGATTGCCATGTTTTTGCCATTGTTTGCAGCAGTGTGGCTTACGTTTCAAAAAAAATATATTTGGGGTATTCTGTTATTCATGATATTTTCTTTTGAGATAATTGCGCAAAGACATGTGCAGATTGCTTATTATAGTTTTATCCTGATAGGTATTTATGGTATCTATGAAGTGATACGAAATGTTATAAAAGGAGATGTTAAAAACGCGCTGATATCCGGAACTTCACTGGCACTTGCACTTGTAATATCCGGTATGATGAACTTTGATAATTACCTGATTAACGATTTTTCAAAAGATACTACACGTGGCGGCGATATTTTAAACAGCGCTAAAATGAATCCGTCAGCAGATGCCGGTAAAAAAGCATCTGTTGAAAATGAAAAAGGAGTTGGGTTTGATTATGCCACCAATTGGAGTTTAGGTTTCGAAGAATTAGGAAGTCTGTTTGTCCCGAATTTTGTTGGTGGTTCTTCTGCTGCAGGTTTAGACGAAAATTCTGATGTATACAAAACCTTATCATCAAAAGGTGTTCCGGCACAACAAGCATCTCAATTTGTGCAGCGAATGCCTTTATACTGGGGAAGTGAGCCATTTGTGCAAGGACCAATTTATTTAGGTGCCATTGTAATTTTCTTGTTTTTGTTTGGATTGTTTGCCTATAAAGGCAATTTGAAATGGTGGATTGTTGGCAGTATTGTATTCACCATCTTAATTGCTTTAGGGAAAAATCTTGAAGTGTTTTACAGGATATTATACGATTTTTTACCGGGCTTTAATAAATTCCGAGCACCAACTATGATTCTCGCATTAACAGAAATTCTGATGGTGACATTAGGTGTGTTGGGATTGAAAGATTTTTTTGACGATGCGGTTTCTTCGAAAGCAGACAGATTGAAAACTTTAAAGCTATCTGGTGGTATTGTTGGTGGTTTATTGGTTTTCTTTATTGTTTTAGGCAGTGTGTTTTCGTTTCAGTCAAAAGCAGTTGATAACGGAAAGTCTACAGATGACCAGTTTAAAGAGCAGTTGACACAAATGACCGGTGATCAGACTTTTGCCAACGATATTTATGCATCTTTAAAAAGTGACAGAGCATCAGCCATGCGTACAGATGCGATTCGTTCCTTGTTGTTTGTTGCGCTGGCAGCAGCATTGTTGTTAGCTTTTGCTTCAGGCAAAGTAAAATATCCAACGTATATTTCAATTGCGTTATCCTTGCTAATAATGGCAGATTTCTGGTCGATAAGCAAGCGTTATTTAAACGACAATGATTTTGAAGAAAAATCGGCAATAGAAGCGAATACGTTTCCGCAAACGCCGGCAGATGCTGCAATTCTGGCAACAAATAAAGATGGTGGAAGAATGGCTGACTTTACCGTGGATATATTCAACAGTGCTAATCCTGCGTACTATCATAAAACCATTGGGGGTTATAGCCCTGCAAAATTGCGCCGCTATCAGGATGTCATCGAATATGGCTTGAGTTATGATTTCCAGCTTATCAATAAAATAGGATTTGCGAAAGCAAATTTCCTGAATATGCTGAATACTAAATACCTGAAACAATCTCCGGAAGCAAATGGTGTGATGCAAAATCCGTATGCTTTGGGAAATGCATGGTTTATCAATAATCTGGAAAAGGTAAGCACACCGGAAGACGAGATTCTGAAAGTGCGTGATATTAATCCCGCTCAAACTGCGATTGTAAACAAGGAGTTTGACACATACCTGAAAGATGCAGCACCAAATGCAGATTCATCTGCACAAAATGAATATAGATTTATAAAACAAATTGATACCAAAGATCCGATGAAACTCGAATACAGTTTCAAATCACCGGCAAATGAATTTGTGGTATTTTCGGAAGTTATCTATCGCCCGAATCAGGATTGGATTTCCTATGTAGATGGCAAGCCGGCCGACCATATCCGTGTAAATTATATTTTGCGTGGTATGAAAGTGAATGCAGGTGAACATAAGATAACTTTTGAATTTAAACCGAAATTATACGCAGTGACCAATAATGTATTATTAGCCGGTAACGCCTTATTCTATTTGGTAATTGCAGGGTTATTATTTTTATTCTATCGCGGCAGAAAACCAAAGGAAACCGAAGAGTTAGTATAATCATGGACGGCATCTTTTCATTTGTCATTATTAGTTTTAATCGTGCGGAAGACACGATTGATGCAGTTAAGAACGTATTGCAACTGGATAATGTGGACGATTGGTCAAAAGAAATCGTTGTACTCAACAATGGTTCCACACAAGATTATGCTGTTTTTCAGAATTATCTGGATACGCTTCCATCGATAGAAAGAAATCTCATTCATTACATCAACCATATAGAAAATTTAGGAGTTGCAGGTGGTCGTAATCTTTGTATAAAGAAAGCAACCGGAAAGTATCTGTTATTTATGGATGATGATTCAGAAATAGCGAATAAAGATGTTATTCAGAAAGTATTGGATTTGTATAAAAAATACGAAAATGAAAAACTCGCTATCATCGGTTTCTTAGGGCAAAACCCGTTTAGCGGAAAATTTGATATGCCGTTGAAAGATCCAAAGTTGATCGAAGGAAAACAGGAAGTTTTTTATAATTTATTTTTTGGATACGGACATGTATTTCCAAAATCATTGATAGAGCAGACCGGGTATTATCAGGAAGATTTTTTCTATGGCATGGAAGAGTATGATTTAAGCTATGCCACCGTAAAAGCGGGTTATTCTATTCTGTTTACAAAAGACATTTTAGCGATACATAAACAAAATCCAAACGGCAGAGAACCCGGCAATATTACACAGGCACGCTTTTTTGAAAACAAGATGATTGTGGTATATAAGCATTTACCGTTGTTTTATGTTATTTCTCATTTCATATTCTGGAGCGGCTATTTTTTATACAAATCAAAATTTGCCATTGCACTTTATTTTAAAAGTGTTTTCAGTATGTTTAAACGCATGAAAATCGCCAAACGCGAAGTGATAAACAGTAATGGAATGCAATACCTTCGTAAGGTAAAAGCAAGGTTATTGTATTAAAGTATTGATTTCTTCCAAATAGCAATTGGTGTTTTTTGTGCACCAAATCCTTCAAAATATGTCGCAATGCTTTTCTTGGAACTGCCGCAGAAATTGAACTCTAATTTTCGTTGTAGTGCATCCTGAATGATGTAATGAAGTAGGTATGTCATCGCACCTGAGTTTTTAAACGCTGTGTCATAACCACCAAATAAGTAGTATACACTATCCGTATCCTCAACAATAAATGCTGAAGCCAATAAGTTTTTATGCCCATCCAGACAGTCAAACGTATTTCCTGCGTGGTGTTTTTTTACCAGCGTATTTATCTTCTCAAATTCCGTAAGTGAAATTTTTGTTTTTATTTTCTGGCGAATAAAAGTTGATGTAAGCAAGGAAAAAGACAGTTCTGTATTTATACTTTCTAAAATGGTGTAATTTAATTTAGTCCCTCTCTGAATGTTGCGTTTGTGATTCGAACTTAAATTCAGGGTTTGGTCCTTTAGTATTATATAAGTTCCATATGCTTCATTCTCAAAGCCTGATTTTACTAAGCTGATGGCAGTATGTTCCGGTAAAAATTTAAAATAAGATTTTACTGTTTTAGGTAGTTGTTGTGCCAATTGTTCTGTAAGTTTTTGCTTCATGTTTTTATCAACATCCGTAAAGAATAAAACAGACTGGTAGAAACTCACATCCGGCAAATAAATACGTTTGGTAAATAAATTGCCTTTTAAACAGTAAGGAAGTGCTGCTATAATTCTACTCTCACTCTCACATATCAATGCAACGTCCCAGTTTTCTGCCACAGCATCCAACCAGAACGGGTTGGAAAATACGGGAACAACGGCATGCGTTGCACAAAACTTCCGGTATCGTTCTTTGTTATTCATTATTTTTTTTGGCAACAACAAAAATAGAAGTAGACAAAAACGGGATACTGGTGGTTTCCGTATTGAAGATATATTTTAAGACAAATCGTTTCAGCCATCCGTCTTTCAGTACATCCATCGGTGCAGTGATGTATTGTATGGAAAGCACTTCAAATCCTGCAGCTTCCATTACCTTTCTGATACGCGATTTGGTATAGATTCTCGCATTTGCAAATCGTTCATGAATAAATTTTGGCAACCAGGAAAAGAAAGGTACTCGGTTCCAGGGCAGCAATGGCAATCGTGCACCATGCGTTTCAAAAATCCACCATTTGTTCGGTACAGAAATAGCCGCCAGTCCGCCTGTTTTTAAAGCCTTGTAATAATTCTTAACATAAGAGTCACTCGTCAGGTGTTCTATCACTTCAAAGCTGATTAAGCGGTCATATTGCTGATTCAGTTTTTCCTGTTCAATATTGAACACCTGAAAACTGCAGTTGTTTATCTGATGTTCTTTTTTATAATTTTCAAAAGCAGGCTGATGGTCGTCGTTTATCTCCACACCAAAACAGGATTTGAATTTATCTGACAACAGGAACATGGAAGCCCCGTTACCACAACCTATTTCCAGCAGTTCTAAATTGGTATTTGTGAAATCCGGAATCTGATTCACCAGATTCACTCTGCGTGAAATAATGACATCCGTAAAGTCGGCCGGTTTGCCGAGGTAGTGTTCTCCGTCAAACATGGTGGTATCTACCCGTGAAGTATTCGACATGTTATAAGTTTAAATCTGTGATTGGTTGTTGCTTTTTTGCACAGAAAATATAAAAATTAAATTCGGTGCATAACTGTTCTTTTATTTAATGTATCAAAGGTAAATATTTTATCCAAACAAATCTTGCTGACTTCGGTCAATTAACGGTTTGGGTGGTCGGATATTTGTTCCTGCTTTTTTATTTAATTCCTGAATAAAGTAATAAGCTAATTCAGGACAGAGTGCTTCTTCAGGTGTGTGAACGAAAAAATAGAGTCTTTCCAAACCTTTGTTTATCCATTCTGTAATGCGCGTTGTCCATTCATCTAATCGAGCGTAATCTGTAGGATGCAAATCGATGGTCTTTAGGTAAACTGAAATCTACCTGTTCAATATTATTTAGTCGACCAAATTGCATACTACTATAATAGCAATAATTCGAAGAAACTTTTAATCTAAATATGTTTATTAAGAATTACCTTACAGTTCCATTAAAATATGATATTCTTTTGCCATTTGTGTCATTTACAAATAATACAGGGTATTGAGTACTATATTGTTTGCCTTTGGGGAAAAGTTTCCATACTTTTTGCATATTTATTCGAGCATAACTATATCCTGCATTAATGTTATAATACCCAAACTCTGCAGTAATACAATTAATTCTAAGTCGATTATGTGTCATATCTTTTGATAGTGAATAATTGTAGAGATTTAATAAATAATCTAATGTTAGCGATGAAGTTGTATCTAAAGATATTGACGAAACTAATGAAAGATTATTTGTAAATTGCAAATTATCATTATTGTCAAAGATATAAACAACATTACTTGTATAGACAGGTAAGTTATTATAAAACTGAATGCCTCTTATTGAATAATAATCATAATTAAAATACAGCCATTTTGTAAAATCTAAATTATTTCGCTGCATCAGATATTGTATTCGGCTAATTTTGTTATTAGTATTTATAGTATTAGTGTCATAATCGCCACCTTGAGGTTGAATACGTTCAATGCAATTTATATTGACATAATCTGAAGCAGGAGATTCTAATGTGTCAGAGCTAAAATATGGTGGAACAAAATCAATAGGAAGAGAATCAATTGACCAATTTGTATTGTTATTTTGATTGTCTATTGGAGCAACATTCAATTCTTCATTCTTCTTACAGGAGATAATAGATATGATAATACAAAATAAAATTATTGTTCTCATTTTTTAAATTTATTAAAGTTAATAGTTTTATTTTAAAAATGCAATTTATTTTAATAAGATTATTGATACTTATTAAATAAGGTAAAATATTTTTCATATCTTACTTCTTATTACTTACTACTTATCACTAACACATGCAACACAAAATCACCTCATTCGAACAATACACCGAAACCTATAAAAGAAGCGTAGAAGAACCGGAACAATTCTGGACGGAAATTGCAGATTCTTTTGAATGGAGACAAACCTGGGACAAGGTGCTCGACTGGAATTTTAAAGATCCCAGTGTTAAATGGTTTTTAAACGGGAAATTAAACATCACGGAGAATTGCATAGACCGTCATCTGGAAGCAAATGGCGATAAGGCAGCCATCATCTGGGAGAGCAATGATGTGAACGAAGCGAACCGAACACTTACCTATAATGAACTGCATGCCGAAGTTTGCCGCTTTTCGAATGTGCTGCAAAACAACGGCATCGAAAAAGGCGATAGGGTTTGCCTGTATATGCCTATGATTCCTGAACTGGCCATCGCAGTATTGGCCTGCGCACGTGTCGGCGCTATTCACTCTGTGGTGTTTGCAGGCTTTTCTTCACAGTCCTTATCCGACAGAATCAATGATTCTGAATGCAAGGTGCTGGTGACGGCGGATGGTTTGTATCGCGGTAATAAAACTGTCGGACTGAAAGAAATCTGTGATGAGGCGCTGCAATCAACGCC
>Ga0116174_10004866_pt1 | contig 10475 bp, 8 predicted proteins | sample AD_UKC087_MetaG_FD_89801 | JGI IMG/M metagenome (GOLD analysis project Ga0116174, IMG submission 89801) | Active sludge microbial communities of municipal wastewater-treating anaerobic digesters from USA - AD_UKC087_MetaG | ecosystem: Engineered > Bioreactor > Anaerobic > Digestate | place: USA...
ATCCCATTGAGAGCATGTTCTCCACTGTACGGGATTGTGAGCGGAACATAAAGAGATACCGCACCAGCGCTATGGCTCAACATTTGCTCGCATCGGTTCTTCTTCACTGTGAAAAAGGGTTCCAAAGAATCAAGGGCTATAAAGACATACCACAGGTGCTTGCAAACATTGAAGCAATACACGATGAAGCCACGCTTCAGGCAGCATGAGGGGGGTTGACCTAAGATGATGAAAAAAGGGTGCCACACATTTCAACTAAAAACTTGACATCTTCGAGAATCACCATGGAAATAACATGAAAAACACGAAGTTACAAAAGCATCCTACTTGTCCAAAAAAAGATCGATGGAAATTATTCTTAAATGTTTGATGGCATTGTAGTTGCAACTATAAACATCATCGTGTGTAATGTGTGTAACATTTTATTTGTAAACCAGTGCATATTTAGATTAAAAGAAAAATATTATGTACGAGTCGGTTTTTTTAAAGAAAAACACTGACCAAGCATCGGGGTTATTCAATGTTGGATGGTGACCTCAATCATTTATAAAGGATCAGTTATGATACAAATATAACTATAATATTTTACTTCCAAACATGTAAATTTAACAAATATAGTGCATTGACGATGTAAAGAAAAGATTTATTTTAGGAGCCTTGGATAAAGAATAGTGCGAGATGATGTCATGAAAGATATTTTGTCCGTATCTATTAAAAATAGAATATGAAGTGTCTCATGAAAAATCTTTTGAAGAAGAAAACCTGTCAATTTGTCTTTCTGGTTATGTTTTTTATGTTAGCCTCGTTCATTCCGCGCACCATTTTTGCAGTTCCATCGATATCATCGATTAACGGCACCGTGAGCAATGGACAGCCTGTGACAATCTCAGGTTCAGCTTTTGGTTCTACTGGTCCAATAATAGCAATCTTCGATGATTTTGAGAAAGGGACAAACAACAACGAATTATCTACCTTGGCTAATTCAGCTGCAGTAAATCAGTGGTATCGGCTTGAAAATCAGGGAAAAAATCCCGTTTATTCAACATATTATGCAAATAGTGGCACAAAATCAGCGATGATTGATTGGGGTACAGATAATGCCTCTGAAGGTGGAAGGTGGTTTGAAGCAGATATTGGATCAATAACTTCTCAGGTATATGTACAATATTGGTTTTTTGTCCCTATTGGTGGTCACGTGCCAGGAGCTAATTCTGGAGGTGGCCCAAACTGGAAGTTGATGTTGATAAGTGGTCGCCCATGGCCGAGGAGTGACTATACTCAGGTCATCCTCACAGATGTAAATAATTGGCCTATGGGTGCATGGGGTTTCATATGTTTGACCCCTTGGTATGATGGCTCTGGTTTGACTGAAATGACTTCGGCTATAGGGGGTTATCACGATGAGGGGTATTGTAGTTTAAACCCCAGTGCAGGGACATGGCATCGAATGGAAGTATTTATGTCAGCAAGTTCTACAGGTTCGGGAACAATGTATACTGCTGAAATGAATGCAAACCAAACACGTAGGATTGTTGGGTCATCTTCTAATGCGACAACTCTTCATTCGGGAGATTCGTGGAATTTAGTTAGATTCCCTGCATACGGTAGAGGGGATAGCACTAGTAAGACTTACTATGATGATATTTACATTGCAACTGGAAGTGCAGCCCAGGCAAGGGTAGAGATTGGCAATAACTCCACTTATTCTACGTGTACAAAGCTTGCTATTACCACGCCTACTTTTTGGAGCAATACTTCAATCACTACAACAATCAGGACGGGAAGCTTCAAAAATGGAGATATAGCTTATTTATACGTTATTGATGCTAATGGTATGGTCAATACGCAGGGATATCCAATTATAGTAGGTGGCGAAGGTTGGTTAGCTCCCAATCCGCCGACTGGCCTACGATTACTTGAATGAAATGAAGTCAAACTGTGCTTACGTTGCGAAGTTTAAACACAAGGCATTTACGATTGCTGCATATAAGGGACAAAACTGGCGTGTATGTCTGAAAACACGATTTTCCATATGTATTCTCCTATGCATGTTGTCCTACTTGATGTCGATGTATGCTTCTATTTTTTATGATTTTGTGGTGAAATGTATTTTAGTATATCGCCTTCACTTCGAGAGATATTGTCAATAGTTGTGTATGGAACTTTTTTCAACGTATCCTTGTTCTCCACAGCTATGCTACCTGCTCCTGTGTTTCAGCGATCTCTCCATCGATAATGGTGATCCCTTGCATCACCTGAGGAATCCATTTATATCCTTTTATTCTTCTCCAGGTCTTCTGTGCTTCGAAGGCAAGTTTGAAGACCATGGCGAGGGTGGCAAGCCTGGTTCCGCAGCCCTTCGTCTTGTCAGTTCTGAGGCGTACCGTGGCAAAGGTTGATTCAATCACATTGGTGGATCGTATGTGGATCCAGTGCTCTGCCGGGAAGCCATAGAAGGTGAAGAGCATGTCCTTGTCTTTCATGAGACAGTCACAGGCCTTCTCAAACTTTGTCCCGTAGAGGGCAAGGAAGGCATTATAGGCAACCAGGGCCTGGGCGCCATAGAGATGTGGTGGATCTTTTCCTTGGCTTTGGGCTGGACACTTTTGGGCATCTTATCCAGGATATTCATGGTCTTATGAACCCAGCAGCGTTGTTCTTTTGTGTCGGGGTATAGTTCTCTGATGGCAGACCAGAAGCCGAATCCTCCATCGCCGATGGCACGCTTCGTTCCTTGTGTGAGACCTCTGTGCCTGAGATCGGATAAGAGTTCCATCCAGGAGAGCTTGCTCTCCCGGTCGCCATCCATGAGGCCCACGAGCTCCTTTGTTCCGTTCTCTAACGCTCTGATGATAAGAAGGAAACACTGCCGTTTGTTCTCTGTGTCTTCGAGGCGGACATTGAAGTAGATGCCATCGGCCCAGAAGTATACGGAGCGCTTATTGGTAAGACCGCGATGAGCCCAATGTTTGTATTCCTGCTCCCATTGACGCTTTAGTCGAACTATGGTGTTGGCTGAAAGCCCTTTGGCGGTCTTACCCAGGATGGCTTCCAAGGCTTCCATGAAATCCCCGGTAGAGACTCCTTTCAAATATAAGGTGGGGGTAAGATTATCGAGAGAGGGAACACGGCGAAGATACTGGGGCAATATGGTACTGGTAAAGAATTCTCCTTCCCGTTTATCTCTGACTCGGGGTTTCTTCACGGCAAGAGGACCGATACCTGTCAAAATTGAACGTTCAGGGAGAAATCCGTTTTTCACCACCATGCGTCTGCCCTGCTCATCTTTGATGTTTTGAAAACAGGCAATGTACTCAGCCACTTCGTGTTCAATAGCTGCCTGGAGCAATCTCCGCGCTCCTTCCCGGATAACCTCCTCCAGAACAGATGTTTCTTTTGCTTGATTTATTGATTCAATGGGCTCATTATTCTGCATAAGACGTATCCTCTGTTTTCCCACCCCTTGCCGAGGGGTGTGGTTGGTATTTGAACTAACCAAAGGATACGCCTTTTTTTGTGCCATACATAAGATTTGATTATAGCTCGAAAAATGGAGGTTACACAATCCCTAACTAAGTTAAATGATTATTGATTAGATGGAGCGGGCAACGGGGCTCGAACCCGCGGCATCAAGCTTGGGAAGCTTGCACTCTACCAACTGAGTTATGCCCGCCCACAAATAATATTATAGGATTTATTCCTGTAAAGCAATATCCATTTTTATCTATTGCTTATAACCTCTTACCTATCGCTTGCTTTTATCAGCTCTTCCTATTATATCCGAATCTTTCCTCGAAGATTGGTGCAATAAGGTTGTCAACAGGCGCATAATCGTCACGGATTATTATGGACGAGCGTTTTGTCATGAACTCCTCCATCAAATTATCGGGTACAATGACAGACGTGGCATGCTTCTGCTGATAGCTTTTGACGTGGGCATCGAAGTCCTTTATGTCAAGCTTACCGTTTCCTGCTATTACAATGAAAGTGCTAATACGAGTATTTTCAAAATCAGGGCTTACAGACAAGAGGTAAACGTTGTTGTGGCCAAAGACTTCGCGCAAAGTTCTAATGTAGGAAGGAAGGAAGGCCCCAACCTGGAAATTGTCTATGATGTTTGACATGAGAAGGGCATCGGGCTTCATGATTGATTTGAGCTGCATGGCGAATTCTTTTGTAGTAAGGTGATAGGGGATTGAGAGATCGTTGTATGCATCTGTAAAAATAAGATCATATTTTTCTGCGCAATTCATGACAAACCAGCGGCCATCCGTGTTGTATGTTTTGATTCTTGTATTAGCAGATAAACCGAGGTGGTTGTAAACGATCTTGGTGACTTCAGGGTCAATTTCAACGACATCAATCTGAGCATTTGGATAAAAGAGCTCCATATACCTTGGAAAGGTATAGCCACCGCCTCCAATCGTGAGGCTCTTAAAATCCTCATTTTTTCTGAACTTCCACTTAAGAACATCCGAATATATCCTCTCATATTCATACTCAATGTGAAATGGGTTTTCAAGACAGACATAGGAATGTATAAGGTTGTCGAGCACCATCGCCTGTAATGGCGTTTTTTGATCCGAACTTGTTGTTGTCAGCAGCTTGATTGTGTAATAATCGCTCTCTTTATAAAGATACATGTTTTCTCTGCTTGGGATTTTGTATGCATAGGCATAGACCCCCCAGATACACAGGGCGGCAATTACAATAAATGCAGCAAGAGCTTTCTTAGTTTTGAAAAGGGCACCGCAAAAAAGAGCAAGAAGTATGAGAATTATAGCCATGGTCAGAATAATGCTCCGTGTTCCCATCCACGATATGAAGAGAAAACCCGTGGCAAATGTTCCAATAATTGCTCCAAGGGTTGATACAGCATAAATCTTACCGATTACGTTCCCGGCGTTCTCAAGGTTTTTCAGCGTGAGACGCACCACAACAGGCGAGACCGTTCCAAGGATACAACCGGGAAGGAAGAAGATTACCGCAGTCACGAGAAATATTCTCATCATGAGTGGCATATTGAAGCGATACGCTGCAATAAGGTTGGTAAGTGGGATAATGGTAAGCGCGGAAATGCCCGATAAAAGCAACAGCCAACCCAATGTTTTTCTCACGGGAAACTTGTCGATGAGCTTGCCTCCAATATATGCCCCAATACTGATGCCGGCGAGGATTACACCTATGATGCTGGTCCAGGTGTAAATTGAAACACCCACGAAAGGGGCCAGAATTCGGCCAGCAACCATCTCAATAACGAGGGTGCAGAAACTTGCAATAAACATAACGATGTAAGCTTCCAGCAAATTCATTGAGAATAACCTCCATGATAAAATATGGTGTCGGTAATCAGCCCACAGCATAACAGACACGGACCTAAACAGTTTTTCCGGATACTCATCGCTGATAACTGCTGACCTCTGCTCAACGACATGGCAGACTATATACTTAATAGTATTGCGAATAGTTTGTCAAACTTTTTATATGGTTACCCGATCTATATTGTATTGCCCTTGAGTTGCAGCAAATAAACGATTTTTGTTATACTAACAAGAGCCATGAAGTTACTTCTTGTAGAAGATGAGGAAAAGGTCGCCCATTTCATAAGCAAGGGCCTGGAGGAAGAAGGTTATACGATAGATATTGCTTATGACGGCAGAAGAGGGCTTGAACTCCTGAAGGAGTCTACCTACGACCTTTTGTTGCTTGACCTTATGATTCCGGAAATAGACGGGCTGGATCTCCTCAAGACTATCAGGGGATGGGGCAATAATACACCTGTTCTTATTATTACTGCAAAAAGCTCAAAAGAAGATGTGGTAAAAGGGCTTGATACAGGAAGCGACGACTACCTTACCAAACCCTTTTCCTTTGATGAATTGCTCGCTCGAATCCGTGCTCTCCTGAGAAGGAGCAAAATTTCAGATTCCCATATCATAGACTATAAGAGCATTATCCTGAACCCATATACCAGGAAACTCCACATAGAAACGAAAGCAGTTGAACTGACTGAGAAAGAATTCCTTATCATGGAGTTTTTGCTCAAAAATAGCGAAAAGCCTTTGACAAGGAAGGAAATTGCAGATTATGTCTGGCAAAGCCAGACAGATTCAACCAATATAGTTGACGTTTATGTAAATTTTTTACGAAAAAAGATCGAGTCTGTGACAAGCAAGAGATACATCCACACAGTGAGGGGAACCGGATACGTATTAAAGGAAGATGATGAAAAAGGTTAACCTCCCGATAAAATGGCGTCTCACTATCTGGTATGGTGCTGTGCTCTCTCTCATTCTCGTAGGTTTTGCCAGTGGAATATTCATCTATTTCAAAAACAGCCTGCAAGAAAGTATTGATACAAAAATACGTTCCATAGGCGAAGTTCTGTCATCATCCATGACAGACTCACACAATACAAGCGTATTCGGTAATTTCGAGCGTTATTTGGAGAATGTGCTTGGTAAGAAACCCAAGGGGAAATTTATCCAGATTATGGACTCTTCAGGGAGAATCGGTGCAAAAATGAGCGATATCGAAGGAGAAGCCCTGCCGACAAGCTTCAGTACCCTTGAAAAAGCAATGCGAGGCGAGGTTGTCTATGAAACCACAGATAGGACAAAACCCCGCCTGCGGATGATAACAATCCCTATAATTGAGAATAAGAAAGTAACGAGTGTAGTTCAGGTTGGAACATCCCTGGAGGAGTTTGATGAGACAATAAAAAAGCTTTTGCTGATTATGATTATCAGTATACCTTCATCAATCTGCGTAACCATAGTTGTTGGTTACTTTATGGCGAAAAAAGCGCTAAGACCGGTTGATCAGATAAGGAGGGCAGCAGTAAAGATATCATCGAGTAACCTTGATGAGAGAATAGATGTTTCCGGAAGAAGAGATGAACTCGGTCGGCTGGCAGAAACATTCAATGCTATGATCGACAGGCTGAAAGACACCTTCCAGAGAATAAACCAGTTCAGCATCGATGTTTCACATGAGTTAAAAACCCCTCTCACCATTTTAAAGGGAGAAACGGAAGTAGCACTCCGCAAGGAGAGGGAAAAGCAAGACTATCAGGTACTTCTCAAGAGTAATCTCGAAGAGATAGACAGAATGTCCTGCATCATTGATGATTTACTCCTACTCTCCAAGGCTGATACAAGAAAGATAAAACTCGATGTGGAGGAAGTTTCCCTGAGGGATTTGATCTTAGATGTGTGTATGGATATGAAAGTAGTTGCCGATAAAAAAAACGTTGAACTAGAGGCTAACGAACTCGAAGATATAAGGTTAAAAGGAGACGAATTAAAGCTACGAAGGATGCTCCTCAACATTGTTGAAAATGCAATTAAGTATTCGCACGCGGGAGGGAGAGTCCGCGTATCATCTCATGCGAATAACGGATATGCAAATATCTATGTAAAAGACAATGGGATAGGAATATCAGAAATGGACATTAAGTATATCTTCGATAGGTTTTACAGGGCCGATCGATCACGAAAAAGGGCGAGCGGCAGTGGCCTCGGGCTTTCCATCAGCCGTTGGATTGCCGAGGCTCATCAGGGTGGAATTGAGGTGGAGAGTCAGCCAGCCCAGGGTAGTATGTTTACAATAAAATTGCCTATATAGTCCGGAGGAGTTTATGAAAAACAAAAGATGGTATTTCACTATTTTTGCTCTCATCATCGTGGTGCTTGCGTTCGGGTACCTGAGAGGTAAGGTGAACACAGGCGATACGTGGTTTGACGCTAATCAGTCAAATGTAAAAAATGTGGTTTTTGATAAGGGCTTGCCAAGCTTTAGTGGGCTGGTAAAATCTGTAAAGCCCTCGGTAGTGAACATCAGCACAACGAGCGTGATCAAAGGGCCTAATATGCACGACAGGTTCTTCGGCCAGCAAAATCCATTCAAAGATTTCTTTGGTGAGGAGTTTTTTGAAAGATTTTTTGGTGATTCTCAAAAACGGGAGTTCAAGCAAAGGAGTCTTGGATCTGGCTGTATCATTGACCGGGAAGGATACATTATAACGAATAACCATGTTGTGGAGAAAGCACAAACCATCAGAGTAAAATTGATCGATGGAAAGGAATATGATGCAACAATAGTGGGAAGGGATCCAAAAACCGATCTGGCATTGATAAAGATAGATGCAAGGAACAGTCTACCTGCTGCAAGTTTTGGTAATTCAGATAATCTGGAGATAGGCGATTGGGTTGTAGCCATTGGCAACCCATTTGGACTTGAAACAACTGTAACTGCAGGGATTGTTAGCGCAAAAGGCAGGGTTATTGGTGCAGGGCCTTACGATGATTTTATTCAAACAGACGCTTCCATCAATCCTGGAAACAGTGGCGGACCTCTCTTTAATCTTAATGGAGAGGTTGTAGGGATCAATACAGCCATTGTCTCGGGTGGCCAGGGGATCGGGTTTGCCATTCCCATAAATATGGCAAAAGAACTTCTCCCACAATTAAAAAGCAAAGGCAAAGTGACGCGAGGTTGGCTGGGAGTAGTCATACAGAAGATAACACCTGAAATAGCCAGAACTTTTGGAGTGAAAGAATCAGAAGGCGCCCTTGTTTCCGATGTTACCGAAGGTGGTCCTGCAGATAAGGCCGGGATCAAAAGAGGTGATGTGATCGTGTCTTTTAATGGGAAAGATATCAAGGACGTAGATACTCTTCCAAAACTTGTTGGTGGGACTGAAGTTGGGAAAAAGGCAAAAGTTGGAATCATCAGGGAAGGAAAATCTCTTGCCGTGGACGTTGTAATTGGCGAACTTAAAGATGAAAAGATTCAGGCATCAAAAAAGCCCGAAGTTGAGAAAGATTTCGGCCTAGTTGTCCAGAACATAACGCCAGAAATAGCCAAACATCTCAACATCAAAGACAGACGTGGCGTAATTGTAACTGATATTCAACCAGGAAGCCCTGCTCAGGAGGGTGATATAAAATCAGGAGATATTATTAAAGAAATTAACAGAAAGCCGATAAAGAATATAGAAGATTTCAAGGAGGCCATGAAAACAGTTAATATTAAAGAAGGTGCGGTAATCCTCTTACAAAGAGACAATACCACATTCTTTACGGTTCTCCGAGGATAAAAAGATCGGTGATAATTGTCATTTGTCACGTGTATGGACTATGATAGAAGGTTATTCTGCGATGTTAAAACGAGACTGCATCCGGTGCTTTTTTCTTTCAAACTTTTTTTTGATAAGGTAAGATAGCATTATGCCACTATACGAATGGCAAGGTAAAACTGGCAGAGGTGAGGCACGAAGCGGGACGTTGAAGGCCGACTCCGAGGCCATATTGAGGACAACGCTTCGCAAAGAAGGCGTAATAGTTACCAAAATTACTGAGAAAAAGGGCGGGGAGAAGGCTGTCAAGGTCAATACAAATAAGAAGATTAAGCCCCTTGCAGTAGTTCTTTTCACCAGACAATTGTCAACGATGATCACATCAGGCCTACCCCTTGTTCAGTCGCTTGAAATCCTATCTAATCAGATAGAAGATAAGAATCTCTGTGGTATTGTAAAAGAAATAAAGGCAAAAATAGAGGGTGGTTCCAGGTTTGCAGATGCGCTGAGAGACTACCCGAAATGCTTTGATGAGCTTTACGTGAACCTTGTGGTGGCAGGTGAAGAGGGCGGTATGCTCGATACAGTCCTCAACAGACTGGCCATCTATATGGAAAAAATCGAGAAGCTGAAAAAGAAAATAAAGTCAGCGATGATTTATCCGATCAGCATTATCGTTGTTGCCATCGCTGTGGTCATGGTGTTGTTGATTTTTGTTATACCAGTGTTCGAAGGCATGTTTAAAGATATGGGAGCGGAGCTTCCTTTGCCTACCCAGGTTGTTATTAATATTAGCAAAATTGTGAAATCTTACATAATTTACATGATTATTGCCCTGGCCATTGGGGTTTTCCTTTTCCGGAGATACTACAAAACCGAAAGTGGTCAGAGAACCATAGACAGACTGGTACTTAAAGCCCCTGTTTTTGGTGTGTTGGCGCTCAAGTCGTCGGTAGCAAGAGTAACAAGAACCCTGGCCACCCTTCTTTCCAGTGGCGTTGCAATCCTTGAAAGCCTTGTGATTGTAGCCAGGGTGGCAAAAAACAAGATTGTTGAGGATGCCCTCATAGTAGCCCGGGCAAAAATCAGCGAGGGCAAAAGCATGTCGGAACCACTTCAGGATAGCGGTATCTTCCCTCCTATGGTTGTACAAATGGTCCAGGTGGGCGAATCCACAGGTGCGTTAGACAATATGTTGAACAAGATTGCAGATTTTTACGAAGAAGATGTGGACAATCTCGTCACGAACCTGACATCGCTCATGGAACCACTCATCATGATGTTTCTTGGTGTTGTACTTGGTGGGCTCATCATTGCTATGTACCTGCCCATCTTTAAACTCGGACAGGCAGTAGGATAACGCGCAATAATTTGCAGCGTTGAGTTTGGGAATTTC
>Ga0116174_10004869_pt1 | contig 10470 bp, 6 predicted proteins | sample AD_UKC087_MetaG_FD_89801 | JGI IMG/M metagenome (GOLD analysis project Ga0116174, IMG submission 89801) | Active sludge microbial communities of municipal wastewater-treating anaerobic digesters from USA - AD_UKC087_MetaG | ecosystem: Engineered > Bioreactor > Anaerobic > Digestate | place: USA...
CCGGCAGCGACGAGTTCGCGCTCATCCTGACCGATATCGCCCGACAGGACGATCTCATCCTCATGGCCGAAAAGCTGCGAAACATCATCTCCGAGCCCGTGAGCATAAACGATAAGGAGATCGTGCTTACGGCAAGCATGGGGATATCACTCTGTCCCGAGGACGGCGACGACGCCCGCGTGCTTTTACAGAACGCGGACATCGCGATGGCACGCGCCAAAAACCAGGGGAACACTTATCGTTTTTATACGACCGACCTTAACGAAAAAGCGTACGAGTTCCTCACGATGGAGACGCTGTTGCGAAACGCGATAGCGGTCGACGAGTTCGAGCTCCATTACCAGCCCTATTTCTCCGCCTCGACCGGGGAGATCGAGGGCATGGAGTCGCTGCTGCGCTGGAACTGCGCGGAGCTCGGAGCTGTATCGCCGGCCAGGTTCATCCCCGTGCTCGAGGAATCCGGTCTCATACTCATGGTCGGCGAGATGGTGATAGCGAAGGCCTGCAAACAGATACGGCGGTGGCGCGAGCGCGGCCTGCGCGAGGTCCCGGTGGCCATCAACATCTCCGCCCTCCAGTTCAGACAGTGGGACTTCCCGGACAGGCTGATAGCGCTGGTCGACGAAAACGGCGCGCGCCCCTCGATGCTGACCCTGGAGATAACCGAAAGCACTTTCATGCGGGACCCGGAATTCACCCGGAAGACCCTTCTGAGGCTGAGGGAGGCGGGGTTTACAATCTCTATCGACGACTTCGGCACCGGTTATTCATCGCTCGGTTACCTCAGGCGCTATCCGCTCGATAACCTCAAGATCGACATCTCATTCATACGGGACATCGTCAGCGACGCCGACAGCAGGGCCATAGTCTCCGCCATCATACTCATGGCCCACTCGCTGAATCTGCGCACCATCGCCGAGGGCATAGAGACGAGCGAACAGCTCGACATCCTGCGCGATCTGAAGTGCAACCTTATCCAGGGATACTACAGAAGCCGGCCCCTCCCACCGGACGAGCTCGAAACGAAATTCCTCGGCCGATAAGCCCGAACATCAGAACACACGCGCGCCGGCGATCCCTTCCGCGACATTGAATGCGTGGTCGCCGATCTTTTCGAAGCTGGTAAGCATGTCGATGAAGATGAGGCCCGAGGGCACGTCGCAGAGCCCCTGGTTGAGACGCTGGACATGACCCTTCTTTAAATCACGGCGGAGCTCGTCGATGCGGTCCTCAAGTACACGGGCGCGCGGGAGCACGTCCGGGCGGTCCGCCATCAGGTTGTCGCGCAACAGCACAAGGAACTCTCTCACTTTACCGGCGATCTCGTCTATCTCCATCATGGCCTGTTCGGTGAATTCAAGGCCGCCGTCGTACTTGCGCCGCGTATACCTCAGAATGGATTCGCAGTGGTCTCCCATCCGCTCGAGCTCGTTAACCATGTGCAGCATCGCCGAGATCGACTGGCTCTGTTCCTGGGAGAGGTTCTGCTGTGACACGCGCACGAGGAAATCCGATATGTCCTTTTCCAGGCGGTCGACGACGTTCTCCTTCCGCCCCACCTCCTCGACCACGGGACCGAGCTTGTCGGAAGGCTTGTGGAATACGTCCATCACCATGTCGAACATATCCAGCACGAGCTGCGCCATATGGCGTATCTCGAGGCGCGCCTGGTTGATGTTGATCGACGGCGTCGAAACGAGCGAGGTGCTGATGTATTTCAGGTGGAAGGCATCGGGATCCGCCTCCCGGCTTTTCGGAACCATGCGTGATGCGAGCGTTACCAGGACGCCGGCGAACGGGAAAAAGATGATGGTGTTGGTGATATTGAACATGGTATGGAAACCGGCAAGATGGCTCGCGATGGCCGCGGAGCGCGCCGCGCCGTCCACCGCGTACGGATCCCCGGGCACGATATAATCGACCATCGGCACGAACAACCAATGGAAGAAGGCCGTCATCCATACTATCCCGAGCAGATTGAAGAGCAGGTGCACCCTGGCGGCGCGCTTGGCATCGCCCGACGCGCCGATGGCGGCGATGTTGGCCGTTATTGTGGTCCCGACGTTTTCGCCGAGCACGAGCGCGCTCGCCGTCTGGAAGTCGATGAGCCCGTGGACCGCGAGCGTCATGGTCATCGCCATCGTCGCGCTCGAGGACTGCAGAAGCATCGTGACCGCGGTCCCTATGGCGACCACAAGCAGCATGCTCGGTATCCCGTCGGCCGTATACCCGGCCATGAAATTCATGACGCCCTCGGAGCCGCGCAGGTCCTTCACCGCGCCGCTCATTACGTCGAGCCCCAGAAAGAGCACGCCGAACCCGAGCAGGACCTCGCCGTACTGCTGAAGCTTCTCGTTGTTCAAAAACCGGATAAAAAAACCAAGACCTATGGCAGGCAGCGCGAAGATCGCGATCTTCACCTTGAAACCGAATATCGCGACAAGCCAGCCGGTTACGGTCGTGCCGATATTCGCGCCGAATATGATCCCAACGGACTGCTGCAGGGTGATGAGCCCGGCGCTCACGAAACTCACCAGCATGACCGTGGTCGCGCTGGAGGACTGGATGATGGAAGTAATGAAGAAACCGGTAAAGACTCCCGCGATGCGGCGGTTAGTCACCGTGGAGAGGATCGATTTCATCCGCTCGCCCGCCGCCATCTGCAGGGACTCGCTCATGATCTTCATACCGAAGAGAAACAGTCCAAGTCCCCCGAAAATCGTAATGCTAATACTGAATCCGCTCATCAATCCGGCCCCTTTTTCATGGATGGAATGGAAGACATCACGGGCATCCGCCATAACAGCAGATGCCGGACAGACTAACATTTTCTTTACACAAACCACGAAGGCCTGTCCCGTCAAGAAATAATTCCACTCTCCAAGGAACGCCAGGACGTACGGGGAATTGATCCATTGCGTAACTGACAATTGTCATCTCAGAAAGGCCGCGGGCCGACGCGGCGATCTTAAAGGGGCAACAGATTTAACACAATAACCGCTAGCCGAACGAGACTACCGAATCCGGACAAAGTCGCGGCTCGCAATTTCACTCAGTCAGACAACAACGCCATTATAAATTATTGCTGACAGAAAGATATAAACATGTATTACTCATGTAACCCGGTCGAAAGCGCGGTTTCATCGGCACCGGACGGTGGAGGTCGGAAATGATAAAGAAGGCGATCCTCTTGATCGGCATGCTCGCGGCGCTGTGCGCGGGGATATTTCTCTACGGTTCACACAGGGCCCGGCGACTTCCGGACAACAATCCGAGGGCTTTTCTCTCTTCGAACATGGACAGGGCCGGCCTAAAGGTGCTGGTATGCATCGGAGACAGCATAACGCATGGAAGCGTCAGCCACAATTACGTCGACATGCTTGCCGAAAGAACCGGAGGCAAAAAGCTGATCGTCATTAACGCGGGAGTCAACGACTACCTCGCCTACAACGCCCTCGAGGATATCGACGATGTGATACGATGCAGGCCCGATTTCGTCACGATACTCATCGGTACAAATGACGCCAACGCCTCGATCAGTCGGGAGAACGCCGCGCGCTCGATCAGGAACATGAAACTCCCGCGGACCCCCGACAGGGAGTGGTTCGCACAGAACCTTTCCGGGATATGCCGCCGCCTGAAGTCGGAAACAGGCGCGAAGATCGCCCTCCTCTCGATCCCGCCAATCGGCGAGAGCCCGCAGGCGCCAGCATTTCGGGCGAGCGTTGCGTACAGCGCCGTGATTCGGGAAACCGCCCGGCGCGAAGGATGCGCGTATCTTCCGCTCAACGAAACAATGGTTGCGTATCTCAAGGCAAATCCGCGGCCGCAGCGCCACTCCTACTCCGAATCGCAGTCGCTTATGTACGCGGGAATTTTCCGGCATTTCATCCTTGGCGAGAGCTTCGACGGGATATCGTCGCGGCATGGCTTTCTGCTTCTCACCGATTTTCTGCATCTCAACGGCAGGGCGGCCGGCATGGTCGCGGATCTCGTACTCGAGTTTGTCGGGGACGAATAGCCTTTATTCACCGGGGCGAGGCATTATGAATGCCGCGAGCGCGTCGCGGATACCGGCGGCGAAATCGGCCACGGCTCCGGCGGCCTCTATCGACTCGCGCGCCATCACCAGGTTCTCCTTGAACAGGGAGTTTATTCCGTTCACATTGTTCAGCACATCGTATATCGCGATCTTCTGCTCCGTGGTCGCGTCGTCGATCTCCTCGGACTTTCCGCTGATCATCTGCGCCTGATTGGCCACGATCGAATTGAGCTGCGCCTGGTCCTTGACCGTGTTGGCCACCTTTTTGACGTCTACACCGATGCGCTCGATCGTCTCCATTATTCCGCCGGCCGACTTAACGGCTTCCCGGATCGTCGCGGTATTGCCCTCGAGTATCTTGCCGCGCCCGGAGATCATCGCGCCGATATCGCGCGCGCTCGCGAAGGTGCGCTCCGCGAGCTTGGAAACCTCGTCGGCGACCACGGCAAAACCGCGGCCCGCGTCGCCGGCCCTGGCCGCCTCGATTGCCGCGTTGAGCGACAGAAGGTTGATTCGGTCGGATATTTCTCCGATCACCTCGACCACCTCGTTGATCGCGCCCGAATCCTTCATAATCTGAATCATTCCCATTGAGGCCTCATTGAGCCGCTCGCGTCCCCTCTCCGCGTTCTCGGCCACCTCGTGCGTCGAGGACACCGCCTCTTCTATGCGCTGCGCGAGCGCCTCCGCCGTTTCCATCAGGCTCTGTATGAGCCCCACCAGGGTCTGGAGCCCCTCGGCCTGCTGGGCCGCGTTCTCGGCGACCGAGTTGATACCCACGGCGACCTTCTCCACCGAAGCGGCGATGTTGATGATTGAAACGCTCTGTGATTTCGAGTTCTCGTTGAGTTTTTCGACGGTCTCCGACAGGCGTTTCGCCGTGGCCGCAAGACCCTCGGCCGCGGGCGCCAGCTTTTCCATCGTCGCGCCCACCCTCCGCAGAAAACCGTCGCACGCCTCGAGGGCCGTTGTCGCGGATGAGGCGCCTCCACCGGCTTCGACGTCGGCGATCCGGCGGATGCGCTCCGCCACTTCACGTTCGCGTCTCAACAGACGTCCGATGATAATCCAGGCGAGCAGTCCCTGTACGGCGGCGAGCCCGAGCGCAGCGGCGAGAATCAGACCGCGGCCGCCCCCCGCCGGTGCTTGAATCGCCAGAATCAACAGGCCCGCTCCGCCGAGCAGGGCGACCAGCACCGGCGCAACCCGTAATGGCGAGAATCTTTTTCGTGCAGTACCCGACATTCCCTTCCTTTTATTTCTATAACAATAATCGGCTTACCCCGGCGGATAATAAAACGGCGCCGTACGAAAAACCGCCGCCGGCACTACCGCCAGATCGACAGAATCGCCCCCATCGCCAGAAATGAGGCCAGCTGGTTCCCGGCGTCGATGAGATAGACCCGGAAGTGTTTCCCTCCGAAGCCCAGATCGAGCGCCATTACCGCCGCGACAAAACCGATCCACACCCGCAGCGCCAGCGAAAGCCCGGCGTGAAGGGTCTGGACATCCAGAAGGACGATAAAATACGCCAGCATGAAGGCCGTCGCCATCGCAACCGCCGCCGCGATAAGCATCGCGCGCCCTTTCCCCTTCATGTCCTCCGGACGAAGTCCGCTGTGCGCCATCCATGTTCTCCCGAAAACAAACGGCGAATACCAGACCGCGCCGATCGCCATGTTCGCGATCGCGGCCGCAAGGACCGCCAGGTACTGTATGTCAACCTCGAGCATATCTTCCTCCCTTAGACGTTCTGAATCGCGCGCCATTACTCATAGGCGCGAAGCAATCGGACATAGAGCCAGCCGATGCGGGCCATGGCCCCGATCTTTATGAAAATCCTCCCGGGACCTTCCGCAAGGCGATCGTATCGTATCTTTTCGAGCCTCAGCCGCCAGAAATATTCATGCATGAGCCTGAAATTTCGCCGGTACGCACCGCCGACGATATGGGTATCACCCCAGGCGAAGACCGCGTTCATGGCCTTCTCGGCCGCCGCGTGGCGCCGTACAAGCTCTTCCACGGGCGCACCGGCCGCAAGCCCTTCGTACAGAGACACTCGCGCCGCGTCGAAACTCAGCCACGCCCTGTAGAGCTCGAAAGTTACCCGCTCTCTTTTCCAGGCGGCCGGAAGCGCGACGTCACGCGCCGACTCGAGCTCCTCACCGGCCGTCATCATCAGGGAATAAATCTCTTTCTCGGCCGCCGCTTTCCGCGCAAGCTCGGACGACGGTTCGTAGAAGGGGTCGCCCAGGTCCGTCGGCGGGGAGTCGAAGAGCCGGAGCATGGGCACCGGCTCTTCCGGAAGTTTCATGACGGGACTGATCTCGAGCGCCAGCGCGAAGGCTTTTTCCAGCAGTGCGAAATACGAAGCCATCGCCTGCGCTGCCTCCCTGCCGAACGCGGCGGCGCAGAAATCGGCCGCAAGCGAATCCGGATCGACGTCGACGTTCCATGCCAGGCGGGCGAAGATCCACGCGTTTGGCTGGGCGCTCGTCCACGGGAAGTCCCCGGTCATGAGCGCCTGTACGGTATGAGTTCCCGCCGATCTATAGAAGGCGAGGTCGCGCCGCATGACGCCGGAAAGCGGCGGCAGCGCCGATTTGAACAGGATCGCGTCGAGATAGTATTCGAAAACACGCGCGGGCGACGCGCCGCGGGCCCGGAAGTAATCCACCTGCGCGACATATCCCCGCGTATAGCGCGGCGCGTTCACGCCGCAGGCGTCGCCGGAAAGCCCGTGTGCGTAACAGCGCTTTCGCGGGGCCCACAGTACGAAGACATTGGGAAGCGGTTTCACCTTTTGCGGAACGTTTTCGGTATCATAATATGAAAGGAACGAGAGCATGGCCCGGGGATTGACCTTCTGTAAAACCGCGGCCGCTGCGTTCGTCGCCATAAGCGCCTGTTCCGACGGGGTGTAGCGCGAACACTCCGGGCACGAACACCAGCCGCCGCCGAGTATGTCGTCGGGCCATACATGGAACACTTCGGCATACGGATGCTCACAGAAGTATTCCTTCGCGTTTCGCTTGATGACGGCGAGCGCCTCCATGCTGGAGGGACAGAGATTGAAGTCCGCGACGCGCGCGCCGGAGGCCATTCTGAACATATCCGGATTTTTTTTGAACAGCTTCCGCGGCAAAAAAGAAGCAAGGCGATGCCCGCCGTATTCTATCACCATCCCCCTGTCGCGCATCGACTCGAGGACGGTATCGCGTATTTTCAACCACTGTTTTTCCGGGGCCGCGCCGAACGCGAGCGCGTCACCGATCACGTGAATGAATATGGTATTCAGCCGGTTGCGGGCGGCCCATACGATCCAGTTCTCCCCGTCGGCCAGGAAGGCCGCGTGCCCCAGAATCAGGCAGCGCCCCTGGAACGACGGCGCCTGGCGCGAAAAGGCCCTCGACGGATAAAGCGATGTTCCCGAGGGCAGCCGTTCGCCCCGGATGCCGGGCTCGACCCAGCGGCACCCCAGGGATTCGAGGAAGTCGTAGACGCCGTACAAAAGACCCCTCGGACCGTCCCCTTTTATCTCCACACGGGTGGCCGTCGCGCGCCAGTTGAAGCCATCCCCCCGGGGACCGTGCGAAAGAACAACGGCCGGGGCCCCGGCCTCCTCGCGCGCGGCGAACGGAAGGCGCTTCCGCGTTATGCGCTCCAGCACGAGCGCGGCCTCCGCGGCGGCCGTACGCGCGACCCTGTCGTTCGACGGCGCCACTATTCTCCAGTCGCGGGCGAAATCCAGCGTCACACCCGCCCCGGCTCGCCCGCGCGCGACGGGCGCTGCCGCCTCATCGGCGCTCACGGCACCCGTCCCGAAAACCAGCGCCGCCATCGCCGCCGAGATGAAAAGCACACGCCATCCGGACATTTATAACCTCGTTGAAATACACGACCGACGGACCTCCCGTCGCATCCGCGAAACGGGCCCGCGTTTCGCGACGCGCCATATCGTGCGAACCGGCAACTCCGCCCCGCACCCGGTCCCGCTGAAAACCGTATTTCGTAGTGTATCCGGGGAACCACCGCTATACAAGCACGATCGGGCCCGCAGGGCAATTAAAAAATCCGCCCTGCTCAGCCGAAAGCGCGTATCAGCGCATCGACCAGGCCCTCTATGGTGTATTCCGACGCCTCGATGTCCACGCGATGTCCCGTCTCGCGGACCGCGGCGGATGTAATGGGGCCGATGCTTGCGTGCAGTGCGCGCGATTCGCCGACAATCGAAAAGAAATTTCTCGCCGTCGACGAACTCGTAAAGGTGACGATGTCGGCCGTCCGCACGGTCTCCATGATTTCCCCCGACGGGGGTGCCGGCCGAACAGTGTCGTATATTGGAACCCTCCGCACATCGGCACCCAGCGCGGACAGCCCCCGGGGCAGGGCGTCGCGCGCTTCCTCGGCGCAGGGAAGGAGAACGCGCGCCCCGGCCACTCCGACCGCTCCCATCGCCGATACCACCGCCTCGGCGACGTATTCCGGGGGGACCAGGTCCGGCCGCAGGGATCGCTTTTCTATTTCTCGTCCGGTAGCCGGCCCGATGGCCGCGATTCTAACGCCTTTCAGGCAGCGCACGTCTCGTCCCAGCGCGAACAATCGCTCGAAAAATATGCCGACCGCGTTCTGAGAGGTGAAGACCAGCCAGTCGAAAGATTCGATCGCGCCTATCGCCTCGTCAAGCGGGCCCGTTTCGGCCCTGGGCACTATGCGGATCGTAGGGAACTCCAGAACGTCCGCGCCCAGCTCGGCCAGACTCCTCGAGAGCGCCGAGGCCTGCTCGCGGGTGCGCGTAACGACGATCTTTTTACCGAACAGGGGAAGCGCGTCGAACCAGCGAAGCGTCCCCCTGAGCGTTACGACCCCTCCGACTATGATGATCGCCGGGGGGCGCAGTCCCAGGCGGGCGACCTCGTCGGCAATCGTCTCGAGTGTGCCCGCCGCCACGCGCTGACGCGGCGTGGTACCCCAGCTCACCACGGCGGCCGGAGTTTTTTCGGGAAAGCCCTTTTCACCGCAAAGCTTCGCGGAGATGCGGGCAAGGTTCTTCATGCCCATTAAAAAAACGAAGGTCTTGTCGGCATCGAAATCCGGGAAGTTGACGTCCTCCTCCTCGGGTGCGTCATCGCGCCTGTGGCCGGTTATCACCTCGAAGGCGCTGGCGTGATCCCGGTGCGTCACCGGTATTCCCGCGTACGCGGGGGCGGAATAGAACGACGAGACGCCGGGGATGATGGAAAAGCGCACGCCGGCTTTGACCAGCTCCTCGGCCTCCTCGCCCCCGCGGCCGAAGATAAACGGATCGCCCCCCTTCAGGCGTACGACCGTCTTTCCTTCGCGCGCCTTGCGCACTATGAGCTCGTTTATCTCCGTCTGCGAGAGTGTGTGATCCCCGCCCTGCTTGCCGACATATATCTTCTCGCAATCGAGCGCGTTCACGAGAGCGGGACTGGCGAGATAATCGTACACCACGCAATCGGCGCGCTTGAGAGCGTCGAGCGCCTTGAGCGTCAGGAGTTCCGGGTCGCCAGGTCCGGCGCCCGCAAGGTATACCATGCCTTTTTTCATAGCAGATCGTCGGCCCCCTCCTCCTTGAGCATTTCCGCCAGCCGGCGCCCGACCAGCGCCGGATCTCCGCCGTCGATCGACTTCCGTATCAACCGCTTCCCGTCAACCGAGGCCACGAGGCCGGAAAGGTGCAGCACGTCACCCGATCGATAGGCGAGCGCGCCCAGGGGCACATGGCACCCCCCGCCGAAGTGTTCGAGGAAGCGGCGCTCGGCCTCGACCGAGGCTTCTGTCTCCGGATCGTTTAAACCGCCGACTATTCCGTACAGTTCGCCGTCGTCCGCGCGCACCTGGACCGCGAGCGCTCCCTGCGCGGGGGCCGGAAGAAAATAGCTGTAAGGCAGAGTGAACTCAACCAGCCCGTAGGTATCGAGTCCGAGGCGGGCCATTCCCGCCCGGGCGAGGACGATCGCGTCGAACCTCCCCTCGCGCAGGCGGCGGATGCGGGTCGGCACGTTCCCCCTGAGCGGCCGGATCTCGAGCGAGGGCATGATGTTGCGCAACTGAGCGGCGCGGCGAAGCGAGCTCGTGCCGACGATCGCGCCATCGGCGAGCGGAAGGTCGTTCCCCTCGAGGTAACGCTCCGCCCGCACGAGGAGAACGTCCGAGGGGTCCTCCCGCTTGATGACCGCGGCGATGGTCAGCCCATGCGTATGTTCGGTCGGCAGGTCCTTCATGGAATGCACCGCGACGTCGATCTCGCGCCCCAGCAGGGCGTCCTCGATCTCCTTGGTGAAGAAACCCTTCCCCTCCATTTTATCGAAGGAGACGTTCTGGATACGGTCACCCTTCGTCTTGATCACAACGATGCGCGCGCGGTCCCGTCCTATGAGGTCGGCGACGTGGTTCGCCTGCCA
>Ga0116174_10004871_pt1 | contig 10467 bp, 7 predicted proteins | sample AD_UKC087_MetaG_FD_89801 | JGI IMG/M metagenome (GOLD analysis project Ga0116174, IMG submission 89801) | Active sludge microbial communities of municipal wastewater-treating anaerobic digesters from USA - AD_UKC087_MetaG | ecosystem: Engineered > Bioreactor > Anaerobic > Digestate | place: USA...
GGAAGCAATTGAAGAAGCGGGAAAAACTCTTGGTTCCTATCCGAATGTGGAATTGATAAAAGCCAATTTTAAGCAACTGAGAACAGAGCTTGCCTATCGTAAAGTGAAAGGAATTGATGGCATATTGTTTGATTTGGGTGTTTCTTCCTGGCAGCTGGAAAAAGCAGAGCGCGGTTTCAGTTTTGAAAAAGATGCTCCTTTGGATATGAGAATGGATAAAGACCGGAAATACAGCGCTTATAATGCTGTGAACGAATTGGATACAAAAACGCTGGCTACAATATTCAGGGACTATGGAGAAGAACAAAATGCAATGCGCATAGCCAAAGCCATTGAAAAAACCCCAAAACCCATAAAGACCACTGGGGAACTGGCAAAAATTGTTGAAAGCATTGCCGGAAAAGGCACTAAGGCATCTCTCAAAAGCAAGGTGCGAATTTTTCAAGCATTGCGTATTTATGTGAATGAGGAGTTAAAAGTTCTTTCTACAGCATTACAGGATGCCATTAATTTATTGAATCCAGGGGGCAGAATAGTTGTTCTCAGCTATCACTCTTTGGAGGATAGAATTGTGAAACAGACATTAAAGAAAGCTGAACAAGAAAATTCTTATCCGCAGGATTCTGTAAAAAGTAATAATCACCAGCAACAGCTAAAGATTTTAACCAAAAAACCTGTAAGAGCTGAAGAAGAGGAAATAGCTTCCAATTCGCGTTCCCGAAGCGCCAAATTACGCTCCGCCGAAAAAATAGAGCGGGAAAATCGGGAAACAAAAAATAACCTGAAACAAAAGCGGCAAAACGCAGAGGAGGAAAAATGAGGGGAAGAATTCTGATTCTTGTATCCCTATTGGCAGTAGTGTTTTTTCTCAGCTTTTATAATAACAACCGCATAGTTAAATACACCAGAACAATATCTGCTTTGGAAAAAACCTACTATGCGGAAAAAAACATTAATACAGAATTACTGGTAGAATATGACGATTTACGCAGCGGGAGACATATTGCTTCTTTAGTAAGAGTAGAATTGAGCAATTTTATTCCCGAGCAGGAGGCAGGTAAAATAATCTATGTGCACGAACCTTCCCCCAAGCAGGAAAAGAAGAACTATTGCATCATAGACCTATTGGCTAAAAAAGCAGAAGCAAAGAATGTGCAGATTTTACTGGATTAAAAAATGAAATCCCGGTTCTATTTTTTGGCAGTAATCTTTTCTTTGGCAGCCGTCCTCTGGACGGTATATCTTTTCTGTATTCAGATATTAGACCCCTTTCATTTGGCAGGAGCAAGAAGAATGCGCTATACACCTCAAAAAGAAATTCTGGTTCCTCGCCGGGGTTCAATACTGGACGCCAAAGGAAATTTGTTAGTAAGCTCCATTAGTTATTACCAGATAGATATTGACCGGGCAACTGTAGCTTCTTGGGCAAAAGGCAAAAAAATACCTTATGAAAAAGCATTGGATATGTGCGCTACAATGATTACTACCCAAACCGCTTTAAGTAAAGAAGAAGTGCTGAAAAAACTTACTTACGGCAAAAAACTTACTTCTATCCAAATTAGCAATAAAATAAGTGAAGTAGAACTAGATAGGTTAATTAAGGATTTTCAAGCCAAAGATATGCCTGGTTTGATATATAGCTTTGCTTCAATGAAAAGGATATACTCCAAAGATATTCTGGCAGCCAGAGTTTTGGGCTCGGTTTGTGAAGTTTCCAATGGCTATGACCCGGCAACTAATAGTAAATCGCTATATAAGCTATCAGGTGTATGCGGAATTGAATCTACCTACGATAAATATCTCTCTGGAAATTATGGCTGGAAAGAAGTTGTTTTGGATGCAAATCATCAACCGGTGCCCTATCCCAATTTGCATTCCAAAAAGCCGGAAAACGGAATGAACCTATGGCTAACCATAGATTCGCAAATTCAAGAAATTGTGGAAAATGCCCTTTATGAAGGGATAGAGCAATACGGAGCCAAAAATGGCGGGGCTATTGTGATGGACCCCAATACCGGCAAAATTTTGGCTATGGCAGGTGTTTCCGGAGAAGATAAAACTGAAGACCCGAATTTAGTGAGAGTAAAATCTAATATTGCGGTAAGTTTTATGTTTGAACCTGGTTCTACTATGAAGCCCTTAACTATACTGCCGGCAATTGAGCATAAATTAATTAAACCCACGGAAAAAATTCAATGCGGTAGATATCAGGTTGGCAGAAGAGTTATATCCGATACTCATCAATATGGAGAATTAACTCCCCGGGAAATTATTACAAAATCCAGTAATGTGGGAATTGCCAAAATAGCGGAAAGAATAGGTTCTACACGTCTATACGAGAAATTTATTGCTTTAGGTTTTGGGCAAAAAACAGCATTAAATATGACCGGGGAATCCAGTGGAATGTTTGCCAAGCTGCAAAATTGGGATGGCTATACATTGCATTCCGTAGCTTTCGGCCAGGCAATTTCCACAACCGCTTTACAACTTGCCACTGCTTACAGTGCTATTGCCAATGGTGGAAAACTGATGAAACCTATTATTGTAGAGTCCATCAGAGATGACGAAGGGAAAATTGTTGAACAGTATGAACCCTCGGTTTTACGCACTGTTTCTACTCCTGCCGTAACTGATACCGTAAAATCGTATCTGCAGGGAGTTGTTGATTCCGGAACAGCCAGGCATATAAAAATGGATTACATTCAGGTTGGCGGTAAAACCGGAACTGCTCAAAAGAATATTGCCGGGACCAGGGGCTATAGTGAAGGCAAATATAGTTCTGTATTTGTAGGAATGTTTCCTATAGAAAAACCTCAGATGGTAGTGGTTGTTTTTTATGATGAGCCGGCTCCGGGTTTTCATTTTGGCAGCACCAGCAGCGCTCCTACTTTTAAAAAGATTGTAGAAAATATTCTCTTTATGCCCGATTGTCAGATTTTACCCTATAATGAACGTCTGATGCAAACAACACTTACAATGCCGAATCTAATCGGGATGCATCTTTTTCAAGCAGAAAGTTCTCTTAATCGTTATGGATTTCAATATAAAGTTGAGGGACCTGATTCAGCTTCAGTAGTTATAAATCAATTTCCTAAACCCGGGGTAACTGTTGATCCGCATTATCCGATAACTTTGAAAATAGGACCTAATGCTGATAAAAAAGCACCAATGCATGAAACAGGAACAATGCCCAATTTAGTAGGATTAACTTTACGGGAAGCATTAAAACAGGCATCCGTTCAAGGATTGGCAGTAAATATTCAGGGCTCGGGGATAGTTCGTTCTCAATCTGTTCTTCCGGGAAGCAGAATTCTTAAAGGGAGTAAATGTTATCTGGAGGCAACTCTGTGATTGATAGAATCCTAAATGCCTTGCAACAGCATTCTCTGCTTATAGAAACAGCCAATTTAGAAGCATTGCAAAATTGGCAGGGAACCGTGCAGACAGATAACAGGAAAATAAAACCCGGCGATATTTTCGTCTGTATTAAAGGCGCTAATTTTGACGGTCATAACTTTATTTCCTCTGCTCTTGAGCAAGGAGCTGCTCTTATTGTTTGTAGGGAAGTGCAAAATCCTACTCTACCCTATATAAAAGTGAAAGACACCAGGAAAGCAGCTGCAGTAATTGCCCGCACTGTGATGCTTCCTGAAAATATACCTTATACTTTAATTGGGATAACCGGTACAAACGGTAAAACAACAACTTCCCTGATGTTGTATGAAGCATTAAGAAACTTGGGTTTTCGTTGCGGTTGGATTGGCACTTTGGGCTATTATATTAACGGAGAAACTTTTTCCAGTGAGAGAACTACACCCGATATAATTGAATTAAATCAAATTTTTGCAGATATGATAGAGGCAAAGGTAAACTATGTAGTTATGGAGGTATCTTCACATTCCCTTTCTCTGGACAGAGTGTATGGGGTGCAATTTAACTACTGCTTGTTTAGTAACCTGGGATATGACCATTTGGATTTTCATTTAACAAGAGAAAACTACGGTAAAGCCAAAATGAGCTTTTTTGAACAAGGAGCAAAAGATGGAGCTTTTTGCATCATCAATACTCAAGACCCTTTTGGGGCTCAAATACAAGAAATGCTTAATAACCAGCAGGCAAAGCTCTATACCCTTGGGGGTGGAAATGCGGATTTTAAATATGCAGAAATTAAAATTGATATTCAAAGCAGTAGTTTTAAGCTCCTCTCGGCTCAAGTGGAAATACCTATTCAAAGCCGTTTAATTGGCAGTTTCAATATTCAAAATTTGGGGCTGGCGGCTCTAACTTTATATGCCTTAGGTTTCAATCCTTCCGCAATATCCGATTCTTTGAAGGATATTCCTCCGGTAAAAGGCAGATTGGAAAGAGTAGAAAATAACTTGGGAATGGCTATTTTTATTGATTATGCGCATACTCCCGATGCAATTGATAATGTGTTAAAAGCAGTGGAAGATTTGCCGCATAAAAGAATTTTAACCCTTATGGGAGCAGGTGGAGATAGAGATAAAAGCAAAAGACCTTTAATGTTGAAATCAGCTCTAAATCATAGCGATGTTGTAATTATTACTGACGATAATCCGCGCAGTGAAAATCCTGAATCCATCATTAGGGATATTGTTTCTTCCAGCGCGCTATTTTTGCCCTGGTGGATAATTCGTAACAGAATGCAGGCAATTACTTCCCTAATTTGCCTGGCACAAAAAGATGATCTTGTTGTTATCTGTGGCAAAGGACACGAGGACTATCAGGAAATTGAAGGTCTTAAACATCATTTTGATGACCACGAAGCAACCCTGAAAGCTCTGGAACTGAAAGGAACACAAAAAAAAACAGACGACGAATTGCTTTTGCCGATAGATAAAACCCTGTTACAATTATTATTCCTTCCCCATTGGGAACCTGAACCTAAGGGATATAAAGAACCCGTTTCTTATGCTTATCTTTCTACGGATTCCAGGGTTACAAAGCCGGGAAGTTTGTTTGTAGCTATTAAAGGAGAGAAATTCAACGGGCATAACTATCTGCAAAATGTTTTAAGCATAGCGGAAAACTGTGCTTTGGGAGAAATCCCCTCTTGGCAAAATATATCTAACTCTGAAGCGCTGTATTTTCCGGTTTCCAATTCGCAGGAGGCAATGGGACTGATATGTCGTAAATATTTACAGCTATTTGCCGCTAAAAGAATTGCCATAACGGGCAGCACTGGAAAAACTACCTGTAAGGAATTGATGGCAAAGGTGTTGCAAACCTCAGCTCCCGTTTTAAAGACCTTGGCAAACGAGAATAATATGATTGGCTTATGCAAGACCATTTTGCGCATTAAACCTGAACATCAATATGCTGTTTTAGAATTGGGAACTAATCATTTTGGTGAAATTAAAGCTCTGGCTGATGTAGTCGACCCGGAAATTGGAGTAATAATCAATATAGGTCCCTCGCATTTGGAATATTTTGGGGACGAGGAAGGAGTTTTTAACGAAAAAATAACTCTATTCAATAGACCTCTTGCTTTGCGTTTATATCCAGGTGATGATTCTCGCTTTGAAAATATTGCTGCCGAAGGCATAAGTATCGGTTTTAAAGAAGGGTGCGATTATAGAATAACACAGCATCAATATACTGCAAACAGCCAATCTTTCTACCTGAATTCGGATTTGTGGATTCTACCTTATGGAGCTCCTCATTATGCTCTAAATGCTGCTTTTGCCATTGTATTGGGCTTAAAATTGGGTCTTGGTAGAGACCAAATTCAAACAGCGCTAAATAGTCCAATTCATCTGGAGCTGAGAAATCAGATTGAAAAAAGAGGGAGCGGATTGCTGATTGCGGATTGTTATAACGCTAATCCTTACTCCATGCAAAAAGCATTGGAATATTGGCAAACACTTTATCCAGAACAACCCCATTATGCTATTTTGGGAGATATGCTGGAATTGGGAGAAAGCTCTATTTTATACCATCAATTGATTTCTGCTATGCTGGCAGAAATGCGCTATGAACAGTTAATTACAGTAGGAAATTATGCCCGTATCTATCATCCCGAAAGGGAAAGTTCCGTTATCCACTACGATACGGTAGAGCAACTTATTGGCTCGGAAAAATGGAAAGCAATTCCGGAAAATGCTGTAATTCTGGTAAAAGGCTCGCATTCTATCCAATTAGAGCAGATTATTCCGTTCCTGAAAGGAGAGAACTGATGCTATATCATCTTCTATACCCTCTGGCGAAATACAGCATCGTTTTTAATGTATTCCGTTATGTAACCTTTCGTTCTATCGGTGCCTTCATTACTTCGTTGATAATTTCGCTTCTGGTTGGTCCTGCGTTTATCAAGATGTTGAAAAAAAGGTCAGCTGTAGAGACCATAGATGAAGACCTTCCAGAAAGACACCGTTTAAAACAGGGAACTCCAACGATGGGTGGTATTATCATTCTGGTATCATTGCTTATTTCTTCATTATTATGGAATGTGCTTACCAATCCCGTTATATTAATGATGTATCTTACAACTGTCTGGCTGGGGATATTAGGTTTTTTGGATGATTATCTGAAGAATTTCGTGAAAGCTAAAAAAGGATTGCTACCCCGTTACAAACTGCTGGGGCAATTATCGGTCGGTTTAATTCTAACCTTGGCAATATATTACAGTAGTTCCATTGCAACCAATATTACTGCTTTGCAAATACCTTTTTTCAAAAATCTGATTATTCCTCTAAGCTGGTTCTTTATTCCTTTTGCGGTTTTGTTCATCACCGGTACTTCTAATGCGGTGAATTTAACAGATGGCTTGGATGGTTTGGCAGCAGGAACTTTAACCTTTTCTTTTTTAGGTTTGGGAGTGATGAGCTATTTGAAAGGGAATTTCATTGTGGCGGACTATTTGAATTTGGAATTCATTGTCAACGCAGGAGAATTAACAGTTTTTATCAGTGCGGTTATAGGCACGCTGATTGGCTTTCTCTGGTTCAATAGTTATCCGGCTCAGGTTTTTATGGGGGATACCGGTTCCTTAACCCTGGGAGGTATTGCTGCCGTAATATCCATCCTGCTGAAGGAAGAAATCTTCTTTATCATTTTGGGCTTTATATTTGTTTATGAAGCCCTTAGTGTAATTATGCAACGAACTTGGTTCAAATATACCAAAAAGAAGTATGGACAGGGGCGGAGAATTTTTCTCTGTGCTCCTGTGCATCATCATTATGAACTGAAAGGTATGCATGAATCCAAAATAGTGATGCGTTTTTATATTGTAGCTGCTTTGCTTACAGCTATAGCCCTCTCCACTATCAAACTTCGCTAACGGGCTTAAGATAATGTTGGATAAAAGTAAAAAATACGGTATTTTGGGGTTAGCCCGCAGTGGTATTGCGGCTGCTTATAAACTGAAGGAATTGGGAATTACTCCCTTTTTAAGCGAATTGCGTCCAGCTGCTGAAATTACGGAAGCAGAGCAATTAACAAAGAACTTTCCCTGTGAGTTTGGTGGACATACAGATAATCTACTACAGTGTGATTGTTTAATTATTAGCCCGGGTATTCCCTTAAATACTCCTATTATCCAAAAAGCAAAAGCCAGAAACATTGACTTGATAAGCGAAATTGAATTGGGTTATAGGATAAAGGCAGAGGACTCCAAAATTATTGCCGTCACCGGTTCCAACGGAAAAAGCACAACCGTAAGTTTGATACAGCATATATTACAGCAGATTGGCAAAAAGTCAATTCTCGCAGGTAATATTGGCGATGCCTTTTGCAGTTACAGCATTGAAAAACCCGGGATAGAGTATATTGTTCTGGAAATTAGCAGTTTTCAGTTAGACCTGGCTAAAAATTTTAAACCTGATGTAGCTGTGCTGCTAAATATTACTCCTGACCATATAAACCGTTATAATTCATTTAACGATTATGTGTTAAGCAAGATGAGCATATTTCGTAATCAAAATGAAACAGATACGGCAGTGCTTTTTCAGGACTCCACGGAAATTATGCGTTACGCACAAAACATTAAAGCCAGAAAGCTATATTTTTCTTTATCCGCCAAGGATAATACCGCTGCCTACTTAACTGATAACTACATTCAATTCGGTTCTGCAACCAAAGTACCTCTATCCCATTTTGCAATAAAAGGACCTCATAATTATGCTAATGCTATGGCTGCAATGCTGGCAGTTTTTGCTTTAATACCAAATGCAGAGATAATTGCAGAAGCGGTAAAAGGTTTTAAAGCCCTTCCACACCGGTTGGAATATGTCGGCTCGGTTAAGGGTGTTTCTTTTTACAATGATTCCAAAGCTACAAATACTGATTCCGTGCGAAGCGCATTATATAGTTTTACTGAACCTATTCGCATTATTATGGGCGGTTCGGATAAAGGAGAGGACTATAGTGTCCTAACTGCGGATTTGCAGAAAACGGTTACCAAAGCATATTTAACCGGTGCAACCAGAGAAAAAATGTATCAAACCTGGTTAAATAAAATCCCTCTGGAATGTATTGCGGATTTTGAGACGGCGGTTCGGAAGGCATTTAGCGATTCCCACGAAGGCGAGGTAATTGTTTTATCACCTGCTTGTGCCAGTTTTGACCGTTTTCAGAATTATGAAGAACGGGGAAATTTCTTTAAAGAGATTGTAACGAGGATTATCAATGAAAACTCGCAGAAATAAGAATCAACACTATATTGTCAGTTTTGATAAGTATATATTATTAACCTACTGTCTGCTTTGCCTTGTAGGTTTAATAACCTTACTGGATATTTCCTCCGTGCAAAGTTCGTTGAAATACTTTTACAGGCAGCTCTTCTTTGGAGTTATATCTATTATTACTGCAATTACTATACTTTACACCGTTAATCTGGAAAAATTGCGAGTGCTGTCACCCTACTTTGTTTATATTGCCATCATCCTGCTAATAATAGTTTTGCTGAAAGGAAACACCGTGAAAGGTGCTACTCGTCAACTCAGTTTTGGTTTTGTTAATTTTCAGCCCAGTGTTTTGGCGCGCTTAGCACTGGTCTATTACTTTGCGCATATCCTAGATAAAAAGAATGACGAACTCGTTAGTTCTAATCTGTCCCAATTTGTAGTTAACTTTCTGGCTTTATTGATAGTTACTGGTATCACTTTTTTATTGATTATTATGGAACGACATTTAAGTACTTTAATTATAGGGGGATTAACTATATATGGGATGCTTATTTATGCGGGGGCGAAAAAGCGCGTGCTGGTTACAATTGCGTTGATTGGAATTATCGCTGCTGGCTTGATTTTAGCTAATGGAGCGGACTATCGTAAAGGGCGCTTAACCACATACAAAAAATTCAGCTTATTCTTAAAACCGCAAAGTGAAATTAAGATTGAAGATAGTGATTATCAGGTGAAAGAGAGTTTAACAGCCCTATCCAGTGGAGGATTATTAGGTACAGGAATAGCCAGAGGAAGAGCTAAGCATTATTATTTACCTGAAGCCAGGACGGATTATATTTATTCAGTTATAGGCGAAGAATGGGGTTTTCTGGGTGCTCTTATCGTTTTTGGCTTACATTGTTTTCTTTTTTTCCGTTGTTTATGGATGGCAAATGCACAGGAAAATCGGTTTTTAAGGTTTTTAGGAGTGGGCCTGGCTATGAATATCTTTTGTAATGTATTGGTAAATACTGGGGTGGCAATGTCTATATTACCCCCAACGGGAAATACATTACCTTTTATCAGTTACGGGGGTTCTGCCTTGCTGATTGATTCCATTGCCTTAGGAATGTTATTAAACATAAGCGCCAAGCGGAGATATGTATGAAATTCGTTTTTGGTGCAGGCGGAACTGGAGGTCACATAACTCCTGCCTTAGCTCTGGCTGATGAATTAGTTAAATATCAGCATAGGGTTCTTTTCATTGGCAACCGAGGAAGCATTGAAGAAACACTATGTGCTGCATCAGGTTATTCTTTTCGGCAGATTAAGGTCCAAAAGCTTACCGTTCGTTAAAACCTCAAAACCTGCTTTTCCCGTTTTATTTATTGGGTAGCATTATCACTTGCACTCGTATTTTAAAAAAAGAAAAACCCCGGGCAGTAATTTGCACAGGAGGGTTTGTTTCTGGTCCTGTAGCTATCTCAGCTGCTTTGTTAAAAATACCTTTGTTCTTTCATGAGAGTAATTGTTATCCAGGCTTGGTTACCCGCAAAATGGCTAAGAAGATAGACACGGTGTTTATTTCCTTTGCCAATACAAGCCGTTATTTACAAAAAGCAAAGTTAGTGAACTTTGGCATTCCGCTTAGGCAGACGGTAATAGATAGTTCTTCAACATCTTTTGACCTTAGCTTAATAGGATTGCAAAAGGATAAACCGACGCTATTAGTAAGCGGTGGCAGCCAGGGTTCGGTTGCTCTCAATACTGTTGTCAGCTTTGCCTTGGAGGATATATTAGCTTTGGGTTATCAAGTAATTTGGCAGACAGGAAAAATAAGTTA
>Ga0116174_10004875_pt1 | contig 10461 bp, 8 predicted proteins | sample AD_UKC087_MetaG_FD_89801 | JGI IMG/M metagenome (GOLD analysis project Ga0116174, IMG submission 89801) | Active sludge microbial communities of municipal wastewater-treating anaerobic digesters from USA - AD_UKC087_MetaG | ecosystem: Engineered > Bioreactor > Anaerobic > Digestate | place: USA...
CAGCACCACCATCACGCACAGCGACAGGATTTTGTCCGCCACCGGGTCCGCGAACTTGCCGAAATTGGTGACCAGCTTGTCCCGCCGGGCGATGTAGCCGTCCAGGAAATCGGTGACAGCCGCGATGATGAACAGCACCCCGGCCGCGATGTTCTGCCCCAGCACCACCAGCAGGATGCACAGCGGAATCAGCAGGATGCGCAGCAATGTCAGCTTGTTGGGCAGGTTCATGAAAGTTCCTCCCCTGGAAGCGCTTGGGCGCTCAGGTCATAATCGCCCGCGCCGGTGACGCGCGCCATCACAAACTGGCCCTCTTCCAGGCTTCCGTCATGGCGGAGCCGGATCAAGCCATCGCTGTCGGGCGCCTCCCAGGCGGAGCGGCCCAGGGCTGTCTTCCCCTTTACCGAGGTGACCAGCACCTTCACCACGCTGCCCACGCGCTCCCGGTTGCGTTCCAGGCTGATTTTTTTCTGCTGGGCCATCAGCGCGTCCAGGCGCCGCTGCTTGACCTCTTCGGGTACCTGGTCCGGCATCCGGCAGGCCGCGGTGTCCTCCTCGGGGGAGAAGGCGAAGGCGCCCAGGCGGTCAAAGCGCACCCTGGCGCAAAAGTCCATCAGCTGGCTGAAATCTTCCTCGGTCTCTCCGGGGAAGCCCACAATCATCGTGGTGCGCAGGGCAAATCCGCGTTCCCGCGCGTAGAGCAGCAATTGCTCAATCTCCGCGATGTCGCCGCGGCGGTTCATTCGCTTGAGCACTTTGGGCGAAGCGTGCTGCAGGGGCAGGTCCAGGTAGCGGCACAGTTTGGTGTTTGCGGCCATCGCGTCAATCAGCGCCTTGTCCGTCTGCTCCGGGTAGCAGTACAACACGCGCAGCCAGTCAATGCCGGCAATCTTCTCCGCCTCGCCCAGCAGGGCGGCCAGGGAGGCGCCCTCCAGGTCGCTGCCGTAGCGCGTGGTGTCCTGCGCGATGAGAATCTGCTCCCGCGCGCCGTTTGCGGCCAGCTCGCGCATTTCTGCCAGCACGCTGTGCATGGGGCGCGAGCGGAAGCCGCCGCGGATCAGCGGGATGGCGCAGTAGCTGCAGCGGTTGTCGCAGCCCTCGGACACGCGCACATAGGCGGTGTAGGGCGCGGTGGTCAGCACGCGGCCGCAGCCGGTAAAGTCCTCCCCCCGCTCCGTGCTGCCCGCGCGATTCCCTGTCAGCGCCTCCCTGATGTAGCCCGCCAGTTGCGGGTACTGGGAAACTCCGGTCAGCACATCAATCTCGGGAATCTGCTCCAGCAGTTCCTGCCCGTAGCGCTGGGCCAGGCAGCCGGTGACGCACAGCACCTTGCAGGCGCCCTCCTGCTTGTACTGCGCCATCTCCAGGATGGCGTCGATGGACTCCTCCTTGGCGGAGGCGATGAAGCCGCAGGTGTTCACCACCAGCACCTCGGCGCTGCCGGCGTCCTGCACAAATTGAAAGCCGTCCTCCTTCAGGAAAGACAGCATCTCTTCAGTGTCCACGCGGTTTTTCACGCAGCCCAGGGAGACAACGCCAAGCTTCATTCGCACGTCCCGTTCGGTGTTTTCAGCGCCTGCTGACTGCTTCAGTCTACCATATCCGGCCGCGGGACTTCAAGGGATTCGGCGCCAAAATAAGAACAAATATTCGCCTATTTGCGTTTCAGCCGGCGGCGCAGCACCTCCGGCCGCGCCACGCTGTAGCCAAAGAAGCCTTCCGGCGGTTTCAGCCCCATGTATTCCCCGTGGCAGTAGGCCACCAGGTCGGCCTTCACAAAGTCAATTTTGCCCGCCTTGTCCATCAGGTCGTCCCGGATGCCCATAAAGATGATTTCACCCAGAAACATCGTGTGCGAGCCCAGTTCCAGGCTGTTCCTGACCCTGCAGGCCAGGTAGGCCGGGCTGCCGGCGATGGCGGGCGCAAAGTCCATGCCGGGCACGGGCAGCGCCTCCAGCCCCAAATCCTTGAACTTGTCCATGTCCCGCCCGGATTTCACGCCGCACAGGTCGCAGGCCTCCATCATCTCCCGGCTGACCAGGTTGATGACAAACTCCCCGGAATCCCGGATGAGGCCAAAGGAGTGCCGGCCCGGCCGCACGGAAATGGACACCATCGGCGGGTCGGAGTTGACCGTGCCCACCCAGGCCAGGGTGATGATGTTGGGGCGCAGGCCCTTAGCCGCGCAGGAGACCATCACCACCGGCGTGGGGGAGAGCAGGGTGCCCGGTTTCATCTCAAGGTAATCCATGGCGTGCCTCATTCCGCCCGGGCCTCAATGCCCTTGAGCGCCTCCGGCTCCCGGATGTCCCGCGTGCGGGTGAACATCACCCGGGTCAGGATGGCGCCGGCGCGGTAGTACAGGGTGATGAAGGGGCAGTCCTCCGCGTACAGCTCCTGAATCTGGTACAGCTTGTTCTGGTAGGCCTCCCGGCTTAAGGAGGAGCGCAGCTCGGAAAACAGCGTGTCCATGGCTTTGGAGTTGTAGCGCGCGTAATTGCCGGTGTTGCCCGACATCAGAAGGAAGCCGGGGTCGGGCGTGTAGTCCATGTTGAAGCTGGCCATGGCCAGGTCATAGCTGCCCGCCTCCAGCTTTTCCCGGGCTTCCTTGAAGCTCATCACGGTCAGCCGCGCCTCGACGCCCACCGCCGCCAACTGGGACACAATCTGCGCGGCCACGTTGGCGCGCACCGAGTTGTCCTGCTCCTCATACACATAAAAGCGCAGCGACAGCTTGACGGATTTGCCCTCCCGCACCATGTCGCGGACGCCGTCGTCATTGGTGTCCGTCCAGCCCGCCTCGTCCAGCAATTGCCGCGCCAGGTCCAGGTTCTGGCGGAAAACGGCCTCATCCGCCCGGTACATCCAGGTGCCGCTGGGCAGCGGGGTGTCGGTGCGCTGGGCCATGCCCATGTACGCGTTTTGCGCGATGGCGTCCAGGTTCAGCGCGGCGCGGATGGCCTTGCGCACCCGCACGTCCTCCAGCTCATAGCTGCGGCGGTTGAGCATCAGCGTTTCCAGCTGCCTGGTGCGGAAACTCAGGTTCAAGGAGGACACGCCGGAGCGGTACTGCGCCGCCGTCATCGAGCGGGTCAGGATGGCGTCCACGCGGTTGTACTCATAGCTGGAAATCAGTTCACGGTTGGTGGCGTGGAAAAGCGCGCTGATTTCGGTGATGGCCGGCTTGCCGCCCCACCACAATGAGTTGACCGACAGCCAGATGTAGTCCGCCGGCATGAACTGCTCCACCGTGTAGGGGCCGCTGCCGATTGGGTTGTCCGCCTGCACCTGCGCCTGGGGCAGGATGGGGAAGTTCATCGCGTACAGGAAGCCAAAATTCTTCCGCGGCGTCGTGATGACCACGGTCCGCTCATCGGTCGCCGTGATCTTGTTGACAAAATATTTCAAGGTGGAATAGGCGCCCTTGTTGGCGGCTGCCTCGTCATTGGCCAGGCGCAGGATTTCAGTGACCGTGGCCACCACGTCGGCGCTGGTCAGCGGGCTGCCGTCATGGAAGACCAGCCCCTCCCGCAGGGTGAAGGTCCAGGTGCCGCCGTCGCCGGAGGCGTCCCAGCGCTCCGCGAGCACGCCCTTTGGCAGGTACTCGTCATCAAAGCCCACCAGGGGCTCATACACCAGCGCGGTCAGGGACATGAACTCGCGCTCCACCGGCGTCAGCGGGTTCAGCCGCGTGGTGGTGGCGGAGACAATGCCGATGATCAGGCTCTGGCTGTCACTGGCCAGCGCGCCCGCCGGGGACAGCAGGAGGCACAAGGCCAGCGCCAGCGGCAGGGCCGCCCTGGTCGTTTTCATAATAAATCGCATACGCGTCCATCACCTTTCTGACATAACTGCGCGTGTCGTCCATCGGGATCTGGTCCAGGCGGATGGTCTTCATGTCCTCCGCCCTGCCCAGCGCCCAGTGCTTGACGTTGTTCGCGCCCGCGTGGTAAGCGGAGGCCACCATCACCGGGTTGCCGCCAAACATATCGCTTAAGTAGGCCAGGTAGTAGGCGCCAAAGCGGATGTTGGTCTCCGGGTCAAACAGGTGCCCGCCCTGGTAGTTGCTGATGTTCAGCCGCCCGGCCAGCCAGGTGCCGGTATCCGGCATGATCTGCATCAGCCCGCGCGCGTCCACGCGGCTGGACACGTCCGGGCGGTAGCTGCTCTCACACTTGATGATGGCGGAGATGAAGGAGGGGTTGATGTTGTACTCCCTGGCATATTTTGATATCAGCGGCAGGAAGCCGGAGTTCTCCCGCGCGTTCAGGTGCTCCATCCTGTGTGCCAGCAGCTGCTCCTCTTCCAGCCTGCGCCGGGCCAGCAGGCTGTCATAGCGCTGCTGGCGGGCGGAATACAGGATGCCGCTCACCGCCAGCACCAGCGTCAGCGCGGCCAGCGCGATGACGAGCGCTTTGGGGATGGGCCGCCTGCCCTCCCTGGGCTGACGTCCGCCCGCCTGCGCCTGCTGCGGGGCGAACCGCTGGCGCTCCTGCTCCTTGCGCCGCGCGGCAAGGCCGCGCCGGGAAATCCTGGCCTTGGGCCGCTCCGTGCTGGGCGGGCGCTGCGGCACGTGGGGCGCCTTCGCGCCTTGTGGATTCAATGGCTGCGGCGCGCGCCGCCGCCGTGCCTTGGCATTCCAGGGGGATTCAGACACTGCTTGTTCTCCTTATCATCTCATCCCACAGCGTTTGGACAGCCCGGGCGTTCAACTTGATGTCCCCGGTGGTGATGATGACGCGGTCGGCCCGCTTGGCTTGCTCCATCGCGCTCATTTGGCTATTGATGCGCGAGCGCGCCTCCTCCGGGCTCAGCCCGCGCTCCAGCAGCCGTTTAAGCTGCGCCGCGGGTGGGGCCCAGGCGCACCAGACCTCGTCACAGGCCTTGTCGTAGCCCGTTTCATACAGAAGCGGCACATCGGCCACCAGCGCCGTTTCATGGCTGTGCGCCCGGATTTGCTCATCCATCCGCGCGAACACCATCGGGTGCAGGATGCGGTTCAAACCGGCCAATGCCTCCGGGTTCTGGAACACAATCCTGCCCAGTTTGCCCCTGTCCAGCTTGCCGTCTGCGAAAACGCCCTCGCCGAAGCGCCGCCTAATGCTGTCCAGCGCGGCGCCGCCTGGCGCGGTCAGCGCGCGGGAAATCGCGTCCGCGTCAATGACCGTCGCGCCATGCTGGCGCAAGGCGTCCGCCAGGCTGGACTTGCCGCAGGCGATGCCGCCGGTCAGCCCGACAAGCCGGGGTTTATTTGGTGTCATACCAGCTGTAGCCTACCTTGATGTCGCACTTGAGGGGCACCTTCAGCTTGATGACCGATTCCATCACGTCCTGCAGCAGCTTGCGCACCGCGTCAGTCTCCGCTTCCGGCGCCTCGATAATCAATTCGTCATGCACGGTCAGCACCAGGCGGGCCTTGTGCCTGCCCCGCTCCAGTTCCCCGGACACGTTCACCATCGCGGCCTTGATGATGTCCGCCGCGGTGCCCTGGATGGGCGTGTTCATCGCGACCCGCTCGCCGAAATTGCGGGTGTTCACGTTGCCGCTTTTCAATTCATCCAGCCGCCGCCTGCGGCCGAAGAGGGTGGCGATGTAGCCGTGCTCGTAGCCGAAGCGCACCGAGTTGTCCATGTAGGCGCGCACGCCCGGGTAGCGCTCAAAATAGCGGGAAATGAAGTCCCCCGCGCGCTTCCTGGAGGCGCCGATGTTGCGCGCCAGCCCGAAATCGCTGATGCCGTACACGATGCCAAAGTTGACCGCCTTGGCGTCGCTGCGCATCGCGGGGGTGACCTCATTCAGCGGCACATCGTTGATTTCGGCCGCGGTGCGGGTGTGGATGTCCTGGTCTTTGATGAAGGCGTCAATCATCGCCTCATCCCCGCTCATGTGTGCCAGGATGCGCAGCTCAATCTGCGAATAGTCCGCGTCGATGAGCACATGGCCGGGCTTGGCGATGAAGGCGCGGCGGATGTCCCGCCCCATCGCGGTGCGCACCGGGATGTTTTGCAAATTGGGCTCGTTGGAGGAGATGCGCCCGGTGGAGGTGCCCACCTGGTCAAAGGTGGTGTGGATGCGCCCCAGGCTGTCCATCTTGCGCAGCAGCGCGTCGATGTAGGTGCTGTTGAGCTTGCTCACCTGGCGGTACTCCAGGATTTTGTCAATGCTCGGGTGCAGCGGTGAGATGGCCTCCAGCACCTCGGCGTCGGTGCTGTAGCCCGACTTGGTCTTGCGCTGGGTGGGCAGGCCCAGGGTTTCAAACAGCACCTTGCCCAGCTGCTGCGGGCTGTTCAGGTTGAAGCCGGGCACCCCGGTCAGGTCATAGATTTCCTGCCTTAAGGCCTCGGTCTGCGCGGTGAAGTCGGCGCCCAGCTTTTCCAGCACCTGGCCGTCCACCTGGAAGCCCAGGGCCTCCATGTCATACAGCACGCGGGTGAGGGGCAATTCTATGTCTTTGAACAGCGCCTCCATGCCCTCATCCTTGAGCTGGGGCACCTGCTTGCGGTACAGGTCCATCACGCCCTGCGCGTCGCGCGCGGCGAAGTTCTGCAGCGCGTAGCTGCGCTCCTGCGGGTTGTGCAGGTAGCAGCCCACCATGGTGTCAAAGGCCAGTTCCGGGCCCTGCCCGGGCGGGAGCGCCATCAGGTGGAAGAGCGCCTTGGCGTGGTGCGCGATGATGCCCTGCTTCAGGTGGGGCTGCGCCAGCTTCAGCGCCTCCGCGCTGGTCAGCCCGCTGGCGGGCTCAAACAGGCTTTGCTGGGCCTCGCTGATGGCCGCCTGCGCGCGGCGGCCGTCCACCAGGACAAAGGAGACCTCCTCGTGGTTGGCGAAGACGGCAACGGGCTCCTTCGGCGCGGGGGTGAAGAAGGCCTTTACCTCCTCCGCGGTCTTCAGCGTCCGCCAGTCCTGCGTTTTGGCGCTGTCCGGCTCATCCTGCGCGGCCGCGGGGCCGGACATTTTGCGGACGCGCTCGGAGGCGGAATTGAGCTGGTACTTCTTCATGGTGGGCACACCCTGAGCCAGGTTGCTCAGGGTGGCGTCCTTCAGGCTCAGGGTGACGGGCAGGTCCCGCTTGATGGTGGCCAGCTCCCGGCTCATGCGCGCCTGGTCGGCGAACTCCCTCAGGCGCTCGCCCAGCTTGCCCTTGATTTGGTGCGCGTTGGCCAGTACGTTGTCCAGCGTGCCGTATTCATTCAGCAGCTTGACCGAGGTTTTTTCGCCCACGCCGGGCACCCCGGGGATGCCGTCGCTGGGGTCGCCCATCAGGCCCTTCCAGTCGATCACCTGCTCGGGCGTGACGCCGAAATAGTCCTTCACCCCGGCCGGGTCAAACAGCACGGTTTCAGAAATCCCCTTGCGGGTGAACAGCATCTGGACATCATCGTCCACCAGCTGCAGGTCGTCCTTGTCGCCCGTCAAAATCAGCGCGCGGATGCCCTTTTGCTTGCATTGCAGGGACAGGGTGCCGATCAGGTCATCCGCCTCGTAGCCGGGCAGGCTCATCACGCCCAGCCCCATCGCGTTCAGCACATCCTTGATGACATCAAACTGGGGGATCAGGTCATCCGGCATCGGCGGCCGGCCAACCTTGTAATCTGCGAAGGTCTCATGGCGGAACACCGGCCCGTGCTCATCAAACAGCACCACGCAGTACTGGGGGTTGATGTCCTCAAAGGCCTTGAGCAGCATGCTCAGGAAGCCGTGCACGGCGTTGGTCGGGATGCCGTCCGCGTCCATGCTGGGCAGGCCGAAGAAAGCCCGGTACATCAGGCTGTGGCCGTCCACCAGAATACAGGTTTCTCTCATCGCGCTCACCTCCCCTGCATTGTACCATAGCCGCCGCCGGGGGCAAAACACCGCGGCAGCATCAACAAAAAATCCCGCTTCCGCGGGATGGGGCTGCGATAGTGTCTGTCAGGAAGTTCTCATTTCAGCGCCTGTGGGGGGCTGCCGCCTCAAGCGGCAGCGCCTGTCAGGGGAACAGCGGGTATTTCGCCGTCAGTTCCTTCACCATGGCGGCCGCCGCGGGAACCGCGGCTTCCTTGTCCCGGATGATGGCGGCGATGCCGCGGGCGATGCGCGCCATGTCCGCTTCCTTCATGCCGCGCGTGGTGACCGCCGGGGTGCCGATGCGCACGCCGCTGGTCTCGCTGGGCTTGCGGCGGTCCCTGGGCACCATGTTCTTGTTGACGGTAATCTTGGCCTCGCCCAGCAGGTTTTCCAGCTCCATGCCGGACAGGTCCGTGTCCACCAGGTCCAGCAGCAGCAGGTGGTTGTCCGTGCCGCCGGACACCATGCGCACGCCCTCCTCGTGGAAGGTGTTTTCCATCGCCTTGGCGTTTAATACAATCTGTTTGGCGTACTGCTTGAAGTCATCCTTCAGCGCTTCCTTGAAGCAGACCGCCTTGGCGGCGATGATGTGCATCAGCGGGCCGCCCTGGATGCCGGGGAAGATGCTCTTGTCAATCGCGCGGGCCAGCTCCTCCTTGCACAGGATGAGCCCGCCGCGCGGGCCGCGCAGGGTCTTGTGGGTGGTGGAGGTCACCACGTCCGCGTAGGGGACGGGGCTGGGGTGCACCCCGGCCACCACCAGGCCGGCGATGTGCGCCATGTCCACCATCAGGTAGGCGCCGGCCGCGTCCGCCGCCTCGCGGAAGCGCTTGAAGTCTATCGTCCGGGCGTAGGCGGAGGCGCCGGCCACAATCAGCTTGGGCTTGACTTCCTTCGCCTTTTCCACCAGCGCGTCATAGTCAATGCGCTCGGTGACCGGGTCAATGCCGTAGGGCACAAAATTGTACAGCTGGCCGGAGGCGTTCACCGGGCTGCCATGGGTGAGGTGGCCGCCGTGGTTGAGGTTCATGCCCAGCACCGTGTCGCCCGGCTTGAGCAGCGCCATGTAGACGCCCTGGTTGGCCTGGGAGCCGCTGTGCGGCTGCACATTGGCGTGGTCCGCGCCAAAGAGCTGCTTGGCACGCTCGCGCGCCAGGTTTTCGGTTATGTCCACAAACTCGCAGCCGCCGTAGTAGCGCCTGCCCGGGTAGCCTTCCGCGTACTTGTTGTTCAGCGGGCTGCCCATCGCGGCCATCACGGCGTCTGAAACAAAGTTTTCACTGGCAATCAGCTCCAGGTGGGACTCCTGCCGCGCGCACTCGTCCTGGATGGTCTGCCTGATTTCCGGGTCATAATCAAGCGCCTGGGGAATTTTCCACATACAACTGAACCTCCTGCGTAATCTGTAACAATTCTACCCGTTTTCAATCAAATACCGCATGCGGTACCGGGTGGACCCGCAGCACATCCCAACTTGCGCTTACTGCTGCTTCCTTCCGGACCTGACAGGGTTCACACCATGGAATCGCACGGGGCCCGATATCGCATACGGCTTTCACATCATACCAAAACCTTCCGCCCGGCGCAAGGCATGGTTCCGCGGGGGGCGGCGCCCGCCGGGCTATGAAGGAGGAGCCCGCGGTGTTAGAATGATGTAAGAAAAACCTTCGCCGGCTTTCCCCGGCCCGGCCCTTATCCTATTGTAAAACCATGAAAGGCGAGGTGTGCGGCATGGCGCGGATCTGGACAGTGGAAGACGAGGAGACCATCAGCATCCTGCTGATGAAAATCATTGCCTCCATGGGGCACGAGGGCACGCACTGCCATGACGCCATGGAACTGGAACGGCAGATGAAAAAAGGCCTGCCGGATCTGCTGCTGCTGGACCTGATGCTGCGCGGCCGCAACGGCTACCAGATTTTATCCGCCTGGAAGGACGATCCGAAAACCCGCCACATCCCGGTCATCATCCTGTCCGCCCGTTCCACGGAGACGGACAAAGTGAAGGGCCTGGACCTGGGCGCGGAGGACTATGTGACCAAGCCTTTCAGCGTGCGCGAACTGAAGGCGCGCATCAACACCGCGCTGCGCCGGGTGTCCCCCGCCGCGCAGCGGCTGGAACTGGGCGCCCTGGTACTGGAGCCCGGCCAGCGCCAGGCCTATGTGGACGGCCAGCCGGTCAGCCTCACCCTGCAGGAGTTCGAGCTGCTCCACCACCTGGCGCGCCACGCGGGCAAGCTGCTCAGCCGTGCGCAGCTGATGCAGGAGGTCTGGGGCTACCCGGCCCAGACGGACAGCTCCAGGACGCTGGATTACCATGTCCGCGCGCTGCGCAAGAAGCTGGGTGATGACGCCGGCAACCCGCGCTTCATCCAGACCGTCCATGGCAGCGGCTACCGGCTGCTCGCAGAGGGGCAGGATGCGTAAACAGCTGCTGCGGGCCTACTGGCTCGGCAACGCGCTGACCCTGCTAATTGTGGTGGTGTTCGCCGCGGTCATGGTCGTGACCGATTTGCAAACGGACCGCGGCAGCCTGCTGGCCATCCTGAACACCGCTTCCGCCTGGACGACGGAAGCCAGCAGCAACCTGCAGGAGCTGGCGGACAAAATCGCCAGTTCCTCCCCGCCGCTGCG
>Ga0116174_10004878_pt1 | contig 10458 bp, 14 predicted proteins | sample AD_UKC087_MetaG_FD_89801 | JGI IMG/M metagenome (GOLD analysis project Ga0116174, IMG submission 89801) | Active sludge microbial communities of municipal wastewater-treating anaerobic digesters from USA - AD_UKC087_MetaG | ecosystem: Engineered > Bioreactor > Anaerobic > Digestate | place: USA...
AACGTGATAAAGGATAATCGAGAGGGCGTGGGATGTCAATCAGATGGGATCGGCACAGGACAGATCTGCGCGAGCAATACAGCGTGATAAGAAATGGCGCCGGTCGGCGGGTCAGACGCGTTTGGATCCCATTTCGAAACCGGGGATGCGGGTTTTGCGTTCAGCCCATTTGAGGAGGGCGGAGACGGCGAACACCATGACGAGATAGATTACCGCGGCAGCGAGATAGCTGCCTACCGGATTGTAGGTAACGGTAGCAGCGCGTTTGGCGCGCGCCATGAGGTCCTGAACGGCAATCAGAAAAACAACTGCGGTGGTTTTGAGCAGTGAGATGGGTTCATTGGACCAGGAAGGCAAGGCGAGGCGCAGGGCTTGCGGGAGGATCACAAAACGGATGGTTTGCCAGGTGGTGAGCCCGATGGAGCGGCCAGCCATCATCTGCGACTGGCCGATGGCTTGAATAGCGCCGCGCAGGTATTCAGCCTGATAGGCAGCGCTGTTGAAGCCGAGGGCGATATAGGCAGAGAGAGATTGAGAAAGGGTTAGGCCGAGCGACGGCAAGCCATAATAGATTAGAAAGAGCTGAACGAGCAGGGGCGTGCCACGAAAGATCTCTATATAGCCGGTCGCGAAAGCTCTTAACCATTTCGGGCCATAAACCCTGGCCAGGGCAAGAGCGAGGCCAAAAATAAAACCGAGACCCAAGCCGATAAAAGTCAGTTCGAGGGTGACCCCAGCCCCGGCAATGAAGCTGGACAGGTAACGCTTGAAAAGAGCGAGCCAACCGGACATCAGGCGTTTTCCTCCGCGGCTGGTTGATTTGATTCGGTATCTTCGGCTGCTGACGGACCATCAGCGTTTTCTTTCTTGCCGTAAAGTTCGGTGATTTTCCAGAGGAATTCGCGCGTACGCTCGAATTTGGGGCGATAGAAAAGATCATCAGGGGAACCTTCTTCAACGATGTTGCCTTTTTCCATGAAGACAATGCGGTCGGCCACTTCACGGGCGAACCCCATCTCGTGGGTGACAACGAGCATAGTCATGCCGGACTTGGACAGGTCGCGCATGACTTCGAGGACTTCGCCAATCAACTCAGGATCCAGGGCTGAGGTGGGCTCATCGAAGAGCATGATGCGGGGATCCATGGCAAGGGCGCGGGCGATGGCGACACGCTGCTGCTGGCCGCCGGAGAGTTGGCCAGGGTAGTGGTGAGCCCGATCGGAGAGACCAACCCGCTTGAGTTCTTCAAAAGCTTTCGCCTCGGCGGCTTTGTCGTTCATGTGCTTGACTTTGGTGAGTCCGAGTTTGACGTTATCAAGCGCGGTCAGGTGGTTGAAGAGCAGGAAATTCTGAAAAACCATGCCAATATGCTGTCTCACCAGGTCTTCATTGGCGCCTTTGGCGGTAATTTCATCAGCATCAAGCCAAATCTCGCCACCGTCAGGATGGGTGAGCAGGTTGATGCAGCGCAGCAGGGTGCTCTTGCCGGTGCCGCTGGGGCCGATGATGACAATGGTATCGCCTTCCGCAACCGTAAGGTCGATGTCACGGAAGATGACATTATTGCCATAGATCTTGGTGAGTTTTTTGATAGTAAGAATGGGTTGTGGCATAGAGGCTCCGGGCGTTATGGGTTAGCGGGAATCTCAAGCTTCTTCTCAAGCAAACCGAGCAGACGGCTGGAGGCGAAAACGAGAGCGAAGTAAATGAGAGCAGCGGTGAGGTAAGCAGGGAGGTAGGAACCCGAACTAGCGCCAATCAGCTGAGCGCGGCGCAGGATTTCGGGCACTCCCAAAGCGTAAACGAGAGATGAGTCTTTGATGATGATGGCTGCTTCATTGGACCAGGGCGCGATGGCGTTACGCAGGGTCTGAGGCAGGATGATATTGATAATCGCCTGCATGCGGGTGAGACCTATAGCGCGGGCGGCCATCATCTGGCCAGCTGACACCGAGAGGATGGCGCCACGCACAATTTCCATCTGATACGCGCTGCTGATGATGCCGAGGGAAATTGAGCCCGCCCAGAATGGGGAGAGGTTGATCTCGCCGGACATGACAAAATACAGAATCAGCAAGAGCACAATGGGCGGAATACCGCGCATGACAGTGCTGTAGAGACTCATAACCTGCTTGAGGGTTTTGCCGCCATAAACGGCGAGCAGGGCAAAGAGGGTGCCCAAAATTAACCCTGAAGGTAAAGCAACCGCGGTCACCCCAAGGGTATAAACTGTGCCTTGGAGAATGTATTTTATGAAGTTTGCAACATCCAAATTAATCTCTCCAGAGGATTAATCACTGAATGAGATGAAACTGACCCCGGTTTTTGCCGGGGTCAGTTTTGAATGATTATTCTGAGAAGTATTTCTGGGCTAATTCTTCAATTTTGCCAGAGTCTTGAAGAGCCTTAATCTGTTTGTCAATCTCGGCCTTCAGAGCGACATCGCCGTCGGGAAGGACAATGTTGAGTGGGCCGGTGGAGAGCTCTGCACTGAGGACGATATTGAAGCCTTCATATTGACTGACCAGGTTCTTGGCAGGGACTTCATCAAGCATGAGTACGTCAACGCGCCCTGCTTGCAAGTCGAGAGCAGCCTGGTCAACACGTTCGTAGCGGGAGAGGTTCTCTTCTTTGAGCAAGCCCGTGTCGATCAGATTAGAAGTCAGCCAATCATCCTGAACTGTTCCAGATTGAACACCGACTTTAAGGGTGACAACATCTTCTGGTTTGGCGATGGTGCCTGAGAAGCCTTTGGCGACAAGGAATGCGTCTTTGGAAGTGTAGTAGGCTTCTGAGAAGTCAACCTGTTGATCGCGTTCTTCACTGTAGTTGAAGCAGGATATAGAGAGGTCGATTTTATTTTCCTGCACGGCGGCGATGAGGCTATCGAAGGGCATATCGACCCATTCGAGTTTCACGCCCATGCCTTCAGCAATGGCGGCCATCAGTTCGATATCGAAGCCAATATATTTGCCTGACTCATCCACCGACTCATAGGGCGGATAATCAGCCGAAGTGCCGACCATGATTTTGCCCGCTGTGTTGATGGAATCCAATTTTGAAGGGGAGCTGGGGGGATTTGAGGTCTGTTCTAATGGGGCCTCAGGTTGACAGCCTAGTAAGCTGCCAGTAATCAGGATTACAAGAGCAAGCAGGATCAAACCTTTTTTCATCAGTAACCTCCAATATTAATTAAACTGTTAAGTGCCTGCTCTTATATTATAAGGGAAAATCAAAAGGTTGTTAATGATTTATGGAGTCACAAAAAGAACTTTTTCAAATTATTATGCGGCTCTTTCTTAAATCAGAGGCGTTGGTCGCAAAGAGAGCGGTAGCCGCAAGCTCTGCAGCGCGATGTCTGGTGATGGGAACGGTTAGGGAACACGGATTGACATTCGCAGGAGCGCATCGCTGTGATCACCTCTATTAATACTGATTCCTGCTGTGGGGTGTAATCGATTTGGAAGGTTTTATCGGCGTAGCGGATCAAACCGTGGGGCGGGCGCCGCCCATATGATATTTCGCATAAATAGCAATAGGCAGTCAATTGTAAAACATGGGAATCGTAAGGCCGATCTGGCGCGGGATGGCTTTTGTATTCAACAGGGATGAACGTGCCGTCTTTAAGAGCGACGATGTAATCGGGCTTGCCTGCCAAATTGAGGGCTGAATCGTAGAGCGGTCGGGGCAAACTTTGAAAGACCCGGTTGTCGGAATAGACAATTTTACCGGAGGGGAGGCCGGATTGGTGAGCTTTATAGCGGCTGAGCAGAAAAAACAAACCAGCCACCACCAGGAGGAGCAGGCCAAGTTGAACGGTCGTCATCGCAACAAGCTCACAAAAATCAAGGCGAGGGCGATCAGCAGGAGGCCTAACGCCAGCCATTTGAGCAATATGCTGATCTTGGCGTTAAATGCGTGTTGGCTGTGGTGGAACTCGCCGTTCGCCAGCGCAGCCGTGTTTTCGGAGGCGATTCCCTGACGCTGATACCACCAGGCGCGTTGGCAGTATAGAAAAGAGCCGAGTTCGGAGGCTTTGATCGTACGCATAAGATAATTAAGCCCTAACTTTCCATAAAATGAAGAGGCGCCGGGAGGCACCTCTGTTCAAAGCGGTAATAAAAGGGTTATGCAGGGTCATCCAGCTGTTTAGAAAGCTTGGAAAGAGCCGCTTCGAGCTCACTCTGGCGGAAAGCCACGGTGATATCAGCACGTGTACGCTCAATAATGCCACGCGCAAGATCAGTGCGGCGACGCAATCCATCAGTAATAGCATCAGGATAATCCATGGTAACCAGCTGAGTGAAGACGTCATCCATCGCTGCGAGAAGGCGTTCGACTTCGGCTGAATATCCGGGGCGCAGCAGGTCAAGACAGCGTCGGCGTAATTCCCCAAGAGTCTCGGTAAGGCCATTGAGGTAAGCGGCTGGTTCAGCGCCAAGATCTTCGGGAGTTGGCAATTGATTGCCGCGGATTAACGCGACTGTCAGATGAGCCTCAACATGTTCTTTGAGTGCGTCCTGGGTGTAACCGGCGAAATAAAGATCTGGATGAGGCGCCAGGCTGGTTTTCAACTCCTCAGCCAACCTTTTGCAGGTGTCCAGCTCAAGGTCAGCCTCGGCGTGGTCTTCACGGTGAACCGCGCGAATGGACAGAGAGGCATGTCGGGTAAGTTCCCGCGCCTTGCTGAGCGCCTGATCGCGCAGAGCGGTTTTTTGATCGAAAACCTGGCGAATCTGGTTGCAAATATCATCGAGATCAGGCATTAATCCTCGCTACCTGAAGTTTGGGGACCACAGGGTCTGAAGAGGTCGTCAGCAAGGGTATGACCGCTGGGTAAACGAATTTCGCCGAAGGTGGCTTCGTAGCGGCGCAGGTTGTCGGTGATGGCATGCTGCATCAACTTCATCCCGAGGGGTGAAAGAATGACGCGGGTTGAGACCTTGGGGTCTTCGACGCCGGGAAGCACCGCGGTGAAGTCAAGCACAAATTCGCCAGGGGTATGGGCGATGCGCACCATATTGACGAATTGTGCTTTGAGGTCTTCGGGCAGAACGACGTTCAGAGGTTTGGCTTCGGACATGGTTTAGAAGGGAATATCGTCGTCGCCGGCATCGTCCATGCCGCTGGGTGAGCCGCTAACCTCGCCCTTGGCAGAGAGGAAGCGCACGTTTTCAGCAGTGACCTCATAGCTGGCAGCCCAGGTGCCGTCTTTTTTCTGGAAAACTCTGGGTCCGCCGTTGGAATCTGGGGAAAGGCGACCTTCTACGAGGACTTTGGAGCCTTTTTGGAGATATTGGTTGACACTTTCGGCTTGTTTGCCCCAAACAGAGACGCGAAACCAGGTGGTTTCGTCGTTGTCTTTGTATCTGCGGCTGGTAGCGACACTGATTTGGGTGACAGGATTGCCATCGGGGGTGAAGCGCATTTCGGGGTCGCGACCGAGATTACCGATGATGATTAGCTTTTGATACATGGGATTTCCTTTCGTGATCTGTTGGTCAAATTTTGCATATAGCTATATTTGACTTAATTTTACTTCAGAATATCGCAAGGTCGACGGCCTAATCGGGTAAAATCAGGATAACTGGCATGGTGGCGCAAAAAGAACTGGTCAGCGTCAATGTTGGCAACGGCAATAATCTGTGGAGGGTATGATGTGCGATACATTGGGTGTCATTCTGGAAGACAAAGCGCTTTTTGCTAAAAACAGCGACCGCAGCCCGAATGAGCCGCAAGTGTGTGAATTTTATCCGGCAAGAGACCCATCAGAGCCGATGCTCAAAGCAACCTATATTGAAATCGATCAGGTTTCTCACACGCACAGCTGCCTGCTCTCGCGGCCGAGCTGGATGTGGGGAGCAGAGATGGGTGTCAACGAGCATGGCGTGTGTATCGGCAATGAAGCCGTTTTCACGAAGGGGGCCTATGCGAAGACCGGACTGACCGGGATGGACCTGCTGAGATTAGCTTTGGAGCGCGGGGCAAGCGCGGCGGAAGCACGAGATGTGATCATCAACCTGCTTGAGCGGCATGGACAGGGGGGAAACTGTGGCTTTGACCATAATTTTTATTACGACAACGCCTTTCTGATTATGGACCGCCGGGAATTGTTCGTGCTTGAGACGGCTGGGCGGAATTGGGTATATAAGCAATACCCAAAGGCAAGCATCTCGAATCGCCTGACCATTGGGAGAGAGGGCGATGCGTACAGCGGGGGAGAGGCTGTCGATTTTAAAAAGAAATACAGCGACCTGCTGTTCACATTTTTTTCGGGGTCGCGATCGCGGTGGGAGCAGACCTGTGAAGCGCTTGGCCAGGCAAACTCTGTTGAAGCTTTGATGGGGACTTTGCGGCGACATGACCGGAAAGTGAAGAATCCTTTGTGTCAGGGAAGTGTGAGCAGTACATGCATGCACGCGGGAGGATTGATCGGCGATCATACGACAGCGAGCATGGTGGTTGAGCTGGATGAAGAAATCAAAATCTGGCTGACAGGCAGTTCAACCCCCTGCATTTCACTTTTAAACCATGGAAGTTTGGTGAACCAGTTGGGTTACCGGTGATGGCGGCTGGAGAGGAGAAGCCTGAGGCGGACTGGATAAAGCGCGAACAATTTCATCGCTCGGCGCTTGGAAGAGAGCTGCCCGCCCAATTTTATGAGGATCGGGACGCTCTTGAGACTAACTGGCTTAACGCCGCGCGGGGATCCCGCGATTGGGCAGACTTAAATGAGCGCGCGAGGGCGGAGGAAGAAGCGTTTTATAAGCGCTGGGTGAACCAGATCAGCGTGCAAGCCTGCGGATCAAACGCGTTTAAGCGCTATTGGGCAAAGAAGAACGAACAATTGACTGGTTAGAGCGAGGGTCACCAACCCTGCGCGTACCACTTGAGATAGGCGGCTATATTCTCTGCCCAATAAGCTCCGTCATGGGAACCGCTGAACAGATGCCAGCTGTGAGGGATATCCAGTTTGGCCAGTTCGTGTTCGAAGTTGCGCGCGAGGTATTGTTCTGGGTCGCTGTCGCCTACGTCGAGGAAAAGTTCGGGTCTTTCGTCCTTACCAATTTCGCCAATTGCTTTGGCAAAACGGTTTGATTCGTCAATAAGCATTGGAAAGCTGTGCATGCCGATTTTCCGGAAGAGTGTGCGGTGGTTGAAACCGATGCGCAGCGCGAGGGTAGCGCCGCGGGAAATACCACCGATAGCGCGGTGATCACGATCAGCCAACGTCGGGTAAGTTGAATCGATATGAGGGATGAGTTCTTCGGGGATGACCTGATGAATGGGAGATTTGCGCGAAATATCGGTATTGATGAGGCGAGGCATTACCACGATAAAAGCCGTATCGATTTCCGCGATCAGTTCGTCTGCTGCTTTCGAGAGCCCGATGTCATTCCATTGGCTTTCATCGGTATAGAGACCGTGAAGCAGATAGAGAACAGGATAGCGTCGGTCTGCGAAGGGATCGAAACAGGGGGGAAGATAAACCTGGTAGTGTAAAGTTTCGCCGAGGATCGCGCTCGGCATGTCTTCGGCATGGAGCGACCCTGAAAGGGTGGAGCAAGCCGAGGCACCAACAGGGGTTTGAGCAGGTGTTGGCGAGGGTTGTGATAAAGCCTGAGTCGCCGAATTCGTCTGAGCAGTTGAAAGGATTGACAACGGCAAGAGGTTGGAGGGATGGGCGCGATAGGCATTGATGACGACGACCGCGAAAACAAGGACCGAAACTAAGACAAGCCCGGAGAAAAACCGATGGAAGGTGGTGCGTCCTTGACGAGCATTCATCATTCCGATTATACTTTTATCTCGCCGGGGTGTAGCGCAGTTGGCCAGCGCGCTGCGTTTGGGACGCAGAAGTCGGCGGTTCAAGTCCGCCCACCCCGACTTGATGGTTAAAGGGCGAGCTATGAAATTTATTTATCCATCTGATAATCCTTTTTTGTCCATTATCATCCCTGCGCATAATGAATCTAACCGACTACCTCAGTCGCTTAACTCGATTCGGGAGTTCGTGAACGCTCAACCCTATAGCTGCGAAGTGATTGTGGTCGAGAATGGCAGCAGTGATAATACGGGCAAGATTGTGAGAGATCTGCTTGGATCATGGCCTGAGCTGCAGCTGATCGAGCTCAAAGCAAGCGGCAAAGGGCTGGCAGTCAGAGAAGGCATGTTGGCGGCGAAGGGGTATTATCGCTTTATGATGGATGCTGACCTGTCGATGGCGGTCGAAGAGGTGAATAAATTTTTGCCGCCTCGGCTGGACGTACCGGTGGCGATCGCCTCGCGCGAGGCGCCTGGCGCGGTGCGTGTGAATGAACCGCCTGTCAGGCATTTGATCGGGCGTCTGTTTAACACGATGGTGCGTACGTTGGTCTTGCCTGGGGTGCAAGATTCGCAATGCGGCTTTAAATGTTTCAGCGCGGCAGCCGCTGAGCGTATTTTTAGGCTACAGACCCTGACAGGATGGAGCTTTGATGTAGAAATATTGGCAATCGCGCGGGATTTGGGGTTTGACCTGAGGGAAGTGCCCATCCGGTGGACTTATGATCCGGGCAGTCGGGTAAGCGTATTGAAAGACTCGTTGAGAATGGCCAGAGAGCTGTTTGAAATCCGTTCGAAAGTCATGCGTGGGCTGTACCGTGAGAAGAAAGTTTGATTCTGGCCTGCTGCCGAAATCTCCCAATCTTGAATTTGAAAATTACTTGTGGCGCAAAGGCTTGCGCGTTGTAACTGGTCTTGATGAAGCTGGCCGCGGCGCGTTAGCTGGGCCTTTATATGGAGCGGCTGTTGTGCTGCCTTGCGAGATGTCGGAAGCAACCCAGAAGCTTCTGAGTGGGGTGAGGGATTCAAAGCAGCTTAGCGCGAAGCAACGGGACGTAGCGGCGATTGTGGTAAAGCAAGCTGTGTGTGAATGGAGCGTTGGGGTAGTGGAAGCGGCTGAGATTGACGAACTCGGCATGGGCAGGGCTGGGCGGTTGGTCTTTAGGCGAGCGTTGGATGGACTCGGGATTAAACCGGAACATTTATTGATCGATTATTTCTCAGTGCCGGAAATTATGATTGAGCAGACCGCCCTGGTGAAGGGAGATCAGCGCTCGCTTTCGATTGCCTGTGCCTCGATTTTGGCGAAAACAGCGCGTGATCAGCGAATGAGAGAACTGGCAGGGAATTATCCGCAGTATCGATTTGATTTAAACAAGGGCTATGCCACGCGCGGACATCGGGCAGCTTTGGCGAAATTTGGCGCCTGTCCGGAGCATCGAAAAAGCTTTCAGCTGTGGAAATTGCAGGACGCGTTGTTTTGATGTGAAACGCTGACCGGAATTGTAGACTTGAGATATGTTACACTTTTAGATAGTAAGGAGTGGCTTATGAGTGAACAACCAACCTATACAAAAGAAGAAAAGATTGAGGGTTTGATTGACCAGATCAGCGCATATATCGAACAATATCACCGCGGCTGGATTGAACTGGTAGAGATTAAAGACAATAAAATCAAAGTCAAATTCGGCGGGGCATGTGAAGGCTGCGCCTTGTTGCCTGCGACCATGCAGGGCTGGGTAGCGGGCACGATTAGACAATTCTTTCCGGATATGGAAGTTGTCGCGGCGACTGAAGAATCAGCATAAGCAGTTGTTGTTTATGATCGTAAAAAAGGGAGCCTAACAGCTCCCATTTGTTTTAAGGGATCATTTCAGGCTGAGGACTGTCAGAGCGCCGCCCCGCGACTGGTGATCGAAGTTGGGGCGTTCATCTCTTTTTGAACAGTCTGATAAAGTGTGTCGCTCCTTAGATCATCAAGGCTATAGCAAACCGCGCCCATGTGATCGGCGAGGTTTTTGGCTAAACCCTGATCAAAGGCCTTGTGCTCCATGTTAATAACAACGGAATGGATATTTTCGGCGGCGAAAAGAGCGGCGAGAGCGTCAATTTCAGTCTGAACGGGACCAGCACCGAGCGGGACATTACCAGCGCCATCCGTAAGTACAATCAGCAGGGGTTGGACATCTGGGTGAAGTGTTTTTTCACGTTTAATCACTTCGTAAGCCATCTGTAAGCCAGCAGCAAGGGGGGTCTTGCCGCCGACGGGGATACTGGCAAGCGCGCGTTGGGCAAGCAAGACGGAATTCGTTGGGGCAAGAACGAGCGTCGCGCGGTCTTTCTGAAATACCACCAGGCCGACCCGATCGCGGCGCTGGTAGGCGTCTGTCAGCAGCGAGAGAATGGCGCCTTTGGTAGCGCTCATACGCTCGGCGACGGCCATACTCCAGGAGCCATCTACGAGGAAGAGAATCAGGTTGGCCGTCTTTTTCACGCGTACTTTTTTTTGATAATCATCGCTGCGGATGGCGAAAGCGACAAGGCGTTCTTTTTTGAGATCTTCCCGCTGGGGTTGAAAGACAGCAGCGGCGCGAAGGGTGGCATCAAAAGCTACATCGGTGATATCGCTGGGGG
>Ga0116174_10004879_pt1 | contig 10457 bp, 14 predicted proteins | sample AD_UKC087_MetaG_FD_89801 | JGI IMG/M metagenome (GOLD analysis project Ga0116174, IMG submission 89801) | Active sludge microbial communities of municipal wastewater-treating anaerobic digesters from USA - AD_UKC087_MetaG | ecosystem: Engineered > Bioreactor > Anaerobic > Digestate | place: USA...
AATCACCTTTTTATTGTCCATAATGACCCCTTTCCCCTGTGGTGAATGATGGGACGTATTTATATCTACATTAAACGGTTTATGGCAAGGCAAAAAACAAGGACAACGCCTTGTTGCAAATGACGCCGGTCGAGGTTCATTGGTCGGGGCGGAGTGATTTGAACACTCGACATCCTGCTCCCAAAATAAATAATGTCGTTTTTCACAGCATTTCATTGTTAATCTTATCTTTTCAAAAGTATTTGCAATTACAGCATTTTTATGCTATTTATCTTTTCAAGACGTTGCATAAATAATCACTACTAAGGCAAGAGAATTTGTATATATTTTTGTATACGGGAAAAAACCTTAAAACTGGAGGGCAAAATCATGACCATAACGGATTTAAAAATCAAAACCTTTAAACCGCGTGAGCAGAAATATGAAGTCACGGACGGTCAGGGATTAGTCATTCACATTCAGCCAACAGGGAATAAATCTTTTTATTACAGATATACTTTCGACGGCAATCCACGCATCATGAAAATAGGCGACTATCCGGGCGTGTCTCTGGCAGAGGCCCGCAAACGTCACGCCGATGCAATGATGGAGTTACAAAAAGGAATTGATCCTGGGAAAAAAGGCAAAGAACAAAAAACGAGACGAGTTGCCGCTCCAACATTTAAAGACTTACTTGACGAGTTTTGGAAAATGGAACTTTCAAAATCGCCGACAGCTAAAGAACGAAAAAGACTTATTGAAAAAGATGCGCTGCCGGAATGGATGAAAACAAAAGTTACTGAAATCCGTCGGCGTGATGCTGTTTTGTTATTAGATAAAGTGCGAGAACGCGCTCCAGTGGGCGCAAATCGATTGCAGGGTGTTTTGGTGCGGATGTTTAATTTTGCGGCAGAGCGCGGCATGATCGACTTTTCGCCTTTAACAGGAATGAGACGCGGAAAAGAAAAATCGAGATCAAGAGTTTTGACGGATGAAGAAATTAAAAAACTTTGGAACGCTCTGACCATTGAAAATAATGACATCGATATTTTTCATCCAACGAAACTGGCATTGAAGGCAATCTTATTGACAGGGCAGCGGCCCGGGGAAGTCGCATCAATGCGACGGAACGACATCAAGGATAATATTTGGATTGTACCGGCAGAAGATCGAAAAAATGGAGAAGAAAATCAAATCCCGATTTTGCCGATGATGGCCGAAATTCTTGAACAGGCGAAAAAATATTCTTACAATTCGCAGTATGTTTTCACATCCCCGATGAGCCCGCTTTATATTCACAAGAAAAAGGATAAAGCGAAACCGAAAGATGAAGACCTACCATTAAACAGGCTGGCATTGTCCAGGGCATTACAACGGCACATTCCAGAAATGGAGATCACTGAACAATTCACGCCTCATGATTTACGCCGGACACTACGGACACGCCTTGCAGAGATCGGCGTTTCCGACATCGTTGCGGAGCGCGTCTTGGGCCATAAACTCCAGGGGATTATGGCCGTCTATAATCGCCATAGTTACGATACAGAGAAACGCCAGGCACTTGCAGCATGGGAAAAAAGATTAAGCGAAATTTTAGGAATTACAGAAAAAAAATCAAATGTCCTTCCCTTTAAGGCGGAGGGATAAAAATGAAAAAGAAAATCCTTCCAAAAGATCAAACCAAAGAACTGAATAAATCGAAATTTGAGTTTATTAAGCGTAATGAAAAAGAGTTTAAAGAGCTTGAAGAGTTGTTTAAAGAAAACGAAAAAGCACGCAATGAATTTATAACCCACTTAGCAACTATTAACGGCAATTTTTCTCAGGAACTTCAAGAAAACTGGGATTTTTTATTACAAGAAATAATCTTTGATAAAAAACTTAAAGATAAAATTGATGAAATTAAAACCAGCCCGGCGGCAAATGGATCTTCCCCTTTTTTAAATTTTGCAATGGAAAATGCACATCGGGTTATGGCCTATGGTGGCAAAAGCATTTCCCAAATGTCCAAAAATGAACTGAATGAAAAATGTCTTGATTATTTTTGCCAAAATGCACGGCCTATATTTTCCGAACTTACAAATAATAAACCGTCAAAACATTTATTGGTCGGAATAGATTTAACCAGAAACAAAGAAACAATACTTGCTGAAATTGCCGAATTAGTTACATTGCATCAATTAAGAACCGGGATAAAAGAAAATAAAAAAGAACGATTGAAGTGGTTGCCAATTATTGATGAGATAATTGAGGTTTGGGATTTATATCAGCAGGCAGGCAAACAACCGGCAAGAGTCACCTTTAAGGATACTGCCCGGATTACCGGGCGGCCATTGTCAACGGTCAAAGATCAATGGCGCAAGGCTTACGAAATGATTTATGGTATACCGTATGAGCCAGAATCAAAATATGCTACTGAAGAAAAGCGTGCTGATGCGACGCAGTTATGCGCAAAATGTCCACACGACGCAAAGTGCTACAAAGGCGCGGATTGGAAGCCTTGTAGTGATTATTTAAAAATTACTGGAAATGAAAAAAATGTTACATTAACAGAACTTCACGACAACATCCTATACGACAATTCAGATTATTAAAAATTTATTATTAATAAATCTAATACTTAGCCCCGGCATTGTCCGGGGTTTTTTATTTGTACGGAATAAGCACCTTCTTAATTTCGGCTTTTTCTAATGATGAAAGTGATGAAAAGCAAAACGCATTTAAGAAGTGTAATGAAAATATTTTTTTAAGAGAGGTTAATATGGATCAGCGAATTACCAGAAAGCCTGAGTTATTTTCCAGATTAGGTTTATCGGATGCTACGATCTGGAGAATGGAACGCGCCGGAAAATTCCCGCGACGTATTCAGATTGGCGGAAAAGCCGTCGGATGGTTTGATTCTGAGATAAATAATTGGATGAATCAGAAATCAGCCGATAGACAAGCACCCGCGGAGGTTAGCCGATGAGTGAACAGAAATCCAAGATAAGCGCAACATTGATATTTTCCGGAGACGGAAATATTCAATCCGTCAATCTTAATGCGGAAACTGATGGAGACATCGCCAAATTATCAAATATCTTAGATCGAATTATGAGACCGCAGAAAGACGAAATTTTAATCAGACTGAAATGGTTAACGGCCATCATTGAAAAAGCGGCGCTTGAATATCGCCTTGCGAGACTTAGCAAATGAACGCCTTAAATAAGCCGGACATCATAGCAACTTTGGAGCGCGAAGGCATTGAGATCAAGCGCAGTAAAGCGCCCTGCCCTTTTCATTCAGAGCGCACCCCGTCTTTTATCGTGAACGCAGATAAACAAACATTTCATTGTTTCGGGTGCGGAGAACATGGCGATGTTATAGACTTTATAATGAAGTTGCATAAACTTTCGTTTAAAGATGCACTTGTTTATTTGGGAATAAAAACCGGTGAACCTATCAGGATTGATCCGGCAATTGCGCGACAAAAGAAAATCCAAAAGGAATATGAAGCGGCCATACACAATCTTTGGGAAAAACTTTGCGAACGATCCCGCGCACTACATAAAATCAAATTAAAAGTAAGAAGAAATCCCGGTTCATTATCAGAGCAAGGCGCGGCCTTATTCGCCGGACGCATGGGCGAATTGGCGGAAACAGATTTTCGGCTTGATACATTATTAAACGGAAGTTTTGAGGAAAAAATATTTTTGTTAAGGGGCGAGAGGGATGCACATCGCGGCGGAGAAATTGGATCAGCAGCAGCTTAATAAATTCAGTCAAGTAATTAATGATAATAAATCAGTCAAAGACAATCCATTGACCTTCCCGGATGAGATTATGAGCGGGCTTGCTGGTCAATTTGCGAATCTTTATTCAACATATTTGGAACCACCGACACATTTTTTCTATGTTTGCTTTCTGGCTTGTTTAGGAACTTTTTTACCTTTAACCTTGGCCAGCGAACTCAAAACACAGCCGCGTATTTTTATCGTACTTTTAGGACAAAGCGCCGATGAAAAAAAATCAACTGCAATCACAAAAACAATCCATTTTTTCCAGGATGTTACAACACCGCTTAAAGTTTGCTTTGGCGTGGGATCGGCAGAGGGACTTCAAAAAGTATTAAAAGAACACGCCAATTTGTTACTTGTTTTTGATGAATTAAAACAATTGATCGGCAAATGCAAAATTGACGGCTCAATCTTATTGCCTTTTATCAATACCCTATTTGAAAGCAATCGCTATGAAGCGCAAACAAAGACCGCCTCTATATATCTCGATAGTGTGCATTTATCATTATTGGCAGCTTGCACAATTCAAACTTACGAATCAACATGGGATTCTTCATTCACGGATATAGGATTTAACAATCGGCTCTTCATAGTGCCTGGCACCGGCGAGAAAAAACATTCATTCCCCGAAAAAATTCCTGAGTTGGATAAAATTGTTTTACAAAAGAAACTCGGAGAAATTATCCAGTTTGTCGGCAGTGGCCTCGAAGTGAATATATCAGAGGACGCAAGGGCGCTTTATCACGCGTGGTATATGGGCCTTGATCGATCGATTCACGCTAAGCGCCTTGATACCTATGCCCTAAGATTTATGATGCTCTTGGCCGTCAATGAGATGAAAAAGACTATCGATCGATGCATCGTTGAAAAAATCATAAAACTTATTGATTGGCAATTAGCAGCGCGGCAGCTTTACGATCCGATTGATGCCGATTCTCAAATGGCAAAGATGGAAGAAAAAATCAGGCGTGTTTTAAGAATGGGCGAACATTCAGACAGAGACTTACAAAAGAAAGTTAACGCGCACCGGGCCGGAAGTTGGGTTTATCAGACAGCGATAAGGAACCTGTCAAGCACCCGCGAAATTGAGTTTAATAAGGCCACAAAATGTTGGAAAGTGCCGTCACTTTTGCCGTCACCTATTTTTTGAGGCAAGAACATGACTTATATAATTGATATTATTAAACTATTAGCAAAGTGCCGTCAATTTCTTATAGGGGAGACATCTTATAATTTTAAATTATATATGTATTATATGAAATATCGTTGCAAGTCTATAATATTATTAATCAATGTTGCCTTTTGTGGAGTGACGGCATTTTTGACGGCAGATTTTTTAAAGGGATAACAAAATGGATGCAGAATTAATGAAATCAAGAATTGAAAAGGCGATTGCGCGATATGAAAGAAATCAGATGAAGGTACGTAAAAAAAATAAAGTATGGAGCAAGATAAACAGGAGCGGCCAGCGAATTCCTTTACGAAAACCTTATACAAATGAATTTCTGAAAACATTAAGAGAGGCGGGGTAAATTAGGCTGTATTGTTAATAATTTCAATAACATACACGGGGTTGGTAAAATGTCCATATATTTCAATAGTTTAGTAACCACGTGGTCCCGCACGCGGAGAATTAATTTGCTGTATGAACATTTTGTTCAAAAATATCGATAGGGGTTTTTTATGGCAAGGGGCGGATATAGGCCGAATTCAGGGCCGATAAAAGGAACGAAATATAAAAAGCGATTGCCGAAAATTGACATTGTATCGGCAGCGGAGAGCGAAGGGCTTTCCCCTTTGGAGTATATGCTGCGAATAATGAACGATCCCAAAGAAGATATAGAAATCCGGGCACGCATGGCGGTTGCGGCGGCCCCCTACGTTCACCCAAAAGCCGGAGAATCCGGGAAAAAGAATGAAAAAGAAGAACGGGCAAAGATTGCGGGTATCGGCAAATTTTCTCCGTCAAAACCGCCGCTGAAATTGATCAAGTAAATTATGGGAAGCAAGACGCAGAAAGAGGCGCACAAATAGTGCGGAAATCGCCATGCCATTGCAACGGGATGTTGCAATGGAAGTTGACCAAAAAATAAAAAGCCTATGCTGTGCGGGACGCCGGGGGCTGATTATCGGACGGTTTGCAAAAAAATTCAGGATCATCGGGATGATGAAAACGAATCAGCGAGGGTGACGAAGTAAAAAAATAAAAAATTAGGAGCAAATATTATGAATGAATTAAAAGGTTTAATTGAAGAAATGGGAAAAGAAGTTGTGGCTTTTAAGTCGCAGTATGACAAGCGCATTGTGAATGTGGAAAAACAACTGGACTCTATTGAAACCGCGGTTGCCCGTGGCCAGTTTCCCGGCGGCGGTGGATCGTCATTGTCACATTATGGCGGCGGCATTGATGCGCAGGCAGCACGTGACCACAAAGAGAAATTTCTTGCTTGGGCAAGAAAAGGCAGTGACCCGGACGGTCTAAGAAGTCTTGAGGTCCAGGCAAATCTTTCAACGCTGTCCGATCCCGACGGCGGTTTTTTAGCGCCTGTCGAGATTGAGAAAAACATAGAACGGCTGGCCCTGTCATCCGTGGCTATGCGCCGGTTGGCGCGTGTCGTACTTAGCAAGGGCGAATATACAAAGCCACTGAGCAAAGGCGGCGCCACGGGCGGTTGGGTGGCCGAAAAAGCATCACGCCCGGAAACTGATACGCCGACGCTTAATCTATTTCAACCGCCGATGAATGAAATCTACGCGATGCCGAGCGTCACGCAGAAATTGCTTGATATGAGCGACTTCGACATTGAAGCCTGGTTGTTGGAAGAGATTAACGATGTTTTTGTCGCGACTGAAGGCACCGGCTTTATCACAGGCAACGGCGTTTCACGTGTCAAGGGAATCATTGATGCTTCTTTGATGATTGCCAATGCATCCTGGGAGTACGGGAAAACCGGCTATATCGCCGGCGGTCATGCTTCGCTTCTGAACAATGCCGATAAGCTTTTTTCACTTCAGCACGCTTTAAAACCGGTATATCGGCAGAATGGCACCTGGTTAATGAATGACACAACCCTTGAAACGGTTCGCAAATTAAAAGACGGTGACGGTAATTATATCTGGCGTCCCGGCCTCATTGAAGGCGCTCCCGATACGTTACTCGGCAAACCGGTTGAGATTGACGACAATATGCCGGATATAGGCGCGAATGCTTATCCTATTGCCTTTGGTGACTTCAAGCGGGCTTATACGATTGCGGATCATGTATCCGGAACGCGGTTGTTACGTGACCCCTTCACGGTGAAAGGATACGTGAATTTTTACGTAACCAAAAGAGTAGCTGGCGGCATTTCCAATTACGAGGCAATTAAGTTTTTGAAAATCGCCACTGCATAAAACAGGCTTGGCGCTGCCTGGCGGGTTTTAATCGATGAGTTTCCCCGCATATTGCGCCCGGATTACTGCCTGAGTGCCGTGACTTCAGTCTAAAAACCTTGCAGAGCTGGCGGACCTACTCTTTCCCCGTATCCATGCGGGACGAGGGGGCGCGGCCAACATCGGCCCCTTGCCGATAGTGCCCTTATTTTCGGGGCGTCCTGACTATCGGAAAAACAAGGGGCCGATAAAAAATAAATAAAGGCTTAATGCCTTTGCAGAATAGCGGGGCCAAAAACTTTTTGTTTGATCGGGAAAATCAATTTTTTGATTATGTTGCCGATCGTATGGGATACGAACCGGCTGCTTTGAGGCAGCGAATAAAACAGGCAATGAGAGAAAAAAGGGATAATGGATATCAATATATTAATAAAATTTAATAGATACCCCCGCCGGTCATTTCTCCACAGCTTTTGAGTTTAAAAACCGGTGTGGTCCCTCCGCTCGCAAAATAGTATTAAAAAAGTAGAATAGTATAAATGATTAAAAATTGTAAATGGTGCGGAAAAAGGAAATTCTGTCCGGCGGCAGGGAGCGTGCTTTCTGTCCACTGCCTATTTTTAAAAATGAATGATGAACTTGAAACAGCACTGGCAACTTGCAAAAGCAAGATATTTCAAACGTCTCTATCAAGCCTATGCACAAACAAGGGGCCAGTTTCAGAAATATGCCAGGGGCGCATAAAACACCCCTGGCAATTTTTACCTTGGCTTTAAATATTTAAGGAGGTTATCGGCAGCATGAGAAATAAGAGATGGATCTTTATAAAAAAAACCGCCCATACTATCGCGTTCCATATTATTTTCGCCCTTGCTCTTTTTGTAATTCTCAACAGCGATATCGAAGCCTTTTCTTTTCCAACGGGGCAACATTTCACGAATATCTTGGAAAGTAATCATCCAATTTCCCCTAATGTTGGCGGTGGGTTGATTTTTAATAGACAAGAGATCGTGACGGATGGGCGTAACCAGTTCATTAAATTCGTTTCTTTTATCTCTATCAATACTAAGCCAATTTCCGGCAAGATAACCAATGAGAGCAGTTGCAAGCCCGAACAAACAGACTTCTATCGATATCATGACAGCCCCTTTTTCTTTTTCACCGTAGGTTGTGGGTGTTTCATTATCGGTTTTTTAATTGCAAGGATACGCACATGGTTATTGTACTCATGATTCTCTATTCACAGATGCTTGTAAGGTTATTTCTTTTTTGCTTTTGCTTTAAGCCCCGCCTCAATAAGCTGGCGCACAGCTTCGGACCGCGAACAAATACGATTCGCGAATCGAAAATCATCTATTTGTTTCAATAACTCTTGCGGGATAACAAAAAGCAATTTTGGTTTGGTCGTAGTCATGGTGATTAAATATAATATAGCACTGTTTTATTCAAGGCAAAATATGCTTGATTTTATCTTATATAGGTGGTAATGGTTATATAACTCTAAATTCTCAAAATACAGGCCATGAAAAACGGAATAATTAAAATCAAGAACTCCTTGAAGATTCCCGCGCCGGTGACGGTCGGGCGGCTCCTGTAGCCGTGAGAAATCTTCAGGGAGTTTTTCTTTCTCGGGAGGCGTGAAATGTGGGGTGAAATTACTTGGGATGATTTTGTCAAAGGTGCTTCAAGGCGTTATGGTGGACTGGAACAAAGCCCGGAAGGTGTCGTGGAATCCCTTCGCTGGATAAATAAAAGATTAAAGACGGTGCGCGAACGATTAAAGAATCCCATTAATCTGAAAGATGGCGGCCAGTTAAAACCGTCATCTATTCTACAACTTAAAAATCAAGAAAAAGAACTAACTCAACAAAGAGATGCTTATCGTAAATTAATAAAGCAGCTTGTCAAATTCAACCTATTACCAACAAGCAAATTAATTTCAGGTGCAGACAGAAAGAATTTTATTTTTTCATTACAGACCATGATTGAACTGCCAGAATTTGGGCAAGCGGTTTATTATGCAAATAGATTGATGAACGCGCGATACGATAACGTGATTCCGGCGACAGATACCGGTTATATCCAACTTCTGAAAGATTCCCCAGGACGACTCAGGGATAAGCAGGAAGAACGCAGCCGCGAAAGTATGTATAATGCACTTCTTAATTCTCTAAATGAAGTTTTTAAGAAAATACAGGCAGAGCGTCAGCGGCTACTTGATTCGGGTACGCCTTGGAAATCCAACGAGGCTGATTCTGAGACTGCTGATAGTGTAAATGCTGTCGCCAATGAAGCAGCGGCCGATAATTTTGAAAAGCAAAATAATAGCAAAGATAACTTTAAAAATGAATACAGCGAAATCCAAAACTTAACGCCGGATGTTTTCATCAATCAACAAGCTTTTTACGAACAGGTCGGGGCGATTTTAGAAAACTTAGATACGGATGTATTTGTGGTAAGCTCGAGTATAGAGCATAATTTAGGAAAGGAATGGGTCCCCAAAGATATAAGGCATTCTATTGAAAGAGCAAAAGATTATATTGGCCAAGCAAGAAGTAAAATCAAAGCAATTCACGAGATATTTCAAACAGAGAAAGCCAAGGGCGCAAGGGCTATTATAAATCCTTCGCGCAATAGAATAGAGCGTATGACCGTTTATAGAGGTGGTCTTTATAAAAAAACAGAGATTCCATCAGTTGGCGGCGATCCTGTATTGACAACGCAGGGCGAAGCATGGCTTCGCTCAGTTCGGGAAAAATCAGAGCAGGAAGCCGGCGCCAATGATGATAATCTTTCAGATAAATTATCTAACAAACCGGAGGTGACGCAATGAGTAAAGACGTAAAAAAAATTGATATCGATGAGCAAGATAAATTAGAAGACAATATTTATCATATTGAGGGTGTTCTTGAGCTGCTTTATTGCGCCCTGTCATCAGAAAATCCTCTGAATCCAGACAAGAATGTTTTGACAGTGATCATGGACGCGCAAAATAGGATGAGTGATATTAAGAAAGCTTTTAGGATCGCAACGGCAGTTTAATATGAACTATCTCTAAGCGAAAATATTTAGCGCCGCAAACATGGCCGGATGTGAAAGCATCCGGCTTTTTATCTTATAGCAACGACAATCTTGTATATAATATTGTATATAAAGCGTTTTATAAGACTTTTATATTTTGAAATAATATTATAAGTAATTGATTTTATTGGTCGGGGCGGAGTGATTTGAACACTCGACATCCTGCTCCCAAAGCAGGCGCGCTACCAGGCTGCGCTACGCCCCGACGTTATTCTTTGCCGTTCCGAGGGATTCTTTCAGCTTGGCGAA
>Ga0116174_10004880_pt1 | contig 10456 bp, 10 predicted proteins | sample AD_UKC087_MetaG_FD_89801 | JGI IMG/M metagenome (GOLD analysis project Ga0116174, IMG submission 89801) | Active sludge microbial communities of municipal wastewater-treating anaerobic digesters from USA - AD_UKC087_MetaG | ecosystem: Engineered > Bioreactor > Anaerobic > Digestate | place: USA...
AAATAGTCTGCAAAACAAGGCGCAGAGCCAAAAAGAAAATCTGAAAGGAGAATAGCAAATGAAGAAAGCAACACTCATCATCGGAATTATCGTGGCACTGGCGGCGACGGCGTGGGCAGAGGACAAGCCCAAGCCCACGAAGCAGGAGCTTCAGGCCGAGTACAACAACATTAACCTACAATACCAGCTCAACCAGGAGCGGAGCAAGGTAATCGCCTACGTTTCAATCCACGCCCCTGCGCGAGGGGCGACCTTCCAGGGTCTTCATGTTCTATCCCCCATTGTTCTGTTTCAATCCACGCCCCTGCGCGAGGGGCGACAAGGCAGGTATGCAAGACAATTTACCAGTATGATGTTTCAATCCACGCCCCTGCGCGAGGGGCGACGTACACACAGTATGAGCAGGGATCTGATGCGTGGCAGGTTTCAATCCACGCCCCTGCGCGAGGGGCGACCATCCAGGGTGAGCCCGGCAAGGGTCTTTTAGAGAGTTTCAATCCACGCCCCTGCGCGAGGGGCGACTTGCGCGTATCCTGCGGCAGATTGCAGAGCGCCTGTTTCAATCCACGCCCCTGCGCGAGGGGCGACCTGCGATGGATGGGTCACATGGGGAAACGAGATAGTTTCAATCCACGCCCCTGCGCGAGGGGCGACATGATTAAACGCAGCGAGGCCCACGGGTCCGATGTTTCAATCCACGCCCCTGCGCGAGGGGCGACTGGCGAGGATGCGGGGCGAGTGCTGGATATCAACGGTTTCAATCCACGCCCCTGCGCGAGGGGCGACTATATCATTATATCTGATTCAAGCATCTCAGCGGAGTGTTTCAATCCACGCCCCTGCGCGAGGGGCGACACGGCGTATGTGTAACGCACTCCCTAGGGTAAATAGTTTCAATCCACGCCCCTGCGCGAGGGGCGACGCACCATCACAAACGTACCACCCGCTTGAATTCGTTTCAATCCACGCCCCTGCGCGAGGGGCGACACCATTGACACCGACTTCTCGCGCTCATCGGATGTTTCAATCCACGCCCCTGCGCGAGGGGCGACAAAAAAGGGCAAGCACTCGTATTAAGGAAGTGTTACAGTTTCAATCCACGCCCCTGCGCGAGGGGCGACCATGATGCCCTTGGTCCCGTTGCCATCGCCCCGGAGTTTCAATCCACGCCCCTGCGCGAGGGGCGACATGGAACTGGGGCTTCGGGCTGGTAAATGTGCAGAAGTTTCAATCCACGCCCCTGCGCGAGGGGCGACGTCGTCCATCGTGTAATCTGCAGGGATTCGATAATAGTTTCAATCCACGCCCCTGCGCGAGGGGCGACCTATTATACCCATGTGATACCTGTTATGCTTTATCGGTTTCAATCCACGCCCCTGCGCGAGGGGCGACCGGCCTGTGCAGATATCAGGAGGCCTGACGATGAGTTTCAATCCACGCCCCTGCGCGAGGGGCGACGGCGGCCTTGTCTGCGTTGAACGCAAGAGGAACCCTGTTTCAATCCACGCCCCTGCGCGAGGGGCGACATATATAATGTTTATTATCGTCATATGCAAGGGGTTTCAATCCACGCCCCTGCGCGAGGGGCGACAAAACCCCGACAGAGAGCGCCGCAGGGAGCGGTAGTTTCAATCCACGCCCCTGCGCGAGGGGCGACTTGATGACGTAGCAATAGGCAGCAACCCATGACGAGTTTCAATCCACGCCCCTGCGCGAGGGGCGACTAACCTATCCGTTGGGATTGTCAATAGGTAAAATGTTTCAATCCACGCCCCTGCGCGAGGGGCGACACACGATTGTATATTGGGAGAATAAACTGGTGTGTTTCAATCCACGCCCCTGCGCGAGGGGCGACCAGAGCCTCACCTTCGACCAAGGGCAAGTCTTCTGTTTCAATCCACGCCCCTGCGCGAGGGGCGACCCATTGATGGACATGAGCAGGTCCTTTGCTTTTGTTTCAATCCACGCCCCTGCGCGAGGGGCGACGTCATTATATTTCCGAGTCCCGTTGTCGTATATTGTTTCAATCCACGCCCCTGCGCGAGGGGCGACGGGTAGGGGAAAGGACCGCTTCGAAAAGGCTGCGTTTCAATCCACGCCCCTGCGCGAGGGGCGACTTTGATACCCCTTTGATACCTAGTATGCTTTATAGGTTTCAATCCACGCCCCTGCGCGAGGGGCGACACATGGTGAGGTATTACAAGGAACTCGGAGCGCAGTTTCAATCCACGCCCCTGCGCGAGGGGCGACCCTCATCGAGTACGTCAAGGGCGAGGACGGACCGGAGTTTCAATCCACGCCCCTGCGCGAGGGGCGACGTAGACGATGAAACAAGCCCCATGGTAGGGCATGTTTCAATCCACGCCCCTGCGCGAGGGGCGACTGTTTCTTTATACGAATATGTTTTTATTTGACTTATCAGGTAATATCCGCGAACCCTGTGTCATTCGTATGTATCATTATTCAGTTTTCAAAGATCTTTTAATAAATTCCAGTCATATTAAATAGTTAGTAAATGGGCGAACCTCTCCACTTTTCTCTGTCTGCTTGTGGTACGCGCAACTTATACAATCAGCGGCCCTTCCTGATCTATTGAGGGCTTGGCACCGATATGCTCCACTCGTCTTTTCCAGTTCGAACCAAGATAGTAGAACCTCAGGCTGTCTACTTCAGGTCTTATCTCATCTATCAGCCTCTGCTTCAAAACGACCCATTGGGCAGGGTCGAGGATGCATTCGAAGACCGAGAACTGCACCCGCTGACCATAGTCCTGGCAGGCCTTTGCCACCCTCCTCAGCCTGGCTGGCCCGCCTCTGTCGGTCACGGAGACATCGTAGCTCACCAGCACGAACATGACGACCTCCCCTGCTTACCATGGTCATTTCCATATGAAAGGCGGATATCCATCAATGTCTCCTCTCAGATAACGCGCGAGCAAGAGTGCCTGCACATGGAACAGCATCCCTATCGGGACCTTTTCGTCTATGAACGGATGATGGATTTCCTCCCTTTTCCGCTCCTGGTAAGCGACAAGAACCGTCTTCCTGGTCTCGTCGTTCATGAGAACTGCCCCCGAATCCATTTTAACAAATCCTTTCGCTTGTACCTGCTTCAGATTGATCAGCGAGAGCACGAGCCTGTCTGCGATGAACGGCCGGAACTCTTCCATGATATCGAGCGCGAGCCCGGGCCTGCCTGGCCTGTCGCGATGGAGGAATCCCACTGCAGGGTCCAGACCGGTGGTCTCGAGTGCCGACCGGATATCATGTACGAGCAAGGTGTACACAAATGAAAGAAGGCAGTTCACGTTGTCAAGCGGCGGCCGCCTGTTCCTCTCGGTAAATTGGAAATCTTCCTTCTGAGCCACTATGAGCTGATCGAAGACGCTGAAATAAGCATGGGCAGCATCGCCCTCGAACCCGCGGACCACATCGAGGCGGTTCTCCCTTTCGAGGGTATCCAGGTACGAGGTCAGCCGCCTCGCGGCGAGTGCGACCCTTTCCGTATCCATGGAATCCTTCCCGCCATGGTCCCGTACGGCCCGCTGGAGCACAGTGCGGCTGTTCGCCACCTTTCCTGTGAGTACCATCCTTGCCATTCCGGCCGAGAACTCCGGATCATCGGACCTGCGATACTGCTCTTTGCGGAGGAGCACATTTCCCGATACAGGTCCCTGCACCCGTGCAAGAAACCTCCCGTATTCGGAGAGAAAGCTCAAGCCAACCCCATGCTCAGCACAGAAGCCCATGAGAAACGGGCTGCACATCACGTTCCCGAAGCAGACTACGCCGCCCAAGGTGTGGATGGGCACCCTCAGTTTCACCTCCTTGTCAACGCTGACAAGAATGGTCTCCCCATCTTTCGAGAGATACGCACCCTGTGTTGTCACGAAGAGGGTATTGAGCAACTTCTTCACGGTTCATTCACCATTCTGGCCAGATACCCCCGTACGGTCCTCTTCTTCTGGACGGTCTTCGGGAGACACACGTCAACGAGAGAGCACATCTCACACCGCTTTGCGTAAGCGGGGGGAGGAGTTTCGCCTGAGGCGATGAGGTCATGGGTCTTGCGTGCCACCTCTTCGGTCCTGTCCCTCATGAACGGATCAAACACGACATCCAGCCTGCGCCTCGTCCTGCCATAGAAGAGCGCACCACTCGGGATGCTGACACCCAGCATCTCTTCAAGGCAAATGGCTTGGGCGCAGAGCTGGATTTTGTCAACGTCATCCTTCTTGGGCTTGCCCCTCTTGTATTCAACCGGAAACGGCAGCCAGGCTCCATCCTCCATGCGGTGGAACTCGACCACATCGGCCTTGCCGATGAGGCCGAGCCGCAGGGAACGCAGCGGTACGCCGAACTCGATCCGGACAGTGCGCCGCGACTCCCTGCTCTCCTCGTGCACGCGCTCGTGCATGAGCCTGCCCTCAGCGGTGAGAAGGCTCTCTGCCCAGACCTGCTCGTTGTGAATGAGGGCGCACTGCCGCGGGCAGAAGGCAAAATGCTGAAGAGCCGAAAGTGGGATCAGGTCGTCAATATCGAACATGTCGCAAAAAGCCTGTCTTCCTTCCATACCGGGAGCCTTCGATGCTCCGCCCCACGCTACACAGATCTCCCGCTAGAGCTTCTCGATGAGCTCGACCCCTTCGGGAATGGCATCCTTTGCGATCTTGACCTCGTAATCCCCGAACGAACGCGCAGAACCTGTCGAGCCTTCCCTTCTCGTCACGCATACCGCATCGAAGAGCCTCTGCGCAGGGGCATTGCCCAGCTCGCTCGCATGCCTGAACACGATCAGCTTCCGGGGATTCATCTCTCCCCTGGCAGCGGAACGATCATGGTCGAACATGTTCATGAGCGCGTTCCAGAACAGATCGAGGTCCTTCTCCGAGAAGCCCGTCTGCTCTGCCAGAGGCGCAGACACAAAACCATGCACCCGGTAGAGGGCATAGGGGACGGTAAACTTGCGGCCCATGGTCCTGTTGTCCCCGCCCTGCTGGTCCGCTTCGCGCTGCGTGGCCACTGCCATCCGCGTGATGCTGTGCTCGGCAGGGACGATCTGCTCGATGCTTCGGGCGAAGCCGAGCTGCACCGGGCCGCGCACCTGGCCGCAGTTGAAGTCCTTCAGCAACATGACGGCCCCGAAGGTTCGTACGTCATAGAAGTTCTTGCACATCCAGCTCTTGGTCTGCTCTGATACGGATGCGTTCTGTGAGTTCTCGAGACCGAGCGCCTTGTACGCCTTTTCCTGCTGGTTCGTCAGCACAGCCTTTTCCTTGATGTAGATCTCATAGGGCGGCTGCTCTTTTTCCACGATGGCCACGTAGTTCCTTACCTTGCGCTTCAGGCACACGTCAGTCACGAGCCCATGGCCTGTTTCGGGGTCGATCCTGGGAAGGTTGCCCGCGTCGGGGTCACCGTTGGGATTGCCGTCCTTGACATCAAAGAGTAATACAAACTCGTACCGGTTGTTTATCGCTTCTTTCATTCTTACTGTCCTCCTTCCTTCTTTTCATGGTTTGAGAAGAAATCGTTCCGCTCGTGGTAGTAGCCGATGGCGAAGCGTCCCTGATCGTCGAGCGACAGATGCGCCGGGAAAGATACGACCTCATCAAGTATCTCAGAGATCTCCTTTTCGAGATTCACCGCTCGGCCCCTGTTTTCAATCTTGGCAAGATAGTAGTTCTTCAGCTTCATGAGCCTGGGGAAGACGGTAACCGGGTTTGATGACGCCGCTCCATAGAACCTGTCCCTGATGGTGGCGTTGATTTCCCCCAGCGCCGACTGCTGGGCCCTTTCCAGTACTGCGAACAACCTTCCGAGCCTGTATCCGATATTCCTGTTCCCTCTGTCCAAAGACACATCCACCTCCTTTTCTTTCTGTACATAGAACCGCGCGTTTCTTGCCAGAATACCCTTGATGAGGGATGCCCTCGGGTACGTGACGTTCTGGAGAACCCTCCCGTCGGAAGATTTTCTGGATTGCTCTGCCTTGATCCTTCTGAGCACTGCCGGGAGCAGCGAACTCGAATAGGGAGTCCCCTTCAGGATCGACTGCATAAGATCACCGGCAAGGTTGGGCTGGATATTGTCGGCCTTGCCGTCAACAGCCGTACAGACGAGCAGTCGGAAAAGCGGGAGATATTCAGGTTCCCTTGGGCTGTGAGCGATCGCAATGTCCTGAAAATGTTCACACACCCTTTGCTTGAAGTCCTTGACAGTTCCCTCGTACCAGAACCTGACCGCTATTCTGGCCGCATTGGGAGATAGGCCGAGCATGTAGAACGGCAGGTCGTCCTCGGGCGGATATACACCCGTCCTTACCGAGGAGAGCAGGCTCCTCACCGCTTCGGAGCCGTCCCTGCCGGGGTCGCTCCCCGAATCGGCAAAGATGCTCAGGATATCCTGCTCTATGGGATGTCTCTCCTTTGCCCAGAAAACTGTGCTTGCGTCACCCACCTGCATCCGCTGCCTCGACCCCTTTGCAAGAAGGGTGTTCAAGGCCGTGGTGTATGCGAACTGCGCCCTTGAGCCGACCGGTGCATTCAGCCCCTGGGCCTTCCATTTGCCAAAAGAGCAGAAAGATTTCTTATTGAATGACACGATGTTGGCGCCGGATGTCTGGGCACCCCATACTCCCTTAATGGCCGTATGCAGAACTGCCGGTCTATCCTTTTCTCCAGTGACCAGGCATGTTTGAAGAGTTATAGGCTCATTGGCAGATGACGAATTGATCTGCCTCATCACATCCTTGTCCTGACATACCAGGTTCTGCTTGGATTCCAGGATGAAAGACAGGTTTCCATTGGTCTTTTCTACTTCCTGCCATTTCAGGTGTGCGTATATAATCTCAAATTCACCCTTTTCCAGAAACTTTCTGACAGCGTTGATGCCGTCGTTTAGAAAAGATCCAGGAAATGTTTTGTTGAATCTATCGACAAAGGCTTCATGTTGCTTCGTAACGTTCTGCTCCTGTTTCTTTTGTTTGCCGCTTTCCTTTTTCCCATCGTGGATATACTTGCCGAGGACGTAGGCAGGAGTATCCCAGAGGAGATTGGCCTTGATTCCGGATGTTTTCTTTTCCCCTTGCGGAACGATGAATTTACGACCTCTCTTGTTGTCATCATCGCGTGTATCCCGCAGGCTTACGAACTTGCCGTTACTGTCGAGCACGATAAGGAACGGGATTTCCTTTGTTTCGAATCCAAGGGGTGCGACCCCCGTCGATTGCTCATCGACCAGTCTCTGATAATAATCCGCGAGCGATTGCAGAATCATGACCTCACCTCCACCTCACGCAGATCCAAAGATCCTCCCTGCAGCCTGGCATGGAAGAATTGGGGTGTGGGCTCTTCCCCGCTGTAGTCGATGTCATAGAGCATCCAGCCCAGATCCTTGCTCAGGTCGATGGTTCTGACGGGAGAGGCATCCTGCGGGATGAACTCGAAGTGGACGGGAAATTCGCGGCACCCGAAATACGGCCTGTGAAAGCACTGACCGTTCTTCGACCTCCGGATGAACATCTGTTCGAACTTGGTAACCGAATCCTCAGGCCCTGTCTTTTCCGTCATCTCGAAGTAGGCGTGGATCACGTATTCAACGTCCCTGAGGAAGAGCCCGGCACGCTGCTGTCGTTCCTTCTCGATATAGATCCCCAATGATCCCCGTCCCTGTCTCATGGCAGTCTGCGCGGTCTGTGCCGAGATGATGGAGCCGACCTCGTTGCGTCTGACCGATTCCCAGCGGATGGGCTTCAGCACATCGATCTGGGTGATACGCCACCGTATGGCCGGCTTCCAGAGGATAGCCTCAAGGATGCCCCTGGCGGACGAGGGCGTCATGACCTCGTAGCTTACCCGCTCGACCTTCATTTCAGGGCGGGTAAAGCAGGCGTTCTCACCGCAGACCCTGAGCCGGAACGGTCCGCTTCTCTCATTCATAGCTCCTCCTTTCCTCAAACAATGAGATCATCGGGACTCAGAAAGCCCTTGTCCGAGGGCTGGCAGAATCCGATGTCTTCGCGGTATATCCCCGTCGTTGCCTGGACATAAACCCCTTCAAATCCCTTTAGCTCTGTTATATGGCCGGCAAGTTGCATGTCCTGATGCACCCTACCCGGAAGGTTTACGACATAGCGCTGAAGTTTCCTAAGGACCCTTCTTGCGTTCCAGGGGTTGTACCTGAGCTCTTCAAGGAGCGACGGGCTCTCTTCGTACTGGACGATCACGGGCAGATGATGCTCATCTATGAGCCTGAACGACTCGGCCGCTGTCCGGAATGCATATTCAAGCGTCTTGTCCTGAGGAAGCAGCTTCAGAATCCCCTTCCTGTCGAGACCATCATCGCCTTTCATCCAGTAGAGCTGATCGAAGTACTCCTTGATCGCGGCTGGGGACAGAGGGTTGACGGAATAGCGGGAAATGATCTCCTGACCAATGCCGGCAGCCTGGGCAAGGTGTCCCCCCGGGATACGGGAAGGAGGCACGAATACGACAGTCCTGCCATAACAGGACAGCAGGCCCTCTCTGTTGCAGCGCCCCGCTGCCTGGGCTATTGAATCGAGCCCTGCCAGCGCCCTGTATACGACGGGGAAGTCGAGATCGACCCCCGCTTCCACCAGTTGCGTACTTACGACCCTTGTCGGTATGCCCTCTTTCAGCCTTTGCCTGATATCCCTTATGATTCTGGAGCGGTGCTCACCGCACATCAGGGCCGACAGATGCAAAGTCCCTTGGGGCATGATCCCGAACAGGTCTCTGCAGTCGTCCCTCCGGTTCACAATACACAGGACCGTCTCGAGCTGTACAAGCTCCGATGCCAGATCTTCCCAGGACACGGGCTCGGGCCAGGACCTGTGAAGCACAATGTCGACCCGCTTCAGACTGTTGTACAGACCGATGGTGTCTTCAATGATTTCACATGTTGTTTCAAACCCTTCCCTGAACTTGAAATCAAAGCCTTTGCGGGTCCCGAGCTCGGGCTGTGTCGCGGTGCAGAGCACTGGCGTGACACCATAATACTGGTGCAGTTCCCTGACAGCGAAGACCACGGGTCTGAGATAGTCTGGAGGGAGGCACTGGGCCTCATCAAAAATGACAACGCTCTCGGAGATGTTGTGCAGCTTCCTGCATCGGCTGGAGCGGTTCGAGTACAACGATTCAAAGAACTGGACAGCGGTGGTGACGATCACCGGCGCATCCCAGTTTTCAGCAGCAAGCCGGTTCCGCAACGAGTCTCGTCCTTCTTCATCATCCCTCAGGTTGGAATGATGCTCGATGACCGCGTGCTCGAATCCGGGAATCGCCCGGAAGACATCCGCTGTCTGCTCGATGATGCTCGTGTAGGGGATCACATAGATGATCCTTTTCTTGTTGTGCTTGACGGCATGACGCAGAGCGAACGCCATCGACGATAACGTCTTCCCTCCACCTGTGGGGACAGTGAGGGAAAAGATCCTCGAGGGAAGATCGGCTGCTTTCAGGCATTGATCCAGGATCTCTTCCCGTATCCTGTTTACCGATGTCCTCCTCGCCTTTCCCTGGAGATCCCTCATGAACCTGTTGAAGTGGAGTTCAAGCTGCTCGAGCCCGGGATATCCCTCCGAACGTGCATATGACCGGTCTTTGTCCATGAAGCTTTCCGTGTCGAGATAGTCAGCATCGACCAGGCATGAATAAAGCATGCGTATCCAGAAAGAGGCATCCCCCCGGATCAGCTCTTTCGGAGGGTCGAGGTGCAGGATATGGTCCGGTACGCTCCTCAGGAGGGGATGTACCTCTTCTGGCACACGCATCCTGTTCTCGAGCGAGGCATTGCCGACGTTCTCGCTGTGATAATCGGCAAGGCCTGCATGGTGACCCATAATAAGGTACGACAAGACGAGGGCATGGCCCCTGGGAAGCTTCTCCTGTGCATACCAGCCGCCTGCGGAAGAATGATTCACCATTTTCTTGGGTCCTTCTTCCGAAACTTCATCAGCATTCTCACGCTGAAGCTTGCTTTGAAAATCTTCTGAATATTTTCCCAGATCGTGCCACAGCCCCGCTGCATAACCCCATTGCCTCGCCCCGAAAGCGCTGGCAAAATCTCCAGCACGCATAGCTACATTCTTCAGGTGTTCATCGAGCCTTTGCCACTCTTCAACAGGTGCGCCCTCTTTAGAATGCGCAAAATAAATTTTATGCATTTTCCCATCCATTACTCATCCGGAGGAATCGCGTTCTGCTTCTGCGTTTGCAGATCTGCTCTCAGGCCTTTCACCCATCGAGCACCACCTCGACCCTGAGCCTTTCCCTCGGACAGACTCCCTGCGCCTTCTTCCTCACGATCGCCTTTACGAGACCTTTGCGTAATCCGGCAAGAAGTGTTTATCTGGGGTTGATTGGTATTTTTTCATCAAAATATCAAGTAAGGGGGCTCATTTTTCTGCCAGAATCATCTCCAGCTCCTTGTATCCG
>Ga0116174_10004883_pt1 | contig 10451 bp, 7 predicted proteins | sample AD_UKC087_MetaG_FD_89801 | JGI IMG/M metagenome (GOLD analysis project Ga0116174, IMG submission 89801) | Active sludge microbial communities of municipal wastewater-treating anaerobic digesters from USA - AD_UKC087_MetaG | ecosystem: Engineered > Bioreactor > Anaerobic > Digestate | place: USA...
ATTGAAAAAAATATGTCTATACATCCCTCGTTCGTTAAAATTAAGAACGTTCTTCCTAAAGAAGGTCAGGTTTTTTTATTGATAAAACCTGGGGACGGCGATATTGTAATAGATGAAACAATAAGAAACACTCTTTCTGAAGAATTTAAATCAATTTTAAATACCTTTAAGGAATCAGAAGATTATTATTTGGTAATAAAATAATGGAGAAAAAAGATTTTTTATTTGAAGAATTGAATACATTATCTAAAAAGATTAAAGATACTAAGGGTATGCCCGAAGATTTGAGAATGCGTTTAGTGCAGATGTTGGACAGGTTGGATAGAATGGCGAATTTAGGTCATTACGCTTCTGAGTTTGATACCTTATCCAGATACATTGAGACTGTTACATCAATTCCCTGGATAGAAGAAACCAAGGATATTTTAGATTTAGAAAGTGCTAAAGAAAGTATGGACAGGAATCACTATGGTATGCAGTATTCTAAAGATAGAATATTGGAATACCTTTCTACATTGATATTGCTATCGCAAAGAGGTGAGGGCGCAGTTTCAAAATCTCCTGTACTTTTATTGGTAGGTCTCCAGGGAGTTGGTAAGACAACATTAGCTTATTCTTTGGCTGAAACTCTCGGCAGAAAGTTCGAGAGGATTGCTATGGGTGGTATCGGCTCTGCTACTGAGTTAAGAGGACGAAGTAAATCTTTTCCCGAAGCTGAGCCCGGTCAGATAATAAAGGCAATTATTAGAACAGGTGTTAGAAATCCGTTAATTCTTTTGGACGAGATCGACAAGGCTAGTGGAGAGCAAGGTTTGAGGTCGGATATAATGGCTATTCTTCTTGAAATTTTAGATCCAAAACAGAATGTGGCTTTTAGAGATCATTACATAGATTATCCCATAGATTTATCAAATGTACTTTTTATATGTTCCGCTAATACCACAGGAACTCTTTCTGCAGCACTTATGGATAGAATGGAAATTATAAAAATGCCTTCTTACACCGATCAGGAAAAGATAGTGATTGCAAAAGAGTACTTGTTGCCTCAAATTATTCAGAAATCCGGGCTAAAGCCCGAAGAATTGCAGATTGACCCTGATTTGTGGCAGGGAATTGTAAGGCCTTTTGGATATGATTCGGGCATTAGAAGTTTGGGCAGGACACTAGAGTCTATCTGCAGAAAAGTCGCTCGTGAGATTGTAGAAGGAAAGGTTACGGAAGTTAAACTCACATCCGAGAATTTGAAATACTACCTGCCCCAATAATTAATGGATAAAGAAAAGTTACTAAAAGACATAGGTGTAAGTATAAAATCCTGTAATAAATGTAGATTGTGTAAGCAGGCAACCAACGCTGTTCCCGGAGAAGGAAATGTAAATTCAAAAATTGTTTTTATAGGCGAAGCTCCGGGATACTATGAAGATATTTCCGGACACCCCTTTGTTGGCAGAGCAGGGAAATTGCTGGAGGAGTCGTTAAAAGAAATTGGTTATAAAAGAGAAGATGTTTGGATAGGAAATATCATAAAACACCGTCCGCCGGAGAACAGGGAGCCTCTTCCGGATGAGATTCAGGCTTGTTCGCCTTTTTTAGATATGCAGTTACAAATTATATCGCCAAAAATTATTGTTACTTTAGGTAGATATTCAATGAACCATTTTTATCCTAACGGTAAAATATCCATTGATAGAGGAAATATAGTAAAAGCCGGAAAGTATTATATTTATCCGGTTTACCACCCGGCCGCAGCTTTGAGAAATGGTTCGATGATGGCTGATTTTAAAAAGGATTTTAAAAGAATACCGGATATGCTTCTTAAGGTTGAAGAACTCTCACAGAAAAGTGATTTTCAGGGAGACAATTTAAGTACCTCTAAGAGTATAGATGGACAATTGACCATAGGTCTGTAGAATTAATAAGTTATTTATGAGGAATTAAAAACAAATATGAATTATGATATGAAAAAAAATATTGAAAATACCCAGGAACATTCTCAAAAACCTGTTCTTAAAGTAATAATGATAGGTGGGACGGAGAAGGTAAATAAAAATATGACCGTTTACGAGTACGGTGATGAAATGATAGTAGTAGATTGCGGAATAGGTTTCCCCGACATTTTTGACATGCCCGGAGTTGATACTTTAATTCCTGATTTTGATTACTTACTTGAAAACTCGCATAAAATTAAGGGGGTATTTATTACCCATGGTCACGAAGACCATGTTGGGGCTGTACCTAACTTATTAACGGAGCTTCCCGATGTGCCGATATATGCAAGCAAATTAGTCGGAGAATTTTTAAAGGTAAAACTTTCTGAAAAGGCTTTTAGTGATATTGGAAGAAACTTTAGTTACCACCTTTTTGGACCAGAATCAGGGGTGGTAGATTTCGGTCACTTCAAAGTATCTGCTTTTAGAACCAACCACTCTATTCCTGAAACAATGGGGATTGTTATAAATACTCCTGAGGGTGTTTTATTGCATCTTGCCGATTATAAATTTGACGAGAATCCCGTTTTGGATAAACCGGCTGATGTAGATGCTATGGAGAGATTGGGAAGAGACGGGGTTTTGTGCCTTGTTTCTGATTGTCTAGGAATCACGTCCGAAGGTCATACAAAATCCGAGAGTAGCTTAGCAAATACTTTTCATGAATTATTCGCTCGTGCAGGAAATCGCCAGATTTTGGTGACAACTATGTCTTCGAACATTTCCAGAATGTATCAGATTATGGATGCTGCAATGAAGATAAATAGAAAAATTGTTCCAAGCGGAAGGTCTGTTGAACAGATGATTGATGTAGGAAGAAGATTAGGTTATCTGCCATTTCCTGATGACTTTTTTATAAACGAAAGGGAATCTACCAGCTATGATCAAAAGGATTTAGTTTATTTAATAGCCGGATGTTACGGACAACCCGGTTCTTCTTTGGAGAGGTTGAGTAGAGGGGAGCACGAATCTATTGTGTTGCAAAACAATGCTATGGTTATATTTTCGGGGGATCCTAACCCTCCGGGTGCTGATATTACAGTTGAGAAAGTCAGGGATAATTTAACGTTAAAAAATAGTGAGGTTATTTACAGTGAAATTCAGGACAATCTTCATGTTTCAGGCCACTCTGTCAGAGGAGATATTGAAAGGTTAGTTAAACTTATAAACCCGAAGTACCACATACCTATCGGAGGTACCATAACCAAGATGAGGGCTTACACAAACGTGATGGCAAATATGGGAATACCTAAGGAAAGAGTGTTCGAATGTTTAGAAGGAGACTCTGTTGAATTTTCGTACGGAAAAGCAAAAAAAGGAAAACATTATGAAACTAAGCAGGTTTACATCGGCGGCAACAAGGTTGATGAACTTAACCCTATTGTGGTGAAGGATAGAAGCCATTTATCTTCCGAAGGGGTTTTTGTTGTGGCAATACCTATATCAAAAGAAGGTAACGTGCTCTCTGATAAATTAGAAATAATTACCAGAGGCTTTATTTACGTGAAAGATTCCAAGGATTTGATGGATAAATCCAAAAAATTTATATCTAAAAGAATTCACAATTTGAAAGCCGGTAAAAAAGATCCTTCGGATTACAAACGACGTTTGGAGAACGATGTTGCCAGGTTTCTTAAAAAAGAGACCGGGATGTACCCGATGGTAATTGTTCATTTTATAACAATGTAAATTGTAGTTAATCTTTTTACTAAGGCCTTATTTGTGCTATTATAGGGATAATGTCCAGAGGAAGAAAGAAAAAGTTCAAATTAAAACTCAATGTAAAACCCGATACTGTGAGGTCTATAATATCGTTGTTATTTTTTTCTCTTTTCCTGGTCACCTTAATCTCTTTTTTCGCCCCTGATTACGAAATTAACTCTAAGATTCAGCATTTTATTAAACTATACTTTGGCAAATCATCGTTTTTGATACCTTTTATTTTTGGTAGCTTTGGAATTCTTTTTTTTGACCGAATAGGTGAAAGATTTAAAGAGGCTAGAATATTCATAGGTCTTTTTCTGATGTTATTTTCTTTGTCTGCGGTTTTACATATTTTTATATCCGAAGAAACATCTTACAAAGTTGCCTTGGCGGGAAAAGGAGGGGGTTTGGTAGGTTACAGAATATCTGACACTCTTTCTTCAGGAATTAGTATTATAGGGGCGGTGGCCTTGATATTTATAGGAATTTTAGGTTCTGTATTTTTAATTTTTAATCTTTCCTTAAATAATATAGCTGACTTCTTTGATAAGGTAGGAATAACGGAGCTATTTAAAAAGATATTTTCTAAAAAAGAAAAAGCTATCGATGAGTCTGAGATAGAGGTTGATTCTTCTTCAGTACTTACCGTTGATGAATATCACGAAGATAAAAAATCCCCTTCTTTCGGAGATATACACTCAAGTGATGCCCGAGAACCCTCTCAGGCATCTATATTTGAAGTTATTCAGCCCCAAGCCGAGCCTTTAGGTGATGTTAGGCCGCTTTCGAATGGTTCCGTTGATACTTTAGCCCCTGTTTCGTTGATTAAAGCTTCTCCTGCTATTCCTTCAGATAGGATTTGGGATTATCCCCCCGATAATTTATTAGCAGAGCCTCCTGTGCGAGTAGTTGATACCTCCGAATTGGATAAGAGAGTAAAGATTATAAAAGATACCTTTAAATCCTTCTCGATTGACGTTGATATTGATATGGAAAATGTAAAAGTTGGTTCGTCTGTTACACAATACGCGTTAAGACCAAAATCAGTTACAAATATCGCAAAAATTGCTACCCTTCAGGGAAACATTGCTTTAGCTTTGGCTTCTCCTACGGGAACCGTCAGAATAGAGGCCCCTATTCCCGGAAAATCCTTAATTGGTATTGAGGTTCCCAACACAAAAAGGACAATGGTATATTTTAAATCTTTAATCACATCATCTACAATGAAAAACGCTCCTTCTAAGTTGTCAATAGCATTGGGGGAGGATGTAGGTGGTAGAGTTGTAACTTACGATATCGGTAAAATGCCCCATCTTTTAATTGCGGGAACTACCGGATCAGGAAAATCTATCTTTATTCACAACCTTCTTTTTTCGATGCTTTTTAGAGCGACGCCCCAGGAAGTAAAATTTATATTGATAGACCCAAAGAGGGTAGAGTTGATTTTATATGATGGAATCCCTCATCTCTTAACGCCTGTAGTTACAGATATGGAAAAAGCCCCTTCAGTTTTTAGATGGGCGGTTGAGGAGATGGAGAGAAGATACAAGTTATTTGAAAAGGCAAGAGTAAAAAACATTGATACATACAATGAAAAATCAGGTATCCAGGTTATGCCTTATATCGTTATTGTTGTGGACGAACTTGGGGAAATAATGATTCAGGATCCCGCCGGAGTAGAGAAAAATATTATTAGATTGGCTCAAATGGGTAGGGCTACAGGAGTGCACCTGGTCCTCGCTGTTCAACGACCTTCAATAGAGGTTATAACAGGTCTAATTAAGGCTAATATTCCCTGTAGAGTGGCATTTCAGGTCTTAAATCAGATAGATTCAAGGGTTATCATAGATCAGCCGGGAGCTGAGAAGTTGCTGGGGAAGGGTGATATGTTGTTTGTACCGCCGGATACAATGAAACCCATCAGACTTCAGGGATCTTTTGTATCTGAAAAAGAAACTGCTGATGTAGTTAACTTTTTGAAAAATCAGGGTGTGGCTCCTGATTATAAGGAAGAAGTATTAAGTATGCCCGCGGTGACGTCAAAAGGTGGGGTGGTGAAATCGAGCTGGGGTGATGATGTAGACGACGAGCTGTTTGATAAAGCTGTTACCATAGTTGTATCCGCTAAAAAAGCATCCGCTTCTCTTTTGCAAAGAAAATTAAGTATAGGTTTTGCAAGAGCCGCAAAGTTAATTGATATGATGGAAGAGAGGGGAATTGTAGGTCAGGAAATGGGAGGCAGCAGAGGCAGGGAGGTTCTCATCGATGATATTCCTGAAGATGACTTGGAAATTGAAAGAGACTCCGGTTTTGATGCTGAAGATTTTGCAGGCGAGAATTTTCCGAGAAACCAGGATGATTTTGGAGAGTAGTTATCAAAAGAAGTTAAATTTTTCTTATCCTTAGAAGAAATTTCAGAAAATTACTAAACTTATATTTTTAGTTCGGCCTCGATAAGCTCTTCTAAATTTCCGTCTAAAACTCCCTCCGGGTTTGTTATCTCAATATTTGTTCTAAGGTCTTTTACTAATTTATAAGGATGTAGAACATAGTTTCTAATTTGATTTCCCCAACCCGGCGTTTTGTATTCTCCTTTTAGTTTCTTTTCCTCACCTTGAATTTTCTCCTGCTCCATCTGATAAAGTTTGGATTTTAATATTCTTAAAGCTTTTTCCCTGTTCTTACCTTGGTATCTTTCTTCCTGACATTCAATTACGATTCCAGTTGGGATATGTTTTAATCTAACCGCTGTGGAGACCTTGTTTACATTTTGTCCTCCGGAACCTCCCGACCTGAAAAAATCCCACTCAATATCCTGATTTTTTATTTCAATTTCATCGTCATCGTCAATAATTGGTAAAACCTCAACTAATGCAAAAGAAGTTTGTCTGAGATTATCGGCGTTGAACGGGGATTGTCTGACTAGCCTGTGTACACCGGCTTCCCTTTTTAAAAAACCATAAGCATATTTCCCATCAATTTCTAAGGAAACCGTTTTAATACCGGCCTCTTCCCCCGGAACTTCATTTATTTTGTATACTTTCCAACTTCTTTTTTCAGCATATCTTAGATACATTCTTAACAACATAGAAGTCCAATCCATAGCTTCGGTTCCGCCCTGCCCGGCGTGTATTGATAATATAGATCCTTTATCATCGTGTTTTCCTGATAAATAAGTTTTAAACTCGAATTCTTTTATTTCCTTTTGGATTAGTTCTTCATCTCCGTTTTCAAGATAAAGGTAAAGCATATCAAAATCTTCAATTTCTTTTTCTAAATCCGATATTTCCTTGGACAGTTTGTTTCCTTCTTCCCAATTTTTCCAAACCTCTTCCGATTTAGATTTTTCTTTCAAATCAATGAGTTTTTGCCTTTTTTCATCAATATTTAAAGTTTTATTAAGTTCTTCTATTCTTCTTTGAAATTCTTCCATGGGAGGATTATATATCAAAAACCTCGTTTCCGAGCATTATTCTATCACCGGGATTTATCTCTTTTTTAAGTAATTTCAGTGCTATGTAGGATTCAACTGAATCTTCTATTACTCTTGCCAGAGGTCTGGCACCCCACTCCGGGCTGTAACCTTTTTTTATCAACTCCTCTATTAATTCAGGTTTAAAATCTATTTCGATGCCTTTTTCCTTTGCCATTATTTTAACCCTGTTTAGCATAAGTTTTGTTATTTCTTTTAGGTTATCTATAGAAAGAGGATTAAACACTATGATTGCCGTAAATCTATTTAGAAGCTCGGGGGCGAATTTGTTCCTCACTTCAATCAGAGTGGCGTTTTGGATTTCTTGATAATTTTTACCTTGTTGGTACATATCCTGAATGGTTTTTGTTCCTACGTTGCTAGTGGCGATAATTATAGTGTTGGTAAAATCGGCTTCAACCCCCGATGTATCATTCAACCTCCCCTCATCCAACATCTGAAGAAAAGTTAAGATTATATTTGGGTGGGCTTTTTCAATTTCATCTATCAGCAATAATGAAAAAGGTTTATTTCTGACCTTTTCTGTTAAAGATCCCGATGAATTTCCGTCAGGCGTTCCTATTATTCGATTAATGCTGTCGATTTGTTGATACTCGCTCATATCAAGTCTGATCATCCTTTTTTCTTCCCCAAAGTAATGTTCGGCCAAAGTTTTTGCAGTTTCTGTCTTTCCTACACCTGTCATACCTACAAATAAAAATGCTGCTATGGGTTTGGATTCATCCCTCATTCTTGTTCTCGAACGCTGAAGTGCAATTTTTATTTTATCTATTGCGTGGTTTTGACCAATTACTTTTCCTTTCATCTTTTCACCTATACTTAGTAATTTGTCAGCTTCGTCCTGCCCAATTTCCGTTACGGGAACATCTGTTATTTTTGATATTTCTTCTGATATTACTTCGGAGTTTAAGATTCTTGTAGCGTTTTTAACTGATGTGGAGGCTCTTTCTAATACATCAATGGCTTTGTCGGGCAAAACTCTGTTTCCTATCAATTTTTCTGATAGTTCTATGCAGGAGATTAAAGCAGGGTAGGTAATTAATATGCCGTGTTGTCTTTCGTATTTGTTAGACAGTGTTTTCAAAATATCTACTGTTCCTTCTTTTGATGTTTCGTTAATTTTTATTATTTGGAACAGTCTTGATACAGCTTCGTTTGGTTCTATATACTTCCTGTAATTTGACATTGAGACCGCCCCGATAATTCTAATTCTGGATTTTGAAATATGGTTTTCCAGTATAGATAAAATAGTTGATTCATTACCACCTTTTTCACCCATTCCCGTTACGATATTCTGCATCTCATCTATAAATAATATTATATCCCCTGATATCTCTATTTCCTTAAGAATATTTGTGATTTTATCAGCAACATTTCCTTTTCCTTTATTTTCTGATACCAAAGATCCGATTTCCAAACTAACCACCCTTCGATTTTTAAGAGTTTTATATTCTGTACCCGCCATTATTTTGTATGCAATTCCCCTGATAATAGATGTTTTTCCTATACCGGATTCTCCTACCAGTAATATATCGTTTTTCTCACCGTCGAGTATTTCTGATATTTTTTTTATTTCTTCCTCTCTTCCCACGATATCTTCAACATTTCCAATCTCTACCTGTTTGGTAATGTCCACAGAAACGCTATCAAGATTCGGAGTTACTCTACCTAACATTCCTTTTCCAATTCCTCCCATTAATGGTGGAATATAATCCTCCTGCCACATATAGACTTTTGATAGTAACTCTCTTTTTTCAACAATCCAAAAAGCAGTTTTTTTCAGCATATCTGGACTTGAGCCAAAAATTGAAAGAACCGTTTGTATATTTGATGTGTTTTCGATTAAAGACACAAAAAGGTGTTCTGTTTCAACATATCTTGATTTATTTTCTTTTGCTATTTGAAAACTGTAATTTATTATGTCTGTTTTTTGAGGTTGGGGTAACTTTATAATTTTTTCTAATAGTTGGTCTTTTTCCAGTTCTGTCTTTTGAAGTAACTTTATGATGTCTTTGTGTAAAAACAGTACTTCAATTAAATCCGTTCCTGTATTATTATTAATTAAATACCTAGTTTTAGGTCTGAAAGATAATATTTTTTCTTTATCTGATGTAACTTCGGAGACTCTTATCTTCGGTGTATTTAGATTCTTCAATATAAATACCAAATATAAAATCAAGAAAAATAACAATATATACCCGACACCAAAAAATCTATATATAAAATAGGGGATTGCTAACCATAATAAAGGTGCTAATAAACATGCTACAACAGAAAGAGCCATCAAGATCATACCTATAAAAATCATCATCACTCTTGTTAAGAAACTAACAAATCTTCCGATAAAGTCCGTTAAACCAAACATAGGTACAAAAAGATATCTTATGTTGGCTGTAAATGAAATTGCGTTGTTTTCTGTTGCGACAATCACTTTACCCATTTTAAAGATTTTAATGGGTGCTCTGATTATCCACCACAGGAAGAAGTTCAAAGGCAGTTTAATATTGTAGGGCATATATTAAAAGAATATCAAAAATACCCTTTTTTTGATACTCCTGTTAATCAAAGAAATTATTTCTGAGTAATTTCCCTGAAATAAAACCGCTCCACAAGCCCAGTAAAAGAAATAGTAACTTGCTGTTGCTTAGTAGGCTTACCACATCACCTAAAAACGGGATGGAAAAAAAGTACTTTCCTACTATTTCCGATTCGGATACTATATAGGGGTCAGGATTCTCATTAGAATCTCCTTTGAAGTTAAAGTAATACCTATCGCCAGATTTAGATATTTTTACTATCCTGTGGGTTATGGTGTTTTTGTTTTGCAGTGTTTTATATGATGCAATGTCACCGATTCTGAAATCTCTACTTTCCATAATGATGATAACGCTTCCTTTTTTGATTCCCGGTTCCATTGAGGACGTAATTACTCTTAGAATTTTTACACGGTAAAAATCACAAATTAAAAACCCGCAGATAATCAGGATGATTATTATTGTAGCCCTTACTTTTGATGTTTTGAATTTACGCATATTATTCAGGGACGGCTCCGGCTGCCCGAAGGGCAGCCGGAGCCGTCCCTGAATAATATGAGTAAATTCGACACTTCAAAAATAAAGGCTGCAATAATAATCATTCTGATTATCTGCGCATTTTTAATTTGTGATTTTTACGGTGTAAAAATTCTAAGAGTAATTACGTCCTCAATGGAACCGGGAATCAAAAAAGGAAGCGTTATCCTCATTATGGAAAGTAGAGATTTCAGA
>Ga0116174_10004884_pt1 | contig 10451 bp, 5 predicted proteins | sample AD_UKC087_MetaG_FD_89801 | JGI IMG/M metagenome (GOLD analysis project Ga0116174, IMG submission 89801) | Active sludge microbial communities of municipal wastewater-treating anaerobic digesters from USA - AD_UKC087_MetaG | ecosystem: Engineered > Bioreactor > Anaerobic > Digestate | place: USA...
AGGGGATTGGTCATTAAGGTCATTCGGCCTAGAAGGTCATAGGCCCATGCCGTCGTGTTCCCCTCGGGGTCGGTGACAGAGGTGACCTGTCCCTGGCTGTCGTAGGCATACGCCGTCACTGCTCCCATGGGCGTCCGCATGGTTATCAGGTTTGCATAGTTGTCGTATTGATAGGTGTAACCGGACGTGCCATAGGCGGAAGGCGGGATCAGGGTCATAAGCTTGCCGTCGGAATAGCCGTATTGGGTAACGGTCCCATCAGGATGGGTCTTGATGAAAGGAAAGCGGTCGGTATCAAGGCCGTAGCTCCATGTGGTATTCAGTCCTGACGAACCCATGTAGGTCGCCGTGGAAATGCGTCCAATACCCGTGTATGTGAAGCGCGCATACTCGGTGTCACCAGGCCCCACAACGGTCACGAGGTTGTATGAACCGTCGTAGGTATATTTCCAATTACGGTAGGTGGACGCGGAATCGTAGAAATCGATGTCTGTAATGCGACTGCCTCGAACATTAGCGGGGGTGTAGACAATCTTGCGGAGCAGGGTGCTGTTCTTGGTGCATGTCACGGCCGTGACCGATGTCGAGATGCTGCGGTCAATTGTGGTGCGGAGGCCGTCGGGTGTGTCGACATCAATCTTGTAGGCCTCGTAATCCCCATTGCCGATATCGCCGAAAGTCCACGAGAAATCGGTGTCGTTGCCGCGGCGGTCCGTGATTCTGGTGAGGAACCGCGAGGCTGGTGCGCTGGCGTCGGAAGCGTAGGCATATTGCACGGATGTGTTGTCGGGATACTTGACTTTGGTAAGCTCGGAGTCGCCTGCATACCCGGCGTATTCGTATTCGATTTCCTGAAGGACCTGAGACGAAGACCATAACTGAGCCTTGGTAATCACTGTTCCGGCGCCATCGTAGTGGAGCTTCAAATAGACCCCGCCAGAGGACGAGGCCACCTTTGTAAGGCGGTCGCCTGCATCATAGTAAAGGTCAACACTTGTTGTGGTGTACGAGCTACGAGATCTAATCTTGGTGAGTCGTCCCAAACCGTTAAACACATGCTCCAACCCGTCTATGGTCTCCAAAACGTAGCCTGTACTTGCAGCCCCACTACTGCATATGTAGCCGAAATCCAGTGTGGCACCTGCGGCAGGGCCGGTAGAAGAAATATGCGCGGGTACGTCTTCGAATTCTACGCCGCAATCCTGCCCGACGCTCTTAGCCAAGCCAGAATCACCGTCAAACCGGGCATAGCCCCCCGCACCCGAGAGTACGCTGGCGCTTGCACTAAGCGTCGTCCCCTCACAAGGGGAGGGGCATTGACAGTCATCGAGAGCGGCTCGCAGATTGAAGCTATGGGTCCATCCCATACCGATCACATTGTCGGTCCCAAGGTAACCCGACCGCGGAAACCCACGCTCATTGTGGTATTCACGCTCGAAGCGGAGGGTCATCGCGCCGGGGATCTTCCAGGAAAAATCCGTCTCGGTGAGCTGGACGGACGTATTGAACATGTCGATTTTCGGGCTTGCCCCGGGGCTTGTTCCGGGCAACACAACCGTTGAACTTGGTCCGGTGCGCCCAAAGTACGTGGGCAGCCCTACATTCGAAGCCCCGGAAGCTCCGGTGCCGGAGTAGAACGGATACAGCGGCGGACTGTGAAGCGCGTCGGAGAAGTCACCCTCCTCCTGTCCGCACAGGCTGCAGTCCTTGTATTGGCCTGACATGCTGGCTGGACAATCGGGATAGTTTGCCGGAGGATTTTCGACAGACTCTGGAATTGCCGGAGGCAGATCCCAACGTCCTGCCGCTGTCTTCATGGCCTCTTCTTCAAGAAGCTTCGTAACCGTGGTGGACCTCTCGAGGACCAACGCTTTGCCGTTCCAGCGGTCAGCGAAATCTGCCAGCGAGACTTTCTTGGTGCGTGCGTGAACATCCGAGAAAGTTACATTATGATCGTCGATGCCGGTGACCAAGACGAAATGGTTTTCGTCCAAGTGAGCAATGAAAGGAACCTTCACGGCCGTTGGATGCGCAGCTTGCACCCCCGTCAACGCGAGTCCCTTCTCTTCCGATGCTCTTGCAAGACCCAGCATCGTGGTCCCGTCATCATTCGCCTCGGCGAGTTCTGCGAGTTCCGGCACGGTGCTGTCGATACCGCGCAAGCTGAGAAGCTTTTGCAGGGCGATGGGGCCGCATAAGTTGCTTGTCTGCTGGTCGTTACCCGACTCGGCGGTCCCCGCGATTTCCCAGGTGTCGACAAGGTAGGCCATCATAAAGTCAAGCTCGTTCTCCGCCACAGCAGCCATGGACGTGCCGGGAAAGCGTTTGATGATGTCGCGGTAGAGCGACGATGCCGGCGCATAGTTCTTGTTGACAAGGTAGATGCCTGCCGCCCTTGACAGCGCGTGTGGTGCCAGATCGGATTTGGGGTGTTTCTCCGCATAGTCCAGATATGTATCAATGCGGAGGTCGGGGTCGTCCTGGTAGAAGATGTTTTCGATCGCGAGGGTCCTCATGTAGCCGGCTTCTTCGAGCGCCGAGTGACACGCTGGATACATGGTGAACACCCGCTCGTACTGTGTGATGGCATCATCAAATCGCCCAGCAGACAGGTATACGTTACCAAACAAGGTTTCGAGTTCCGCTTTTACCCAGTCTTCAACGTTCTTATCGGTGAGGACAGCGGCCATGATGTCCGAGTCCATCTCATGGAGCAAATAAAGGCGGTTTGGAGGATTGTGGCGTCTGAAGTAAGAGGATAGCGTGTAGCGAGCAACCCATTTAACCAATGAGTTCTCAGATTGCCCAGCGATTCTCTGGAACTCCGCGCCGGCCTTCGCCAAAGCGTCTCCGCCAAGGCGCCGCGCAGCCTCGTAGTACCACCAAGCGATATCGATCTGGAGACCATTATTCGGTTCTACGTCCATCAGCGCACGGGCTTCTTCCATGCACGCGCCATACAAGGAGTCGGCGCCCTGGGAATCGCCGGCGGCATTAAGCGCGTCTGCTTTCATCCGACGAAATTCCACGACATGGTACTTCGCACGAAGCGACTCAAACCTGTCTATTGGCGGGAGCGATGCTTCAAATGCGGCAACAGCTTCTTGGGAAATCTTGCCCTCCCTGAAGATACGGGCAAGTTCTCCAAGACGGTCACTCGCTATCAATCCACCGCTCCCACTTGAAAGACTGTCTGCGGCCTTCAAGTAGGTCAGCGCCGCGTTTACATAATCGCCTTGGTCTCGATAGGCGTCTCCCTGGAAGAGGAGAGAGGCGGCATCGGTCTGGCTACCCTTTGTGTCTCCCATCTCCTCATCGGAAAGAAGCTTGACGGCACCCGGCATATCTGCAGTCTGGGCATGGGCGCCGTACGAAGGGGCAGACGCAGGAGGAAGATGAGCTTGGCCTTCATGTTTCTGACCTGTTTCCTCGGACTCGGCCTCTCCGGACAGCGGCAGGGCGTTCCATACGCCGATGGCGGATGGAGAGAAGGTGAGGATGGTTATGACGGCGACGAGTCTGAAGAACGGTTTGCAGGTATCGAAGAGAAGCATGGCCCAATAACCCCAGCAGCTTATGCGTCGCTACCCTACCCTTATTGGACAGACGCCTTCCGGCGTCGGAACACCGTAGCATGCTTCTTCGGAGCCAAGGCCCCAGCTTAGGATGAGAGGGCCCCCGCGGGAATCGAAAGAAAAGCCCTGCCACTTGCCATGTGTTTCCCGCTATGGATTAGCTCCCTCATCATGCATGCAAATTACCATACAAGGCGTTCAGTGTCAATCCCTTCTTGCGGTTATTTCCACGCAGAGAACAGAGAAAGGCGCTTAAGTAGCGGTAACTCCATAACGTGCAGGCTCCATGAGGTGATTGTGAGTACTGGAGTTCACGAGTCGATATTCCCGAAGATTCCGACCTCCCGATTTTCTTCCAAGGGGCCTTCCTTTACGGATAGCAGGAGCTTGCCGATTACATCGCCTGAGGAGACGCGGTCTGTAAGGCGCAGATCGATGCGGTATCGTTTGCGTGTTTCGAGCTCGCTGAGAGCGGGCTCGACGCCCTCGATTGTGCACTCGGCCTTCACGATCTCGAGATCGTATTCGCCAGCAATCTCAATGCCTTTAACAGTGTCACCGGGTTTTGCGTCGTCAAACACAATGACCTTGGGTGTCATGGTGCATTCGACGCCAACGAGACGGGCCTTGACTGGTATGACCTGCTTGGGCCGGCGCTTGATGTTCGTCTCTACCTCGAACTGGGCATTAAGGATGTTGGCGTCGAGGGGGGCTGTGAACTGAATGTCGACGCGATAGGCATCCGGGGGAGTCTCTTGGGCTTCAGCGTTCTCCGTATGCGTGTCTTCCGGGATGAGGGAACGCCAGGAGACCTGGATGTCGTTGGTGGCCTTAATGGTCCTCAATTCGACGGGGCGGCTGCCGTTGCGACGCAGAATGCAAGTCGCCGTGACGATTTTCCCGCGCTTCACGCGGCCGAAGTCGACCCGAGGCGGTTCCAGAACGTATTCGGGGATGATGTCGCCTTTCACCTCAATCGGCGTGCAACAAGGGTCGGGGGTGTTGGCACAGAGGAAAACGCGGCCCTGTACCTTGTCGCTGTGGTAGTCGGCGAGATGCAACGAGATGCGTAGGGTAGCGGATTCGCCGGGTGGGACGTGTTCCTCGTCTATCTCGACCTTGGTGCAAGGACAGGTGGATTTGACGGCGTTGACGATGAGTTCGGCATCTCCGGTGTTGGTCACAGTGAGGGTCCTTTCATGGGCCTTACAGGGCGAGATTTCCCCGAACTGGACGCTTGAGGTGGACAGCTTGACCTTTGGACCAGCCGGGGTCTCATTCTCGGCAACGGCGCAGTTGAGAGGAATGAGCGCGAGAAGGGCTGCAATGCAAAGCTCATGTTTCATGTGCGGCCGTCTCCCGGGATTTGGGTTGGGGTCGATGTTTGACGATGCGGAGGTCGCTCCAAGCACAGGGAAGATAGAGTAAGCCCGGCAACGCGGGACCCAGTGTCGAGAGCAGGTGCGCGATGAGTGAATAGGCGACGGCATCGTCGGGATCCATATTGGGATTCACGAGATAGAGCGCGATGAGGCAAAGCAGGTGAAACGTTCCTAGAGCTCCTGGCGCCGAAGGGAGCAGGTGGGCGAACGTCGCGAGTCCGTTGATGGCGATTGCGGTCAGGAGAGCCTGTCGCACGCTCAGACCGAAGGTGGACAGAAGGGGGATCGGTGCGAAAACGAAGATGGTCCAGCAGAGGAGCGCCAGGGCCTGTCCGCCCCAGAGCAAGCGCCTCTCCCGCATCACACGGATCGCGGCCGCGACCTGGTCGAGAATCGCTTCAAGGCGGGGGGCTATGCGTGGGATGAGTCTTTCGGCGAAGCCTACGAGCACCTTGCGCGTGGCGTCCTGCCAGCGGTAGAGGACCGCGAGAAACACAGCACCAGCGGCGACGGCCAGGGCAAAAATGCCAAGGGCAGCATAGAGGGCTTTGGCGGGGATCGCGATTTCGTTTTCCAGCAGGCCGCCGAGGTCCATCTGGATGCCTTTGCCGAGCGGCGCCACCCAGAACACGGTCCCGGCCAGGAGGAGGATGGGTAAAAGGTCTTGAAAGCGTGCAAGCACGACCGCGGACAGCGTACGCGTGAAGCCAAAGCCGCTGCTGCGTGCGAGCACGAAAGCCTTCAAAAACTCGCCGCCTCGCAAGGGCAGAAGGAAGTTGCCGAGATAGCCAAGTGAAAGCGCACGGAACACTGCTGGAAAGCGAGCCTCGTCCCGGCTGCCCAGGAGCCACTGCAATTGGTATGTGCGCAGGGGGAAGGTGAGGTAGGAGATCGAAAGGGTGAGCAAAACGGGCCAGAACGAAATTTTCTCGATGGCATGCCACACGCCGCGCAGGTCGGCCTTGCGGAGCAGCCACGCGAGCAGCAAAAAGCTAACCCCGAAGCCCAAGATGTGTTTGAGCAGACTTGTCGTTCTACGGCACGGCTGACTGGCGTTAGGCGTGCTTTCGGCAATGTCGGACATGTCGTATTGACGGCCCCTAATGTTCCACCGTGAAGGCGTTGCAGAGGGATTATGAAAAAAGACTTGCCCATTCGTCAAAAGACGATTATATTAGGCAACCGCATAGGCGTAAATCAGGGGTCACGCGGACCTATAGCGGGGAAATCTGCTCAAAGATGATGCGGATACTCATCTTTTCGCTTCCGGGCATCGGGGACACATTGCTCTTTCTGCCTGCGTTGCGCGCGCTGAGAAAGGCGAATCCTGACGCACATATCACCGTGGTGACCATGTTCGAGGGTTCGCGGAGAGTTGTCGAGCTTGCCGGAGACGCTGACGAGATCATCAACTTTGAGTTCTGGCGTAAGCATGTCTGGCAGTCGCTTCGCTTTGTTTTGGGGCTTCGAAAGTGGCGCGTTGACGTGTGCATCCTGGCGTATCCGAGTAATCGTCCCGAGTACAATGTGATTGCATGGCTTACAGGCGCGAAGACGCGGCTGGGACATCGCTATAACCATCTAGCTTATCTTTGCATGAATTGGTTGCAGAACCGCTTGGTGCAAGAAGACGATTCGCTTACAAACATCCAAGAAAACCTACGGCTGGTGCATTTGCTCACGGGACGGAATGCCGTTGTGGAGATGCCGGAACTGGCGATACCGGACTTGGAGCTCCATCGCGCGAAGGCATGGCTGGAGGAGCGCGGACTCGGCAGGGCGCGTCCCTTGATAGGATTCCACCCAGGCGGGAGCACCCGGAAGAATCATGCGAACAAGCGTTGGACGGCGGAGCGGTTTGGCGAACTTGGCGTAGAGCTTCTGCGAGAAGCGGGTGCGAGGCTCCTGGTTTTCGGTGGCGACAAAGAGTGTGGGGTGAAACAACAAATCGCCAAGGCGGTCGGAGAGGCCGGCTTCACGGTCGAGAGCGACGACTTCCTGCTCACTGCGGCGCTGGTGGCGCAATGCAATCACTTTGTTTCGAATGACACGGCGTTGCTGCATCTGGCGGCGTTCCTGGGAGTGCCTGCCACCGGTGTCTTCGGACCTACGAGCCCGGCATGGGTGCGTGTGCCGGGAGCGCGGAGGCAGGAAGCCATGCTGGATTTGCCCTGCCAGCCGTGCTTTTACTATTCTCCGAGGCACCTGAGATGCGCGCAGGGGGATTTCCGCTGCTTGACTGAACTACCGGTCAGCAGGATCCGGAATCTGGTGTTTGCGGCTTTAGAATCCGAAAGACTATCAATGGTTAGCGAGGAGTATGGCACGGAATAGGCGCAATAGCACGTTCTCGGAATCTGTCTCCAACGAATTGGGTGATCAGGACTCACTCTGGCCAACGGGTACCGGGCCTAACTTTCTCATCCTGGCGTTGATCACAGCGGCTGTGTTCTGGGATGTGTTCACGCATCCACACCTCATGCTCTGGGCCAGCGATATCGTCCGCGCCCACAGCACCTACAAGATTGTCCAATGGCGGAGTTGGTGGGAGTACGGCGCGTTTCCCCTTTGGGACCCCACCGTTTTCTGCGGCAAGTCGATTGTGGGGGATCCGCTTTCTGCGGTTTTGAACCCGTTTGGGGTGGTGTTCTGGCTCATACCGTCGCCGTCTCTGTTCGGATTCTACTTCTGGTTCTTCGTCACGTTGGGCGCCTGGGGGATGTTCCTTTTTGCGCGCGAGCGGGAGTGTACGCCTGCTGCCGCTGCGCTTGCTGCGATAGCCTTCACGTTGAGTGGGAAGACCGCGGGGCATGTGTTCGCGGGACATGTCGAGTTGCTCTCGACTGCCCTCGGCTTCCCATGGATTCTGTGGGCGGTCGAACGCATCTGTAAGAAGCCAGGGTTCGGGCGTGCTGTTCTGCTTGGACTCCTGCTCACGTTGACCGCGGTGTGCGGCAGCGTCCAGATGATGTATCTCCACACGCTTTTTGCCACTGCGTACTTCGTACTTTGCGTGTCACCTGACCTGCTTGCGAGAACGTATCGGTCTGTTGCATTGCGGGGAGTGACGTACGTGGGCGGATTCGTAGTCTTCGTGCTCGGGGGGATGACGTGGTGGTTTCCTATCGTGCGCCAGACATTGCTTCTCAGTGCGCGTTCGGAAGGCGTGACGTTCGAATTTGCGACCATGAGCAGTATGGGCTACGGCGACCTCTGGCGCTTCATCTGGCCGTTTCAGGGACAGCCGGCGCCACAAGCCTTGCAGGGCGACGTGGCAAATGCCTTCTTCTGGGAAACTGCCAACTACCCCGGCATCATAACGCTGTGTCTGGCCATTGCGGCCGTTGTGGTCCTGAAAGACCGCTATCGGGTGTGGTCACTCGCGGGACTGGCGATTCTGGCGATTGTGTTGGCCCTGGGGGAAGACAGCCCCTTCTACTGGCTTGCGTTTCATGTTGTTCCCGGTTTCAAACTTTTCCGGGCGCCTGGGCGGATGCTGTTCTATGCGAACTTTTTCGTTGCCACACTCGCGGGGATGCTTCTGTCGCAGGAACGCGTGACGCGACACCGGTGGTTTCTGCCCGTGCTTGTATGTGTGTTCTTTGAGTTGGCCTTGATCCTACCCCTCGTCCTGCCATCGTCCATTCTCAAGCCGAGTTTGGGCACGTGGTGGCCATTGGCAGTCACCGCCATTCTGGTTCCCATGACGATCTTGTGGGCTTATGGCGTTTTGAAACCGTCATATTGGGGAATGTTGGCGATTGCGGCTCTGGTCATTGAGTTGTTCTACATCTGGCAACCCCACGTCAATATGGTCGCGCCCAAGCGCGTCCTGCCGAGCCTGGCAGCAGCGGAGTTTCTCGAGGAGCGGAGGCAGGAAGAGGTATTCCGAATCTACGACCCGACGTTGACCATCGATCAGCAAATCGCAGCACGTCACGGACTGGAGATAGTCACGGGATATCACCCCGGTATCTACGCGCACCATCTTGACCTCTATAAGGAAATGTGGCAGGAGGACGATTCCGACCTCGTCGAGTTCCGTATGCATTCGCCAAGCGAGCTGGGGTGCCCGAACATCCTCGACCTGATGAACGTCAGGTATGTGATGGCCTACGAGCCATACCTTGGGCCGGAATATGAACGCGTCTTCACCACACCCGCCCACGAGTTCGAGCAACCGAGACACGTGTTTCGTCGAGGGGCCGGACTACCCAGAGCGTTCCTCGTTGCCAAGGCAGTCATGCCGCAAGAAGGCCACGATGTCACAGGTGGATTGTGCGCAATCGATCCCAAGCAGGAATGCGTGGTTAAAGCGGATCCCGTGCATGGTACTGCGGAATATCAGGAGATTACGGCAAAGCGGAACGCCTTCGGCGATTGGGCGCTGCACTTCACGACGGATGAGGCCGGTATCGTAGTTCTGTCGGAAAGTTGGCACCCCGACTGGCGCGCAACTGAGGGAAACGAGCAATTGGAAATCCGTCGTGTGAACCACGGGCAGGTGGGCATACCGGTGTCCTCGGGTACGCACAACCTGCGCGTCAGATACTACCCTTGGGATTTCTTTCTGGGGTGTTTGATTTCCGCAAGCACATGGACTTTGGTGATCGTATGTGCCCTCATTTTCCGTCTAACCTGCCGCAGAGTGAGCTTCCGATATCCGGCTTAAACGCTTTGCAGCAATTGAGGTGCGAGGGTGGTCAATACATGGTGCTCGTGTTTCATGGAGTATCATCACTAGACGCTGCCGTGTCTGATCTTTAGTTTTCCGGAACTCCCTCTTCTTAATTGAGCTTCTCAACCCCCGGCCTTTTTGGTCTAAGGACGCCCTCTTAGAGGAACACCGCTGGGGATTGCCCTGTTAAAAAGAGGCTCCAGTCATAGTGCCTAACCACGCCGTAACCTGCTCTGCCCCGAAAACCGTGCGAATCCGCGCATTTCCAGCGCAGGAACGCCCATTGAACAGCAGACCGAACATATGAGACCCGGCTTAGATAGGCCGCCGCACTCGTGCGGGATGCCAGAAACAGGAGGGCAAGTACCTTTACTTTTGACGGGCAGTCATATAGAGCTTGGGAAAGGCGATTATCGTCGAGAAGAAGCGTAAACTTCACTGGACGCTTACCATTTTTCATCGCCTATAGGTGAGCTGCGGGCTCATGGTACGCTGTCCCCATCTGTTGTCAATCCGAATCGGCGGTGTTACATTGCGTTCATTGTTTGATGTCGTTTCCCGCAGCTGCAGTCGCCTGATATTGTCCCAGGAATTGGCGGAGCGATTCCAGTTCGACTGTGGCATAGGCGCGTCGCTTTTCCTGAAAGTAGTTGTACTCAGCCTTTTCCGCATTAGTCCACGTGTTGTGTTGCGTGTAGGAGCCGCAGAAGGGGACGAGCAAATCCAGCCAACAGGCGAAAGTGCGTTTTTCGTCTTCACTGGCCTTAACGTTGTAGTGACCGGGTTCGAAATAATCCATTATTTTGCTCTTGCACG
>Ga0116174_10004890_pt1 | contig 10444 bp, 7 predicted proteins | sample AD_UKC087_MetaG_FD_89801 | JGI IMG/M metagenome (GOLD analysis project Ga0116174, IMG submission 89801) | Active sludge microbial communities of municipal wastewater-treating anaerobic digesters from USA - AD_UKC087_MetaG | ecosystem: Engineered > Bioreactor > Anaerobic > Digestate | place: USA...
GATTTTGTCATCCAGGTAAACATTTTCGTTGGTAATGATAACGCCGACGAAATTGATCGATTGGCCGTGGACAGCGAGAAGGTCGTGTATGACGGGGTTGTTCTGATGATGGTATGTCGTATTCTTGTCGCAGGCCGACACACAGTTGCCGGAGACAATCGCGCCGTCCATCACTTCTGTCGCTCCGATCAACGTGGACAGCGTGCGTTTGGCGTCGACTCCGTAGACATAGGTATCATGCAGAAGCCCCTGGCTTTGCAGCATCATGACATACCCGACGCGGGGCAGATTCTTCAGTTCTTCACTGAATGTTTCCGCGATAGTTGGTGTTTCGTAGACAACTGTCTCGTCAGGCGTAAGATTCCGCGCCAGTTCGCCGATCGCGGCGGCTGTTCTCAGACCCGCGAGACGCGCCGCCTTCTCATACTCGCGCTGTACAAACCCTTCCACCGGTTCCATGACCAGTACAAGATTGTGCAGCTGTGAGAAAGGCGTGTAATCCGCCCCAACCCCAGTCATGTCAATGATCCCTTCCTGGAATCCGACAATAGGGCCGGCGGTGACAACGGCCATCCCGCGGAGCACATTTGTTTTCCCTGAGCCGACCGTATCAACTTTTGATACCATGCCCGGGAAGACGCCGCCTTTGCCCTCAACCTTCACGCGAGGCTCAATCACGTCCTTGACGGGCGTGATGCGGATGCTCTCGCCAGGCGCCGCTATCTCAAAATGAGCCGTCTTGATGAGGGGATCTTCCAGCACAGGTTTGAGCAGCGGCTCAGGGTTGACAACGAGAATGCCTTCTTCGACGGCGTTATGATCACCGAAGCGGATCCCCCTGATGTCAATATAGCCCAGTTCTAATTTCACTTTTTCACCTCTGTTTCTGTTCTTACAGGCGGATCGCGTTTCAAATCCGTCCGATGGCCTCTGCCGACGGCAGCGCACTTTCAATCAGGCTCAGATCAACGATCTGAAAATCATGATCGATCGATGGCTTTGTCGTTTTCAGATAATTATGTGAGCGGTTGATGACTTCCATGGCGCGCTCGATGAGATCAAGCGATGTGGCGTCGACAGCGGAACACGGATCTGATGACACCATGATCGAGCGGTAGGGTGTTTCCCAGGGTTTGACGCTGCCCGAAAGGGGGGCGGTCAGCAGGCGGTGCCGCCGGTGGATGAGATCACGGACCTTCACCATCACTTCCCGATCGCTGCCGTTTTTAAGAAAACAAACGCGATAGCGGCCGCTGAGCGAGTCAGCGACCAGCGGGTTGTTGGTTACGATCTGGAAAGAACCCGTATGCAATGTTTCACGTTCTCCACTAAGCGTCTTTAGCCGAAAACTACCACTTATCATTATCGCAGATCGAGCCGTTATTGCAAGGGAGAAGATCACAAATCTCGACTGAATACAAATGATTTTCACTGCATAAGGGTTCCGCAAAGGCGCGCGGAACCATCTTTTCAGTTGTATCGCTTTCTGTATAACACCGGAGGGCAGCCTCTTTCCATCCGTTAAAAGCGGCCGCCGGCGGTTTCAGGCGGTACACGGGCTTCCATGACAGGCCGGCGTGATTAGAGACGCCATACGGTTCCCTGCCAACAAACGAATGACGGACGCGAAAGTATGGTGTTCAGGTGCTCATCTCATCTCAGCGCCGATGGTATATTTCAGTTTTTTGATCAGGCGGCTTCGCATCTGATCGATCGCTTCGGCGGTTAACGTGCCTGTTTCCCCCGACAGACGAAAGCGGAACATAAGAGATTTTTTACCTTCCGGAACTTGTTCCCCTCTGTACTCTTCCACGAATTCCGCATCGTGGACATGATTCGATACAGCCTCGGACACTTGTGCCCATGAGATTTTTTCGTCGACTACGATCGAGAGATCCTGTTCGACAAGTGGGAAGAGCGGAAGATGTTCAAAGCGGTTGTCGCGGCTCTGAAGAGGAACCATCTGATCCAGACTGAGTTCTGCCAGAGCGACACAGGGGACGCGCACCCCGGAATCCGCGGTCGCCTTCGGCGAGAGCAAGCCCATCGAACCGATGACTGTTCCGTCTTCACTGACGATTCTGAGCCAGGCGTTGCGGTCTGCCCACGGCATTTTATCCCCGACCGGCGCGAATGACCAGCCTTGAACGCGGCCGAAACGCGGGATTTGCGACAGGATGCCCTTCAGCAGGCGGAAGAGCGGGAACGGTTCGGCGCCGGCGAGCGCGAGCCCGAGGCGCCGTTCCTGAAGGGGAAGTTTCTCCTCTGCCGTGAACAGGCTCACTTCACCTTTGGCGAATACCTGCGCCACTTCGAATAGCCCGTATGTCTCGTAATAGCGCGAGTTCAGGACGGTGGCTTCAAGCAGTCCGGGGATGAGTGACCCCCGCAGATAATGATGGTCGGGGGAAGGCGGACTGGCGAGACTGACAAGGGAGTCGGTCTTCCCGCCGGTGATGCTGAGGAAAGAATCGTCCACCCAAGGATAGGTGAAGATCTCCTGAAGGCCGGCGCGGTACGCCAGAAATTCGCGGATGGCGCGGTCGCTCTCCATCCCGAGCTGCCTGACAGCTTTTCCAAGGGTAATCGCGGGCGGCGTGTACCGGAAATTCTCGTATCCGATCATGCGGCAGACTTCTTCGAGGATATCATCCTTGATGCTCACGTCTCCTGTCGCCCTCCAGCTGGGCACTTGAAGTGTCAGCGTGTCTCTGCCGTCAAAGCAGACGCCGAATCCGAGCGGAGTTAAAGCCGCCGCGGCAGCCTCGGCGGTAATCGGGCAGCCGGACCGGACGTTAAGGAATTGCAGGGAAACGGGAAGTTCGATTGATTCTGTCTCGCGTGCGCGGTGAGCGCCTGCAGCCACCAGGCGGGCGCCCGGCTGCCATTCCGACAGGAGCTGCTGCGCTATGCCGAGCGCGAGGTCGCAGCGCTGCGTGTCGATGGCTTTCTCGAAGCGCATCGACGCTTCCGTCCGGACGCGGTGGTGTGACGCCGTCTTTCGTATACCGATCGCCTCGAAGTTCGCGACTTCGAATACGATGTTTCTCGTCTCGGGGAGGATGGAATCGCGTGCGCCTCCCATGATGCCCGCCAGGCCGATTGCCTTATCTCCGCCGTCGCAAATGAGCAGATCCGAGGGTAAAAGCGTGAGCTCTCTGCCGTCGAGGAGTTCCAGCGACTCGCCTTCTTTCGCCGTGCGGACGCGGATGCCGTTCCGGACATGCGATTCGTCAAAGGCGTGTGTCGGCTGGCCGACTGCCAGCATAATATAGTTCGTGATATCGACAATGATGTTGATCGGCCGCATGCCGACGGACCAGATAAGGCGCCGCATGTGAAACGGCGATTTCTCCGGCCGGACTCCCTCATAGACGACGGCGTCATAGCGGAAGCACCTGGAAGGATCGGCGATCGACACCGCGTAATCAGCGGCGGATTCAGGCTTCTGATACGTGGGAAGCGGACGGAGCGTTCCGCCGTAAATCGCGCACAGCTCGCGCGCGAGTCCGTAGTGCCCCCAGAGATCCGGACGATTGGTCAGCGATTTGTTGTCGATATCGAGGATCAGGTCGCCGAGCCCCAGCACATCCGCCAGCGGTTGTCCCGGACATGCGTCAGGAAAGAGCGCTGTCAGATCGACAATCTCTGCCTCCTCGTCCTCCGACGGGGGAAAGAGGTCTTCCAGATCGAGTTCCTCCGAAGCGCAGATCATTCCGTTGCTCACGACGCCGCGAACTTTGGCCGCGGCGAGCTCAACGCGCTGTCCCTCGCCATGCCAGCGCACGCTGGCTCCCACCGGTGCAACGACGACAAGCTGGTTCTCATAGAGGTTGGTTCCCCCGCAGACAATCTGGCTTGTTTCCTCTTCGCCGATGTCGACGTCGCAGACGACGAGCCTGTCCGCCTGAGGATGCTTCCGGATGGTGATGACGCGCCCGATGATGATGCCGTCGACGAGATCGGCAGGGTTAGTGACCGCCTCGACTTCTACCGTCCGCATGGTCAGATCGTGTGAGAGTTGTTCCGCCGTAGTATCCGCCGGCAAATCGGCGTAAGTCCGGATCCAGTTGAGTGATGCTTTCATAGTGATCCCCTATATGTGTTCGAGCTTTATGCGCTGCCCCGACGTATTATCGTGTCGGTTATTCTGTGTTTTTCACTTGATGATTCAGTTTTTGCGTCCCCGAGTCATCGTTTTGAGACCGCGCGGCAGGTTTCACCGGCAAATTTTTGCCGGGGCGCGGCAGCCTGTTACCTGAACTGCTCAAGGAAGCGCAGATCGGCGCTGTGGAACAGGCGCACATCATCGACGCCGTACCGCATCATGACGAGGCGGTCAAGCCCGATATTGATAAAGAATCCGCTCCAGACGTCGGGGTCGAGCCCGGCCGCCCGCAGCACATTGGGGTGAGGTGACCCGCCGGGCATGACTTCTACCCAGCCGCTGTGCTGACAGACAGGGCATCCCTCTCCTCCGCATACCTGACACGCCATATCAATTTCGAATCCCGGCTCAACAAATGGGAAGAACCCCGCTCTCATGCGGACGGGGATCTCCCGGCCGAAGACTTTCTCCAGAATCGTGCGGACGAGCAGCAGGCCTGATGAGAACGAGAAATCCCTGTCGACGATCAGCGCCTCATATTGGAAAAAGGCCCGTTCATGGCGGGAATCCGTGCTCTCATTGCGGAAGACGCGGCCTGGGTATACAAACCGAGCCGGCGCTCCGTGCTTCTGAAGATAGCGCACGCTGCCGCCCGTCAGGTGCGGACGCAGGCAGAGGCGCTCCGCGCCGTGCTTGCTTTCTGTTCCCTCGATCCAGTAGGTGTCCATCGTCTCGCGGGCAGGATGCCCCGGCGGGAAGTTGAGATGGTCGAAGGCGTATAGTTCGCTCGTGATCTCATCTTCACTGAAAATCTCGAAGTTCAGCGATCGGAAGGCATCGTTCAGGTCATAACACATTTGTGTGACCGGGTGCAGTCCGCCGCGCGCCATGCCGGTTCCCGGGATGGTGAGGTCGGGGGGCTGTACAAAAAGAGAAGCGTTTGCGAGCAGCTCCTCTTTTCGGCTCTCTATCGCTCCGGCGAGCTGGTTTTTGATTTCGTTGGCAAGCTGTCCCGTCTGTCTGCGCTCTTCGGGCGATAACCGGCCGAGCCCTTTCAGAATTTCCGTCAGCAGCCCTTTTTTGCCGAGATATTGCTGGCGTAGTAATTCGAGCTGATCGGATGTTTCAGCCGCCGCAAAAGCTTCTAACCCCGCGAGCCGGATTTCTTTGAGCTTGTCTGTCATGGTATATCTCCTGTCAAAATCAACGTGTGCACGGCGGAGGATTGGTCTGAATCCTTCCCGGAGAACCGTTCTTTCTCCCCTATATGGCTGTTCTCAAGTATAGCGCATTACAGAGGCCATGGTTGATAACAAGCCTGCGTTTCGGGCGATATCTTGTCTGGTTAGCCCGTTGCAGCTGTCATATGCAGGACAGACAGATTGTTATTTTTAAAATATCCTTGAGCTTTCGCTTCCCGGCTCGCATCATATCGGGGATTTCGCGCGCCTCTCATTAGCCGGCGTTCAATAGGGGACCTCTTACCGGCTTTATTATTATGTTATTGTAAAAACAGGAGTTATTAGTTTGCGGGGTCAATCGCATGACGGCGGACAGGGAATAGTGAGATGCCTCGGCTGATGGAAAAGTAGGGACGATTACATTTCTTTTGTTTCTGACCTCGAGTTACGGCTGCAGAAGCGAAGCAACAGCGGATTCGGATTATCGATACAGCGATAAAGGAGTGAATTACTTATGAAAAAGAAAGGTCGTATTCTTCTGGTTTGTCTCTTCGCGATGCTTTTGGCCGTTTCGTGTGGAACGTCCGGTATCACCGAAAAGACAAAGAATAAGCGGGCGGAGCAATGGCTCACATGGCTCAAAACTGTCTACGAGATGTACTATGAGGAAGTTGAAGCACCTTCCGATGTGGCGGTATCAGCGCAGAAGTCTGAGCTTAACATTCCGGAGATTATACAATTGCATCTCAACAACCGCGTGATGTGTGAACGCTATATGCGGCATCTCGACCTGGTCAAATCTCACCACATCGAGGCGCGCCTGGATAAGGCTGAGATTGTGGACGAGAAGCTCCACGCCACGTATTCGTTCTCAGAGAGTCGGGAGGTCGGAAAGGAAGGCGCTGAGCGCGACCTCCACGACACCGTGTATATTGTTGCCGGGCTTGACGAAAAAGGGCAGATGCAGCTGGACGATTACTGCAGCACCGCCCACTTCGATGAATGTATCCTGGGGGATTTATTCGGTCCTGACGGGCCGACAAAACCGGAACCTTTCGCAATCGAACGCTGGACGAAGCCCGATCAGGATTATTTCGGCTATGGCCTTGAGTTGGTCGAGTTCTATCAGCAAGACTGGGCAGCTTACCTGAAGGGGTTGGAGTGAGAAGCTTCAGATCCGCTCCTCTGTCCGGCCTGGCGTCATTTCACTATCGTTCAGAGAGCGCACCCGGTGTCATAAACAGGCATTCGGGTAGATGAATCAGAGAAAAAGAAGATGCAGGATCGGGGGAATCCATGGAAAGACGATCAGAGAAAAGAGACGGTCCGATTGAGGTGATCTGGCATGGCCATTCGTGCTTTGAGGTGAGGGATGCGGAGAAGGCGGTTGTGTTCGATCCGTACATGGAAGTGCCCGGGTATGGAGTGCTGGATTTAAAAGCGGATCTCGTGCTTGTTTCACACGAACACGATGATCACAACGCGCGTAACCGTGTGGCGCTGTCCGGCCGCCGGGTGAATATCCCGGTGGAGGTGATCGAGACTTGTCACGATCCGGAGGGCGGAAAGCTTCGCGGCGGCAACAAGATCCATATCATCGATTTCTCTGGCAAACGTATCGCCCATTTCGGGGATCTCGGAAGGGATCTGCGGCCTGAGGAACTGGAGAAACTGACAGGACTCGATGTCGTCCTGATACCGGTTGGCGGTTTTTATACGATTGACGGCGGTCAGGCGGCGCGTATTGTCCGAGCGATAAAACCGGACGTCACGGTTCCGATGCACTACTACGACGGAGTGTCCGGGTGGAATAAGACATCGGGCGTTCAGCCGTTCCTCGATCAGTGCGCGAACGTGATTTACCACGATCAGAGCCGCTTCACGGTTGGCGAGTTCAAAGACAGCGTGCTGGTGCTGGCAAAACCCTGATAGAGATCCGGAAGAGCGGTTTTTGAGCTCCGTTTATCCGGGGCTCTGTGCCAGTACTGAAAAGCTCTCAGGAAAGGGCTGCCGACGCATGCACGCGATCAGCGGGTTCCGCGGGAGTGTGTCTGTTCACCTCAGGAGATATCCCGCAGGAAAAGTGTGTAGAAGTCGACCATGCTGTTCAGGTTTTGAATCGACAGGTATTCGCCGTCGCCGTGCATGAGCGAAAGCTCCTGCTCATTGACGCGCGCAGGCAGGAACCGGTAAGCATTCTTCGTGACCTGGTCGTAATGCCTGCAGTCGGTGCCGCCTGTCATCAGGTATGGCGTAATCACTGCGTCCGGAAAAACAGCGGCTATGCACCGGCGCAAGTGCTTCATGCCGGCGCTGTCGAGGTCGGATGCTTTTGTCGGTTCGTCCCGCAGCAAAGTTTCCGCCGAGAAGGGAATGCCGATAGCCTGAAACCGTTTGAAAACGGCGTCTGAGATGTCACCCTGAAGGATGCGGACATTGACGGTACATTCGGCGGTCTGGGGGAGTACGTTATGCGCCGTTCCGCTTTCTGTCATCGTGAACACGGAGGTTGTGCGGAGCATGGCGGCTGTCTGGCGGTTACCCATCAGAATTTTGATAATCACAGGTGCGAAAAAGCCGGGATGGGCGAGAATGAATCCCGCTATTCCCTTTCGATGGGGCGCGGTGGCTTTCAGCATCGCCTTCACGGTTTCCGTCAGTCTTGGTTTTTGAGGGTTCTTCTCTACCTCGCGGATAAACCTGCCCATCTCCCCGATCGCCGTCTTCCCGGGCGGCGTGGCGGAATGTCCCGCGTCGCCTTTGAACGTCAGCCTGAAACTGGTGTTTCCTTTTTCGGCGACACCGATCACGGCCACGGGCTTTTCGATTCCCATCATGGCGCCGTCGGCGACCGCGCCACCCTCATCGAGAACGTAGTCAAACATCAGCCCCTGTTCCCGGAAAAACGCCGCGATTTTCTGCGCTCCGTGCGCGCCGCCCACTTCCTCATCAAAACCGAGGGCGAACCAGATATCCACAGGCGGCTGATACGATTCATCGAGCAGGGCGGAGACAGCCTCGAAGATCGCGATCAGCGATCCTTTGTCGTCAAAACTCCCACGGCCGTAAATTTTCCCATCTTCTATGTGCCCGGAAAAGGGTGAAAAAGGCCAGCCGCTGCCGTCCGTGGCGGGCACGACATCGTAGTGGGCTGTTACCAGGACTGGCTTTCCTCTGTTCTTCCCCGGCCACCGGAACACAAGGCCGTGATCGTTTATCGTCCTTTTTTCGAGTTTTTCGTGGACGAGAGGATACGTTTTTTCGAGAAAGTCTTCAAAAGCGGAGAAAAGAGACAGATCCATACGGGAAATGTCCTTGTTCGATACGGTTGCGAAGCGGAGCGCCTGACTCAGGTGTTCCGTGGCGGGTGTGATGTTTGGCATGTGCGGCTCCTTTCGGCGGGCGCTTACAAGCGCGCGTCTGACGAAATGATCGGCGGATTCAACCGGTATCCTAGAAAAGACCGGGTCCGATTAGGTGTATGACAAAGAGCCACCCAATGCTCAGGGCGATCAGAACCGCCTGCAAGGGCAGTGACCACCTGAGCCATTTGGGATAACTGACAGCGGAAAGCCCCAGAGCGATCATCAGGGCGGCATTTGTCGGATAGAGCAGGTTGCTGAAACCGTCGCCGAAGAGATATGCCTGTACAGCGACCTGGCGGTGCAGATTCAGCAAATCGGTCAGGGGGAGCAGCAGCGGGAGCACCAGAAAGGCTTTGGCCGACCCGGAGCTGATAAAGAAATTCATCAGGAGCACCATGAGGTACAGGAGAAGCATGCCGCCAACGGCGGACAGACCTTCAAACCGTGAAGACGCCTGATAGAGAAGATAGTCCATCACCAGCGACCGCGTCATGATCAGCTTGATGCTCATCGCCATCAGAATCAGCAGAACGGCAGGCGCGACGCCAGCCATTCCCCGGAGGAACGCTTTCCCCGCTTCCCCGAATGTCATCACGCGGCTGATCAGCACACTCCCGAACGAAAGGACGACGAAAAGCAGGGCAATCAGCGGGAAGAGGACGGATGAAAGCGCAGGGATGAAAAATCCGGCGATGAGCATAGCGGGGAGCAGCAGCAGACCGAAACCGAAAATTTTCAGCCCCCGGTCGACGCCGGGCGGGTATGTCAAATCGTACGAGACCGGATTCTCCTGGTCTTCCTTGAAAACGGGTGAGAGAGAGGGATTCTTTTCGATCTTTTTCACGTAACGGAGCAAGAACAACTGCAGCACCGCGTACACTGTGGCGAAGATCAGGATTCGCAGCCCGATGGCGGAAAAAGCGGACAGCCCGGCGAGCTGCTGCGCGACGCCGACGGTAAAGGGGTTGATCGTCGCGGCGCCGAATCCGAGTCCGGAAGACAGGAGGCTCATGCCGAGCCCCGTCATGGAGTCCCAGCCCAGCCGCCTCGCGAGCGCTATACAGAAAGGCACCATAATAATCAGCTCTTCGAAGATGCCGAAGACGGATCCGAAAAGCATGAAGAAGAGGCTGATCAGCATGAGCAGCCGGTAGCGCGATTCGTGAAAGCGTTTGGTGATGCGGTCCATCAGCCGCGCCACCATGCCGCAGGAGAGCAGAATCGTGAAACTGCCGCCGATCAGAAGGAGAAAAACAAGGATAATGCCGACAATGGCCGCGTCATCCGACAGGAAGACCTCAAAGGGCGCTGTCAGAATACGCCAGAGGGGAATTTTCGGTTTATCCAGCAGGTGAAATGTGCCGGTTACAACGCGCTCGTGCCCCTCCAGAATTTCCCTGTCGAATAAACCGGAAGGAAGCGCGTAGGAGAGCACGGCAGCCAGTATCATCAGGGCGAGAAGAACCGACAGGGACAAAATGAAAGAGCGTTTGCCGATCTTAAGAGATTGTTGATTCATGGGGCACCTCCCCCGGATTTCTTTGCTCTCAATATAACAGTCCGTCGGAGGTGATCACAAGAAGAATTGCCGGGAAAATGATCCGCCATTCATCCGGATGGCAACGGGAATGGCGGTCGCAAAATGAGTTGCTGAAAAATCGATCAGTCCCTTTCCTGAACGGAAACAGAAACAGCATCTCCCGGTTGTTTCCCGGTTCCGGTGTGGATGTCCTTTCGAAGACCGACGGTGTAGTCAAGGGAGCAGTCCGCGCGCTTGACACCCCTGTTTA
>Ga0116174_10004891_pt1 | contig 10443 bp, 3 predicted proteins | sample AD_UKC087_MetaG_FD_89801 | JGI IMG/M metagenome (GOLD analysis project Ga0116174, IMG submission 89801) | Active sludge microbial communities of municipal wastewater-treating anaerobic digesters from USA - AD_UKC087_MetaG | ecosystem: Engineered > Bioreactor > Anaerobic > Digestate | place: USA...
ATGCAGCAACTGCGGACAACCCATCCAGGAAAACGACATGAAGAATACGGCGGAGATTTTAGGCGAGCTCCAGGAAACGTCATTCGACGAGTTTGACGAACAGAATCTCTGCCAGGCTTGCAAAGAAGAACTGGGCATGCTCAGCCTGATGGGGTTTGGCGCGTGAAGTTGTAAGCTTTCGTAAACATTGGCAATTCATAATTATTTTAATGCTGCGCTTGTCGAAGCATCGGGAGAATGCTGAATGGCTGTTATGATCCCTGATGATGTGGAAGGCTTCTGCACTGATGGCGAACGCCATTTCTACGGATTTCTGAAGGCAGTGGCCAAACCGGACAGCAAATACCTCGTGTGGTATCTTCCGGACATCAACGGCCATGAACCTGATTTTATCCTGTTTTGCAAAGACACCGGCCTCATTATCTTCGAGGTTAAAGACTGGGTGCTCGATCAGATCCAGGAAGCCAATCCTCAACATTTCACATTAACCATCAACGGCCGCAATGAAGAAAGAGAAAGCCCTTTACGGCAGGCAAAAACCTACTGCCACAGCCTAATGGACAAGATTAAGGCTGACCGTCGCCTGGTCTCCAGAGAGCCGCATCATGCCGGGAACCCGAAAATCCCCATCCATGAAGGCGTCGTTTTTCCCAACATCAATAAATATGAATACCTCAGTAAAGCCCTCGATCAGGTCATTGACGCGGACAGAATCTTTTTCTGGGATGACTTGCACCCGCAATCGGACATCAGCCGTGACCCATCCGGCCAGACCTTCCTGAAAGCCCTACAACTGAAATACTCCACAGCCTTTCACTTTAACCTGACACCGGATGAGCTCAATCACCTCCGCCAGTTGATCTTCCCCGTGGTCCGGATTGAATTACCCGACCGTAATCCTTCAGCGCAGCACGAAAAGCAGCAAAGTAGAATCAAAATGCTGGATCACAACCAGGAAGCCATTGCCCGCAAAATCGACGGCGGTCACCGCATCATCACCGGCCCGTCGGGGTCAGGTAAAACCCTTGTTCTGGTTCACCGGGCCGCTCTGCTGAGGCGGCAAAAACCGGCTTTTAAACGCATCCTTTTCGTCTGTTACAACATCACACTGGTCAATTTCATCAAACGGCTGCTGGCGGAAAAGAAGGTGCCCCTGGGCAAAAACGGTGTGGAAGTCCTTCATTTCTTTGAACTGTGCGCGAAAATCCTAAACGAACCCGTCGCATGGGAAAAGGAAGAAGCGGCCTACTATGATCTGGTCATAGAAGAAACACTCAAAAAAGCTAAGGACTTTCCGGGACAGTATGACGCCATCCTGGTGGATGAAGGCCAGGACTTCTCCGACGACATGTACCGCATTGTCGTCTCTCTGCTGAATCCCGCAACCAACCACCTTGCCATTGCCCTTGACAACAACCAGAACATCTACCGCCGGACACAAACGTGGAAAGACCTTGGCATTCAGGCGCGTGGCCGGATTCATAAACTATCTTGGGTTTATCGCAGCACTGGAAATATTACCGCCTATGCAAACCAATTTCTGAGCCGAAAGGAAGAAAAAACTGAAGCACAGACCCCGCAGATGGAACTTTTCCAGGAATTTCTGACAACTACCGGCCCTGATCCGGAAGTAAAACAGTTTTCCGATCTGAATGAGCTGATCGACTATGTGGCAAAGCAAATCGATCACCTGCACCGTGAAGAAGGCTACCCACTTTCCGAAATTTCCGTGATCTACACACAGAAAACGCCGGAGCATATCCCCGGCATTCATCTGCCAGATTTAATGATGAAAGCGTTGGATGAGAGCGGCATCTGTTCTAACTGGATAGCAAACGATTACCGTGCCAAACGATCTTACGATGTGACCACGCAGAATGTAACAATCTCAACTATCCATAGCGTCAAAGGGTTCGATTACGCCTGCGTCTTTGTCATAGGTTTGGATTGGTTCAACACGGAACGGTGGAGTGAAGAGCAGATCAGAAACCTGACATATGTGGCAGTGACCAGGGCAAGGGAGAGGTTGTATGTTCCGTGTGTATTTGATGTATCATTGATCAAACAGAAAGCAGTCTGAAAGTATGGGACCGGAAGAAATTTTTCAAATATTGAAAGATTATGTTACATTTATTGTATTTTTATGCGGTTTTCCAACAGCCTGGATTATAAATTGATTTTTGCTGTGTATGTTTAAAATTGTAAGATGGTAGGTAATTTGTAAATGAATGGCGAGTCAGAAAAATTATATTTCAAGACTGCTCCCCCACCAGAGCGGCGGCCAAAAGAAATTGCTTGTCAAGTCAAAGAAATGACCATGCTCGTGGAGTTTACGCATCCAGAACTCTGCGCACAAACGCATCCAGTGAATTGCTTAATAAATGGTCGTGCAGTTATACCCGATAAGCAAAATTGGTCCCGGTTATTAACTGCAATCACAGAACGATTTATACAAGATAAGAATCCCAACCTTGGTGTTCTTGATAGAAAGCCTATATATGGAAGCAAGGCATTCTTTATGCCTCAAAAGGTGGATTGTGGCACTAGTTCAAAACTTTCAAACGGCAAATGGATATATACCAACTACAATCCGCAGACCATCGTTACGATAATCGGCAATCTCTGCCGCCATTGTGGCGTGTCATTGAATAATATCCTCATAACTTATGCGCCAAAAGACTCGTATGTGTTGCGGAGGATGACAAACCACGCAATTTTGACAAAAACAAAAAATGTTGTTGGCAATAAAATAAAAGATGCCGTGTTAGCCATACTTGAACAACATTTTCAGAATGGTATACGACCTAGTTCCATAATCGATATTAACAAACTGAAGAATTACTATCGTGTTACAAGCAGCGAGGAGCTGCCTTCAGAAATTGAGATATCTTCATTTTTGTACGAAATTGGCATTCAACACAAAGATAAAGTATTTGTCATTTCGTCAAGAGGTAAAAAAGATCTTATAAAACTGCTTGAAGGGCTTATCGCCGAGGATAACCGGTTATTTTACTATAAGGAGCTTTACAATGTTCACACTGACTTTTTGCAAGCAATACATATATTCTCACCCGAATTACTAAAGACGTTGCTATCTGAGAGTCTTCCATCTTTATGCTATTCGAGGAAATGCTTTTCGATAGAAGATTGTGTAACCCTAGAATCTGAGGTGTTGCGCTGCTATGATACGGCGATTTGCCTGTCATATGATCAATTAAAAGAAAGACTACCGTATGTCCCGATTGAAAAAATAAAACAAGTATTGGCGCAAAATCAAGATTTTATATGGGTGGATAAAGGGATATATACCCATTCGAGCAAAATTGAGATTGACGAGCATGACTTGCAAACTGTAGAAGCGAAAATCGAAGTGGAGACTTCTAATTACAGCTACGTTTCCCTTGCAGCCCTTAATGTTTTAGAGAGCCTTGGCCTAAATATCGGGCTGTCGGAAGCCGCTGTCAAAAAAGGATTATTTTATAAATATCTTGCCGACCGCTACGAAAAACGTGGCAACATTATAACGCCCAAAGGCACAGTGCTGAATTCCATGGCCGTCTTTGCAGACTACTGCCGGTCATATGACCGTTTAAAATTGGATGAATTGTTGGAGTTTGAAAGGGAACTCAACGGCAAGATCTGCAACCAGTCGCTGTTTGTCGCCTATGACACAATGGTGCGCATTGATAAAGATACATTTATAAGCGAAGGTGAAATTAAATTTCACGTTGAACCAATTGACAATGCCCTTGCCCGATTCGTTAAAAAGGATGTTATTCCGCTTTGGGCCGTTAAAAGTTTTACGTTGTTTCCCTATGTTGATGGTTATCCGTGGAACTTGTTCCTGCTGGAAAGTTATTGCAGGCGATTCAGCAACTTATTTAAATATCAATGCTTATCTGTAAATAGCAAAAACGTGGGGGCAATCTTCCGGAAGTCGGCCGGTTTCACTGACTATCCCGCTGTGCTTGCATACGCCGTAGCAAATTCTCACATCAGACTATCTGAAAAAGAAGTGGGTGACTATCTGTTTGAAAATGGCTACATTGCAAGGCGAACGGGTATTATTTCCAATGTCATTACACAAGCGCGAATGTTAAGGGAAAGGTTATTTTAGGGAATGTACGCATACACGCATGACGCACAAAAGGGTGGATTGCTTCTCAATAACAGCACCTCGATCTTTTCCAAAGAACCACGCCCAGTATATTACCGTGAACTCGACATCCTCGGTTTTGATAAACACTATAACTATGTCAAACAGGATGAACTGCCCTATATGTGGGCAGAGGCGAACTGTTACTGGTATCGTGGGCTCAAAGTTGCAAAAACAAAAGGAGGCACTCTTTATACTGCACCGGAATTGGAATTCATACTGGACGCGAATAATGAGCGCATTCTGCCGGATGGCGAAACTCTCCTGTCTGTAGATATTGCCACTATGGTTGAGAAAAACCGTGAACTACTCGAAGTTATAGAACAAGTAACGGTAAAGAGGATATTCGACGCTTATAAGCGTTACCATAATAAATTGGATATCTTTCATGTTGCCTTTTCGGGTGGCAAAGACAGTGTCGTCCTGCTTGAACTTGTGAAAAAGGCATTGCCCAGGAGTGGTTTTGTGGTTGTGTTCGGCGATACGGGTATGGAGTTTCCCGACACTTACGATGTTATCAACAAAACAGAAGAGCAATGCCGAGCCGATGAAATAGAATTTTATCGCGCGTCTTCGCATTTGAGACCGGAGGAAAGTTGGCGAATTTTCGGCCCCCCTTCACGTGTACTTCGCTGGTGCTGCTCGGTTCATAAGTCCGCACCTCAAACACTGAAACTTCGCGAGGTATTGGGTAAGAATGATTTTATCGGCATGGATTTTGTTGGTGTGCGGGCGCATGAGAGTGCAACTCGAGCTGACTATGACTACGAGAATTATGGCAAAAAACAAAAAGGGCAGTATTCTCATAACCCAATATTGGAATGGACCTCCGCCGAAGTGTGGCTTTATATTTACATGAATAGTCTTGTGATAAATGAAACTTATAAAAAAGGTAACTCGCGAGCTGGATGTTTGTTTTGCCCGATGGGCGGAGGAAAATCGGACAGCCTTCGCAATTTATCTTATTCTGCCGAAATTCAAAAGTATACCGATATTATTCGTGAGACAATAGATGACAAAAAAATTGATACTTACATTACTAACGGTGGCTGGGTTGGACGTAAAAACGGGCGTGATGTAAAAAACAATGTGTCACGTTATCAAGAAGAAATCATAGATGGCTGTTTGTTTATTACGGTTACAAAGCCTTCCACAGATTGGGGAGAGTGGATTAAGACTTTAGGCGAGTTAACGTTTGAGTATACGGTTGAAAAGATAAAAAATGATTATATAGTCAAAATGCCAGCAAGTGTGGACAAAACACCGCAAGGAAAACTGATTAAACAAGTATTTCGTAAAGCATCGTATTGCGTGTCGTGTCGTGTTTGTGAAGCTAATTGCCGTAACGGATGTATAACATTTAAAAAAGGTCTTCATATTGAAAATTGTGTTCAATGTGGGCAATGCCATAATATTGATTGCGGTTGCCTTGTATATCACTCAATGCAACTACCCAAAAATGGGGGGAGAGTAATGAAAAGTCTTAATACATTTGCTGACCACGCACCCAAACCTGACTGGGTTCGCCTTTTCTTTGAGCAGCAGAATAAATTCTTTGCAGATAATACATTGGGACCGATGCAAATCTCGATGTTTAAGCGTTTCCTTTCCGACGCTTCGCTTATCAGCAAGAACAGTGTTACTGAATTTACTTCCCTAATAACGCGAATTGGTTGGGATACAGAGCAAGCTTGGGGATTGATACTTGTACAACTTGCATATAACAATCCTCAGTTTAGATGGTATATAGAGAAATTGCCTATCGGCTCAAATTATTCACGCAAGATCGTTGAAGCTATGCTTACTGCGATTGACATAAGTGAAAAAGATTCAAAATCAATTGTTAAAGCTTTCAAACGTCTTTGTGATCTCCCGCTAGGTACAAAGTTGAACTTTGGCGTTGTCACCGAAAAAAGTAAACAGATTGAAACGCTTTCCCGCTGCAAGTCCACACTCACTGATAATCGCGTTGTCCTATATGCGCTTTATAAGTTTGCGGAAGCTTGCGAGGGGTATTACCAGTTTACGCTTACGCGCCTACTTGACCACGCTATTGAAGCCGTTGGTATCAGCCCTACTCAAATTTTTGGTTTTGACCGTGATGATATGGAAAAGATTCTTCTCGGACTAACAGTGAAGTATCCTGATTTTATCAATGCCACGTTTACGCATGACCTCGATAAAATTACCCTTCGTGATGATAAAACATCTGAGGATGTTCTTGGTCTATTTTGAGGAGGTATGAAAAATATGACGATGAACAAGTACAGCGAATATTTTGATATTGACCAGGAGTACTTTCCCGAAATCAATGAATCATCAATTAAAGCGGGAATTGACTGGCAGAAGACTTTCCCTCACAAAACATTTGTTGACCTTCTGAAGGCGACTGAGCGCATGCTTGCCCGTGCAACCAACAGTGATAAAAAAGGTATTTGGATTGAAGGTGCATATGGCACAGGAAAATCCCGTGTCGCATGGACGCTGAAAAAACTACTCGATTGCACTGATGATATGCTTGAAGCGTATTTTGCCGAATACGACGCTTTGCAAAAGGAGCCAGACTTACGCGACAAACTCCTTGGACATAAGCAGGGCAAAATTGTAACGGCTTATCGTTACTCTTCCAGCAGTATTGATGGCGACCACGACCTCATCATGGCGATTTACGAAAGTGTGACGAAGGCGCTACGTGATGCGAAAGTTGCATACAAGGGAGAAAACACTCTGCGTGGCGGAGTTGTTGAATGGCTTTCGGATGATCTACGCAAATCATTCTTTAATGGACTAATTACTAAGCCCGAATACAGAGGCCTAGGTAGCTTTTCAGGAAAATCTGCCGATGACATTATTTCCTTACTAAAAAATCCTAATACTAGTGTTGATGCGTTGATGTCCGACATTATTTTGCTGGCGAGAAACGAGGGAATAACAGCGCTTTCAAAAAGCATGGATGATTTGATTACCTGGCTTACCGACATCATTGACCAAAATGGGCTTAAGGCCATCGTCCTTGTATGGGACGAGTTTTCAGCATATTTTAAGAAGAACCGTACATCCCTTGATGGTTTCCAAAAACTTGCAGAACTTTCTAATCTTAAGCCGTTCTACTTAATGATAGTGACACACATGTCCGGCTCTATCTTCAGCGAAATTGACCAGACGGGAAAAATTGTACGAGATCGCTTCATACGCAAAGCGATTGAGCTGCCGGATTCCATTGCTTTTGAGCTGATTAAGCACGCCTTAAAGGTTAAGCAAACACAAAAGGAGTTATGGAATAGTCTTGCCGATGACCTAAATAGCCGTATGCCTATAGTGCGGGAAGCAGTTAGGAAAATGGTATGGAAAGATGTAAATACAGGTGATGATGTCCTAAAAAGAATGCTCCCGATTCATCCGTTGGCGGCTTTGCTTCTCAAAAATATTTCGAGCGCTTTTGCGTCCAATCAGCGAAGCATGTTCAATTTCATTAAGCATGCGGAAACTGAAAATTTGCAGGCGTTTCAATGGTTCATTGAAAACCATAGCCCAGATAATGCTGATATTCTTACTATTGATTACCTATGGAACTTCTTTTATGAAAAAGGGACAGATGAATACGGTGCAGGGAAAAGCAACCTTGAGTTTATCATTCGCACCATTCTTGACACGTTCCCCAAGAACGAAGAGAGGTTGCTTGATGAAGAAAAGCGCGTGCTAAAAACTGTACTAATGATGCAAGCAATCAGCCAGAAGCTCGGTGATAGTGTGGACTTATTCCTGACCACAGACCAAAACATAAACTATGCGTTTGAAGGCACGGAGTTAGAACAAAATCGAGCGATTAACAAGGTAAAGAAACTGGTGCGAGATGGGATACTATATGAAAAACCCATGGGCGGAGGTAAAATACAATATGCCGCTGCCGCTGTTTCCGGCGACCAGGCACAGATTGACAATATAAAGAAGCGCATCACAAAAGAAACAAAAACCGTTTTGATGGTATCTGCCGGTGGTCTCGATGATGTGTTATCCCTAACACCTTCTCTTCGTTTCCGTTATGAAATCACGCCTGTGACGATTGAAAACTTTACAGCTACAATCAATAAAATCACCAATGAGCCTACAACCTATAAAATCAACGCCATATTATCTTTCGCTCGTAGCGATGAGGAACAGAATAAAATTAGAGAATTGATTAAAAACGCCATGAAGGACAACCGCTATGAAGACCTCGTGTTCATCGATGCATCTTCAACTATACTTGGTGCAGAACGCTTTGAGCAATGGGCGGACTATGCCGCAAATGAGGAATACTGGAGGACAAAAGACATAAAACTCGACGACGAAATGTTCCGCAAGGCAAAGTCAATTCTTGAGGATTGGAAGACGGATATCGCGAGCGGTACTTTTACAATCTACTTTAGATATGCAAAAACCGGCGAACCTCATGGAAATGCATCTTCTGTCCTTACGGCATTATCCAACATAGTTATTAAAAAACATCCGTTATCATTCGACAACGCAAAGGTCACCGAGCAAATGTTCACCGTGTCAGGATTGCCATCTGGAGCAAAATGCGGCATCTCTCAAGCTTATGGAGGAGCGTTTCAACAATCCTTTGTAGTGCCGCTTATGCAGGGGGCTTGGAAGATACCAGAATATTGGCAATCTTCACCTACGCTGCCGCTTTCAAAATTAAAGCAGGGTATTGATAACCTTGTCAATAGCGCTTTTAAACGTGATGGACGCATTTCCGTTGGTGATATTTTCGACTGGCTAATTGGCCAAGGCTTCATGCCGTGCAACCTGTATGCTCTTTTAACTGGTTTTTTACTAAAGGAATACGCCCTTGACTCTTATCGTTACAGCGATGGAGAAACCGGCGATCGTATGAGTGCCGATAAATTGGCTGAGATTGTTGGAGAATACATCAAGCACAAGAATACACCCATCCCTCGTTATAAGGATAAGTATATTGAAGTAATGACCAAAGACCAGATGGCTTTTATTGACTTTGCAAAAGTTGTTTTCGGCATCTCGGATAACATGGCCATAGAACAAGTTGCGATTCGCATCCGGTCTAAATTGAAAGACCTTGGTTACCCTATATGGAGCTTCAAAGAAATTGATACCAATGGACTTGAGGACTTCATTGATAAACTTGTCGTGCTTGCCAACCCGAATAACACTGGAGATAGCGTTGCAAAAACAGCTTCGGCAATTGGCAGAATGTCGATTCAGACACCTTCCGCGGCACAAAACCTAGCTACGCTTTTTACAAAAGAAAACGCTCCAGAAGCAATGAAGGAGTTTTTGAAATACTTCGAAAACGGCAAAGTATTGTCATTAGCTAATGAAATAGGCGTCACGGATGCGCTGCTTGATGTGAGGCGCCAAGTAGGTTCAGGTGAGGCATTGTGGCTTTGGGATAAAGAAACAGGCGAAGATGAAATTCGAAAGTTGCTCACGGATTACAAAATCGTGGCTGCAAGCAATCGTATAAACTCGAAAACATCTTCTCTTGTTGCGTGTTTAGAAGAATGGCGCGAGAAAGTGAAGTCCATAAGAATCCCGCACGCGGCACTTGTTTCGGAAATACCTGTATTGAAGGTGTTCTTCCAGATCTTGCGTGAAATTGCCTCAAGCGGAGAACTTCAGTATGATAAACGAAAGGTCTTCCTCACTGAACTGACTGTCAACGTAAATAATATTGACGAATTTTTTACAACTAAAATTGATGTGTTCAAAAAAATATATTTATTCTACTTGACTGGATTTAGTGACAGCGAAGTAAATGGGCTTTATTCCAAGCTGCCCGTTAATGCCTTCACGGCGGAAAAATCTGATTGCGAAAGGAATGTAGCGGCGCTTGCTGATAAGATACGAAGTGAACAGGAAAAATATAAGCTTCATCATTTATGGGAAGAAAAGACTGCATCCAAAACACCAAGGCAATGGTCAATCAAACACAAGACACCTATTCTCTCACTTGTCCCTGTAAACCTGCAAGGTGACGCCCGTCGTGTATTTGGTGCCCTTAATCGGAACAACCCTGAAGACAATGAAGTAAAATTCGCACTTGAGTTCTTGCAAACAAAAGCAGCGTTCCTTGAAATTCTTACTGTCAAGGATAAAGTCGATGCTGCGTTTACTCGCGACTTCATTGGAAAATTTAGCGTCATTATATCGGATGCTGACGCGGTTCGTACACATCTTGAAAACGTTATACCCCAAGAACCTTATGATTGGTACGGTAACCCCACTGTACAGCGGGAGGTCGAGAAATTTGCCCGGGCCAGATA
>Ga0116174_10004896_pt1 | contig 10434 bp, 7 predicted proteins | sample AD_UKC087_MetaG_FD_89801 | JGI IMG/M metagenome (GOLD analysis project Ga0116174, IMG submission 89801) | Active sludge microbial communities of municipal wastewater-treating anaerobic digesters from USA - AD_UKC087_MetaG | ecosystem: Engineered > Bioreactor > Anaerobic > Digestate | place: USA...
CCAGACGGTGACCGGCCAGAACAAGACCAAGGCCTACGACAAGGCGGACCTGCAGGGCGTCAACATCGAGGACGGCACGGAGCTGTGGGCAGAGCGGGTCCTGGACGTGATGGGCGTGCAGCAGAGCGCTGTCCTGGACGTGGATTGGGACTGGGAGGGCGGCACAGTGGTCTTTGAGGAGGCCACCATCCCGGCCGGCGCCGTTCCCGTGCTGCCCGCGCCGCTGGTGTGGCGCGGCGTGTACACCGTGGACCAATTCGGCGACCTTAACATCGCCATGAGTCCCCTGGGCGAGACCGCCGGCCAGCCCGCGCCCGGCCTCGATGCGGGACAGAACGTCTATCTCCGCGCCGAACGCGAGAAGTAGGCCTTTCTGAGACTTCTCTTCGGCCGGCGGGTTCCCCGGAACCCGCCGGCCGTCTCCTTTTTGACATGAGTCCCCCCGCATGGGACAATGCGGCTTCCACCAAGGAGGCCCGCAAGCCATGCGTCCGTTTCTTACCGCCGCCCTTCTTTGCGCCGCCCTATCCGCGTCCGCCGCGGAGCCGCTGGTCTGGTTTGATCTCGGCGCCTGCCTGAAGACGCTGCCCGAAGACACCGTCCTCCGCCACGACGCCATGAACTATGTCGCGTCGTTGCAGGGGCTGGTCAACCGCGGCGGGCCCCGGCTGGCGCTGCGGTTCCTGGAGGTTGACGGCGCGGCGGGCCGCATCAACCTCGACGAGTACTATCTGGACCTGCTGCGAAAAGACTGGCTGAAGGATGCCGAGGTGGTCCCGGAGGCGGACTTGGAGGCGCTGCTGAAACGCTTCTCGGGGGTTCCGCAGGGCGCCGTGCTGTGGGATCCGGCGGTGCCCGCCACGATGAACGTGGCCGCGACGGTCTGCGGCGTGGAGGGGTGGCTCCCCGTGCGCAAGGGGGGCGCGTTTCAGGCGTGGCTGACCACGCGCGGCCTCCTGCCGCCGGTGCGTCTGGACCTGTCTGGCCGCTTTACGGGCGTGGAGTCGGGCAGCGCGAAGTGCGACGCCTATCTCTGGGCGAAGCACCAGTATCTGGACACGGGGAAGTGCAACCCCACCCTCATGGCGTACTACCTCGACGGCTGGTCCGCCGCGCCCGACCGGCCGGAGGCCGCCTATCCCGACCTGCCGAACCGGGGACTGCTCAACCGCGACTTCTACATTGCGCGGAAGGCGTTCTTTTTCGACCTGGGCGTGTGGCCCGACGAGACGCCGGTGGACGACCGCGGCCAGCGCCCCGGCACGGACCGCGAGACGCTCATGGCGCTGCTGCGCGCGCAGCATGCCCAGAACGACGGCAAGGCGTTTACCTCCGTCGGCGGTTTTGTGCCCTGGGACACGAAATACACAAACCACGGCGTCGCGGGGGGCACCCACGAGCCCGTGCCCACGGAGTGGGAATACGCCGCCATCCTCTCCACCTTCAACGCCATCATGGACGCCGACGCCCTCGGGTTGGTGTGCCTGCCCAACGCCTCCGCGTGGGGCCATTTCCCCTTGGCGGAGAAATACGTGCAGAACCCCGCGCCCGCCCCGGCGCCGCTGGAGGAGAAGACCTACATCCTCGTGTACATGGGGGACTACGACTCGGCGGCGTGGCTGGCGCGCTCCATGCCCCGCCTCTGGGACGACCCGGCGCGCGGTCGCATCCCCATCGCCTGGGCCTTCAACCCCAACCTGGCGGAGCGGGTTCCGTGGGTGTTCGACCACGTCCTGCGCACCAAGTCCCCGAACGACTGGTTCATCGGCGGCGACTCCGGCGCGGGCTACCTGAACCCCAACCTGCTGCTGGCGGAGCGGCGGGACAACGGCCTGCCCGACGCGCTGGACCTGTGGGGGGAGCACAACCGCCGCTGGTATGACCGGTTCTCCTATTCCATCACCGGCTTCGTCATCAACGGTTTCCACGGCAAGATGCCCCTGCGCGTGCAGGAGGCCTACGCGAAGTTTTCCCCCGGCGGCGTGGGCATGCAGCTGACCTATGAAAAGCCCCTGGTGGACGGGGTGCCCTTCCTGCGCCATGCCAGCGACATTTACCCCGACGGCGCCGACCTCGGGAAGGCGGCGGATCAAATGGCGTCCTTCGCCCGGAAAGGAAAGCCCCGGTTCCTCATCTTCCGCTGGATCCTGCAAAGCCCGTCCACGCTGGAAAAGGTGGCCGCGATCATGAAGGAGAAGTACCCGGAGCACGCCTTCGAGTTCTGCGACCCCCACACCTTCTTCGACCTCTACAAGCAGTCGCTGGAGAGGCGGTAGGGGACGGTCCGCCGGTCCCCCTGAATGGACGGTATGGACCGGATGGACGGGGCATGGACGGGAGGCGGGAAGGCCCGCGCCCTGCGGTCAGCTTTGCGGCGCGGCGGGGGCGGCCGGGGCCTCCGTCGGCGCCGGGGCGGCCTCCGGTGCGGGGGCGGCTTCCGGCGCGGGGACCGGGGCGGCGGCCACAGGCTGGGTCAGGGCCTTCTGCCCCTGGCGCAGGTGGTCCATGGCGGTGAAGAGGACGCGGGCGGCCTCCTGCGGCGCGTGGAACCCCGTGGAGTTTTCCGCCTCGACGAAGTCGATCAGGAAGGTGGCGCGCCGCTGGGCCAGGCGGGCCGCCTCCAGCGAGGCCTCGGCCACGCCGCGCCCCTGGGCTTCGACCAGCGCGTCAATCAGCTCCATCAGGGCGCCGAGCGCCTTGTCCTTCATCTCCGCCGTCTTGTCCTGGATGCGCTCCGCGCGGGCCAGCAGTTCTTCCTCCGGGGCCTTGTGGCAGGTCTGGCAGGAGTTGTTGATGTTGAGCAGGGGGCTGCGCACGTGGTGGTCGCTGATCTTCAGGCCGCCCACCCGCATGTAGGGCATGTGGCAGTCGGCGCAGGCGACGCCCGCGCGGGCGTGGGTGCCCTCGCTCCACATCTCAAACTCCGGGTGCTGGGTCTTGAGCATGGGCGCGCCCGTCTCCGCGTGCACCCAGTCCTTGAACCCGATCTCGTCGTAGTAGGCAAGCTCCTGGTCGGCCTTGATCCCGTTGAACCACGGATAGACCAGCCGCTTGTCCTCGGGCCGGAAATGGTACTCCACATGGCACTGGCCGCAGACAAAGGAGCGCATCTCCTGACGGGTGGCCATGGTGTTCGGGTCGTAGTTTTCAATGCCGCGCTCGGCCTTCATCTTCGCCCTGATCCCCTCCAGGAACCCGGGCCGCGTGACGCGCAGCTGCATGGTCTCGGGGTCGTGGCAGTCAATGCAGGCCACCGGATGCTCGACCAGCGTGCGCGCCTCGGCGTAGGGCATGGCGCACATCTTGGCGAAGCCCTCCATCAGGTCGCCGTTCCCCAGCTTCTTGTAGGGCACATAGACCGAGCCGTGGCAGTGGATGCAGTTGCCGAACTGCGGCTTCTTGTGCCGCTCGGTGTAGGTCTGGTCGTCCAGCATGTAGGCGTGGCCGCGCTCCTCGCGGAAATCTATGGCGAAGGCGTAGCCCGCCCACATCCGCTTGAGCCGGGGGTCCAGCTCGATTTTCGACTGCGTTACCACGGTGCGCGGGTCGGCCGCCGTCGGGTTGTGCGGCAGGGCCTCGCTGCCCCCGTGCCGCGTGCGCTCCATGTCCGCCGTCTTCCGGTACTGGTCGTACTGCATGGGGAAGTTCTTCCCCCACTCCGCCGGGTCCACGGTCTCGTCCGTCACCTGCACGACCCGCATGAAGGGGTTGCGCGCCTCCTCCTGCCGGTGGAAGATGTTCACCAGCAGCGCCGTCACCGCCACCGCGCCGAGCGCCGCCGCCAGCGCGGCCGCCGTCATCAGGATTCCGAACTTCTTGAGGTTCATGATTCCGCCTCCGCGGCCCCGGGCCGCTATTCCATGTGGCCGACCTCGCTGTGGCACCGGATGCAGTCCAGCGCCTGCGGGCCGTGGCCGAACGCGTCAATCTCCCGCACCATCGGGGCATGGCAGTCCCGGCAGGCCTGCTCCGTCACCGCGCGGTTTCTCTTTTTGATCAGGATGTTGTCGGGGAAGTTGCCCGTGGTGAAGGCCAGGCTGTGGTGGAAGCCGTTCAACCCCTTGGTCAGGTACTTGCCGAAGAAGTTGTGGGGCGTGTGGCAGTCGTTGCACACCGCCACGGCGTGGTGGCTTCCCTTCTGCCAGGCGTCCAGATGCGCCCGCATGACATGGCAGTTGGCGCAGACCGCCGGGTCGTTGGACACATAGGAGAACCCCTTCGCGTACACGAAGGTATACCCCCCCACGCCCAGCCCCACCCCGCCAAACAGGGCGGCAAGGAGGGCGGGAATCACGACCCATTTGCCCATGTGTCACTCCGGTGTAGTTCGCCTGACACGCGCATGTTAACACAAAATGCCAATAGTTTCAAGAACTGGACGAGGCCGGGCTCAGTCGGACGCCCGTTCCACCAGCAGGAGCAGGCCGCCGTCGAAGGGCGCATAGGTGAGCAGGTGGCCGCTTTTCAGGATGCGGTCGCGCAGGGCGAGGACATGCGGCGGGCGGTGGGTGTGCTCCCACCACGACTCGACATACCAGACCCGGCGCGCGCCGGCCAGCGCCTCGTCCACGGGCACGGGCATGGCCTGGAAAAACTCCCAGAGCTTGGGGTTGGGCAGCGAGCCCAGGAACCCCTCGAGCTCGCCCGGATCCCCGTAGATGCACTGCTGGGGGATGTCCCGTCCATGCAGGTAGTGCCGGAGGGGCAGCAGCGTGAAATGGCTGGCGTGCAGCACCCGGTCCCCCTCCTGGAAGCCGTCGGCGATCCGCCGGGCGGCGGCGCGGTTGTCGGGCTTGTAGCGCACCCCCATGAGGTGGGTGTCCAGCGGGTGGATGCGCTGGGCGTGCTGATCCGCCACGGCCACCCCCATGAGCGCCAGGAGCGCCGCCCACGCGGCGGTCCGCAGGGAGCGGCGCGGCAGGGCGGCCACGCCCAGGGCGACGCCGCCGCAGAAGACCGCCCCCGCGAAGAGGAACTGGCGGACCTCGTAGTAGGGCACGCGGGGGAACTGCCAGAGGACCAGATTGGCGGCCACGGGGAACACCACGAGAATGAGGAGCATGCCCGCGCGCCGGGGGTCGCGGCGCAGGCTCCAGAGGCCGAGGAGGAACAGGGCCAGCGCGACGGCCAGCAGGGGCCAGTAGACCTCGCGGCGGTCCGTGAACCCCGCGAGGAAGGTCTTGAACGTGATGAGGAGATGCTTCGCCCCCGGGCGTATCGTGTAGATGTTGGTGATGCTGTTGAGCAGGCGGCCCACCTGCGAGGTGTGGAGCAGCATCGGCAGGATCAGCACCCCCGCCGCCGCGTTGGCCAGAAACCACGGCTTGAAGAGTTCCCGCCGGAAGAGGACGGCCCAGCCGCCCGTGAGGGCCAGCGTGAGCAGGATCCACGACGCGAAAAAGTGGTTGTAGAACCCCAGCGCGCCGGTCAGGGCGTAGGCGGCCCACCAGCGGGGGCGGTTCTCCTCCAGCGCCCGGAGCAGAAAGTACCAGGTTGCCATCGCCAGCAGGAGCATGCCGGCGTAGGGGCGGAACTCGTGGGCGTACATGATCTGGTAGGGCGTCGAGGCGCACAGCAGCGCCCCGCCGAAGGCCGCCCCCGGGCCGAAAAACCGTCGGAAGCACGCGAAAGCCAGCGCCACCGCCGCCACGGAAAACGCCAGGGGAAAGGCGTGGATGAGCATGTCGTGGGCGCGGGTGGCGCGGTCGAGCCCGAGCCACGGGCCGATCACCCGGTTGGGCACCACCGCCAGCAGCGTGTTGAGCGGCGGGTCGGTGGTCTTGTCAATGTTGAGGGTGTCCAGAGGGGACGTGAGCGCGTCCGCGAGCGTCAGGGTGACGCCCTCGTCGTACCAGATGCTGCGCTCCCCGAAGCCCCACCCCCGCAGGGCCAGCGCGACGGCAACCACCGCCAGCAGGGCCAGCGCGGCACGCCTGCGGTCCGGGGTGTTGCCGTTGCCTTCCATGCCGGCTACTTTACCAGTTTCAGCCAGAAGCGGAACCCGTTGAGGTAGTTCCGGAGAACCACCGGGTTCCTCAGGCGCCACAGCGCCCGGAGGATGTAGCGGGGCCGCAGGTAATAGCGGCGGTAGGCGGACCGGACCGTCTCCGCGACCTGCGCCGCGTCGCGGTAGCCCTTGGGCACATAGACCGGCTCGTGCATTTCCGCGTCCGGCGGGGCGATGATCCCCTCGATCATGGCCGTCTCCCCCAGGGAGCTTCCGGCGCAGGGATGGTAGGGGTAGAAGATCATCCAGTCAATGTTCAGCTCGCAGGCGAAGCGGATGGTCTCCTCGGCGATCTCCGGCGTGTCGCCCGGCATGGCGAAGATGAACGACCCGCGGATTTCCATGCCCGCGCGCTTGGCCCATTTCACGGCCTGCCGCACCTGGTCCAGCGTGATGCCCTTCTTGATGGCGTCCAGCATCTTCTGGCTGCCCGACTCCAGCCCGTAGTGGATGCTGTAGCAGCCCGACTTCGCCATGCGCCGCAGCATCTCCTCCGTGACCGTGTTCACCCGCCCGAAAACGGTCCAGGTGAGGTTAAGCCGCTCCGAGTCCAGCAGGTCGCAGAACCGGGCGACCCACTTCCCGTTGATGCAGAAATTGTCGTCCCAGAAGAGGATCTCGCGGATCCCCCGCGCGGCGAGCTGCTTCAGCTCGTCAATGACGTTCTCCGGGCTGCGGCGGCTGTACGGCGCGGCGTAGCGCCCGCCCTGGAAGCAGAACCGGCACTTGCCGTAGGGGCACCCGCGCGAGGTGATCACCGTCGTCGCGGGCCGCCTGCGGCACTGGTTGGGCAGGGGGATGTAATACTGCTCGTCGTAGAGATGCCGCGCCGGGTGGGGCAGAATGTCCTGGTCGCGCAGGGGCTCGCGCACCGGCGTGGCGACGGGCTGCCCATCAGGCCCGCGGTAAATGATGCCCTTGACGCCGTCCAGCGGCGCGCCGCTTTGCATCGCCGCCAGCAGCTCCACCAGCGTCTGCTCGCCCTCGCCCGGCACCAGAATGTCCACCTCCGGCATGTCCGCCGGAATGCTGTCGAAAAAGGAGGTCACATGCGCGCCGCCCATGATGATGGGAAGGTCCGGGCGCGCCTTCTTGAGAAGGGCCGCCGTGGTCCGGGCCGCGGCGGCCAATTGCGTCAGGCACGAGATGCCGACCACGTCGGGCGACAGCGCCAGCACCCGCCGGACCGTCTCCGCCTCGTCAATGTTCAGCGCCTGGGCGTCCACAAAGGCGGCCTGATGCCCCGCCGCCTCGACCGACGCCGCCAGATAGCCCACGCCCAGCGGCGGCAGAATCCCGCGCCGAAGCACACCGCCCCCGCCGTAGGACTTCACCAGCTCGAACGTGGGCATGACAAAAACGATCTTCATGGGCCTGCTCCGGGCGAAAAGGGGCAAAACGCGGTCTCCGCAGACCGCCTACTATAGGGCACCCCCGTGCGGGATAACAATTTCCGGCCCGTTTCCATGCCGCAAAGGGGGGCGAACGCAGGGATCCGCAGATGACGCAGATGACGCAGATTTCCGCAGAGCGGGATGGGAACTCCTGGGAACGCCGATCTCCTGATCGGCATCTTTGAAGACCGTCCCCCCAGAAGTGCGGCGTGCCCAAGGGCACCCCTTCTTAAATGCCTTGACAGTAAACCAAAATAGTGATAGATTGTTCCTTGTATTGTCAAAGCCATAAGGTTCTGTGAAGGAATGTCGGCAGACCAAGCGGCTGGCGCAGGCGCCCCGATGCAGACTAAACCCCATCAGGAGGCGGGGAGATGGTGGGCGCACCTCATTGTTTCAGCGCCATGCGGGGCAAGTGAGTGGCATGTGATTGGATGAACACGACAATAAGGAAACCGGCGTCATGAATCCCTCGGAAGCAGCCAGTCTATCACCCACGCAAGCGATGCTGAAAGAGGCCTTTGACAGGTTCTACGGCAGATTCGGAAACGAGCTCACGGCCTCCAGGCACGGTCAGGAAAGTCTTGAGGAATTTCGGAAGAAAAGACGCGTGGGAACACCGGGCATCCTCATGGAAAACGTGTGCGTAAACATGCCCTGCCTCTACGATGAACTAAACATCCTTTATGACTGCGTCGAAGCCCTGTTTCAGGAAAACCGCGTGGAGGCCGTTTGGGAAATGCCGGCATTTCTCCGGTGCAAGGAGGATGCTGTGCCGGAAGTCTATGCCGGACTTTGCCTGCTAAGTTCTGATATGGAGGATTGGATGGAAGATGCGAAAAACTACGGAGTGCTCATTCCGCTCATGTCCAAGAAAATGAGTCTGGAACCGCCCTGTCTGATGAGGCGAGTTGCAGCGCAGAAGAGGCGAAAGCGTGATGACGTGAGCAAGTTAGTAGACTATTTTAACAGCAGTACAAATCATCAGAGAGAGGGCTCGGTGGTTCGATTCGTTGATGTCTTCTATGGACTGATGGTTCGCATGGAGCTGTTCAAACTATCGGTTGACAGGCTGGTTGAGTTGTCAAGAAAAAGTGAGCCTCAGATTCTTGAGTGCGCCATCGAGGTGGAGAGGATGAAGTTGCTCCTGCTCCAACTGGCAACCGAGGTCTGTCGGGCCAAGCCAGTGGTGACCGAATTCTTCTACGAAGTGCTTCCACTAATACCGAAAAGGCGGAGGCGCCGTTTAGTCTGACTAGCAGAGCCACCTGTCGGACGCCTGGGAGAATATGGGCAGGCATCATGCGGACGCTCCGCAGATGACGCAGATTTCCGCAGAGAGGGGGGGCGGGGGCGCCTTCTTTCCCTTGGTGGCTCTGTGGCTCTATGTGAGTCTCTCTGGAGAAGATGCTGCGGCAGATGGACGGGCTCAGGCTTTCTTGCGGGCCACGGCGGCGAGGCTGACGCCCCAGGGCAGGTTTGCCCGGCGCAGCCACCAGAGTTCGGGCAGCAGGGCCGCCTTGAGGCAGGCGTTCAGGGCGCGGGGCGGGGTCCAGAAGTCGGCCAGGGCCGAGGCGCGGGCGCGTTCCGCCGAGAGCAGTTTGCGGCGGCCGACGCGGGCGGCCACGGCCAGGGGGAAGGGGGTGGACAGCATGGCGGTCACCCGTTCCACGGTGAATCCAGCGCCTTTCAGCAGCCGCCGGAGCCCGTCACGCTCGTAGCGGCGGCGGTGACACTGCACCTCGTCGCCCACGTTCCACAGGAGCATCATGCCCGGGGCGAACACGAGATGCGCGCCGCCGGGCGCGAGCACGCGGTGGGCCTCGCGGACCGCCGCCGCATCGTCGTCCAGATGCTCGTAGACATCCAGCGAGAACACCAGGTCAAAGGTGTTGTCGGGAAACGGCAGGTTCTCCCCGAGGGCGAGATAGCAGGGCACCCGGTTGCGCTCCGCCGCGAAGGCAAGGGCCTCCGGCGCGAGGTCCACAAGAGTGAAGGCTGCCTGCGGGAGGCGCTTCGCGAGCCAGGCCGCCATGAACCCCGTGCCGCAGCCCGCGTCGAGGATGCGCAGCGGCCTGTCCGCGTCCACGGAGGCGCGGATGAGCTGCTCCAGCAGATGGGCGCGGAACCAGGAGAGGTAGTGCAGCGCCTCCTCGCGCTCGAAGACCGAGGCGTGCGCCGCCGTGGGGAACCCCTCCTCGGGGTCCGTGGCGGGAAACACGAAGTCAGGGACGCCGTGCCGTTCGCCCCATTCCCTTCCGCAGGCCGCGCAGACGGCGGGCGTCCCCTCCGCGGTGAGGGGCTCACGGCATGCCGGACAGCGCAGGGGCGGATGGGGGCTCATGAACAGTGGTCTCCGCGCGGCGTCGCGCCGCATCGGCCCATGATCCCGGTTTTCCCCGCGTGTTTTCAAGGCGGCGTCAGGCGCGCAGGCGGGCGAGGGGTAGGGTGATGAGCACCTGGCAGCCGCCGCCGGGGGCGGAGGTCATCTCGATGGCGCCGCCGTGCTCCTCGATGACGCCGCGGGTGATGGAGAGGCCGAGGCCGGTGCCGCCGGGCTTGGTGGTGTAGTAGGGGTCGAACACGCGCTCCAGGGCCTCGCGGTCGAGGCCTGGGCCGTCGTCGCGGATCTCCACCTGGCAGGCCGTCTCGGTGACGCGGGAGAACAGGCGCACGCGCCCGCCCTCGGGGCAGGCCTCCAGCGCGTTGAGCAGGACATTGAGCACGGCGCGGCTGATGTGGCGGGCGTCGAGCATGAGCCGGAGCCCGCCCGCGCCGCATTCCGCCGTGAGGCGCACGCCGCGCTGGTCGGCCTCGCGCCCCAGCAGGCCGACGCATTCCTGGAGCAGGGCGTCGAGGTCCACGGGCTCGGGGTGCAGCTCCGTCTCCCGCGCGAGGGAGAGGAACCCCGACACGATCTCCTCGAGCCGGCCCACCTCGTTGCGGATGGTGCGCAGGGAGCGGGCGGGGGCGGAGTCCGGGTCGTCGAGCTGCTCGACGGCGTGGCCGGAGAGGAGCTTGATGGCGTTGAGG
>Ga0116174_10004900_pt1 | contig 10432 bp, 8 predicted proteins | sample AD_UKC087_MetaG_FD_89801 | JGI IMG/M metagenome (GOLD analysis project Ga0116174, IMG submission 89801) | Active sludge microbial communities of municipal wastewater-treating anaerobic digesters from USA - AD_UKC087_MetaG | ecosystem: Engineered > Bioreactor > Anaerobic > Digestate | place: USA...
ATCTATGAAGACATGCGTGCCTTCCAGCGTGACCAGATCCTGTGGAACCGCTTCTCCGAGTACCCGTACAACCAGTACATGAACGGCGTCAAGATCTGACGCTCCGTTGCTGTGGACGGCCCGCTGGGGCCGTCAAACACCTGCCAAGCCGCGCATGTCGCGGCTTTTTCTTTGGTGTGGCAGTGCGTGACATGCTATGAAAAATGGCCCCGCAGGGCCTTTTGGAGACGGCGTGGAATTCGCCTGTCGCCGGCCCGCGGGGCTGGCGAATGTGTGCCGATCGTCAGTTCGCCGGCTTCTTCAATGCGTCTTCCATTGCCTTCAGCGGATCGTCGGCTGGCGCTGCTTCAGATGGCGGCGTTGCCGTGGCATCGGGCGCGGGAGTCTCGGCATCTGGAGCAGCCTTTTCGCCGCTACCCAACGGTTCTTCGCCGTAGGGCTCGCTTTCGGCGGGGCCACCCAGCGTGCCACGCATCTGATCGCCGATGCTTTCCATGTTGTATTCGACCTTGGCATCCAGTGCGCCCGTGACGATGCCGGGGAAGGCAATCAGCACGCCCACCATGGTCAGCTGGATCAGCAGGAACGGTATGGCGCCACGGTAGATCTGCATCGTGGTGACGGGCTGCATGGTCTTGCGCGTGACGCGGTCGATGTAGGGCTTGTCGGGTGCGACCGAACGCAGGAAGAACAGTGCAAAGCCGAATGGGGGATGCATGAACGAGGTCTGCATGTTCACGGCCAGCAGCACCCCAAACCAGATCAGGTCGATGCCCAGCTTGTCGGCCACGGGCGCCAGCAGGGGCACCACGATGAACGACAGTTCGAAGTAGTCGAGGAAGAACGCCAGGAAGAACACCATCACGTTCACGGCGATCAGGAAGCCGACCTGGCCGCCGGGCAGGGTGGTGAGCAGGTGCTCCACCCAGATGGGGCCATCCGCAGCCTGGAACACCAGGCTGAACATCGTGGCGCCGATCAGGATGAACATCACGAAGCTCGACAGCTTGGTGGTCGAGGCGAGTGCCTGATTGAGCAGCTTCATATCCAGGCGCTTGCGGCTCCAGCCCATGATCAGTGCGCCCATGGCGCCCATGGCGCCGCCTTCGGTGGGGGTGGCGATGCCCAAGAAGATCGTGCCCAGCACCAGGAAGATCAGCAGCAGCGGCGGGATCAGCACAAACGTCACACGCTCTGCCAGGCGCGAGAGCAGACCCAGCTTGAAGCCCTTGTTGAGCAGGGCAATGACCAGCGCCACCGCCGTGCCCCCGCACATGGCGACCACGACCTTTTCGTCGGTGGCCACGGACGTGACCAGTTCGCCTTGCCACCAGGTGTGCACATCGGCCATGTGGCGCGCCAGGAAGATCGACACCGTGGCCGACAGCGCGGCCAGAACGGTCAGCGAGGTGTAGCCGCCGCTGCCATTGGCTTCACGGTAGGTGCGTGCTTCAGGCGGCAGTGCAGGCACCTGGTGGGGCTTGAACACCGCCAGAAACATCACATACGCCACGTACATGCCCATCAGCATGAAGCCGGGGATGAACGCGCCCTTGTACATGTCGCCCACGCTCTTGCCCAGCTGGTCGGCCATCAGGATCAGCACCAGCGAGGGCGGGATGATCTGGGCCAGCGTGCCAGAAGCCGCAATCACGCCGCTGGTCAGGCGCCGGTCGTAGCCGTAGCGCAGCATGATGGGCAGCGAGATCAGGCCCATGGAGATCACCGATGCCGCCACCACGCCCGTGGTGGCCGCTAGCAGGGCGCCCACAAAGATCACGGCCAGCGCCAGTCCGCCGCGCATGGGGCCAAAGACCTGGCCCACGGTATCGAGCAGGTCCTCGGCCATGCCGCTGCGCTCAAGGATCAGGCCCATGAGTGTGAAGAAGGGCACGGCCAGCAAGGTGTCATTGGCCATGATGCCAATCAGGCGCTGGGGCAGCCAGGCCAGCACCGAACTGGGAAAGATGCCCATCTCGATACCGACAAACCCGAAGAACAGGCCGCAGGCGCCGAGGCTGAATGCCACCGGGAAGCCCAGCAGCAGGAACATGATCAGCCCCGCAAACATGAAGGGGGCGAAATTGGTCGCGAAGAATTCCATGATGACGATGCTCCGTGGGCTCAGCGTGCGGACGTGGCGGGTGGGGTGGTGCCCGCAGCGGCAGCAGCGGCTTCCTGTTGCTGGCGCAGGATCTCGACCAGCTCTTCTTCGGCCGACTTGTCGACGAAGCGGCCCATGGGGTCGGGCCCCTGGCCGCGCAAGAAGGCGATGCGTTTGATCAATTCGGACCAGCCTTGCAGCATCAGCAGGCTGAAGCCCACCGGCAGGGCCACCCACACGGGCCAGCGGATCAGGCCTCCGGGGTTGCCCGACATTTCTCCGGTCTGGTAGTTCTGGATGACCAGCGGCACGCTCAGGTACAGCACCACAAGGCAGATCGGAGTGAGAAAGAGTGCAAAGCCCACAATGTCAATCCAGACCTGCACGCGCTTGGGTAGCCGGCTGTTGACCACGTCAATGCGCACATGCTCGCGGTGCAGCAGCGTGAACCCGGCAGCTACCAGAAACGACCAGGCAAACAGGTACCACTGCGCTTCCAGGAACGCATTGGAGCTGACCCCGAAAATCTTGCGTACCAGCGCGTTAATGGCGCTCACCGCCGTGGCCGCGAAAATCAACCAGATGACGTACTTGCCGACAAAGGCGTTCAGTGCGTCTATGGCGCGTGAGAGTTTGAGTAAGGCCTGCATGGGCGTCTCCAGTCAGAAAGCGGTGCGTGCGATAGGTTCTTCCGGGCGCCGGCAGGCGCACGGAAACGGCCATTGATGACAATCGATCAATTCTACGGACCACTGTAGGCGCAGGCTGACAGCAGCGTGACGGTGTTATCCCTCAGCGATGACTTACTTCGCCGCTAGCAAAAGCGTAGCGATCAGGGCTTCTTCGGAGGTGCCGAAATTCGCTTTTGGCGTGCGAATCGCCACCAGGGCAGCACGGTGCTCATGGCCAGCACCTCGCCGCAGTGCCATGCTGTGTAGCCCGGCAGTGCCTGCATCTGTGTGAGCCACTCAGGTGTTTGCAGCAAGGTGCGTAAGGCCTGTGTGGCGGGTTGGTCGAGGCTGTCTTTGAGGCAGGCCAAGTGGTAGCGCTCGTGGACCAGGGGTACAAAATCGAGGCCGCGTGCCTTTGCCGCCATCTCGATACCCATGCCCACGTCGGCCGAGCCGGCCGCCACGGCCTGTGCAATGGCCGTGTGCGATGGTTCGTTGAGGGTGTAACCCTGCAGGGACTGGGCATCCAGGCCCGCCTGCGCCAGCAGGTCATCGAGCAGCACGCGCGTGCCGCTGCCCAGCGGCCGGTTCATGAAGCGGGCCCCGGTGCGGGCCACATCCGCCAGGCTTTTCAGGCCCAGCGGATTGCCGGCTGCCACGATGAGACCCTGTGTACGCCGGGCAAAGCCGATGATCTTGTGCAGCCCGGGCTGGAGCAGGGGCTTGTAGGTGCGCGCGGTCAGCGAGTCGGCGGCGGGCTGCTCCACGGTGTGAAAGCCCGCCAGGGTGCAGCGTCCCTCGTTCAGGGCGCGGATCGCGTCCACGCTGCCGGTGAACCGGATGTCCAGATGCACTGCCCCGCTTTCACCTGGCATGGCGGCATGCGCGCGCAGCGCGCCCAGGGCATCGTCGTGGCTGGCATACATGGTGAGCACATGGGTGCTGTCGTCAAACGCCACGGCAAAGGCGCGCTCCAGATCGGCGTGCAGTGCGGCGATCTGCGGGGCCAGGCGCGCCTGGGCCTGGCGCTCGGCCCACAGCAGCTTGGTGCCGAACTCGCTCAACTGCGCCGACTGGCCCTTGCCCCAGGTAACGAGCTCGCCGCCGAGCTGGTCTTCCCAGCGCTTGAGGGCGCCCCACACATGGCGATAGGACAGCCCCAGCGCGCGCGCAGCGGCCGAGATGGAGCCCTGCTGCGCCACCGCCTGCAGCATCTCGGGCAGCGGGTTGCGGATCAGCGCGTCGCCAGCATCGCGGCTGAGCGTGTAGTGAAGTTGGACCCTATGCACTGGTGTTCATATCGCTGGATATTGATTCGGTGCATACGATAGTCGAATCCATGTCCACTCTGTCTGAAAGCGTCCTCACGGCGCTGCACCTCACGGTTTCTGCCGACCCCCTGTTGTGGACCATTGTGGGCCGCTCTCTTTCCGTCAGCGGCACGGCCTGCCTGCTGGCTTGCGGTGCCGGCGTGGTGCTGGGCGCGTGGCTGGGCGTAGCGCGGTTCGCGGGCCGGGGCGCCGTGCTGGCCTGGCTCAACACCCTGCTGGCTGTGCCCTCGGTAGTGGTCGGGCTGGTGGTGTATCTGCTGCTGTCGCGCAGTGGCCCGTTGGGCGCCCTGGGCTGGCTTTTTTCCTTCAAGGCGATGGTCATTGCACAGACCCTGCTGGTGCTTCCCGTGGTCACGGCCCTCACCTGTCAGCTGGTGGGCGATGTCGAGCGCGGCCATGGCGAGCAGTTGCAATCGCTTGGAGCCGGCCCCCTGCTGCGCAGTCTGTTGCTGGCCTGGGACGAGCGCTATGCCTTGCTGACCGTGCTGATTGCATCGTTCGGGCGCGCCATTTCCGAGGTGGGCGCCGTGATGATTGTGGGCGGCAACATTGATGGTTTCACGCGCGTGATGACCACCGCCATCGCCCTAGAAACCAGCAAGGGCGACCTGCCGCTGGCCCTGGCGCTGGGCCTGGTGCTGTTGGCTGTGGTGCTGGCGCTGAATGTGCTGATTGCCCTGCTGCGGCGCTGGCGCGAAGGGGTGGATGGCAGCTCGCAGGGCGCCCTGCCCGGAGTGCTGGCATGAGCGCTGCGCTGAACCGTTTTAAGCCAGCCCGTACCGCTGTACGTGGCAGGGAGGTTTCCCCATGAGCGCAGTGCCCGCCAGGAACGGCGCCGCGGCGTGGCCCGATGCGTTGAATGTGGCCCGGGCATCGACTGCCGCCGCCGACCATCCCCCCGTTTTCTTGCTGCGGGACGTGGGCGTGCGCTATGGCCGGGTGCAGGCCTTGCAGGGTGTGAATCTGTCGGTGGCCCCGGGGGAGCGCGTGGCGCTGATCGGCGCCAATGGCTGTGGCAAGAGCACGCTGCTGCGCGTGCTGCATGGGCTGGAACAACCCAGTAGCGGTCAGTTGCTGCAAGGCGGTGGTCGCCAGGCCATGCTGTTCCAGCGCCCGCACATGCTGCGCACCAGCGCCCGGCACAACGTGGCGCTGGGCCTGTGGCTCAAGGGCATGCGCTGGCGCGAGGCGCGGGCGCAAGCGTTGCTGGCGCTGCAGCGCGTGGGGCTGCAAGACATTGCCGGGCAGAACGCGCGCACGCTCTCGGGTGGCCAGCAGCAACGGGTGGCGCTGGCGCGGGCCTGGGCGCTGCGGCCCGATGTGCTGCTGCTCGACGAGCCCACCGCCAGCCTCGACCCCCATGCCAAGCGCGAGGTCGAACTGCTGATGGCTGACCTGGCCGCCAGCCATGGCCAGGCGGGCCCAGGCCACCCTGTGACCATGGTCTTTGCCAGCCACAACCTGGGCCAGGTCAAGCGCCTGGCCAGCCGGGTGGTTTACCTGGAACATGGCGCTGCGTTGGCCGATCTGCCGGTGCACGATTTTTTCAACGGCCCCCTGCCCGACGCAGCCCGATGGTTTGTCAAAGGAGAGATGGTATGAAGAAGTTGAAGTCTTTTGGGCCTGTAGCCCTTGTTTTTAAATCGCTTGCAGCTATTGTTTTTGTAGTGGGTGGGGCGGTCCATGCGCAGTCCATCACCATGGCGTCCACCACGTCCACCGAGCAGTCGGGCCTGTTCGGTTATTTGCTGCCCGAGTTCAAGAAGGCCAGCGGCCTCGATGTGAAGGTGGTGGCCCTGGGCACGGGGCAGGCGCTGGACACGGCGCGCCGTGGCGATGCGGATGTGCTGTTCGTGCACGACCAGGTGGCCGAGGAAAAGTTTATGGCCGATGGCTGGGGTGTGAAGCGCTACCCCGTGATGTACAACGACTTCATCCTGGTGGGCCCCAAGGGCGATCCCGCCGGCGTGAAGGGCAAGGACATCGTGGGCGCGCTCAAGAAGCTGGCCGCTGGCAACGGCAACTTTGTCTCGCGCGGCGACAAGAGCGGCACGCACGCCGCCGAGCTGCGCTACTGGAAGCTGGCCGGCGCCGATGCCGCCAAGGGAAGCGGCTACAAGGAATGCGGCTGCGGCATGGGCCCGGCGCTCAACATCGCCGCATCCAGCGGCGCCTATGCGCTGGCCGACCGGGGCACCTGGCTCAACTTCAAGAACCGCGCCGATCTGGCCGTGCTGGTGGAGGGCGACCAGCGCCTGTTCAACCAGTATGGCGTGATGGTGGTGAATCCCGCCAAGCATCCGCATGTGAAGGCGCAAGATGCGCAAAAATTTGTGGACTGGGTGGTCTCGCCCGCCGGTCAGACAGTGATCGCCAACTACCAGATTGGTGGCCAGCAGCTGTTCTTCCCGAACGCGGCAAAGTGAGGCACTGCCATGGTGCGCTGTTCCCTGATGGCCGGTGCGGCCGCAGCCCTGGCTGGCGCACTGGTGGGTTGTTCCAGCAGCCCCAAGGCCGCTGCCATGGCTGACGCCACGCCGGTACCGGTCTACGCCGCAGGCAGCTTGCGTGAAGCGTTCACTGAGATCGCGCGCCAGCACGAGGCCCGCACGGGCCAGCAGGTGGCGCTGACCTTTGGCGCCTCGGGCCTGCTGCGTGAGCGCATCGAAAGGGGCGAGCCCGCGCAGGTGTTCGCTTCGGCCGACACCGATCACCCCCGGCGCCTGGCGGCGCGCGGCGGTTGGCAACAGCCCACAGTGTTCACGCGCAACGCCCTGTGTGCGCTGACCAGCGAGCTGATCAGCGCCACGCCCGAAGCCCTGCTGGCGACCATGCTGCAGGCCGATGTGCGCTTGGGCACCTCCACCCCCGGTGCCGATCCTTCGGGGGACTATGCCTGGGCGCTTTTCCGCCAGGCCGATGCCGTGCAGCCGGGCGCCTATGCGCAACTCGATGCCAAGGCCTTGAAGCTCACCGGCGGCGCCGACTCGCCCAAGCCACCTGCGGGCAGGGGCACTTACGCCTGGGTGATGGACCAGCGCCAGGCCGACGTGTTTCTGACCTACTGCACCAATGCCGTGGCGGCGCAGGCCGAGGTGCCACGCCTGCGCGTGGTGCAGTTGCCGGCCACGCTGCAGGTGGGTGCGGCCTATGGGCTGGCGGTGCGCACCGATGCGCCGGCTTCTGCTGCAGCTTTTGCGCAGACCTTGCTGCAGCCGCCTGCGCAGGCAGTGTTGCAGCGCATGGGGTTTGGTAGGCCCTGAGAACCCTGGCGACAAAGCGCTTCAAAACGGCATCGCAAAAAAGCCAGTGCCACCTTAGAACGGGCCTTGCCAAGCCGCCAGTGGCGTCCTCCTCGGGGGGAAGCGCGCAGCGCCTCAGGGGGCTACCGATCTCTGCTGCTGCGCCAGATGGCGCGCACCAGCCACAGCCCGCAGACCACGGCGCAAAAAAAACCGAGGAAGCCAAAGGCCGGCAAACCGAACAGCGTGGGCCCGCCTTGCACGGTCATCACGATGGACGAGCCGATGATCAGGGCCGCGATGATCAGCGCCATCGCGAGCCGGTTGGCCGAGCGGTCGATCTGGTCGCCCACCCGCTTGAGGTGGGCCAGCTCGATGCCCACCTGCAGGCGGCCCCGGCGCGCGTTGCGCAGCAGGCGGCCCAGGTCGTCGGGCAATTGCTCGATGGTGGTGAGTGCCCGGCGCAAGCTCTGCCAGGCGCGACCGGCCAGGGCGCGCGGCGCGTAGCGTGCGCGCACCACCTGGCGCAACAGCGGCAGGGCTTCGGTGGTCATGTGGAATTGCGGATCCAGATTGCGGCCCATGCCTTCCAGAGAAATGAAGGCCTTGATGAGCAGGGCCAGATCGGGCGGCAGACCCAGGTGGTGTTCACGCAGGATGGTGGTGACGTCGGCCAGCATCTGGCCCAGTTGCAGCTGTGCCAGGGGCACGCCGTGGTACTGGTCGACAAAGGCTTCCACCTGCGTTTCCAGTTGCCCGAGGTCGACGCCCTGGGCATCGCCCGCCCAGTCCAGCAGCACCTCGGCCACTGCCTGTGGCTGGCGCTCCACCAGGCCCAGCAGCATCTGCAGCAACTCGTCGCGTCGCCGCTGTGACAGGCGGCCGACCATGCCGAAGTCGATGAATGCGATGCGGTTGCCTGGCAGATAAAACACATTGCCCGGATGCGGGTCGGCATGGAAGATGCCGTCCTGCACGATCATCTGGAGCACGGCCTGGGCGCCCCGCCGGGCCAGCAAGTTGCGGTCGAAGCCGGCTTCGGGCGTCAGCGCATCCAGCTGCCCGCCGGGCACGCCGGCAATGAATTCCTGCACATTGATGCGTTCGCTGGTGTACTCCCAGAACACGCGCGGCACCACGATGTGGGGCAGCAGGGTGAGGTTGCCGGCAATGCGCTCGGCGCTGCGGCATTCGCTCGCCAGGTTGAGCTCGCGCCGCAGCGAGCGTGCGAATTCGCGCACCAGTTGCTGCGGCCGGTAGGGTGTGAGGGCGGGCAGCTCGGCTTCGGCCAGGGCGGCCAGTCGTGCAAGCAGGCGCAGATCGGCCTCAATCACCTCGCTGATGCCGGGGCGGCGTATCTTGACGATCACCTCGCTGCCATCGTGCAGCTGCGCGCGGTGCACCTGCGCAATCGATGCAGCGGCCAGCGGCTCGGTGTCAAAGCGTGCAAACACTTCTTCGGGCTCGCCCTCCAGGTCCTGGCGCAGCTGGGGGCGCAGGGTCTCGAGGGGCACGGCCGGGACCTGGCTGTGGAGCTTTTCAAACTCGGCGATCCAGTCGGGCTCGAACAGGTCGGCACGGCCTGCCAGCAGTTGCCCAAACTTCACGAAGGTGGGGCCCAGTTCTTCCAGTGCCAGGCGCACCTGCACGGGGGGGGCGATGCGGGTCAGGTTCCCGGCCAGGTCCCAGTGCAGTGCATGGCCTGCGCGCTCCAGCTTGTCGGCCAGGCCCAGGCGGCGCACGGTGTCGCCAAACCCGTGGCGCACCAGAACCCCCAGAATTTCCTTCAGGCGTCCCAGATCGTGCGCGGCTCCCAGGGTCTCGATCAGCATGCGGTGATGATAGCCCGGTGCCCGCACGGTGTTGCCGCGTGGCGGCGCCTTTGCACTGCGGGCTGCATTGCGGGCGTGTGGGGGTGTGGCCGTGCCTTCACGCCCACCGGTACTGGTTTGCCGCATGCAGGGCCCAGCGGCCGTCACCTGCGAGTTCCAGCACCTGGTGGTGGTATTCCAGCACGCTCTGGTGGTGGCTCACGCTGACCGGCGTGATCGACAGGCCGGTGAGCTGCCCATACAGCAGCGCCTCGTTGGCGGAATCGAGCGCGCTGGTGGCCTCGTCCAGCAGCAGGTAGCGGGGCTTGGCCAGCAGCGCACGGGCAAAGGCCAGGCGCTGCTGCTCGCCCACCGACAGTACCTTGGCCCAGTCCAGGTTCGCGTTCAGCCCGCCAAAGCGCTCGGCCAGTGTGGGCAGGTTCACCCGTTCCAGCCATTGCTGCAGTTCTTCGTCGGAGATCTCGCGCTCCGTCTGGGGGTACAGCAGCTGGCAGCGCAGGTCACCCAGAGGCAGGTAGGGGTTTTGCGGCAGAAAGAGCATGTCGGGCTCAGCAGGCCGCGTGACCTCGCCAGAGCCGGTGGTCCACAGCCCCGCCAGCACGCGCAGCAGCGAACTTTTGCCCGCCCCGCTGGGCCCCACGATGAGCAGACCCTGGCCCGGAATCACGCTGAAGCTGAGGTTGCGCAGCAGCAAATGCTCACGGTTGGGGGTGAGCACGGTCAGCCGCATCACCCTCAGCTCAAAGCCGGGCAAGGTATGGATCTGCGATGCCGGCTCCAGACTGGGCTCGCTGGCGCCGTCCTGCGGGGGGAGCATGGGGGCTGCCGCCTGTTCCTGCAAGGTGCTGGAAAAAGCGTGCAGCCGGTCCACGCCGGCCGAGAAGCGGCTGAGGCTTTCGAAATGCTCGACGATCACCGTCAGCGCGCTCAGGATGGCTGCAAACGCCCCCGCCGCCTGGATGGCCCGGCCCACCTCCAGGTCCCCCGAGAGCACCTGGTTGGCAATGATCACGCTGGGCAGCACGATGGTCAGGAAGCTGTGCGTGTACTGGAACAGGTTGAGCTTGAACTGCCAGCGCAGCACCTGCTGGTAGTTCGCATACAGCGCGTCAAAAATGCGGCGCAGGGCCGACATTTCGCGCAGTTCGCCGTTGTGAAAGGCGATGGGCTCGGCATGCTCGCGCACCCGCACCAGGTTGAAACGGAAATCGGCCTCGCGCTGCAGCTGGCGGTAGTTCAGCCCGATCAGGCG
>Ga0116174_10004905_pt1 | contig 10424 bp, 8 predicted proteins | sample AD_UKC087_MetaG_FD_89801 | JGI IMG/M metagenome (GOLD analysis project Ga0116174, IMG submission 89801) | Active sludge microbial communities of municipal wastewater-treating anaerobic digesters from USA - AD_UKC087_MetaG | ecosystem: Engineered > Bioreactor > Anaerobic > Digestate | place: USA...
AAAAATGACCAGTCATCTGTTGCGTCATCTATTGCTTGTCGATTTTGGCATTAATGTCCAAATCTTTGAGATTCTTCCAGCCTCTTTGTTATAATTCACATCAGACGTTACGATATAACTACGAGCAAGCGAGAAACAAGCGCATTCAAAAGGGGGATTGTTATTTCAAGCGGGTGGTTGCAATATGTGATGACCATGATATTGAACGTTTGCAGCAACACCTTGAAGCCTGTGCTCCCGGCAAAAACTATGAATTGCGGATAATAAGAGGTAAACCGACGATCCCAAGAGATCAGCCCTATTTCGATGTTTTGGTTGCTGGAGACCAACAAGCTTTGCTTCAAATCCCAGGGTTGAAAAATGGGCCATTGCGCTCAAGCGCCTACCACATTACCGATCAAAGAGGGGTCATGGCTTTACAGGAATATTTTTACACACTGTGGAATATGGCGGTTCCCCTTAAGAAAGAGAGTGAAAAGATTGACCAGGAATTTTTGGATACCTGGATGCAGCGACTTGAAATAATACCGATTACATATAGTTATTTTGCACCAGATGACAAGAGAGATTAGCGATTAGTCTACATATCCGAACGACACCGCGCTATCCTATCGGTCAGAAAGAATATTTTGAAGAGATTGCTTGCGGAGGTTGTGCCATGTTTGCCATTCGCCATGCCACATTGGAAGATTTCGATGGCATCAGTCAAGTCCTAGAAGAGGTAGATGCTTTGCACCGTGATGCTTTACCGTACATTTTTCGCATGCCACCTGCGTTGCCAGCTCGATCCCTCGAAGAGGTTGCGGAGATGTTGAATGATTCCAACCATCTCGTTCTGGTCGCGGTGATAGACAGTCAGATAGTAGGTGTTAATATTGCTGAACTCCGTTCAGCACCCGATATGCCTATCATGATGCCGCGCCAGTATGTTTCTATTGGCCCGATTGCGGTGAGTAGTGCCTTTCAAGCGCAAGGAATTGGCAAGGCATTGATGGACAGAGTAATCAACTGGGCCACAGAAAAGCAAATTACCCAAGTTGAACTTAACGTATTTGAGTTCAACCAGAAAGCTATTGCCTTTTATGAGCACCTGGGTTTTACTACTTTGAGCCGGAAAATGCAAATCCAAATATGCGTCGGAAATACTATAGATGTTTCATAATTTCGAGTATACTTAATAAAATTGAATAACCCTAACCCAAGTCACACAAAATGGAGACGAAAAAAATTATGGAGGAACCTGCTTATTCCATTGATCAACAGGTCAAGTACCTTTTTCGCGGTACTGCACTGAACGATGAAACACGCGAGCGAATGGAGGGGGAATTGCGAGAGCGACTTCAGCAAGGTCGCCCCTTACGCGTCAAACTAGGATTATATCCATCAAAACCTTTTTTGCATATTGGACATTTAGCTCCCTTATTAGCCCTAAAACGCTTTGCTAATATGGGACACAGAACTTATTTGCTGTTGGGTGGCTTTACAGCCATGATTGGTGATCCGGCAGGTCGCAAGCGGCGCACCCCTCCACTTTCCGAAACTGATGTCGCTAATAACCTCGCCATCTACGCTCAAGAAATTTTTCGGGTGCTTGATCCGGAGAAAACCACTGTTGTTAATAATGCTGTCTGGTTTAGCAACTTTCGGTTGATTGATTTCTTTCTTGAGGCAGCGAAAGTGACTCTTGCCAAAATACTTGAGCACGGCGATTTCAAAGATCGATTTGATGCCCGACGCGAGATTGGACTTCAAGAATTGCTTTACCCGGTTGCCCAAGCCATTGACTCAATGGTGTTATGTGCTGCGGCGACTGGGCAAGAAAATGATCCACAGGCTTATGTTGACGCATTAAGAGATAAGAATGCTTTCTGCGATGTAGAAGTTGGCGGCAAAGATCAGCTGTTCAATTTCACACTAACACGATCACTGATGGATGCACGCGGTTTACCCCCCGAAATTTTTGTGGTTACACCATTAATCACTGGGCGTGATCGCCAAAAAATGGGCAAAAGCGATGATCGCGGCAATGTTGTTCGATTAAATGATGAGCCTTCTGATATTTATAACAATATCATGGCAATGGACGACGAGGTGATTTTGCCATATCTTGCCTCGATCACAACCATTTCTGACGATGAACTGGAGATAATCCAGCGATCCATGCTGAGCGGGAAGCTGGCAAAAGTCGAAGCCAAGCAGCGTTTGGCTTGCGAGGTGGTTACACTGATTCATGGCAGAGAAAAAGCGCATCAGGCTCAAGATGAATTTGACGCCCGGCGATATGGGCGGGTCTCTCCCGAACGTGATTTTGTTGTTGCTGCAGAAACGCTCCAGACAGATATCCTGATCTCGGATCTTGTATATGCTGCCGGCCTTGCAAATAGCAAGAGTGACGCATGGAGACTGGTTGAACAAGGCGGGATTCACCTGGATGGGCGCCGAATTGCCAGTGGAGAGAAAATTGTCGTGAAAGATGGAATGGTTTTACAGCGCGGTCAGGGTCGAGATGCTGCGGCAGTACGACTACGTGTTAATTAATTCTGCCAGCGAGATTCTTTCTAGATCAACATTTACCAAGAAAGAGAGACGATATGCCTTACGAATCATTTAATAGTTTGTTTCTAGGTCCTAAAGGCGAAAATGCTGCCATATTGATCGAACTTCTTAACGAAGTAGTTGTTTCACACGCTGTGCGCCGTAAATCGTTCCACAAGGAAGATCAGCCTATCATTTCTCCTGATGATCAAGGCGATCCAGCTTATCAGCAAAAAAGAGCAGAATTACGGTCGGCCGTTGCTGAAGTGCTTCATCGTTTGGAGCAAAGTATTCCATGGTGGAGCCCACGCTACATGGCTCATATGAATACAGACGTGTTGTTACCGGCGATAATTGGTTATTTTGCTACAATGATTGACAACCCAAATAATGTGGTTGTGGAGTCATCACCACCTTCCAGTCATTTAGAAGTTGAAGCGATTGATCAATTGTTAGAAATGGTTGGCTTTCAACCTCGCCGTAACCGCCCTGCGGGTTCGGTAGCATCTTGGGGACATTTCACCTGCGGAGGAACAATTGCCAACATTGATGCTTTATGGGTGGCACGTAATGTCAAATATTTTCCGCTGGCATTAAGGGATGTTGCCAGCTATGCTGACGCTAATATTGAGATCACACTTCCATCTGGACGACAGCGGCTCCTGTTCGAGAAAATCTCATCTTCCGATGATGCTGCACGACAGCAGGATGAATGGGAATTGCTCAACCTGTCTTATTCAGAAACTTTGAGTATGCGCCGCCGAATGATCGATGCACTCGCGCCTGAAGGATCATCTCCAGAAGAACGCTTCCAGGCCGAAAAGCTGGTTGATGAAGGTTTTTTCCATGAGCAGGGTGTTTCGGCGGTCGGGTTATGGGGGGGGTGGGCCGGTAACCAGCCAGGTGTTGTGTTTGTTGGAGGCACAGCCCATTATTCTCCCCTAAAAGCTGTAGAGATTTTGGGAATTGGGCGCAAGCAGCTTAAAACTGTGCCTGTGGATAGCTCTTTCCGTATGAATGTGCATGCACTCCGGCAGATGCTGTTAGATTGCAAACGCCGCCGCCAACCGGTCATTGCGGTAATTGCCACGGTGGGTACCACTGAGGAAGCTGCGGTTGACCCAGTACATGAAATTTGCGATCTTCGCGATGAACTGGCGGCAAAAGAAGGGATTTGGTTCCAATCCATGTGGATGCTGCCTATGGCGGTTATATTCGCACCTTATTCCGGAGCCCAGATGGTAAAGCGCTCAAACGCCACCAAGTGATGCAAACCATAGGTTACAATTGGCCGCCCGAAACGGTGTATCGCGCCCAAGAAGCTATTTCTCGTGCCGAATCGGTAACGATTGACCCGCATAAAAAGGGTTATGTGCCATACCCTTGTGGGGCTATCCTGTTTTCGGATGAACGTGTGCGGGATGCAATTTCATCTCTAGCGCCTTATTTGTGGCATGGCGGCGGAGAGGCACAGGAAGATATCTTTCTTGGCCCATACACTCTCGAAGGGACGCGTCCCGGAGCAGCATCGGTAGCGGCCTGGACTGCCCAGAAGGTGCTGCCATTGCATTCCGGAGGTCATGGGCAGTTAATTGCCGGTAGCGTTAAAAACGCCCAGGAGCTGTATCGAGTACTCAAAGACATGAATCCAATCCAGATCGGGGATCATAAAGTTCAGGTGCTTCCGATTACACAACCTGATTTCTCGATAGTTTGCTTTACCCTAAACATTGAGGGAAATGATCGGCTGGAGGAAATGAATCGGCTGGCTGATGCAGTTTACCGGCGCTTTGCTCCTTACAAAACACCCGCCAGCGAGTATTTTGGGCGGGACGATTATTTCGTTTCAATGACAACCTTCGGATTTCAGAATTATGGTGATAGCCTGCGTCCTTTGCTCTTCGAGCAAGCTCGTATTCATCCAGATGACTATAATGAAGAGAACGAATCCAGCGCCGTCAATATCATTCGTATGACGATGATGCATCCCTGGTCATTGGTGCGAACAGAAGGGACTGAATTCGATTACGTTCAAGGATTTGCCCAAGCACTAAGGGAATTTCTAGAAGAATACGTGCCAGAGATGGTAGCGAAGCGCAACGCTGTCAAGAATTAGATTTAATATAACAACAAAATCCGGCCCTTGTGGATGAAGGGCCGGATTTTTATTGATAATACTGATGCAGGGTCAGTCGAGCAGGATTTTTGCGGCTTTTCCTTTCCCAAAGCGAAGCACGGCCGCCTTCTGTCCATCGTAATCTTTTAGATCGTCCATAGTAACATTACGCATCATATCGTCAGCACCTAGGCGGGTATCATTCAGAACAACGCCACCTTGTGTGATCAAACGTCGGGCATCACCACGAGATTTTACTCCAACCTGGGTCAGGATATTGATCAAAGGAACCCCAGCTTTTGCTTCATCTTCAGTTATCTTAACTGTAGGTACATCGGTTGGCAACCCAGTTCCTTTGAATGCGCGCTGTGCATCATCAATAAGCCTACGAGCGATCTCTTCTCCGTGAACGATCTTGGTAACTTCAAATGCGAGACGATACTGAGCATCTTTGGGATGTCCAGCTAGGATTGTTTCAATCTCCTCTAGCGGAAGAAAAGTGAACAGCTTGAAATTCCTCTCTAGATCTTGATCCGGGGAGTTAACCCAATACTGGAAGAATTCAAACGGAGAAAGGCTGTATTCACCTTCAGATGCCAACCAAATGGTTTTGCCAGTAGATGTTTTTCCCATCTTTTGACCAGTTGGGTCCAACAGTAATGGGAAAGCCATTCCATAACAATCCTTACCACGTGTTCGGTGGATTAAGTCCATCCCATCCAAAATGTTCTTCCATTGGTCATTGCCGCCCATTTGAATTCGGCAATCATACCTGTCGAACAAAACTAAATAATCGTAGCCTTGCAGCGTGGTATAGATAAACTCAAACAAGCTTAGATTCTCGTTGTTTTCAAGTCGTCTCCGAAAATCGTCGCGCTTGACCATATTGTTTACACTGAAGTGACGGGTGACTTCACGTGTAAATTCAAGTAAATCCATGTGCAACCATTCGGAGTTGTCTATCAGCATGGCTGCTGGTTTACCATCTTCTTCCTTATCAAGGTCAAAATTAACTAGGCCAATCTCTTGTACCTGGGCCTTGACATGCCTGCCATTTTCCGCAACCTCTTCAGTAGTAATCATTTTTCTGCCAACAGCGCGGTCAGATGGGTCGCCAACCTGGGCGGTTCCACCACCCAGAATGAAAATCATCTTGTTTCCAGCTTGTTGTAAGTAATGAAATACCATCAAAGACATGAGATGGCCAACATGCAGAGACGGTTTTGTAGGGTCAAAACCTTGATAAATAGTTGTTCCTTCACCGAGTAGGCGGCGAACTTCTGCACGATCTGATGTTTTCTGGATATATCCACGCATTTCCAGAATATCATAAACGTTTTCCTTGATGGTTGTAGGAGGCGTTTCAATCTCAAATTGGAGATGATTTTTATCTAGAACAAAAACCTCTACTGTGCCTCCACAATACTTTTTGATAAGATCCGCCAACTCATCAGCAATTTTTCGCCCTTCTTCTGGTGTTACAGGAGGAAGAATATCGATGTTAACCAAAGCGTTTTCTGTGTCCTTACTCACCATCGTGTGGGCACCTTGCTGCCAAACCCAACGCCTACACATGACTTTACGCTGGTCCGCTAAAATAACCTCACCAGGCTCAGGATGCTCAATGTCATTTGAATTGAAGCCAATAAAAATCTCTTTGCCACTGGCGAGTTGTAAAAAGCAATCCCCGTATATCAAACCGAGATCGTCGGCTCCACTGGGTACAAGATACTTAACCGAGATAAGATTTGATAAAGCTACGATGGTATTGTGGTATGCAAAGGCTGATTCACTGCCAGTATCGCCCGGTTTCGAATCGGAATGCCAAACGCGCTCCACGAGAGATTGAACCGATGGCTTAAATTCATCAGGGTCTAACCCCATTTTCTTGAAGGCTTTTCTCCATGGATCAATTCGCGATGCCTTTGCACATGCATCATCCAGCAATTGTTTCACTTGAGATTTAGTTTCGTAGTTTGAGATGCCGCGCGCTACTACAACGTAACGCGTGAATTCGGGAAATTTCTCGATAAAATTAGGTGCAAAACCGATTTTCATAACATCCTCCTCGCGTATTAAGAAAAATGGCCTCTCGTTGAATAATCACGAAAGGCCTGGAGAAAATCCTGGTGGGGAGCATGGGATTCGAACCCACTAAGGCGTTCGCCACCAATTTTACAGACTGGCCCCGACCTCCAACTCGGGCGGCTCCCCAGAGTGATTGAATTTTATTCCAATCCATTCGATGTGTCAAGTCATTTATCTGGTCAATTTACTGAAGTATAATACGAGAAATGCTTAATTTCAAGCAAAATTTGTTATGAGTTTTTAAATTAGGAAAGGCAGCGTTGCAGGGTGCTCTCTTTGAATGGAACTAAATGGGGTGATTTGTCCTTTCTGCCAGAGGATGTTAATCCGCTTTTCCATTATCTACTAGATTTGGGGCGACCAGCTTCTCGCTTCGAATTAGCTGGCTTTGTACTGGAAAAAAAACTTCAACAAATAAGAGAGCAGCACGAAAAACAACAGGCGAGCCTGAGACTTTATAAACCTAAAGATCACTACAAACCAGGTGACCGTGTGCAATTCCCCGCCTTGGGCGGGCTGCAAGGTGATGTTATTGCCGTTAGAAGAGGTCATAATCCAGCTTATGACGACTTTGATGTATTCCAGGTAAAATTCTCATCCGGTAAAATAAGAGAGTTCGCAGCTGGCCTTACTGAACATATCCTTAACAAAAATGATGGCATTACAGATATCCCATCTGTATTATCTGTTGAATGTATCTTGCAAGATTATCAGGAATTGATAATCCATGAAATTGAAGATGTTTTAAAAAGAAATAGCGATTTTATTTATCATGCTGGGCGTTGGTTCCTAACACCATTGCTGCTCAACGTAAATCCAGGTTACTTGAACCTTGCAGAAGCACTACTTGATATGTTGGGCGGAGGACCTCTTCCAACAAAGTCCATTATTGAGCAGATAGACATTAAGTCTTCGGACCATCCTGATCTTTTAGAGTTTTCTTTTGATATTTTACTCACAAGAGATACTCGATTTGATGATGTTGGCCCTGCAGGTGAAGTTCAATGGTTTTTACATCGAATGGAGCCGGAAAGCGTTCAAAAAACGCCTATTTATTTGAGCGCGTCTGTACTACCCGAGTCTAGCTTGTCATTGCCTGTTGAGATGCATAATCTTGAAATAGATCTAAACGATGAGTTGTCCAACATAGATGACCAGATGATTAAATTCGGTGAGACAGCTAAGGTTCATTTGATATATCCCCACTGGAGATCTGGCACGTTGCCTTTAACACCACAAGTGTCGAATATATTCCCCAGCGCATACGAGTCTCTCAGGGTAAGGTTTATGTTGATCGATGCCGATGATGGGAAAAAATTCCAGGGGTGGGTTGTTCGGCCAGGAAAATACATAGATGGGATAGGAAAATGGTATCAATATAAAGGCTTGGTGCCAGGCAGTATTTTTTATATCAGCCGAGGAAATACTCCGGGAGAAGTGATCATAAGCGCGAAATCTCGAAAATTATCTCGCGAATGGTTATGTACTGTGTTAATGGGTAACGATAACAAGCCTGTCTTTTCTATGCTCAAACACCCTATTCGATCTGAATATGATGACTTACTTACAATTATAGTTCCTGAAACAGAACGGATTGATAAAATTTGGCTCCAACCTAATAAGAGGTATTTGGCGTTCAAAAAGTTAGTTTTGGATACTGCCCATGACTTATCCAAGTTGAATCCCCAAGGGCATGTTCATGCCAAGCAACTTTATGCTGCTGTCAATTTGTTCATGCGCTGTCCTCCTAAATTGGTATTTAATATACTCTTATCTGATGATTCGTTTGTCCATGTAGGAGATTTATATTTTCATCCCCAAGGTGACGATTAACTCGCGGGGCATTGAAAGCTTTGAGAAAGATTAAATATGACGCTTGAGCAGATTTTACAGATGATCGAAGATGGAGAGAATTTCCATGTTGAGTTTAAGAGCGATCATAAAGGTCAATTATCGATGCGGGAAATATGCGAAGCAGTAATATGTTTGGCTAATTCTGAAGGCGGTATCATTATAGTTGGTGTAGAAAATAACGGTAGAATAACTGGCGTACAACCACGAACTGGTGAGCAATTGACGCCGGAATTGCTAAGAGCGGTGATTTTTAATAATACTGAACCTCCCATTGATACTGAGGTTCAGTCATACACGATTATGGGAAACAAGATACTATCTGTTCAGGTTGAACGTTACTCCGGAATATGTTCAACCAAGGATGGAAAAATACTTAGAAGGGCAATGGGTATTAGAGGTCCAGAATGTGCTCCGTTTTATCCCTATCAGTTATTTGGCCGCTTAGGTGATTTGCGTGGATTGGATTACACAAATCAATTAATCTATAATGCATCTTGGGATGATTTAGATCTAAACGCTTTTATAGCCCTTAGAAAATACATCAAAGAAAACAAGGGTGACACCCAATTATTGTCACTAGATGATTATGAACTGGCCAAAGCTCTGCAATTAGTTGAAACTCATCAAGGGATTCTAAAACCGAATGTAGCTGGGATTTTGATCCTAGGACAAGCATCGGCCATAAAAAAATTCATACCAACGCATGCTGTTGCGATACAATTCTTTAACTCGGATGGCGCTGAAAACGCGAATGCTTTCTTTACCAATTCATTACTTTTGGTTTTATCAGAATGTGAACAGATCATATCTCAAAACATACACAGGCTAAAAGCGAGCTTTTATTCGCCTCGCTTACTACAGGTGCTTAATGAAGCTATAAAAAACGCTCTAGTACACAGAGATTATTCTCGCCGAGGTTTTATCTATATTCAATATTGGCCTGATCAAGTGTTGATCACAAATCCAGGCCCGTTTTTGGATTCAATTAACCTGAATAACTTGATCACTCATGAACCGGTTTATCGAAATTCCTGCCTTGCTGTTTCCCTCTACCGTATCGGATTAACTAGGAACACTGGGAGTGGCATTGATCAATTATACCGTGAGCAGATTTTGCATGGCCACCCAATACCAGATTATACTTTGAGCGATAGGGATTACACGCGCTTGCTTTTGAGATGCGAAACTGATTTTCAAATCCTTGCCATAATTGATGAACAGAGAAATGCTGGTAATTTATTACCATTGCAAAAATTGCTAATCCTTTATTTTCTTCGAAAGAATCAGTCCATCACTTGTCAGCAGGCGGCCAAAGTGATTCAACTTAATGAAGAAACTGCTTTTAAGCATTTACAGGATATGGTCACATTTGAAATCTTGCAAAAAGTTTCATTCAACGATCAGATAATTTTTAAGCTTTCACCTGCTCATCAGCATCTAGCAGATAAATCTCCTGCTTCTGGCGAATTTACTCCAACATATCGAAAAGTATACGAAGCCGTCATCAATCAGTATTTGGAAGTGCATCCAAAAATAACCCTTCATGATGCCTCTAGTCTACTTAATATTCCTGAGGAAGAGACAAAGATAATTGTCAAAGCGATGCTAGAAAATGGTATTCTAGCAATGAAGGGGAAAAACGCATTTGAATTATTGCATCGTCAATCATAATAGGCCTTCCTCCCTTTAACTCCAGGCCTATATGCCCACCTGACATTACTTTCTCCCAGACGCCTGCTTTTCCTTGAGCAGGCGTTTTGCTTCAGCATAAGAATTGTTGATCCACACCGAATACGTGCTCCAGCCGATCTTTGCCAGGTGTTCACGAGCG
>Ga0116174_10004907_pt1 | contig 10418 bp, 13 predicted proteins | sample AD_UKC087_MetaG_FD_89801 | JGI IMG/M metagenome (GOLD analysis project Ga0116174, IMG submission 89801) | Active sludge microbial communities of municipal wastewater-treating anaerobic digesters from USA - AD_UKC087_MetaG | ecosystem: Engineered > Bioreactor > Anaerobic > Digestate | place: USA...
CACACACCTTAAGGCGGACTGAGGTATCATTTTTCCGTAGGCCGGATACCGACATTAACATATTACATCATTATCACGAAAATGTCAATAGAAAATATGCTTGACATTTTCGTGATAATGTGATATACTAAACACAAAGATGGCATGACAGCTAGAGTTTTCATACTCCGGAGCAGAATGCCGACAGGAAAACTTTGTAGGGCTGCACAATTATTTTGCGGAACATTTGTTTGATTTGTACATTGATGAATCCGGCGGCTCGATCAATACCATATTGGCTGTGAAAGGAGTCTATTATGGGAGCTAAGAAAAAGACCGGTGAACCGACTTCTGCTGCATTTAATGTGACAAAGCAGGAGGAGGTAGTCAAAAAGGAAATACACATTGTAGGACAGCGTGTAAAATATTACCGTGAGAAAAAGGGTATAGAACAGATGGCACTTGCAGAGATGCTCGGCGTTAAATCCAATGCCATCAGCAACTGGGAGCACGGCAGAACACGCCCTGACCTCGACCAGATCCCGAAGATATGCAAGGCTCTCGGAATCGGATTCTACGAACTGTTCGGTGTTGACGACCCGCTGCGTACCTTTACATCAAAAGAACGTGCCATTATTGCGGATTACAGATATCTGAATGACCAGAACAAGTCCGTATTCAATGCAGTGCTCGACACACTGACAGAAAGACAGCGTGCAGAGGAGTGTCCGCCGATCACAAAGCTCATCAAGTTCCAGAAGCAGCTTGCCGCTGGTTTCGATGTTTCTGCTGATTTTGATGACGAGGGTGAGGATATCTATCTCTATTCATCGGAAGAGGTTGACAGTGCCGACTGTGTATTTACCGTCAGCGGCAACAGTATGGAACCGGAGTATTATGACGGTGATCTTGTGCTGGTACGGCGTTACCCCGGCTGCGGAAAGCTGAAACCCGGAGATGTCGGCGCATTCATGATCGGCAACGAAACTTACATCAAGGAATACCGGAAGGACGGTCTGCATTCGTATAACGAAGATTATGATACTATGCATTTCAATTCCGATGAGCATGTTATCCTGATTGGCAAGGTCATGGGTATTGTTGAAGAAAAGGACCTCGCATCGGATGAGCATATTGAGCTGTATCGTGTTCTGCATCCGGAGGATGAGGAGGAATGATCATGAAAAAAACAGAGAACAAAGCTATGACCAAACGATTTATTTTTCGCTGTTTAATTGCTGCACTATGCCTAGTTGCTATTACCGGATGCAGTGAAAAGAACGGCTCTGATGCAGGAGTTGAACCAACTTCAAGCCATATCACAGCGGCAGTCACGACTGATACAACAGAGACAGCAACGAGCAACTCAACAGCTGAGACTACTACAATGACGACTATAACAGCGGTTACAACGACTACAACAGCAACTGAGACAACTGCTGAAATTACCACTGTCACTGAAATTAGATTAAAGGAGCTTGACAGGATCGCAGATTCTTTGGATGAACCATCTGAGCTGACCTCTCCGTTCGGTGATATCAGCGACGCTTATGTCTGCTTCGGAGGTACGGCACTGTTTCCGAGCGTTCGTGTTCTGTCTGCTGATGAAGTAAAGAAACTGTCAAAGATCCTGAACTCAATGGAGTGGGAGGAATTTCCTGATAAACCTGAGACACCTGCCACGCCAGGACCAAACGATCTTACCCTTTACATAAATGATAACGGAAAGCGCAGTCAATTAGGTCTGCTTGGTGATACATACTGTGATGAAAACGGATACAGATACTTTAGGACAAGATCACCGGAAAACGTTGAAGAAAACATTTCTCTTCATCAGATATGCAGCGATCTCCTTTTTGACAGTGACTTAGAAAACGTTTCAACGCATTTATCCAGATTTCTTGAGATAAGTCAACCGGATGGAAGCTATGACATAAATGAATACTGGGATCTGATATGGGATGATGTTATGCAGTATATAAACGATGAGGCAACCCAGGACGATAATATAGAATGAGGGAAAATGAATGGCAAAACTAATATTCCGCTACGGTGCTATGGGCAGTTCAAAGACCGCCAATGCACTGATGGTGCGGTATAACTACTATGAGCGCGGCAAAAAGGTGCTTCTGCTGAAGCCGAAATGCGAAAACAGAGACGGTGAGAAGATCATACGCTCACGCATTGGGCTGGAAGAGCCCTGCGAATTTGCTGAAGACTTCCTTGCTGAATATAGCGGCGAGCATTATGACTGTATCATTGTTGATGAAGTACAGTTCTTGTCTTCGGAGATGATAGACAAGCTCAGTGACCTTGCGGATTTCCACGGCATCACAGTAATCTGCTATGGCCTGCGGACTGACTTCCAGAGTCATCTTTTCCCCGGCGCACAGCGGCTGATGGAGCTTGCGGATGATATTGAGCAGATCAAAACAATCTGCTGGTGCGGAAAGAGAGCGCACTTTAACGCAAGGCTTCTGAACGGCGAGATGGTCACAGAGGGAGAACAGGTGCAGCTCGGCGGCAATGAGAGCTATATCTCCCTTTGCAGAAAACATTATAAGGATAGAAAAGTAAAACCGTGATTTTTGATAGACGGGAGTGATATGCTATGATCTGCACAACAGTACAGAAGGACGGCTTTGAGGGTATTCTGTTCAGAGGGAACAGAACAAAGGAAAAAGTCGTGATCGTGATGTCCGGTTCAAACGGCGGGATGTCGCTGACTGAAAAGGAAGCGCGTTTCTATCATAGAAACGGTATTCCGGCTCTTGCACTGGCACTCTTCAAAACGAGGCAGACGCAGAAAGACCTTGACCGCGTTCCGGTTGAGTATGTCGAGAAGGCGATTGCATGGCTGAAAAAGCACGGCTATCAGCGGATTGCAATTGACGGCACATCGAAAGGCAGCGAACTTGCACTGCTTGCCGGCTCCATGTTTCCGGATATCACCTGTGTGATCGCCCGTGTGCCCTCATATTTTGTAAGTGAGGGGCTGTGCGTGAAAGGCTTGTCAAAAGGCCCGTCCGGTACTTCCTGCTGGAGCTATCGCAGAAAAGAACTGCCCTTTGCGCCGTACAGGGCACGAAAATTCAATATGCTGAAAATGCTGCTGAAGGAAAAGGAATTCCATATTTTGACGTTCAATCGCGGCAAGAAGGTCACGCCGGAGACAATCATTCCGGTTGAGAAGATCAATGGGCCGGTTCTGCTGATTTCGTCGCGGCATGATGAAGTGTGGGAATCCTATAAAAGCGGGTGCATCATGGAAAAGAGGCTGACGAAAGCAAAATTCCCGTTCACGCATAAACATATTGCGTTCCCATATCTCAGCCACGCAATGCTGACGGATTTCATGCCAATATTAAAAGTGGGATTCAAGAGCGAAAGACGATTCCCGCAGGAATGCGCCGCAGAACGGGAACAGCTGAAAAAAGAATTATTGCGCTGGATCACTCAGGTCTGGCAGTAAATATCGGGAGGCATCAATATGCTGAAACAGGAAGATATACCGAAGTATCTGCTGTCAAAGGAATACGTGCTGGAGCACGGTATGCCCGATGATGAGCTGGTGGATGAATACTATATTGACGATAACGACGTTTATCAATATGGACAATGGCTTGACAAGCCTTTGGATGAGGGCGGCAAACCATATAATGGCGTTGCATATTTACTGACGAATGACGGTGAATACAGAGGTTATCAGGAGTATAAAAACGGTTATCCTTACGGTGTCGGTGTCTCGTTCTATCCGGAATCGGGCAGAATGGCTGATTTCACGTATGAAAATACAGAGGAACATACCGAAGAATACACATACTACAAATGGCGTGAGGACGGTTCTTTACAGCGCACGGTTGCGGAGTACATAAAATGTGTACCGGGATACAGCATTGAGAAAGAATACGATGAATCCGGCAGGCTTGTCAAAGAAAAGATATCGCTTCGCCCAGTACAATTTGTAAACTATGATTTCGATCATCCGAATCCGGATTTTGAAATTCAGCTGCATGAAAACGGTGACATCCGGCTGGTCAGAAAACTGTCACCGTCACACTACAATTTCATTTCAGAGATTGAATTGAACAAAGAAGGCAGGCTGATCCGATTCGCCTTGAATCCGCGCTATAATCCTCAATATTCCACACGGGAACATGACGTTGAATACAATCATATCAAAACATTTGATGTGAACTTTCGTGAGCAAGGCGGTGTTATTCAATATCAGCATCCGGATGCAGGCTGGCTTTCGCATGATGGATATCTGTGCTTCCTGCACAGGGACGGCTGGATTGAAAAGATTATGGAGTATAAACGGGGACGTCAGCATGGCAAGCAAAGGTTATATTATGCAGACGGCAAGCTTCGGGAAGAATACTTGATAAACGATCATGGGCAGGAAGTCGGCAAGCATTTCTGGTGGTATCCGAACGGCGTGCTGAAAAAAGCCGTGATCTATTCTCCGAACAGAAAGCATAAGCGAACATTCGAATTAGACGCATCCGGCAATGTGATTTCTGAATACGAGGAAAGAATATGAGAATAGGCTCTGCAGTCATGAGCAGATTTCTTCACATAAACACATTATGAATCATTGTGCTTCAAATGAAAGAAGGGGGGCGGTGGCATGAAACAACCAGTAATACGAATGGAACGTAAATATGTGAAAGTCAATTCCGATTTCGATGCCACAGGCTATATGTCGCCGAGAACAATCACATGGGAGGACGGCCGTGTATTCAGGATTGAAGCAGTCAAGGATTTCCGTCCTGCCGGAGCGAACCATGACAGCCTTACCTGCGGCTGCTATACGGTTGTTATAAAGGGAGAGATCAAGTATCTCTTCTTTGAAAAAGCAAATACACATCATGTCAGCAGTGTCGGCAGATGGTATGTGGAGCGTCCTGTCGTGATTTAGTAAGTTAAGAATCGAGGGGGCGTAGGTTATGAACAAGGTTTATATTGCTATTGATCTGAAATCATTTTACGCCTCAGTCGAGTGCGTTGACAGACATCTTGACGCTCTGACAACAAATCTTGTCGTTGCAGACGAATCTCGTACCGAGAAAACGATCTGTCTTGCGGTCACGCCCTCGCTGAAAGCCTACGGCATTTCCGGACGCGCCCGGTTATTTGAGGTCATACAGGCTGTCAAGGAAATCAATCAAAAGCGATTCAATGAGGCGTTCCGCCGGAAACTGCTGCCGCGGGATGAGAACGGCAAGTATCATTTCAGTTCCGCCTCTTTTGATGCAGAGGCACTTGCCGCCGATCCGTCACTGGAACTGTCATACATCATAGCGCCGCCCCGCATGAGATTGTATGAGGAAATCAGCACGAAGATATTCTCAATCTATATGCGGTATATCTCTCCGGAGGATATCCATGTGTATTCTATCGACGAGTGCTTTATAGATGCGACCGGATATCTGAGCACCTACCACATGACAGCACATGAGCTTGCCATGACGATGATCAGGGAGGTGCTGTATGAGACCGATATCACTGCAACTGCCGGTATCGGAACGAACCTCTATCTTGCTAAGGTCGCTATGGATATCGTTGCCAAACACGTTCCTGCGGACAAAGATGGTGTTCGCATCGCAGAGCTTGACGAAATGAAATACAGAGAGCTTCTGTGGTGTCACACGCCCCTGACGGACTTCTGGGGGCTTGGCGGCGGTACCGCAGCCCGTGTTGCTGCGCTGAACTGCTATACTATGGGCGATATCGCGCGGCTGAGTACGATCAACGAGGATCTGCTGTATAAGGCGCTGGGCGTGAAGGCTGAGATTTTAATCGACCACGCATGGGGCTGGGAGCCGACAGAGATCGCAACGATAAAGTCCTACAGACCTTCTACAAACTCGCTATCCTCCGGTCAGGTACTGAAGGAGCCGTACACCGCAGAACTTGCAAGGTTGATCGTCCGGGAAATGACGGAGCTGCTTGTGCTGGATATGGTCAGAAAGTACGTTGTTACGAAGAAGTTGACACTGACAATCGGCTACGACCGGACGTCTTTGCAGCTGGTACGTAGGGGCAGAACGCCGAAGGAAGACGAATATAAGGTCACATCGACCGGAAAGCGATACAACGGTGTCGTTCACAAGGATCACTACGGCAGGCCTGTTCCGAAGCATGCACACGGTACGGGAAACCTCGAACGCTGGACATCCTCTACGGCTGCAATCGCTGAGTGTATGATGCAGCTCTATGATCGGATAATAGATCCTGATCTTATGGTGCGCAGGATCAACATCTGTGCCTGCAACCTGATATACGAGAACAATATTCCGGAGGATGACGGTCCTGTTCAGCTTGAGCTCTTTGTGGACTATGAAGAGGTGGAACGTCAGAAGGCGGAGAAAAAGCGCAAGGAAGAACGTGAACGTGCTCTACAGCGGGCAACCTTACAACTGCAGGGCAGATTCGGCAAAAATGCCGTTCTGAGGGGCATGAACCTGATGGAAGGCGGAACAACGATAGAACGAAACGGCCAGATCGGCGGTCACAGAGCCGCTGAACCGGAGGTGAAGAAGGATGGCAAAAGGGATAAAAAGCAATGAACCTGATGCAAGAGTGGTCTACGCGGACATTATCAGGCTGCCGCACTGGCAGTCTCCCACACGCACGCCGATGTCTGCCTACGAGAGAGCTGCGCAGTTCTCGTCCTTCAACGCTCTGGCGGGCTACGAGGACATGGTCGGCGAAGAAGCACGAGAGGTCGGCAGTTTTCAGGAACTGACCGAATCCGAGATGGAAGTGCTGAACAAGAAAATTAACCTAATTGCAGACGTTCTAGAGGACGGACAACATCCTGTTCTGAAGTTTACGTACTTTATAGCGGATTTAGCCAAAGTGGGCGGCGCCTATGTCACGATGACCGAGCGGGTAAGAAAGATAGATGCTATTGGACGAAAAATACAGCTTTTCAAGACCGTAGGGGCTAGCAAGAGCTATATGGAACTTGAGATGGATAAGATCAGTGGTATATCCGGGGATTTGGTGGATTTTATAAACTAGGGGGTAACTATGGATAACCTCAGTATTCCGACGAATTTGCTGCCAAAAGGGATAATCAAACCTGCAGCGTTTATAGCAAATAAGCACCCAGATTTGCCTAATTACGGCATAGATACGGGAGATCTGGTAATTGTGGATTCTAGTGCTCAGTTCGTTAAGGGTGAATTATCTGCATTCCAAAGCACCAATGATAGCGGATACCGCTTGTCAAGGGAAAAACTGCAGGGATACACTCACTTCGGCAAGGTCGTAATGGTTATGAAGTATTTTGAGGAGAGCCCATTTATTAATCAGTAATAAAAAGATCCTGAGAGCTTTTTATGTGTGCTTCTCAGGATCTTTTTACATGTCTCATTAATGGAGAGGGCCTGTATTTATAATTTGAAATACAGTAATCAGTTTATATTCCTATCGAGCTCTTAATTAATTAGCCATTATGTATATTGTCAAAGAATTAATTCCCATCGAATTTGTGCATATATACAAAGCTCAAAAATCAGGTTAGAAATTACCTCAAAGCTATTGACAGGAAAATAAAAGTGTGATATGATATAGTTACGATAAGGTTGGCGATTACCTAAACAATAAAGGAGGAGTTAAATTGAAATCTACACTCGAAAGAATTCATGGAATCTCATATGAACTGGGTGATGCGTATCGCTCGAAGATTGCCTTTTCAGGATGCGCAGTGATTGCAACAGCATATGCATTATCGGTGTTACAAGAAGACAAATCTGCAAGTTCTGAGTCACTTAATGCGTTCTTAGAAACTGCAAATTTGTCCGCAAGTGTTTCAGATGTTCTTTCAAGAACGCTGAATGGTTTATGGGATACGGTTGTAAGTTTCATTGATAAGTTCGAAACAGAAGAACTCAAAGAAGTAGTTTTATATGAAAACTCTTTCTTCGATATGAGTACACCGACTTCTCTCATTATTCTTGCAAGCAAAATTCTCAATATAGGCAGAAGCGATTCTGTGCTTGAAATCTGCTCCGGAACAGCCACATTCCCTGTATATGCTCTTTATAAACAACAGTTTAATTCATATACAGGAATAGAGATTAACTACAATTCAAATGATATCGCAATTCTCAAAGCTTCTTTGCTGGGTGACAATTATACATTTATATTGAATAATGCGCTTACTTACAAGTATCCAGCAAGCTACGATAAGATTTTTTCCAATTATCCGTTTGCGTTACGCGGTTCTGAGCTGGACGAGTGCCGCCGTAAGCTGCAAGAATACTTTAATTTGGATAGCACACAAATATCACGCTGCTCTTCTGACTGGTTATTTAATGCCGCTATCGTTCGTTCGCTTAAAGAAAACGGAAAAGCTGTTGCAATTATGACAAATGGAGCAGCGTTTAATAAGCCGGATGTTTATATGCGACAGTTCTTGGCAGAAAACGGATATATCGAAGCAGTAATTAATCTTCCTGCAAAGCTGTTTACTGAATTCAGCATTCCTACAACAATGATCGTTTTCAGCTATAATAACAGTAAAATCAAGTTGATCAATGCGCAGGATATGTATTCAAAAGAAGACAGACGAGTTAATACACTTTCAGACGATGATATCGAAGCGATCATCAATTGCATCTCCAACAGCGGCGAGAACACGATTGAACTGACTCCTGCCGAATTAAGCGAACATGATTATACGCTTATGGCTACGCGTTATCTTGAAAAGCCAGCAGTTGAAAACGGCGTTCCATTTGAAAGTGTGATCAAATCAATCACACGCGGATCTCAGGTGAAAGCAGATTTATTAGAGTCATACAAATCAGTATTGCCAACGAAATTCAGATATATTTCATTATCCAATATTATAAACGGCTCTATTGATATTGAAGATGGCAAGCAATATATTTCCGAACTGCCAAAGCCGCTTGAGAAGTTTGTTGTCCCCAATAATGCACTTGTTCTTTCTAAAATGGCGTCCCCGACATTCCGTTCCGCAGTTGTGAATCCTGTAAATGATCAGTCGGTAATTGCTACAGGAAACCTTTACATTATCGAGCTTGATGAAAGCAAAGTAAACCCTTACTTCATTCAGGCATTCTTTGATAGTGAGCTTGGCGAGGAAATGCTTAATTATGCATCCGGCGGATCGACTGTAAAAACTATCTCAGCAGAAGCTGTAAAAAGCATTATGATCCCTCTTCCTCCGCTTGAGGAACAGAACGCGATCGCGGTTAAATATCAGGCAGCGCTTGATGAATATGGAATTCTGCAAAGAAAAATGCAGCGACTGCTTGAAAGAAAAAGAACACTTCTTAATAATGAGGGGTGATCGCGGTGCTGAATTCTGATCGTTTAGAAGAAATCATTGACGCAGTAACGGCTAAAATCTCTCTAGCTAATAGAATGGGTGAGCTTGAGAGTCTCCTTGAAAGCTGGGGGGCTACAGGAACTTATTGATCCAGTCCCGGAGACAAGTGCTTCGTTTTACGATACGCGTAAAGACGGTAAAATTGTTGTTATTGGAGAGTCTCAGGTGAAAGAACGCGACTTATTAGGCATTGTTAAGAATCTCGGACTTGATAAAGACAGATTTGAATTCTGCCTTGATTATCATGCGATTGAGACCTATAATTTCAAAAAGCTACAGTGGGATATTAATTACCGCCTCGTAATAGTCGGTCCGATGCCGCACAGCACAACAGGAAAAGGAAACAGTCGTAGTACCATTTCCGAAATGGAAAAGCCAGACAACGGCTATCCAAAAGTAATCAGACTAGGCACGAACAGGCTGAAAATTTCAAAATCCAATTTCAAAGAACTGCTGGAGAAGCAGCAGGCAGAAAACTATATTTAAAGAAATCAGAAAACGAGCAGCAAATTTATGTATCTTTCTTCAATTATTCATAAACAGTACTTGCCAAATTAGGCAAAATGTGCTATAATATTAATACCCTATATACTTGAAAAGGAGCTTTAAAATGATTACTGGTGAACTGAAAAACAAGATTGATGGTATTTGGGATATCTTCTGGTCGAGCGGCATGACGAACCCTCTGACTGTGATCGAACAGATCACATACCTCATGTTTATTAAAATTCTGGATGACAACGAGCTGAAGAAGGAGTCGAATGCGGCTGCTTTTGATATGCCTGTTGCTGATCCGATATTTGATGAGGAGCATCAGACCTGCCGCTGGCATAAGTTTCGCCATTATGAGGCCGACGCTATGTTCAAAAACATGACAGAAAAAGTGTTCCCGTTTATCAAGGAAGATCTGCACGCCGGCAAGGACACCGCATTTGCAAAATATATGAAGGACGCACTGTTTGACCCGCCCCCTGTCAAGTAGACAGCGCAAAAAACAAAAATATTCTATGTTGTGACTAAAAGCAGTCTGTGCAATTTGTGCAGGCTGCTTTGTTGTTAGCAAATGGCAAGCACC
>Ga0116174_10004910_pt1 | contig 10416 bp, 10 predicted proteins | sample AD_UKC087_MetaG_FD_89801 | JGI IMG/M metagenome (GOLD analysis project Ga0116174, IMG submission 89801) | Active sludge microbial communities of municipal wastewater-treating anaerobic digesters from USA - AD_UKC087_MetaG | ecosystem: Engineered > Bioreactor > Anaerobic > Digestate | place: USA...
ATAAAAGAGTTCTTAAGCAGGATAAGATGGCGGATGAAAATGCCTGTAAGTATGCGAAAGAAAAGGATGATCCGAAAATATGGCAGGAATATTTAAAGGAATATCCGGGCGGAGTTTGTGTTTTTGAAGCAAAAAATAAAATTCGTGATAAAGGTGACCTTTTGGTTCTTGATATTTATAGTGATGATAATTATGAAGAGATATTAAAAAAACTGGACGGTTTAAGTTGGGATGAAATGAATAAAAACGCAAAATTTATAGTGACCCAATTGGTTGATTTTTTGAGAAAAGCTGAATGTTTTAAAGCTGAGGATCAAAAGATGCCTTATTTAAAGATAGGGCAGTCATTAAAAAGAATGAAGTATGTTTGGGAAAAAATGGATTCCCTGGTTGTTAGATCATCGGTTTCTGAAAATTCAGTAAAGGAAGAAAGAGGGGCTGCACTTGATCTGATAAAAACAGAGTGGGATAAATTTAAAGGCAAGTGTGTTAAAGGATATGAAAAGACATATAAAAAATTAAACTGGTCAAAGAAAGCAACAGATAAAATGAATTGGAATGATGCGAAAAAATATTGTGAGGATCTTGTTGAAGATGGCTATTCGGATTGGAGAATGCCGACAATATCAGAACTTCGAACACTTATCAAAAACTGTCCTGCGACAGAAACTGGCGGTGCATGCAAGGTTACAAATGATTGTTTACATTATGGTAATTGTAGGAATGATGCTTGTGAAGGCTGTTCCGGCTCGTCAGACGGCAAATATTCAAAACTCGGAGACACAGAGTGGTTCTGGTCGTCTTCGGAGCAATCAGATTTTACAGACGGCGCATGGTATGTGTATTTCAGCTATGGTCATGTGCTCAACTTCTACAAGAGCAACTTCGGCAATGTCAGGTGTTTGCGCTAATGTCACTGATGACGGTAACGAGTGACGGGTGATGCGTGACGAGTGACCTTTCGGCACACTCAAGGCAGGAAATTCTTAAAAACTTTGATTCCTAACTAAAATCATTAAAATACTTCCGTTGTGTTTAATTTTAGATGGCCAGAGGTGACATGAATAAGCTCGGATTTAATTTTCTCACAGTGCTGATATTGATATTTTCATTTAATATTTTTGCACAAGATGATATTAAAAAAGTTGCAATAATGAGAATTGAAGACAAGACAAAGTCTATTAACAGCTCACTTATAGATTCTGCTGAAGAATTTATTCGAGGAGAACTCATAGCTTCGAACAGATACTTTGTTATTTCTGCTGAAAGACAGAACAATGAAATTATGAAGACTATGAAAAAAGAGTCTTACAAAAAATGTTATGAAAGATCTTGTCAGATACCACTGGGGAAAGCTCTTTCCGCAGACACAATAATTCAGGGCGTGATCACAAAATTTGGGAAAGAATATACTCTTAGGCTTGAAATGATCGATCTTGCAAAAGAGGCGACAATTCTTGGTGCAACAACAGATTTTGTCAGCACAAACGATTTTAAAAATGCTGTATTAAATGCTCTTCATCAGCTCCTTAATCCAGAAGATGACTATGTCCGGAAAAAGTTAGAAAAAGCAGAGAAAGAAAAGAACAAAGAAAAAGCTTTGAAAGTTTATAATAATGCAACCGAAGTAGCTAAACGGGATTTTGCCAGAGCCATTGAGCTTTTTAACGATGTAATTTATCTCTTGAATGATGAGGATGATCCATATCACGAGAGATCTGTTAAGAGAAGAGACGACTTGCAGGAAAAACTGGAATTAAACAAGAAAAAAGAACGACTTAAAGCAGAAAAGGAAGTGATTTCCATCATGAAAGAAAATGAGAATTATTACGAAGGAGATAAATTTGATCCCGGTAAATTTAAAGAAGAAATAAGCGATGGTGACTGGGTTTATTTTTTCAAAGATAAACACGGGAAATATTACTATAATAAGCGAACTATGCAAAAAGAACGCATTTACGTTGAGGTCTGGGTGAAACTTATGATAAATAAAAACACATCTCATCAGGCTCCTATTACAATTTATTGTGCAAAGCGTGAATATTATTTTAGTGGTCGCTCGACTTATTTTAGCAAATTAATTAAAGATGGTTCGTCAGATCCCATTCCTCCCGAATCTCTTTTGGATTATCTTCAGGCGAAAGTTTGTAAGGAGTGAGATTTTTTGTTTAATTTGAGAAATCATCGAACATTGTGAATGTTAAAATTTACCGACATCATTATAGATATGAAAATTGAGTATTCATTTATAGAATTATTCTCCTAAATCTATAGAAAAAATTTCACAAATTGCTAAAATACCTTAAAAATAGTTTTTTTGACTTGACTTCAACATATTAATATATATCATTTTTTTGCGATCTTTAAACAAGGAGAAAAAAATGTCCTTTAACGAAAGAAAAGTGCTTTACAAACAATTAATGGATATAAGGAACTGCCCAGTTATAGCTTATGTTACAAGTGGCAGACCAAATGCAACAGGAAATATAGCACAAGACGCAATAAGGCAATTCATAAAACAATTAGAATTATTACCCAACAAACCTGTTAGAATCGATTTAATAATTAATAGCTATGGTGGAGATGGTCTGACATCATGGCGATTAATAACAATGTTAAGAGAATATCTTGGTCAAGATGGTAAAATAACCTGTTTTGTTCCTTATTATGCTTTTAGTGCAGCAACCCTTATTGCTGTTGGGTGTGATGAAATCTTTCTTCATCCACTGGCTTCTTTAGGACCAGTAGATCCTCAAATAACTGTAAACAAAAAAGATGGTCCGCAACAGTTTGCTTACGAAGATGTTTCTGCTTATACAAGCTTTCTAAAAGAGGAGGCCGGGATTACCGAACAAAAAGAAAAAGTGAGCTTATTGTCTCAATTGGTTAATCAAATAGAGCCTAGTGTAATTGGTGCTTCAAAAAGAGCATCAATGCAATCAATTATCATGGCAGAAAAATTATTAAAGCTTCATATGAAAGGAAGTGACTCTCAAAATGCGGAAGTCATAGCACAAAAATTAAGTAAAAATTATTTTAGTCACGGACACGCCGTTTCAAAAAACGAAGCTAATGATTTAGGACTGAAAATTAGTGAATCGAACGAAAGCATAGAAAATATAATTTGGAATATTTACAAGGATTTTGAAGAAGAAATGAAAATGTGTGAACTTTTTGATCCTACTGCAGATTATCTTTCTGACCCACGATCTGCTTTTCTTTTAGATCCGCCACCGATAGTAAATATTCCAAGCAACACGCCTCCACAACTTGCTCAACAAATTTGGAATAATGTTTTACAAAGCACAGCAACAAATCAAGGACCAGTATTGGACTTTGAGTTAAAACATGCTGCAATCGAAAGCTTCTATCATTCTGAACAATTTATAACAAATGGAAAAATCATTGGAAGTCGTTTGCCAGATTTAAACTATCGAATTGGAACACCCAAGCTGTCATCTGGTTGGAAAGAGATTAATTAATAAACAATATGATCGGAGACGAAATGAACAACATAACGCAAGTTTCAAAGGAAGTAAAAATTGAAGTTATAAATACAAATATATTTGAAAACTTAGATATCGATCAGAAACAAACTTCACTTTTTGCTGGTCCTTTTTTGCCTGTATTATCAGGAAATTATGATTTATATGTAGTTAAAACTTCTGATTTCAAGACCGTCTCTTTCCCATTGAAATAGTCCCAAACTCATTATCATTAACAATTCACAAATCATCACCACACTTCATTTCATTTTGCGACTCAATTTTCTTTCTGTTTTCGTTCACTTCTTCCTCTTCTTCTCATCGAGCATTTTGAAGAAGTTGTCTGCCTTTTTCCGTAATGCGGTATTTTTGCTTACTGCTAGTCGGTTTATCCGGAATTGTCATTTCAATCCAACCTGCATCAATTAATGGCTTTATGACTTGGTCCCTGAACTTGGTCCTATTAGTTCTATCAAAAATCTCCATAAGCTCAAGAATTGTCACTTCATTCAGGCAGTTACTAAGAATTTTAACTTGATCCCGACTTAGTCCCGACTCAATCCCTGACTCGGCCCTTAAACCGGATCTGTAAAATGTTGCTAAGCCCGGCAATCATCTTGAATTCATCAAAAGATAAAATATTTTTAAGACCTTGTATCATTCTTTCCTATTTCTTTTTTTTCTTCTCATCGAGCATTTTTAAGAAGTTGTTGATCCAGGTTTAATACAGTTTGGAAAATTTGGTGATTACTTCTGTGAGAGTTGCTCTTGGCACTTTTTCGATGAATTTTGCTTTCCTTATGATCCAATCAAGACTTTTTATCTGGTCGGATAAAACAACCCCTGTCGTTTTCATTATAGATGGGAGCTTTACCTCAAACGGATATCCTTTAATGCTTGTGGTGACAGGACAGAAAAGTGCAAGCCCCGTTTTTTCATTATAAGTTCTGTGTGAAATCACTATTGCAGGTCTTTTCCCTGACTGTTCATGTCCTGCCTGAGGATCAAATTCAAGCCAGACAATGTCGCCCTGCTCCGGAATGTATTTCACCATGCCTCATTCCCCTTTGCAACACCCGTAGAAACCTCGGCATGAAGATTTTCTGAAGAGATCTGCAAAACCATCTCCTCCAGAGTCATTTCATTTTGCGGCTCAATTATGATTCTGTTTTTTTCAGTCCTGATCTTGACAAAACTACCTTCCATCAAATTCAGTGACTCAAGAAAAGCTTTCGGAAGCCGCAGTGCGAGACTGTTGCCCCAACGCATAATTTTTATCATATTGCACCTCCTTAATGCTCTACAATGTATATACTAATGAAGTTAAATATTATGTCAAGCAGAAAAATAATCAGGAATCTCATTTCTTCTTCTTCCTTTCATCGAGCATTTTGAAGAAGTTGTCGATCCAGGTGTGGCATGCCTGAAAGTCGCCGGTTTTGAGGGATTCTTTTATTTTTTGATCTCCGTGTTTTTCGATTATTGCAATCTGTTTGTCGGAGAGTTTTCCGTTAAAAACCCTTGGCGGTTCCTTGAAATTCTTGAACACTTTCCGGATGAATGTTTCAGTTTCCCTGATGATTTCCTCAACTGATTTGACTGGTTTTTTCTTAATAAATCCGCTGAGTTCCTGTTCAAGGTTCGCTGAAAAGTCAGGGATAACGAGTTCTTCGGGAAGTATCTCATATATCTTCATTCCAAGGTCTGTCGGAATGTATGTTCCGTCAGTTTCCTTTGTGATATAGCCCCGTTTGATCAATAACGGAGGGAAAGATGCCCTTGTTGCGGCAGTTCCGATTCCGTCGGCTTCTTTCAGCGCTTTTTTTAGTCCGGGATCTTTTATCTGGAGATGGGCTTTTTCCATCAGAGTAAGGAGTGACGCATCTTTATAAAGTTTCGGCGGTTTTGTCATGTCCTCTTTCATTTCGAGATCACCTTTTACCGAATCATTTTTCTTGTAACTTACTGATAATATTTTATCTTCTTCACCTTCACCCTCTTTTTTCCGATCCGGTTTAATGAATTCAAGAAATCCCGGTTCAGTATAGTTCTTAAACTTGGAATTAAAAAGAGATTCATCAATTTTTGCAGTAAATTCAGTAGTTTCACCTTTTGCCGGCTTAAGAAGAGTTGCAATAAACCTTTTCACGATAAGGTCAAATATCAGCCGTTCCTGCTCAGAAAGCTTCGGAACAGTGCTTTTATCATAACTTAAAACCGGAATTATTGCATAGTGCCCTTCAAGCTTTCCAATATATTTTGAATTGAGAATAAGTTCGGGGTTCTGCTTTTTTACAGCCATAACCAACTGTTTATATTCATCAAATCTGTAAACAAGGTTCATCGCGTTCTTCAGTTCCTTTGCCTCAGATTCGCTTAAAACTGAACAATCGGTTCTTGGATAACTGATAAGATCGTGTTTTTCATAAAGTGACTGAGCAATCTTCAAAGTGTCGTCAGGAGCAATGTTATATCGCTGTGCCGCATCTTTCTGAAGAGCTTTAAGATCATATAAAGAAGGGGCATATTCAACAAATTTCTTCTTTTTGACTCCGGTTATCAGAAGATCCTTCCCATGTAAAGAGTTGAAAAGTTTATCTGCTTCTTTAAGATCTGTCGTTTTGAAAACCCTTTCATCTTCATCTATCATATTAAAAACGACACCTTCTTTTGTAAGGAACAAAAAAGTCCGGAACGGCTCCGGCTTAAAATCCCTGTTTTCGATGAATCTTTTAATAATTTCAGCAAGTAACCATGCCTGAACCCGACCGATGCTTACCGGTTTACCCGGCTTGCCGTACTTCACACTGTAGAGGATCGTCAACTGAATTCCCACAAGCCAGTCAACTATTTCTCTGGTTCTTGCCGCATTATAGTAGCCGTCAAATTCCTTATGATCCTGCCTTGCCTGGAAAGCCTTTTTTATTTCGGGTGCAGTTTCGCTGTGAAGCCATATCCTTGTGATCTTTTCGGCTTTTACGGCACCGTTTTCTTTAGCAATTTCAAGAATATTCCTGTGAATAAGCTCCCCTTCCCTGTCAGGGTCGGCACCAAGAATTATCTCAGTGGCATTTTTTAACGCCTTTTCAATTTCCGCATAGACAGGTTTATTTGTTATCATGTGTCTGAACTTTTCAGGAATGAACGGCAGATATTTCAGCGTTTCGCTCCAGAACGGCTTTTTATCCTTTGGAAAATGGTCCTGCAGATAAAATTCAAGGTCCATCAGCGATTCAATGTGACCGACACTTGTCACAACCTTGACCTCATTTCCAAGTGCCGCTTCCATCTTCCGCTTCATTGACGGCTTTTCAACGATCATAACCTTCATTCTATTCTCCTAATCATTGTTAGAAAAAATTGGCTTATAATATCAGATGCGCGGCGTTTGTCAAATAACTTAAATAAACCCTGCAACTGCGGCGTGTACGGCCGCTTCTGTCCGGATTATTCTGTTTCCGAGCTTGACGGGAATGAACCCTGCTTTTATGAACTGGCTGTTCTCATATTTTGTAAAACCCCTTTCCGGGCCTATCGCAATTACATTTTTGTTCTTTTTTTCGATATTCCTCAAATGATCCTCTGCATTCGGAAAAGTGAGGAAACATGCTGTATATTCCTGATTATATTGAGTGATCACATCATTCGAATAAGGGCCGAATCTTTTGACAATTGATATTTCAGGAGGTACTGTATCCATACTCTGCTCAAGACCTTTGACAATGCATTCCTCAAGACCTGAAGGGGTGAAAATATCGTTATCCCAGTAACCTTTATCACCGAAATATGTCTGAATTATCTCAATTTTTTCAACTCCGGAAGTCGTGAGGTCTGATATTAGTCGCGACATTACTTTCGGACGACTCAGCCCGATGATAACCGTGAGAGGGATTTTGGGTTCCGGATCAGCATCAAAATTGAATTTAAGAATCGCTTTTTCCCCATCCAGTTTTTCAATTTCAGCAACCCCTTTTTTTCCGTTGAAAAGACCTGCTTTTATCTTTGAACCGGGGTAGACTTTGAGAATTTCGTTCAGATGAGACACCCGTTTTCCACTAATTACTGCTGCATTTTCTGATATTATTTCACTTCTAAATATTATAAGCTGATTCATCGAATTAAATTTTACTCGGTTTTTTCGGTCTTAGCAGCTTCGGCCTCTTCTTTCTGTTTTTTCCTCATTTCGTAATATTCTTCTTTGGGAACAAGGTCTCCTTCGCACTTTTTATCAATGAAAAGAATGCCGTCAAGATGATCAATTTCATGTTGAAAAATTACTGCTGTCCACCCTTCAATTTTCTCTTTGAAACGGACAATATTTTCCCCCTCAATTTTATCGTATTCGATATCTATATCCTGACTTCTCATAACTTTTCCAAAACCGTCAGGAACTGAAAGACACCCTTCCCAGCCCTCTACAAGATCGCCTCTTTTCTCAGTAATTACAGGATTATAGTAATATTCAAGCGGTTTTTCCTCTTTATCAAGCCGCTGAACGATTATAACTCTTCTGTTCACACCAACCTGAGGAGCTGCAATTCCAACCCCCTTTTCTTCAAGAAGCGATTCCATCATTTTCTTTTCAAGGACATCATAGCCCTTTGAATTCATTAAAGCTTTCTTTGAGATGTTTCTCAATACCGCATCGTCATCCTCGGCATTGTTCTTAAAAACTCTCATCTTTTCAGCGGAATTGATGAACTCAATTTCGGACTCCGTCAAAGCCCCTTCATTGATCTGAGTTTTTTCCTGCGTTGTGGCACAGCTTATGAAAAACGCAATAAAGGCAATGATTACAAACTTTTTCATCGTTTCACTCTCCTGTTTTGTTACACGACTCCTTTAAACCGAGATTGCATGACTTATCATAATAGAACTTTGATTTTACTGGATCTTTTTTACCTGTCTCCCCTTTTTCATAAATAAAACCGAGATATGCGCATCCTCTGACATCATCAACTTCACAACTGTCACCAAGAAGCGGCAATGCCTTGATAACATTGACCTTTACGCCATGCTCACCCGAATAAAGGATCTTGCCTGCCTTAAAACACCAGCTTTTTTCCCCGAGATGACACCCCTTTTCACCGAAATAGACCGCCGAATCACCCTGTTTTGCGTCAACCGCATCTTCGGCAAGTTCAACACAGGCGTTTTTAATAGACATCAGGCATGCTTTTTTCTTCATATCCCTTGCATCGTCATTTTTTGAAAATGAATAGAGATAACAGTAAGCACCGTTGCCTGCACTGCATGAATTCTTCCATTTTTCGACAACATTGGCATTGCCAAAAAGTGCTGAAATCACTTCATTTTTCTTTTCAACAGGAGTTATTGCATCAATAAGTTTATTTATCACTTTTCTTCCTGCAAGGGCCCCGTATGTTTCAATATAACGACTCAGGTCATCCGCTGTTTTCGAAGCAGGCAGAGAAGTCATAAGAACAATCTGCTCAACTTTAACAAGATCGGCATCATGCGCAAAAGTTGTTGTTTTCATTGTAGATTCCATGTTTTTATAGAACTCAGTCCGCTCTTTTGCAAGCGTTTTAAAAGGATTTTCACCTGAATAATTATAAAGACCGTTCCATGCATTTACTGCTTTTTCAGGGAAAAGCCGCCCTTTCTTTTCAAATTCATAGGCGTTGTTGTAAAGTTTGAGAAGCTCCACATCAAGATTACCGAAAACACCATCTTTCTTAACATCAGGATATTCAGCATAATTTATCACCGGAAGATATATTCCTGAAGAGAAGAAATAATTCTTTTTTAACTCATCCATATCGTTTCCCGATGCAAATATTGTCTGAACTGTGCTTTCTAAAGTGAGATCGTTCCTTGTCGTTACAATATTTATCATGGAACCGTTACAAGTCACCGATGTTTCTGCAAAAAACGCATATCCGCTTTGGCCGTTTCCAGCTTGTTCCCTGCTAAGTTTCCAGCCGTTCATACTTGCCATGTTCTTAAAAAGTGCCGTAAGAAGCTCCCCATTGCCGCAACCCTGAGCAACATTCATTTTCCATGCCGTAATATCAGCCGCCTGAACCCTTATCTTTTCCATGTCGGTACTGCTTACCGATACTTTGACAAAACAGTCATTCACAACCGATCCGCTTTCATAACGCTGTTCATTGTAATAAGCACTGAAATATTCCTTGAGAGTGATATATGCCCCTTTTTCAGTTGAAACAGCTGTCACAAGCTCAGCCGTTTCACCAGTCACCATCTCCTCATAACTTTTTGAAAGAGATTTCAGCTCCACTTTCACATATCTGCTCACCTGATGAAGTGCATCTCTGAGCGCCTTTTCATGGCACTCTCCCATATTTTTCTCACCGCTTGACCTTCCAGTGAAGTAGTGAACACCGTTTTCTGTAAAATGAACCTGCAAAGCCCATGCCGGGGCATCGGGAGAAAGTTCCGGTCTTTTCTGCTGCGAAGATGGGTAATTAGACCCTGTTTTCACTACGGGAACAGAAGAGCAGGAAACAATAAAAAAGAAACAAATAACAATGAAATTTAAGGATTTGATCATGTATGAGTCTCCATTTGTGAATTTTACTGCTGAATATTTATTGCTGTCAGGTCAAGACCTGCGGTATAGGCGTATGAAACATAGCTTGAAAAACCGTAGACATAGAGTCCGACCGGTTTGTTCGCGGTGAGAGTGTGTGATCCTGTGGGCATATCGATCCACTGTCTGAGATAATCGGTCCCCATTATTCCGACAAAACTGTTGGAAGAATAGGTAGTTCCGTTTACAACAATGTCGGTATCTTTCTGGGCTATGATGGTTATTCTGTTGTAGTCGTAGTTTGGCGGAACAAGGAAGATATATTCCTTTCTAAGCTGTTCATCAGGTGCGATAAGCATCATAGCAGGGTCTCCGGTTCCTGCTCCGGCATCCTGACTTGCAAGGAATTGTCCG
>Ga0116174_10004914_pt1 | contig 10410 bp, 4 predicted proteins | sample AD_UKC087_MetaG_FD_89801 | JGI IMG/M metagenome (GOLD analysis project Ga0116174, IMG submission 89801) | Active sludge microbial communities of municipal wastewater-treating anaerobic digesters from USA - AD_UKC087_MetaG | ecosystem: Engineered > Bioreactor > Anaerobic > Digestate | place: USA...
GATTTTTGGCACGAATATGTTACTATTATCGTAAACGCTAGACCTAGCGTTTACGTTTTAAGGAGATAATATGACAACTAATAATCAGAGAGCTGTTGGATACATAAGGGTCTCTTCCGATGACCAAGCCAGGGAGGGTCTTTCACTTGAAGCACAGGAGAGGAAGATAAGGGCATATTGTGACCTGAAAGGGTTGGAGCTTGTCATCATTTTCAAGGACGAGGGCATCTCAGGGTTCAAACCTCTGGAGAAAAGACCAGGTGGATTGTCTGCACTCGTATCACTGGGTTTTGTACTCCAATCACTCCCCAACCATAATGGAAATGGCAAGAACTCCAAACCAACTCTTGAAAATGATCTTCAGAAAGGGCCCAAATTTGAACGTTCTAGTATCCCTGAGGGCAATGAGTGGCAGAGGTCTGATAATGCCCCTAAAACAGCCCAGGATTACGGCAATCTGGGAGTTAATGATCGAACTATTGCAGGTGATATACTACAGTCTAAAAATGGAACAATTTATTCTTATCCTGGTGAGCCAGTTGCCGGTAACCTGGTTGCCATAAAGTTGGACAGATTGTTTAGGAATACAGGGGATGCAATATCAAAATCTCAAGAGTTTCAGAAGAGAGGGATCAATCTCCATCTGCTTGATGTATCTGTTGATACTGGCACTGCTACAGGAAAGATGTTCTTTACCGTTCTTGCCATGCTGGCACAATTTGAAAGGGACATTACAGGTGAGAGGACCAAGACTGTACTGGACATGAAGAGGAAGGACGGGAAGGTCTGGAACCATACACCATTTGGATATGACAGGGTAGAAGATCTACTCATACCCAACAAGAAGGAACAGAAAGGCATCCAGATGATGAAGAAGCTCCATGAACAGGGATACAGCCTGAGGGAGATAGCAGGTGAGCTGGAACTGGCTGGTATACCACCTAAGAGGGGTGGGGAGTGGCAGGCAGGAAGCGTAAAGAAGATATTAATAAAATTATGATAATTATTATTGTTAATAATTGTAAATAAATTATTTCTTTAATTTGCCGTCTTTATATATACAATATCTAATGGAGAGCATCATGAAAGCTGATTTAGCAACTTGCTATTGAATATTTCATGATGAATTTGGGATAGAAGAGACGTTAACTTTTTAAAATCAAACCAAAAAAGGGAGGTTACAATGACTACTTCACGGATTCGTTTATTTGTGTGTATTATCTGTTTATCAATTCTTGCATCTGGTATTATCACCCCACAAGTAAAGGCTGACAAAACGAGGAATCCACCACCAGAATCTGTTGTACCATCTGATGGTTTAGTTGCCAGGTATCCAAGAACAAGATTAGATCAAACCCCCAGTAATGCATTAGGATATAAGAAGTATTTAGAAAAAAAATGGAGTTTCAAAGATAGAACTCAAATTAAATCCAAAAAATGATAATATCACTCCTAATAAAACAATTCCAACCACAACAGCTGGTATAGTTGACTTTGTTTCAATGACTAATGTAAATGGTATAGTCAGTTATGTTCGTTATCCCATTCCAATAAATAATTTTTCAATGATCTGCTCAACTGTCACTAATCCTTCACCTCCACCTCCTGAGATAATAACAATTGCAAAAACATATTCTAAATATAGTTTTACTAATATCATCCCACCGAAAATGGATATTCAATATGCTTATCTAGATTTCTCTAATGTTGCAAATTCTTGCACTTTCAATATTAATGCGCAAATTAAAGATGTTGGAATTTCATGGGATGGAGCTACCTTAACATGGAATACGCAACCAACACCAATATCAACGGAAGCCCAGTTTATTTTTGCTCCAAATCAGAACCCAAAAGTTGATATTACAAGTTTCATAAGTAATAAATACTATTCTGGTGATACGATTGTTGGATTGTGTTTCGAACTATCAGGTATTCCATATAATGAATCGTGTGGAGCATTTGGAACAATTCCTGAACTTGTTATCTGTTACACTGAACCGCAAGGTGGCTCTCCTGCTGGTAAAGACTTAACCTTTGGGAATGGAGCAGGTGAATTTAAAGTAAACACTTGGACTGGAGCAGCAATACTTACACAAAATGATCTTTCTTTTAGTATTCCTGGAGGGTTAGACATTCATTTTACTAGGGTTTATAACTCAGTTTCCCTTGTCAATTATGGAATGGGTCCAGGTTGGATTTCAAATTATCATCAATCTATAGAAATTGACTCTACAACACATAATGCTACTTGGAGAACATATGATGGTTCATATCAAACATTTACCTGGAATCCAGATTCAATGATATGGTTACCTCCTTGTTTCTCATACCTCGATCTTCAAATCGAAACAATAAATAATATAAATTATTATGTTATTTCAGATAAATATAAAAAGAAATATTATTTTGAATATGGAAATAATGGTGTAGGTGGTTTGCTAGTCAAAATCATCAACTTGTATGGAGCTGAAATTCAAATATCATGGAATGGCGATAAAATAGTTAGCGTAACAGATGCCACTACAAGTAGATCACTAATATTTTTATATGATATATATGACAGATTATTTCAGGCTCAAGACCCCGAAGGAAAAACAGTTAACTACACCTATAATGCATCTAATCAAATTGCTACGGTTACGGACCCAAATGGGGGTTACATAAATTTTACATACAATGCAAACTCAAAATTGGAAAGTGTTTCAAATCCAGACGGTTTTGCATATAGTTTTATATACAATCAAAATAATGAAGTTGCTTCTATTCGAGATGCATTGCTAACGCAAGTTCAAAATTATTCATTTGGTTTAACAACAGCAATTACTGATTCTGGGGGGAATACTCAAATACACGCATTTGATGATAGAGGTTATTTATCATCCATTACTCTTCCCAGAAATATCACAATGAGCTGCACAAGAAATTCTATGAAGGAAATTGCAACATTGCTAGATTCGAGAGGTCAAACAACAACTTATAATTATGATTCTCTAGGCAATTTATTAAAAATTACCTATCCAGACTCGAAAACTATTGAGTATGAATACAACCAAAATAGCCAAATAGTAGATTTCAAAGATAAAAAAAACAATCATACAGAATTTGAGTATTATCAAGATGGCAGGTTATCGAAAGAGATTTCTGATGGAATAACAAAAAAAGAATATCTATTCAATGGTATGGATATGACTGGAATAAAAGATTGGTTTGTTAATTGTGAAGGACAGGGTTCTCAGGCTACATGGTCTTTTACAAATGATTCAAATGGTTATCCAAGAGAAATTACTTCGCCAGAAGGCGTAAAAGTTACTTTGATAAATAATAATACTGGCCAAACAACAAGTTACATAGATGCTCTCAATAACCAATGGGATTTTACTTACAACAACAAGGACCAATTGGTCTTGGCTGTTAGCCCTGACAATAGCAATTACACATTTAATTACAATGGTGAAGGCCAATTAACATCACTTAATTCACCAGGCATGGGCAATATCAGCTACGGTTATGACAGCAATGGTAGGATAATCTCAATTACAAGGCCAGGCGGTTACAACCTCACAATCCACAGAAAAGACGATGGTAAAATAGAATGGATGGAAGACAACAGAGGTTGTAGAACAACATATAATTACAATGAATCTGGTATGGTTTCAAAAATAATCAATCCAGTAGGAGATGAAATCACAGTTGGTTTTGGAACATCAGGAATGGACGTTGTTAGTTTCCAGGATGAATCGGGAGCTTTAAGCTCATTCGAATATGGAACTGATGGGAAAACCACAAAAATAACTGATCCAAATGGTGGTGATACAAGATTTGAATATGACGAAAATGGTAATGTAACAAAAATCACCAATCCTTTTGGCAAAGAAACAAAATATCTATATGATTCAAAAAATAGATGTACCAAAGTAACTGATGTTTACAACAACGATTGGACATATACTTATGATAACGCAGACAGACTTATACAAACAGATGGACCTTCAACTCTACCTCACAAGTTCTGTTATGACAAAGATGGCAGGTTGATTTCTTCAATAAATTCTGCCAATCAAACACAAAGTTATGAATACGACAATCTTGGAAGATTGAACAGGGTTATAGATCCTATGGGGATTATCAGTTCATACTCATATGATAAATTAAATCAGCTTACATCCATAACTACACCGGCTGGAACTGAGTCTTATGAATATAACAATATGGGAAAAATAACCAAGTTTACAGATAAAAACAGCCATGAATGGAAATATGAATATGACAATATTGCCAGACGAACCAAAACTATTGATCCTACCTTAAAAGAAGAGCTCTTTAGTTATGATATGGGTTCAAATATGAACCAATACACAAAACCACCAACTGGTACACCTGCTACACAAAATTACGAATTTGATTGTCTAAATAGAGTTACAAGATTTACCGATGAACTCGGTAACTATGCAACATACACATATAATACTTTAGGTCGACAAAAAACTGAATTGAACAGAAGAGGTGATACAATTGTATACAGTTATACCCCAATGAATTTAGTTCAATCTACCATGCCTGCTGGGGGAACAGATTTTGCTTCATTCACATACGACATTGCAAATAATATGTCTACAATGGGATATCGTTTGGGTGGAACAAACTTTACCTACGATTTTGCTCAAAGGATGATTGAACAAGTAGATAATTGGAATTTTGCCCATGATGTTTCATATAATGCAGAAGATATGGTAACCAGGGTTATTGCCAATGGAGACACCAGAGATTACACTTGGAATGCAGCTGGTTTAATGATAAATGCATCAAGGGCTGGGAATATGACTCAATACACATATAATGATAATTCCTGGATGACTCAAATACAATATCCCAATAATGTTAATAACAACTATTATTATGATACTGCTGGTCGTATGAACCAGATTAACATACCAGGAGTAGCACAGCTAAGTTATGGTTTTGATAATGTATCCAATATTACTTCATCTTCAGGAAATGGGAATTGGGCTTATACTTACAATTCAATAAATCAGTTAACAGGAGCAACAGGACCTGGAGGACCCTACAACTATACATATGATCCAAGAGGAAATAAAATAATCATTGATATAAATGGGTCTCAAAGAATTTTTACGTATAATGTTGCAGACGAGCTGACAAGGTGCGATTATCAGAATGGAGATTATGATATTTATACCTATGATGGTAATGGTAATTGCACGAGAAAACAGCACTTTGGCACACCAAACACAACAACAGATTTTACTTACTCAAAACTTGACCGGTTGGACCAAGTCAATCTACCAGACGGAGTGATTGTAAAATTCGAATATGATGCCCTTGGAAGAAGGATTCAAAAAAGTATTGAAAACGGCAATGATATAACAATCCAAAAATTTCACTACTTAGGCAATCAGATAACAACCATAGATATTGATGCTTCAATCAATGATACACCATACAAAGATGAGATAATGAAAATATTGCATGGTGATGGTAATATGCCACTATCATTTGAGTGGACAAGGCATAACTTCCAGACAGGTCAGGATGTAACAGACACCTATTATTATCATTATGATATCGGTGGAAACTTAATCGCAGTCACAAATACTCTGGGGGCTGTTGTTGCAACATACCAATATGATCCTCTGGGCAATGTTATTGGCGAATCAAACCCTTTAAATTTGCCAATGTTTTTTACATTCAGGGCCGTTAAACAGGCATTTTGGGATAGGGAAATTGGCATCTATTACACAGAGGGTTACTACAGACCAGATTCAGGCTCAAGACTTCAAGGAACAGGGCATCCAGAATCACAAAACATGGTTTCTGGAGCACTGGTTGATATGATAGCCAAAAACACCAGACCTGCAAACCAACACATAACAGATTTGGTGGATGTGAAAGCAGCTTGTCCAAAAACCAAGTCTGGCCTGCAAAACGCAGGTGCACTAAAACCAAATACTCCTTCAGCAAAAAGTGATGCATTTGACAGCAGTTCTATGCAGTATGTGCCAGAATCTGTAGTAAAGGCATTTGCAACATGCACAGGTTTTGATGATAATTATTTGACTACTTCTTCTCCATCTGGTGGTCGTTCATCAAAAAACTCTTTAAGTGACAAAAAAGAAAAAACTGAAAGCCAGAAATATACGATGGTCATAAAGGATAAAAGGGGCAATATTGTAGCGTATATACCTCGTGATAATAGTTATCACCAAGACGGCACGATGATAATATATAATGTCTACACAAAAGATGATATACTTAAAGAAACAAATGGGAATCCTACTGATGCTGATCTTGATAAAATCGGTACACTTAAGAAAGAAGATGACAAACCCGTTGTAGCTTCAGAGAAAGATAAAGTCGCAAACTGGGAGGCTATTTGTACAAGTTTAGCTAAAAAAGAAAACGCTATTGAATCAGGGCAAGATGACAAATATCCCCAAATGTCTATAAAATTTTACGACAACGTCCCAGATAAAAATGGTGAATATCACGAAACAGATGGTGCTGTGTTTATGAGTACCACATCAAATGGAGGCCTTTGGATGGGTATTTCAACCACTAAAGATGGCGTCTTTGATGTGAAAGATAAAATACATGCTTACGATGTCGGTTACGAGCAATATGCTTATAAAAATCGTACAGAGCTGAAAGGAATATATAATTCATTAAGTTCTGAAGCTAAACCAGCAAAAGGTTTAACACTTAGCTATAGAAACACAAGAGAAACAAATGGTTCTGGATCAATATGGTCAAAAAAGGTTCACATCTCGAATTCTTTTAGCGGCCATTACCCTATGTCAGATAATGATATGCAATCGAGATCTAAGGCTTTAAAAAATGATGGGACTGTTTTCAAAGATAAGGATGGAAATGAAATATACACCAGAAATGCTCTTTGGGATCCTGGAACAGGAGGTGAGAAACCACACTGGATAATAACTGAGACTGGCGAAAAGATGAAAACCGAACCCTAGACACTCCCTAAACGTTAGGTAAATGGAAGGAGAGATAATCGGGTTTGGATAAAAGTATCAGAGCAAATATGCTAGGATGAAGAACGGTATTGAAATTAAACAAAAACATTTGCATAAATTGAAGCAAGGGGGAATATGATAGCAAAACGGGTCATGCTCACAGTGGTTCTTGTAACAGTATTTGTTCTGGGTGGTTCGACCCAGATTGTGAAAAACATGGAACCGGTCTGTGACTGGCCTTGCTACAGAGGTAACCCTCAGAGAACAGGTGCATCAGAATGTGGTCCCAAGAGCAGCGAGTTGGAGATTGCCTGGACACATGACAATGGAGAGTGGGGATACAATGACCCTTCTGTTTCAGGTGGAAGGGTCATAACCCCATTCAAACATGGGGAAGAGCGTGGCCTGGTTTGTCTTGATGCAAAGAATGGCTTGGAGATATGGAAGAAGCAGTTCACTGGCAAAGGTGACATCGAGACACCACTGATTGTTGGAGACAAACTGTATTGCTCGGTATATGACAAGTTCGTGTGCATGAATGCCACAAACGGTGATTTGCTGTGGGAGTATGGAGACAGTTTTTGCATGCCCCCTTTATACCTCAATGGTTCTGTCTTTGGCTGCAGCAGTTCCAAGGATTTGTGCTCCATTGATGCGCAGAATGGAACATTGAACTGGAGCAAATCGCTTGACGGAGGCTGTTGTGTGTCGGCACCATCTACATTCAACGATCTGATATACATCTCTGATGGCCTTGGAATGCTGCATTGTCTTGGTATAGAAAAGGGCAACACAATATGGACAAAGAAGTTCGGTGAATTAGGATTGACGACCCCAGCCTTCTATGATGGCAAGCTGTTTGTTTGTGGTGCGACAGACCTGTACTGTCTTGACCCTGCAACAGGCAACCAGACATGGAATGTGGTAACAGACACTGACATCTTCGATCCCGCATTCTCTGATGGCAAGATGGTGTTTAGCTGTTATGATGGACACCTCCACTGTCTGGAGGCAAAATCTGGCAAAGAGCTCTGGATAAATGACACTATCACAAAATACCCAATCACCATAGAAGAATTTATACCCACGATCTCCAATGGAATGATATTCATCGGGACCACTGCAAGAGACCTGACAATTGTCGATCTGGCAAGCGGGAAAGAGCTAAAAAGAATCAGAATAGACAGTGGTGCAGCAAATGAGGTTGTAGTTGCTTGCGACAATCTCTATGTCAATACCTACTCAAAGACTATCTGTCTGAGACAAAAACCTGTTATTACAAGTATAGCCATCGAGAAGCCGGACCACACCTTAAAGGTTGGTGAACGGTACCAGTTTAGGGCAAAGGCGTATGATGAGGATTCGGAAGAGATTGTTAACCCATACCTCACTTGGTCTGTGGAACCAGAGGATGCAGGCATCATGTCCAGAGATGGCTTCTTCTTGTGTAGAAAACCAGGAACATGCAAGATCATTGTCACATCACAGGACAAGGTAGCATCTATAGAGATAACCATCGACAAGGGTGTGGACATTGGGCTGCTCTCCGATTCTGGCTGTGACTGGCAAATGGACAGAGGAGACCTGCAAAGAACCGGATCATCGAATGGTGGACCAAAAAAAGCAAAGCTGGGGTTGCTGTGGAAAAAAGACAAGCATAGAATATTTACCATCTGTTCAGGGAGAATATTGGGTGATGGCCCAGGACCTGGGTTGATTTGTTTCGACGAAGACTTGAACATAATTTGGAAATATATCACTGAAAAAGGTGTTGTAGATGCTGGGGTAATTGATAAAAGAGTTATTTTTTCATCTCCAGGTGAAGGAGTAATCTATTGCTGCGATTTTGAAACTGGAAGTCTAATTTGGAAGGTAAATAAAATTGTTTGGGAATTTAATATTTCATCTGACAAAGTATTCCTTAAGGTTTCCCCGTCCATTTTTTCTGATCGATACACAATTGAATGTCTGAATCCATCAGATGGCAAAACACTGTGGACCTCCAGAGAGTATAGAGATGGTTACTATCTTGCATATTCCAACAAGAAGATATATTTGAGTTCTCTGTACTCAATAATCTGTCTTGACAGCTCGGATGGCAGCCAAAGCTGGGAGTACAAGACAGACACTGTCATTGAAGGTTCCCCAGTTGTTTCAGACGGAAAGGTATATTGTACAAATCAAAAAGGCCATGTGTACTGCCTTGATGCTGGCAGTGGGGAGAAGATCTGGTATGCAAGTTTTGAGGAAGATAACGATGGAGTTGTCAACATCATCTCATGCTCACCTGCAATATATGAAAACAAACTGTATTGCTGCGCACAATATGGCTCAGTGTTCTGCTTTGATGCAAAGACAGGCGCCACACTCTGGGAGTTCGAAGCTGATAACAAACTTGAATATATGAACCCTGTCGCATCAAATGGAATGGTATATTTTGGATCCTATAGCTATCTTTACTGTGTTTCTGCAAATGAGGGCAAGCTCCTCTGGCAATACAGGCTTGATAATGCGATTGGCACACTTATACCAGCATTGGGAAAACTGTATCTCTGGGTACATGATAAAGATGTGTTGCTGTGTTTTGGTGAAAAACAGGTCACTGAAACAAAACTTTCCTTTACACTTGGTTCCAGCATATACGATGTGAATGGCCAAAAGATGTCCATGGATGCTGAACCTGTAAACATCGGAGGAAGAATATTTCTACCGGCAAGGTACGCTGTAGAACCTCTTGGAGGTACTATCAGTTATGACAGCTCAAAGAAAATGGTTGTCATCTCTTTTGGAACAATTGAGATCCAAATGATCATTGGCAGCAATATGGCCAAAATCAATGGCTCGAATGTCAAGATTGATTTAGAAAATCCTGACATCGTCCCTGTTATTCGAAATGGCAGGACGATGTTGCCCTTGAGGTTTATTGGTGAGTCACTTGGGTGCAGTGTCACCTGGGACGACGCCACAAAAACAGCGACGTTGATTAAGGCTAGCTGACTTTTTGGCTGCTTTTCAAAAAGACTCAAAAGAATGCTGGCCGGCATATCCTCAAAGAGGGTGGGGAGTGGCAAAAGTATGGTATTTACAAGATAATCTCAAACTGTGACCGAATACCTACGTAAATATTTAATTAACTTAAATTAATATTAAGAATAAATATAGGGAAATAAAATGTTATATACAGGTATAAATTTGGACCTTTCTCCAAAAAAATAACTTCTTTTTCTGAGGACAAGAGAACTCTGGTATCATATAGCGAAACATTTATTTACTTTTATAATAAAGGTCCTGACTGGGAAGACGATCTTGAAACTATACCTCTAAATGAAAGTTCTTTAGACAAGTAAAAGCGTCATTAAAGAATTTTCTTCATATCAGATATAATCTTATCCAATTCATTCCTGAGCTGTTCAATTTTGGA
>Ga0116174_10004916_pt1 | contig 10404 bp, 11 predicted proteins | sample AD_UKC087_MetaG_FD_89801 | JGI IMG/M metagenome (GOLD analysis project Ga0116174, IMG submission 89801) | Active sludge microbial communities of municipal wastewater-treating anaerobic digesters from USA - AD_UKC087_MetaG | ecosystem: Engineered > Bioreactor > Anaerobic > Digestate | place: USA...
CTGGCGGAGGTATTTGGGATCAGGCTCTCGGAGGTGGATGAGATGATAGAGAACCGCTTCCAGGCCGGGGATGTAGTGGACAGGCGTTCCCGAGAGGGTGAGCTGTGGCCTCAGGAGCTTTGGGTGGAAGGGTGAGCCAATTCGGGGGTGATCAACGTTGGCTGACCAGATCGCCATAGTTCTCTTCGGCTTGCTTGTTCTCGTCCATACTGGCCTCAACCGATTTGCAGACACTCGAAGCCAGCATAGGGAGCGAAAATGAAATGATTTTAGCCTGCTCTCTTGGTTTCACCATAGTATTCTTAAACACTACCGTTCAATATTTTGGTGGCCCGGGTCCCATGCTGCTTCCCCTAGTTGCTTGGATCCATTCCGGGGCCACACAACCAACCCTTAGGATTGCCACAGCTCTATCTGGGCTTCTCAGATTGGCCGGATTTTGGCTTTTAAAGTATCGGATGAATAATCTATCATAAGGCCAAAAATTATGGCCTTAAAATTTAAAATAACGATTCATTATATTAATGATACCACTTCGCCGGTTATACTGATCCTACCTTCCCGGGCCAGCTCACTCAGGATGAGGTTCAAGTCTGCAAGCTTGATCCCGGCGCACCTTCTCAGCCTGCTCCTCTCCATCCGGCCTCCGCTATTGGCGAGGATCCAGAGGACACGATCACGGATCGTCTGGGAGGGGCCGTACCTGGGCCTTGTCATCCTTGCCATCTGGCGCTGGTCCTATGCGGACGACCTTGATCTCGGCGGCAGACTGCACCACAAATCGTTCAGGCCTAATTCTCTCTTCCTCGGCTACCAAAAATGCCACCATCTTTTCTTCTTGATCTCCTCATCCCTGTGATTCTCAGTCACTCTTCTTCATTTCATCAGTTACTAGCTGGTACAGCTCTGGATACTTTTTTGATAAAGCTTCTTCTAGTAGGGTTTTCGATTCTGCGCTCTTGGAAAAGTCGGGTATAGTCTTCTTCAGACAGTACATTATAGCGGATACGCGTGGTGACCAGAATGAAACACGGGGCCGTTCTTTATATGCTACTCGAACAGACTCACTTATAAGTTGTGAACTTATAACTTGTGGAGTTGTGTTTTTAACTTCTTGTGAACTTTCGACCTTCTCAAGATCTAAGTTGTCATCTTGTGAACTTATAACTTGTTCACTTGTTCCATCCAGCTTTTTCTCCAGCAAATCCATCATTGATGTCTTTCCACTTGTTTCTTTCTTCATCCGATCACCTCATCGGCCAGTTCAGCATAGGCTTTCGCCCCTGTAGATTCTGGGTCTGTTAGGCAAATTGGCTGGCCATAACTGGGTGCGTCAGCCAACCTAATGTTTCTGGGAATAACGGCTCTAAACACCTCTCCACCAAAGCGTCTCCTTATTCTCTCTGCAATGTCTTTGCTGGGGTTGGTTCTGGCATCATACATTGTGAGTAGGTATTTTTTCCTCATATCATGCCCTAGTTCATCGGTCACTATGTCCATCATGTCTATGAGCATCGCCAAACCCTCCAACGCAAAGAATTCCACCTGTACAGGGACTAGAATAGTGTCGCAGGCCACAAGGGCATTTAAGGTCAGATAGCCCAGGTTGGGTGGGGTATCAATAATCACATAATCATAGCCGCTCAAGTCATCGAGCTTTTTTTTCAGGGAGGATTCCCTGTCGGGTCTGTTTACCATCTCCCTTTCGGCTTTCGATAGTTGATTGTTTGTAGGAGCTATATCGAGGCCAGAAATCATCGTGGGCATGGTGAGGGCTTTAATTGAAAGATTGCCCATCAATGCATCATACATTGTGTTTTCCAGATGCCATTTATCGATTCCATAATGGGTAGTAGAAGACCCTTGAGGATCAATATCAACTAAGAGAACCTTCTTACCTTTGACTGCTAGGTAAGCAGATAAATTGCAGACAGTAGTGGTCTTACCACATCCTCCCTTTTGATTTGCTACCGCTATTACCTCCATGATATACCAAAGGTCTCTTGAGCTTATCAAGGTATTCACTTATAACTTGTGAAACAAGATATAACTACACAAGTTATTAACTTATAAGTTGTGTTGAACACATAAAGGCCCGCTTCAATCACATTCGCCCCACGCACGGCTCGCCATCATATCCCAATAGCCACCAATATCCCATCATGGAAATTGAACTGCATCCCGCAGTCTCCTTGCTCGAAGATACCTTCAATGTCCTGGTCGCCCCACCGGAGATGCTGGTAGATGCCATTAATACCAATCTCAACCTTCAGCGGTACAAAGTCCTCTTCATTAGCGGCAACTACTCCCGGATCCTGAGCCACTTAAACCGCAATGTCACCGAACTGGATATACGCCGAGCTTTCACTTCTTTTCAGCTCATGACCATCTTGGAAGAGAATCATCACAGCTTCCTCATCGTCGAGCACGATCCCTTGCTCTACGAGGATGCCGCCGAAATTGTCGAATACGTTGCCCAGCACCTGCGGCAGACATCCAGAGAAGCGACCGTTCTGCTCTACTCGCCTGCCATGGATCCGCACCTGGAGAAGATGACACCGCTGGCAGACCGATTGTTCTGCTTCTATGAGATGCCGAAAGCTCCTACAAGAGGCAGAATGAAATCTGACCCGAGGATGCCGAAAGCCCAGGTCACGCTAGAGGCTTACTCATGAGATTGCCCTGGATGCATGAGGATAGGCAGATTAGTCCCATACGGCCTATTAGCACCAAGGCTCAGGAGCTACAAGCAGCTAAGGATATCCTCTCAGAGGTGTTCCGGATTCGGCCAGCATATGTTGAAGAGATGCTACAGAGACGGTTAGAGGAGAGGTGCTGCCCGGATAGACGAGAGGATGGACTGTGGCCAGCGACGTTCTGCCTGGGGGAGTAGTCCATGGGCCGGAGCTTTGAAAGTATTCGCATGGGCGTCAAAGACGTTTCGGCGCGATGGTTGAAGGCGAGCAAGGCATTGAAGAAAGAAGACCAAGTCTACGGTCAGAAAGTTGCTGAGATGGCCAGGAAGCATTCCAGCGAAGCGTTCTATGCCCTGGACGATCCACTGGATGCAGCGGTGTTCTCAGTGCTTGTAGAGATGGTCAAGGATCTATCGGATCAAAAAGATAGTCGTTGATGGTTCCATCTTATGAGCACATTCGTTATGTCGGTGTTTCAAGGTCCTTCGCAATCTCATCCATTTTCTTGAAGATGTACTCTACAGCTTCCTTTGCCTTACTGAGTGTCTCATTATTCAGAGTCGCAATCAGCGTCTTCTTGCCAGATTCCTTAAAAATGCCAAATGATAATAGCTCTTTGCGCAGCATCCCAGCAGCCTCTTCTGATATTGGAAGCTGGGCGGAATAGAATGAGAACAGCCCCTCTGGGTAGCAATAGATTACACTTGCATATCTGTTAAAGGATGGTAAGTACTTCCGCACGGAGTAACTCCTCACTCCCCAGTAAATTGAGTAGCCGTCTTTCTTATCAAGGTCCATTAACTCCTGGAAGAACGACCTGAGTTCTGGTGCACACTTCTTCATAAACTCAAGCGGAGTGAGATTTTTGAACGGGTTCTTCGGCCCTGCGAGTTCTTCAGGGATGATAGATGTCTTCATCAGCAGTTCATCATTCCCTGTCGTCTTGACATAACTAATAACTGTGGCATTGATGTTGACCCCGAAGGAATCCGACAGCCATGTGATCATCCTTTCGAGTGAAGCCTCGATGGAGAACCCTACAAGAACAATTCGTTGCGTGCTATTCAGACTAACGCTTTCCAGATCGGTATCAGGAAATGCTTTGCTGAAAGCATCTGTAAAAGTCCCAGAAGCAAACGTCGAGTAAACTTCACTTAATTTCTCGGCTGTCCATCCTGCAACATCGGCTGCATAATCGATAGCTTGAGCGAGAGCTTCGCGCGGTAGCTCTGAGCGTTTGATTTCTATAATTACCGTATTACCAGACTTGTCAATGCCGAGGAGATCAATAGGTCCCGATTTGGTATTGACCTGTTCCCCGATTAACATTATATCAGTCCCGATTAGTTCGGGATTAGATACTAGCCATGTTTCGAGGTCGTATTCAAGGCGACCTTCATCCTTCAAGTTGTTTTCAATAGGTGTCAATTTGCCATCGATGATCTGCCATGTCTTGATTTCAGTACCCATTTCTAATCCTCCACTCACGCAGACTGAGCATCATAACTCCTCCTCAAACTAATCCGTATCCCGCCTTTTAATCTCATAGACTGCATCAGTGGCAAAGCCAACCGATCAATCAGCCAATCCCCAGATCGTCTTCAGCCCCTCGATCCAATCGCACATGGCTTGCCTGGCTGCATCCTTATCGTTAAGCTCCTTTTCTTGATGGGCTATGTACTCATTGCGAAATGAATAGATCTCATCAACGCGGTCTAAAAGGTCCGTTTTCTCTGGGCCATCGAACTTGGTCTTGACTGCATTGAATATACCACCAGGTGGTACTTTGGGGCTTCTTGAATATTCAAAGCACCATTTCAGTAGCCCTATTGGCATTATACCATCGTTCTCAAGCAGGGTTCGGCGCAGGTTGACAGCTTGCCGCTTATGAAAGCTCTCGTCTCTTGGATGCAGGACACTCAAATCTGGCTCAAAGAACCTCTGCCTCTTGTTGGGATCATCGGGAATTGCGTCCTTGAGAGTTGAGATGATGTACCCTTTAGCTGCATCATCTACTGCACCAAGAAGTGTAGCGAAGACTGGTGCATAGGAGACTTCCTTCTTGTTCTCTAAAAATTTAAATAGCACTATCGCCTCTTGCACTCCCTTCCTTGCTTTTAAAGGCAAGCGGTCGAAGTCCGTCTCATCGATAAACTCGTCCAGTGCGATCATCTCCAGGTTGCCTTTCTCCATACTGAGTGGTGCCTCAATCTTCTCACGGATGAGGTTCTGCTTGGCAGGTTCACATAGTGGAAAGAGCATGTCAAGGTGGTTATCATCAACCTGCGAGAAGATTTCTTGTGGGACATAGAGATATTCCCATTTTATTCCGCCATCTGAAGCAGCTTGGCACCAGGCCATAGCCGCACGGATTTTAAGGGGCACATCTATGTCCACCCGTCCCTTGGTCTCAAGCATGACACAGCTACCATCATTTTTCCAGATTACGAAGTCAGGAGTATAATGAGCCAACCTGCCGGTATGGGTTTGATAATCAATTCTGATCGCCTCCGGCCCGGCGTTCTTGAAGAAAGTCTTGACATCCGGGGCGCGGTCAAGGAATTGGGCCATATCCTTTTCAAAAGCATTGGTGCAAGGCACTAAGTTGAAGACGGTCTTGCCTGCCTCAATGGCAGGATGGCGTTCGGAGTGGTTGGCTTGATATGGCTTCCACTGAACCACCGATCTGCCGCTGCCAATCGCCCTCTCCTCTAGCTTGATGGTGCTCTTACTCAAGATGAGTGGCACGAATACGCCTCGGATGTGCTCCCGAACATCATGATCTGCCAGACGATTGATGAGGCGTTGATCGAAGAGTGATATTCGTTCTCCAAAGAGCATGTCTGTCAGGAATATCTCCAGCAAGGGTGCCAGAGAGGAGTGAAGTCCGTGCAGTCCGGTGATATTCTCCAGCTCATTGCGGTAGAAGGAGATGGCTCCGACTCCGCTTTCAAGGAGGGGCAGCTTGATGTTCATCTCCTCCACGATCTCGTTGGTTATGAGATGCCTTCCTTCGTAATGGATCTCGTCTGACGACTGCTCTTTGAGTTTCAGGGGCTTGAGAGCGAAGAACTGCTTCTTCACGTCTTCGATGGTCAGTCCTTCCAGCTTGGGAATACGGGTATACGCAGGCGAGATGGTGGGGATCAGCATATCCAAATGATTCAGATCCTTGTGTTCACCATCGGGGAAGATGCTTACTGTGATCTTGGGGACTTTCTCTACATCCACCACCGTGGGGTATACACCCTCTTCACCGAGCTGGTCCTCATACAACTGCACAAAAGCCCGATGCTCGACAACGGTCAGGATCTCATGAGGGCCGCCGGGATATGTCATCCGCCGCAGACCCTGCCCAGGGTCTGCTCAGGAAGAATATTGGCTTTGGCAGTATAGGGCCGGAGGGGGACGATGGTAGTGACGCTGCGAACGTCCCAGCCCTCGCGTAGCATCAGTACGGAGACGATGCATTGATAGGGGCTGGTTCCCTGGTCAAGTTCCCTGGAGAGCTTTCTTAATTCTCGCAGGTCCTCGTCTTTGATATCCTTCTCACTCTCTTCGAATACCGGGATGCCGGTCTTCTTTCCGCCCATCCATTTGATCTTGCCTTTGAGGCGAGTATGGAGGTTGATGGTCCGGTTATTGAGTTCTGAGTACAGCGGATCTTGATTCAACCTGCGGGCAATCTGATCTGCGGCCTCTGTGTTCTCGGCCATGATGAATAGCAGCGCCTTCTTACCACTTTTCTCCCATTCCTGCTTGGAGAGACGCCATCGCTCATATCCGATCATGAGGTGCTGCTGGAATCTATCCGAAGCGTCGTTACTTGGTCGCTCTACCAGCCCTTCGCCCCTTCCGATGACAGGTATCTTGACTATACCCGCATCAACGGCTTCGCCCAGTGGCGTATCGCAAATGACATGTTGGAAGATCCTCCCGTGGTTGTCTTTTGGCGTGGCAGAGAAGTCGAGCTGTGAGACGATCTCTCCTCCGGTGCGGTTTTGAATGGTCTGGTGGACGTATTCTATGGCCTCGTTCCAGGCACTGTCCGGGTCCCAGAGGTGATGTGCTTCGTCGTTCAAGACCATGATCCGTTGGTGAGAGGTTACCCGCTCTCTCAATGCCTCTCCAGTATCAAGTGCTTTGGATTTGGAGACCACAGGGCCAAGCCAATCATGGTTTTCAGATATGCTCCTGGATTTGCGCTTCGAAGTGTCGTAGAGGCGGTGGATATTGGTGAGATAGATCCTGCCACCGGTAGCAGCTCCGCTGGCTTCGTCCTGGAGGACCACGGAGATATTCCAATCCCCTTTCCAGGCTTCCGGAATAAGCGGGTCCTGGTCGAAGATCTTGCCGTCCCCGAAGTCCTCCTTGAGTCGCTCGAAGACGATGATATTGGGGGCGACTATGAGGAAGTCCCTGGCCAGTGCCGACCCTTCCTCTCGCAGGGCGTGGAAGTAGCTCCAGACTATAGCCAGGCCCATCACTTTTGTCTTGCCGGAGCCGGTGGCCATCTTGAAAGCATATTTGGGCCAGAGGTCGTCGTCGGGATTGACGCCGAGAGCAGTGTCGTAAGAGTCCTCACCCAGGAACTCGGCTGTGATGTTAGAGAGAGTGCGAATGCCCCGGATCTCGTAGAGGTAGATGAATGTTTCAATGGCTTCCCGCTGGCAGAAGTAATAGCGGAAAGGCATCTGCTGTCCGTCCTTCTCAAACAGATGCTCCTCGCCAAACCAGAAATGTAGGAGATCCCTGGTGGTGTCCGATGCACCGGGATAGTCGCTGTCTCTCCAGTCTCTCACGAAGCGGCGCAGATTCTGGGCTATGGGGATATAGGAGGGGCGGCGGCCTTGAATTATTTGGGCCGGATCACCTTTGTTCTTTCCAGCAGCGCGATATCTGCAAGGCTCTTCGAAGGTCTGGTATAGTGGCTCCAGGGCGGCCAGATTGATAACAGGGCTGGGACTGTTGCTCTGGACAGACGCTTCTTTGCCGGTATCGGGCTTAGTCATAATTGACCTCCACTACGGTGCTGGTGTCGCAGCCGAAGATATCGACCACCTTGATACAGGCTTTGTAGACTCCTTTGCTGGGATATCCGTCAAAGAAGGCATCGCTGGTGGTTTTGAGGCTGCGGTCCTTGCGAGTGCGGTAATCCTGCCATTGATGCTCGAAGGGCTTTTCCTCCTGCCAATTGAAGTCCACGGCCCAGAAGTCGATGAAGTCGAATCCATCTTTTACCGCTCGCTCCTTGAGGGCAGCAAGCTCCTTGCTGGGGACTTCGGCAAGTGATGGAATGAACTTGTTGAGTTTAATGTCCACCTTCTTCTTCCCGGAAACCTTCTTGATCACCGGCTCGGCCTCCAGCACAGCAACCTCAAAGAAGGGAGGCGGAGTAGTTCGGTTCTTCTCCATGATCTCCCTGGGGATGGTGATCAGTCTGATGCGGACCTCTTCTGAAGCCTCGATCTCCTGGCAGACCATCCGCAGATCCATCTCGAACTCCCAGGCTAGGCAGTGAACCTCTCTGCCACCAGCCTCACGAGCGGCTTTGGCCACAGCCCTCACCTCATCCCTGGTCAGAAGAGAGTCGATGCTGTCGACGTAGACGAATGCCCCGCCCTTTCTTCCGTGCAGCCAGGCGGAGGGATTGGGCAGCGGGTCGGCACGGTAGAATCCCAGCACCACCCGGCGGTGATCACGGTCAAAGCCCTGCAACCGCTCCCGCTGCCACCACTGCCGCTCATACCGGCCCAGGTTGTAGACATCGAACGCCCGATAGGGTTGGCCCTCCGCCTGGAGTTTACGTTGCAGATCGATCAGGCGTTTGCGGCTGGTGTGGATGGCAAAGCGGCCCAGGTCGCACATTATCCAGCGGCGTCCCAGCCGCTCAGCCACTGCCCCGGTCGTGCCGGAGCCACAGAAGATATCGGCAACCAGGTCTCCCTCGTTGGAGGAAGCTTCAATAATTCTTTCAAGAATTTTTTCGTTTTTCTGAGTTACAAACCCGGTATTTTGGGTCTTATCTGCTGGTTGAATCATCGGAATTCGCCACACATCGTCAACAGTCTTTTCATCTGTTGTACGATAGAGAACATTTCCAGCTTCGTCACGAGCATTAACCATCTTGCCGTTAACCTTCTTCCTCACAAGCTGGACTACTGGCTCATCCCTTTTCTCCTTCTGCAAGTTGAACTTGTTTCCTGCCTGTTTTGACTTGGCATAGGCGATAATGGTATCGTGCGCACGTGGAAATATTGACTTACGGACATCGTGCATTTTATTATAATAATACCATACAATTTCATTCAAAAAATTGTCCTTACCAAATAATTCGTCCATCACAGATCTGAGAAAGAAGCCAACATGCCAATCGCAGTGAACATATATGCTCCCGGCATCACTCAGTAATTCTCTCATCAGCACGAGTCTCTCGTAGATCATGTGAAGATAGGAATCTGTATATTTCCCCCAGGTGTCGTTGTATGCCACCAATTCAATAAGTGATGGATTCTTTTCGATAATTTCCGTAGAATCACCTACGGGCACCTGCATCGTGAAATCCGCACCCACATCGAAGGGTGGATCGATGTAGATCAGATCGATCTTGCCCCGGAAATCCTTCAGGAGCGATGCCATCACCAGCTTGTTATCGCCCCAAATGAGCATGTTCCGGAAGTCGTCCTGCCGGGTGGTCTTCAGCTCTCCCAATGTGGTCTGTCCGCTCGCCAAAGCCTCGCTCCGGGGCATGTCCACGGTCTCTATCTTCTGCATGGGCATGGCTGACCCAGCAATGTCCACCGGGCGGCGATTGCCGTACTCATCGTACTTGCCGTCCCAGACAAGCTCTGTTCTCAATTGAGAGAGCGGATGCGGATTATCAGGACCCCAGCGGACTGACTCAGGCATAGAGAGGAACCTCCTCCGACGTCTGGAATGCGCTGTAAAATGCTGCTCTCACGCCAATACACCCAATTACGCTGATCACGTCGGACGACACCAAATTTCTTCCCTCGGCACTCCAATTCCTCCCTCATACGAAAAGCCTTTTGGATGCGAAGACAATTCCCAGAAGTGATCCCATGACCGAGCAGAATCGTAGGTACGTCACCAAGGAGATCGGCAAGCTCCTCTCCGAAACCTGGCGGATAAAGGGCCTGGCAGAGCAGGAATACGGTCCGCAACATCCGATAACAAAAAAGCTGACCAGCATGCACGCGGACGTGCATGCATTACTGCACGAGAAATAGGAATCGGAGAATAACCAAATCCGACTGAATTATGGCAATACTCCCCACGGAAGGTTCTGGGATCAAGTCCGCCAAAGTGACGGATTTGATTTAATTCTATGACATTATAAGAGTATATCGAGATAATGACATAGAACTTTCTAGAGCTCTAAATGCAAGTTACATACACTAAAATAGATACCTCGATCCGGCCGGAATCGCACCCATGGATATTATTATGGAGATGCTTTCGACCTCGCACCCCCTGCCTTTGCGCTCTGGATTATACGGCGCATTCTGATTTCTACTGATATCGATTAATCGACAGCGGGCAATTGTCGATAAAGCATTTCATAGTGTACTGGAACAGCCAGGTAGGCAGAAGAGAAAATCGCCCTGGTTAGGTAGTAGGCAAAAAAGGGTATGGATTCTTACAGGTTACACGTACTGCTTATAGCTGGGATTAACTCGTATATCCA
>Ga0116174_10004917_pt1 | contig 10401 bp, 7 predicted proteins | sample AD_UKC087_MetaG_FD_89801 | JGI IMG/M metagenome (GOLD analysis project Ga0116174, IMG submission 89801) | Active sludge microbial communities of municipal wastewater-treating anaerobic digesters from USA - AD_UKC087_MetaG | ecosystem: Engineered > Bioreactor > Anaerobic > Digestate | place: USA...
CAGACGGAGTTGTTTGCCATCTTCAGCTCTGGACCATGGCGCCTTTCTGAACGGAAGACCAGATTAGATAAGTTGCCCAATAGGCTCAAGGTACATGGGCTCTTGGTCCACGGGGAACGAGCGCGGCTGACTAAGGGCTACCGGAACAGGTTGCGTGCCTATGACCATTTGGAGAGGACGAAGGGTGAAGATGTCGAAGACGCCGATGTCATTCGAGGCCACCTGAGCTACGGGAAGTTTGTCGAATCGCTCTGAGATGTGTGCGTGATGCGCTGGTTTGCGGGCTCGAACATCTGGTTGACCGGATTGTGGCGGTCAGCGTGAATTTGTCTGCGGCTGCCGAGAGACTGGAACCGCTGCTAACCGGTCATTCACCATGATGGCTGAAGGAAAGCAACGGCTCGAGAGCCTGCACCAGCGCATGGCAAAAGACCTGAATGAGGAGTGGATGATCTCCACGGCTTCTTTCTCCACCCGCAGGACGATGTGCCTGGGTGTACTTGCAGCGTGTCAACAGCCCCCGTGCACCCGGCAGGCAGGGACGATCCGGCCACTGGAGTCGCGCCACTGGATCTGGTCAACATCGGGCGCTGGCGCGGGTGCGTCGGCAGGCATATCGGGGGCCGCTGCAGGCCGCTGCGGGTCATGCAGCACGGTCGATGTGCCCACGCTGGCCCCAACGCGGGCGCCACCCACGCCGGTGGATGCGCCTACGCCCGCACCGCCCACCACCTGCCCGCGCTGGTTGACTCCGACACCCACGCCCACCGGCCCTGCGCCCGCACTCACGCCGGCGCTGACCCCGCCACTACCCACCCCCACGCCCACAGACACCGGGCCGACGGGGATGCCAATGCCAACGCCCCCACCCACCGCCCCGCAGCCAGCCAGCAAGGCGGCCAGCGCCAGGGCCGTTGCGACACGGGGCATTGCGTGGGACAAGGTCAGCATGGCCAGGCTTTGCGCAGTGCTGCTTACGCCAGCAGCGCATTCACCCGCTTGACGTAAGCGGCCGGGTCTTCGGGCAGGCCACCTTCGGCCAGCAGGGCCTGGTCAAACAGGATGTGGGCCAGGTCGTGGAAGTGCACGCTGCCGTCCAGCTTTTTCACCAGCGGGTGCTCGGCATTCACCTCCAGCACGGGCTTGGTCTCTGGCGCCTGCTGGCCGGCCTGCTTGAGCATGCGTGCCAGCTGCGTGCTCATGCCGTCGTCCTGCACGACCAGGCAGGCGGGCGAATCGACCAGCCGCGAGGTCACGCGCACGTCCTCGGCCTTGTCCTTGAGGGCCTCTTTCAACTTGGCCAGCACGGGCTTGAAGGCTTCGGCCGCCTCTTCGGCCGCCTTCTTCTCGGCCTCGTCCTGCAGCTTGCCCAGGTCCACGGCACCCTTGGCCACGCTTTGCAGCGGCGTGCCGTCGAAATCGTGCAGGTAGTTCAGCGCCCACTCGTCCACGCGGTCGGTCATCAAGAGCACTTCGATGCCCTTCTTCTTGAAGACTTCGAGCTGCGGGCTGTTCTTGGCGGCGGCCAACGTATCGGCGGTGATGTAGTAGATGGCCTCCTGGCCTTCCTTCATGCGCGCCTTGTAGTCGGCAAAACCGACGGTGACCGCGTCGCTGGTGGTGCTGGCAAAGCGCAGCAGCTTGGCCAGGCGCTCGCGGTTGCCGAAGTCCTCGCCAAGGCCCTCTTTCAGCACGGCGCCAAACTCGCCGTAGAAGGCGGTGTACTTGCCTTCCTTGGCCTTGTCGTCGGCATCGACCACGTCGGTCACGTCGCTGATGGCGTCGCCACCCGCCGCCACTTCATGCTTGTCGTGTTTGGCCAGGTCTTCCAGCATGGAAAGCACGCGCTTGGTCGAACCCTCGCGGATCGCGCGCACATCGCGGCTTTCCTGCAGCAGCTCGCGGCTCACGTTGAGCGGCAGGTCGGCCGAGTCGATCACGCCCTTCACAAAGCGCAGGTAGCTGGGCATCAGCGCCTCGGCGTCGTCCATGATGAACACGCGCTTCACATAGAGCTTCACGCCGGCTTTCTTGTCGCGGTTCCACAGGTCGAACGGCGCCTTGGCGGGGATGTACAAGAGCTGCGTGTACTCGGTGTTGCCCTCGACGCGGTTGTGCGCCCAGGTCAGCGGAGCCTCGTGGTCGTGGCTGATGGCCTTGTAGAACTCGGCGTACTGCTCGTCGGTGATGTCCTTCTTGGGGCGCGTCCACAGGGCGCTGGCCTTGTTGATGGTTTCCCACTCGCCGGTCTTGACCATGCCGCCGGGCTGGCGGCCGCCGTTTTCATCATTCGGGTTGATGAGCTCCCCGTCTTTCCACTCTTCCTTTTCCATCAAGATGGGCAGGCTGATGTGGTCGGAATATTTGCCGATCACCGACTTGAGCTTCCAAGCGTTGAGGTATTCCTCGGCATCGTCGCGCAAGTGCAGGATGACGCTGGTGCCGCGCGCGGCACGGGTGATGGTTTCCACCTCGAAATCGCCGCTGCCGCCACTGACCCAGCGCACGCCTTCATCGGCCTTGAGGCCCGCGCGGCGCGATTCCACGGTGATCTTGTCGGCCACGATGAAGCCCGAATAAAAGCCCACGCCAAACTGGCCGATGAGCTGGGCGTCGGCTTTCTGGTCGCCCGAAAGCTTGCCCATGAAGTCCTTGGTGCCGCTCTTGGCGATGGTGCCCAGGTGGTCGATGGCCTCCTGTGCGCTCATACCGATACCGTTGTCGGTAATGGTGAGCGTCTTGGCGGCCTTGTCGAAGCTGACGCGCACTTCCAGGTTGGGGGCGTCTTCGAACAATGCCGAGTTGTTCAGGCCCTCGAAGCGCAGTTTGTCGCAGGCATCCGAGGCGTTGGAGACCAGCTCGCGCAGGAAGATTTCCTGGTTGGAATAGAGCGAATGGGTGACCAGATGCAGCAGTTGGGCAACTTCGGCCTGAAACGACAGGGTTTGTTTGCTCATGGGAATGTTTCTCGCGTTGGAATCAATGAAATATGCGCGGCAGCGCGCAAACGCACCGCTGCCGATACCGGCAGGCGGCAGTTATGGGCAGGTTGCAGGGTTTCAAGCCCCCTTTGTGACCTGGGGTGACCCGGGGTGACCAGACGCAACCTGCGGGCGGCCGCCAGCGCCGGCTCAGAACCGCTCGTTGGGCGACAAGTAGCGCCACTGGCCCACGGGCAGATTGCCCAGGGTCACGCGGCCAATGCGGATGCGCTTGAGCCCCACCACCTTGAGGCCCACCAGCTCGCACATGCGGCGGATCTGGCGCTTCTTGCCTTCGGTGAGCACAAAGCGCAGCTGCTCGGGGTTCTGCCAGTCCACCTTGGCGGGCTTGAGCGGCTCGCCGTCCAGGCTCAGGCCATGACGCAGGCGTTCCAGCAACTCGGGCGGAAACACCGCCTGCACATTGGTACTGACAGGATCGCGCTCGTCAATTTCCTGCAGCGGCGTGGAGCGCTCACTGGGATGGCGTGGCGCCGCCTGACCCGGTGGCTGGTAGACCACGCGCACCAGGTATTCCTTGTCGACCGTGGAGTCCTCGCCGATCAGCTGGCGCGCCACGCGCCCGTCCTGGGTGAGCACCAGCAGGCCCACCGAGTCGATATCCAGCCGCCCGGCGGGCGCCAGCCCCCGCAGCTGGGGCGGCGAAAACCGGTTGCGGCTGGGGTCCTCGCGCCAGTGGGTGCGCGGGTTGATCAGCGCCACGGCAGGCGTGTGGCCGTCTTCGGCCTGGCCACTCACATAGCCCATGGGCTTGTGCAGCAGGATGGTGACGCGCTGCTCCTGAAAGCCCTGGGCAACCTTGTCAACGTCAATGCGGTCGGTCGGCAGCACCTGCACGCCCATCTCTGCCACCTGGCCATTGACCTTGACCCAGCCCTGGGCAATCCAGTCGTCGGCCTCGCGGCGCGAGCACAGGCCCAGCTCGGCCATGCGCTTGTTCAGGCGGGACGAGACCATGCCGTTCACGGTGACCGATGCCGCCGCTCGCACAGGCGCCTGGCGAACCGGAGCGACAAACTGGCCCGACGCAGTGCGGTAGTTGGGGGGTGCGGGCGCCCTGGCGGGCCGGGGCGGCGGTGCAGCCCGGACGGGCGCCGCTTTGGCCGCCACGGTGGGGCGGCGCAGCAAGGGGCGCGTTGGGGGTGCTGCGGGTGCAGCGGTGGGTGGACCGCCTGCATCAGAGGCGGGGGCAGCGGCGGGGCCAGCAGGCGGGCGGGGACGGGAAGAAGACATTTGCGCGTATTTTCGCCTGCGGGCCGGACAAGCCAGAAAACCGGTCGGCATTGCCCCTGCGGCTGCCGCGACCGATGAAGCCCCGGGAAGCTTACCCCTGGCGGGCCTGCCAGGCCAGAAAATCATCGACCGGCAAAGGCCGCGCAATGTGATAACCCTGCGCCTCGTCGCAGGCCAGGCTGCGCAAACGCTCCAAAATGGCGGCGGTTTCCACGCCCTCGGCCACCACCGTGAGCCCCAGGTTGTGCGCCAGGTCGATGGTGGAGCGCACGATCATGGCGTCGTCCTCGCCCGCCTGCATGCCCATGACAAAGGATTTGTCGATCTTGAGCTCGTCCACCGGCAAGCGCCTGAGATAGGCCAGCGACGAGTAGCCAGTGCCAAAATCATCAATCGACAGCTTGAAGCCCTGCTCGGACAGGCGGTTGAGCATGGCCTCGGCGCGCTGGGGCTCATCCATGATGGCGCTTTCAGTGATCTCCAGGCAAAAGCGGCTGGCCTGCACACCGTGGCGGGCCAGGATGCCCGCCAACCGGGTGCTGAGCTCGGGGTCCATCAGGTCGCGCGTGGACAGATTGACCGACACGCGCAGCGGCAGGTGCCGCGCCGGGGGCGAAGCGAGCCATCGGGCCACCTCCTCGAAGATCCACAGCGTGAGCTGGCGCACGAACCCCGTCTGCTCGGCAAACGGAATGAACTCGATGGGCGGAACCAGGCCGCGCTGCGGATGCTGCCAGCGCACCAGGGCCTCGGCCGCCAACCCCGGCTGGCCGTGCAGCGCCAGCTTGGGCTGCAGGTACAGGCGCAGCTCGTTGTGCTCTACCGCACGGCGCAGCTCGGTCAGCAACGACAGCGTTTGTGCGCTCGCCAGGTCAAATGCGGGGTCGTAACGCAGCGCCCCGCTGAGCTGGCGCTTGGCGGCATACATGGCGATCTCGGAACGGCTGAGCAGGGTTTCGGCATCCTCGGCATCCCCCGGCCAGCAGGCAATGCCAATGCCGGCGCTCAGATCGACGCTCTGGTCTTCAAACACCAGCGGTTCTTCGAACGAGCGATGGATGCGGCGCGCCAGCTCCTGGGCCGCCGGGGCATCAGCACCTTGCAGCAGCACGGCAAACTCGTTGCCGCCCATGCGGGCCACCATGTCCTGCGGCGCGCCCACCTGTTCGCGCAGGCGGCCGGCCACCGCCTGCAGCAGCCGGTCACCAAAGGCATAGCCCAGCACATCGTTCACATGCTTGAAACGGTCAAGGTCCAGCGTCAGCACGGCCAGCGGTTGGGGTGCCCCGGCATGGCCGGAAATGGCGGCCACCACTGCTTCCCGAAAGCGCTCGCGGTTGGGCAAACCCGTGAGGCGGTCCCAGTAGGCCAGCCGGCGGATCTCGCTTTGCTGCGCACCGATGTTCACCCGCATCTTGTCAAAGGAACGCGCCAGGTTGCCGATTTCATCGGCGCGGCCCATGTGCTCCAGCGGCACATCGTATTCCCCACGCGAGAGTCGCCGCGTGGCGGCCAGCAGCGAGCGCATGGGGGTCGTCACGCGCTGCGCCATCAGGCCGTTGCCCACCGCAAACAGCAGCACACCGGCCACCGTGATGATGGCCAGCAACACCTGCAGCTGGCGATAGGGCGCCACGACCTCGTCCACCGAGCGCAGCAGCAGCGCCTGCACCTCGCCCCCCACCGCGTCCAGCGGGCTGGCGCGGGCCAGCAAAATACCTTGCCCGGTGTCGAGTTCGTCCGACGGGATGCCCGCGCGGCGCAGCAGTGCCAGGGGCTCGGCGGGCAAGGTGCTCACCGGCACGGAAAAACCGCCATCGGTGCCTTTGACCCGCAATGCCACATGCACCGAGAGCAGCTGGCGCATTTCGTCGGCCAGGCTCTGGCTGACGGGAAAACCCATCAGCACCCAGCCGATCACCACCGGCGCCCGCATAGGCACCATGACGAACTGGTAGGGCATGCCCCCGACCACCGCCATGCGGCTGCCCTGCGGCTGGCTGGCCAGCAGTGGCGCCATCTGCCGCACGGCGCCCTGGAAATCGTCCGTACCGCTGGCGGCGCTCAGCGAGCGCAGGTTCAGCTGGGTGTCCAGCAGCGCCGTCACCTCGGCCCCGATCCGGTGGCCATGGTTCTCCAGCACGGACCGGATGGTTTCCTCGTCACCGGAGTTCACTGCCGAGCGGAACCCATAGTCGGCCGCCAGCAAGGCCGAGCCCTGGCGCAATCTTTCGGCATTCTGTTCAAGCAGCCGCCGCCAGACGTTTTCATCCATGTCGAGTGCCCGCGCAATCTGGCTGCGGGCGTTGCGATCGATGGTGGCCCGCACCACGGCAAAACCGGCGGCCTGCACGATCAGCAGCAGCAGCATCGACATGCCGACCAGCCGCACGATCAGGCTGCGCCTCACCACAGCCAGCTTCAAGGCAGCAACCCCGCCATGCGCACCGTCAGCGTAGCGGCCCCGGTGGCCGGCACGCTCAGCCACTGCTCCAGCGCGGGCGCGCCCACTGGCAGACGGTTGTGCCAGGTGCGCAGGCGGTAACTGCCTGCCGGCACGTTGTCGATCTGTGCCTTGCCCGTGGCTGCGGCAGTCTGGGCGTAATAGGGGGTGTCCACCACCAGGATCCAGCCGACCATCTGGTCATGGATATTGCAGCCCAGCACCACCACGCCGGGCCGATCGAACAGCACAGGGTTGGCCGGCGTGCCGCTGTAGAGCTTGAGCTCGAACTTCTTGGCCGGCGAGAACGAATACACATGGTGCCGCACCGTATCGTGGTTGGGAAAGTGCACCTCGGAGCCCAGCGGCACCACCAGCACCTGCGGCAAAAACTGCTTTTTCTGCTGCGCCAGCTCCAGCCCCGCCAGGGGGCGCACCTGGCGCCGCGCTTCGGCCGAATCGAGAAACACCACGGCGTCGCCCAGGGGTCTGGCAGCCGCGTCCTGCACCTCGATCTGCACGGTGGCGGCCTGCGCAACCGCGGCACAACCGATCGCCAAAGGCACCACAGCGCGCAACACCGCGCAGCCCCCCATCCAACCCGTCAAGCCCATCGCGCGCCAACTCATGGCTCGATGGCCAGGCCCACCAGCGCGCGGCCATCACCCACCTGGCCGAGGTCGGTGGCGCGGCCCGTGGCCAGGTCCACCCGGTGCAGGCGGGTGCGCGGCTCGGCCGCCGTGCGCACCGCGATCAGGGCCTGGTTGGCCACATCCGAAATATCGAAAGCCACATCGGTCAAGGCACCCAGGCCCAGCGCACCCACAGTGCGCAGTTGCCCGGTGTTGGGCGAGACCACGGGAGTCACCCCCTCGCGCGAGCCTTGCATGACCAGGGCGCCCCGAGCGCGATCAATCGCGTAGTTGGTGGTGATTGTTTCATCGCGGGTGTTGTAGGTGTAGGCGGCCCCGGCGATATCCGGCAGCAGGCCGAAATGCACATCACCGGCCACATAGTGCAACGCGCCATCGGGCTGCACCCCCTCGCGGGTGGGGTCACCGTCCACCAGGGCGCCGGTGTCCGGGTGCAGGCGCAGATTGTGGCCCGATGGCGTCACCACGCGTATGCGGTCCACCGTGGGGTTGAAATCGAAACCGATCACCGCCCCATCCAGCAGCAACGCTGCGGCCGCCGCCCCCACCGGGCTGAGCACGCCATTGGCACGATCCACCGTGTACAGGCGCCCCGACCGGGACAACACATACAACACACCGCGCGCCACCCGGAAATCGATGCCGATCAGCGCATCGCCCGCCGCCAGCCCGGTGACCGGCTTGCGCTCGAGCACGCGGCGCGGCTGCGTGGCCACGAACCGGATCAACTCGTGCGAGTCGGTGATGGCATAGACCATTTCCTGGTCCGCTGCGGTCTGCGGCCCGGTCATGCCGGCACACCCCGCCAGCAGCAGTGCGCCAGCAACCCAGGCCAGCAGGTGCCGGCCGCGACAAAACAGAGGCATCAAAAACTCCCACGGATGTAACGGCTTTATACCCGATGCCACCGACCATCGGTGCAATGCCAAACACCGCGCAGCGGGCTGCAAGCTATCGAAAACAATAGCGCCTAGCGCTTATATAACGTTCACCACAACGCTCATCGGCCTACAAATCAGCCCATGCCAGGGCCAGCATGCGGCGGCCACCAAGGCCCGCAACGGGTCTGGCCATTTGTAACATTGCACGGGTGCCGGCGGCTCCGGGGCGACCGTGCGGGGGCGTCGTCAACCGGGGTTACGCGCAAAGATGCTGGACCGCAGGGCAGACAGGTCCAGCACCCGCAAACCGCCGTATTCGATGCGAATGGCCCCCTGCCGCTCCAGCGCAGCCAGGGCCTCGTTGACCCGCTGGCGCGACAAACCCACCAGATAGGCCAGCTCCTGCTGCGTGATGCGCAGCACTTCGCCCCCGCCGGGGTACAGCACGGGGTTGAACAGCGAGGCCAGGCTGCGCGCCACCCGCACATCGGGGTTGTTCAAGCGGTCGATCTCGCGCGCCGCGATGAACTGGCCCAGGCGTTCATTGAGCTGGTTCATGACGAAGCGGTTGAATCCGATCGAATGGTCCAGCAGCCAGTGGAAGGTATCAATTGGCAGCCCGGCCACCACGCTCTTGCGCAGGGCCTGGATGTTGTAGCGGTAAGGCTCGCGCTTAAGTGCGGTGCCCTCGCCGAACCAGCCGCCCGGCGGCACCCCCGTGAAGGTCATGGTCTGGCCCTGGGCGTTGTCGCTGCTCATCTTGAGCAGGCCCTCCACCACGCCAAACCAGTAGGTCACCGGGCGCCCAAGGCGGCAGACATAGTCCCCCGCTTTCGCGTCTCCCACCCGCAGCGCGGCCACAGCGCGCTCGCGCTCGCCGGGCTGCAACGAGGCCAGCCAAGGAATGCCGGCGAGCTCCTCCCCGGTGGGTGGACGGCGACGCTGGTGCAGGGACAGATCGAGGGTCATGCGCGGGCTGGCAGGGCGATGGCACCAGGACGCCACCGGGAATCTGGAAAAGCGGGAGTGATCGCGAGCGGGCTGCGCTTTCTGTGGCTGCCCGAGTCCATGAGGGTTCAACCCCATGAGGACTTTCCCGCAAATTGTCGTCCAAAAGACATCACAACGTCAAAGCCAGTCCTAGCATGGACTCCATCGCGCTGCCACCAGGCCGCGCTCCCGGCAATGTCGGGCTGACTTTTCCCCTTATGAGGAACCGGAATGAAGACCACGTTCCCGCAACTGCTGCTCCAACATGCAGCCGAGCGCCCCACCGACGCGGCACTGCGCGAAAAAGAATACGGCATCTGGCAGACGTGGACCTGGAAAGAGGCTGCCGAAACCGTGCGGCACCTGGGCTGCGGCCTGCTCGCTCTGGGCTTTCAGCGTGGCCAGAACCTGGCCCTGGTTGGCGACAACCGCCCCCACCTCTACATGAGCATGGTGGCGGCGCAGAGTGTGGGCGGTGTGCCCATTCCGCTCTACCAGGACGCCGTGGCCTCAGAAATGGCCTTCGTGATGGAGGATGCCGAAGTCCAGTTCCTGTTTGCCGAAAACCAGGAACAGGTCGACAAGCTGCTGGAAGTGCGCGAGACCGTGCCCGGCATGGCCCACATCATTTACGACGATCCACGCGGCCTACGCAACTACGACCAGCCCGGCCTGATCAGCACCGAGAAACTCAAGGCACTGGGCGCCGAATGGGACCGCACCCACGCAGGCGCCTGGGACGCCCAGGTCGCACAGAACAGGCCCGACGATGTGTCGGTCATCCTCTACACCTCGGGCACCACGGGCAAGCCCAAGGGCGTGTGCCAGACCCACGCGAGCTTCATCGGCTCGGCCCAAGGCGGCGTCGAGGTCGATGGCCTGAACCCCAAAGACAACGTGATCTCCTACCTGCCGCCGGCCTGGGTGGGCGACCACCTGTTCTCGCTGGCCCAGTGGCTGGTGGCGGGCTTCACCATCAACTGCCCCGAATCGGCCGCCACGGTATCGATCGACCTGCGCGAGATCGGCCCCACCTACTACTTCGCCCCGCCGCGCGTGTTCGAGGGCATGCTGACCTCCGTCTCCATCCGCATGGAAGACGCCGCTCCCTTCAAACGCTGGATGTATGCCAAGGCGATGGACCTGGCAAGGCGCGTGGGCTCGGACATTCTGGACGGCAAGCCCGTGGGCGCCCTGGA
>Ga0116174_10004923_pt1 | contig 10394 bp, 8 predicted proteins | sample AD_UKC087_MetaG_FD_89801 | JGI IMG/M metagenome (GOLD analysis project Ga0116174, IMG submission 89801) | Active sludge microbial communities of municipal wastewater-treating anaerobic digesters from USA - AD_UKC087_MetaG | ecosystem: Engineered > Bioreactor > Anaerobic > Digestate | place: USA...
CAATTTACCTGCAAATCATGCAGATCTTATGCTACCGGATTGTTCGTGGTGATTGTAAGGCGGGTGAGAAACTACCCTCCTGGGTGGAAGCTGGGCTGGAATTTGAAGTCAATATGAATACGATCGCCAAGACTTATGCTGTGATGGCTGCCATGGGCTTGGTGGTCACCAGGCGCGGTGAGGGAACATTTATTACCGAGGACAAAAATCGATTACGGCAGCTTCAAGAAGAAATGCGTGAAACGATGCTGTCGGAATTTGTAAATGATATGGAACACCTGGGTTATTGCCTGGATGATATTGAGAAATATTTCATCAACTATATTGAGCAAGTCAAAGGAAACAGACAGAGGAGAATCAAAGATGAAGCCCATGTTTCACGAAGAGATTTCCCGCCTGTTCAAGAATAAACGCTGGTTGATCGTCGGAATCTTGGCGCTTTTGGTGTTCTTGATGGGAAGTTATCTTTCCCAGAAGGCGATTAATGACGCTAACATCATTGAAGAACCGTTGCAGCACTTTCTGACCATACTCTATTACAGTCAGTTTCACTTGATAACGCCGTTAATCGCTACCGTACTCTATTCAGACGCTGCGATGATCGATCATGAGACCGGTTTTAGCCGCTTTATATATCAACGGATAAAGAAACAACATTATCAAAATGGAAAATTTATTGCCGTCGGATTGGCTGGAGGTCTCAGTTTATCATTTTCTACTTTACTGATTGCCTTTATGAGCTTCTTGTTTGTGTTTTCGCGCTGTAATTTCTCGTTTAAAAACTGCAGCTTCGTGTCAGGCAGCTTTTTCGCGGGGCCATTTAGCGCTCTTCTATACAGCTCAAAACCGTTTTATTTTATCTATCTTTTAATATGCGGTTTCTTGTATGGAGCTTGCTTCTCATGGGTGGGGTTGGCAGTATCTATCGCACTGCAAAACCGGTTTGCCGCGATAGCCAGTCCAATCGCAAGCTTTTGGGTGTGGAGTTTTCTGGTGGAAAGAAGCAACCACCTGCCGGCGAGCGCAGATCCGCTTCAGGGGTTAACACCTTGGAATTCTGTTGACAATGTGATAACCATTCAAACTCAGCTTGTTCAAATCTTTGGAATGATGGCGCTGGCTTATCTTCTTTATAAACTGGCTTTAACGCGACGAATATTCTCATAAGGATGGAGATGTGATGCGTTTGCCGCGGTACATTTCATATCAGCTAAGCTGGCAACTAAAACGTTGCCGATGGTTATTCCCTTTTGGACTATTACTGTTCTTGTCTTATCGCGCCTTCAATTACCTGACTAGTCCGGAGTCTTATGTGAATCTGTCGGTTAATGCCTGGGATCTGATGTTCGTCGTATTTGGGAACCCGTTCTATGTGTATTTCGCGATTGGGCTGCTGTTCATCTATCTGGTCAGCGACTTGCTGCCGGAAGGGAAGCTGGGGCAACTCACGCTAATCCGCCTGCGCTCGAGGAGTCAATGGTGGTATGGGAAAGTCATTACGCTGTTCATCCTCACCCTCATTTACGTAGTCGGGTTCGCCAGCCTGACAGGTGTGATCGCCCAAGTTTCCCTGCCAGGAAGCGCGGAATATAGTGAACAGGCGCAGGCATTTCCGGAATCAGTCAATCTCTCGATCCAGTTCTTTCGGAAGATTCAGCCGCCCAAACCTTTTCTGATGATCCTGGAGGAGCTGTCGCTGCTGTTCCTGGGCTTGTTTTCTTTTGGGTTGTTGATGTTGATTGCTAATTTGTTGCTGAAAAAGTATTACTACGGATTAATTATTACCTTTGGCATTTTGTTAGGCTCTTATTTGGGTGGGATGATCAGCGGTCAACCGGGTTGGTCAAAGCTGCTTCCTTCAGCGCACTTCACCTATATAACAACGCAGCCAATCCGACAGGTGCCGTATTTGCTGAGCATTGTTTACTGGTTGGTCTGGATAATTCTCGCTGTGCTGAGCGGATTTATCCTTAGCAAACGGCAGAATCATTATGCGCTTTCAGAGTAGGATATTTGATGTCCGCGCATAGAAAAAGGTTGATTTTCTCAATTCTCTCGATATTTGTTTTGTGTTTAATCGCGGCTTGCGGCAAACAAAAAGATACAAGCTTCAATACTCTGTTGCCTGCCCCATCGGCGAATTTATCGACTGGCAAAGAGGCAGATTTCGCTAACGAACCGCCCGCTGTGAGCGACCTGCTGACTCAAAATAATCCTTTAATAGATCGGGATAATGTCTCTAAATTACGCGTACAATACCAAATCGGCGAAGGAACTTTTCAAGACCAATTCGCTCAATCGCCGGATGGCTCCAGTTTGGCAGTGCTTACCGACGGAGGAATTCTCTTTGTCGACACGGCTACGTGGGAGCGAGATGGTTTCCATGCCTTATCTGGAATTCCCGAAAGCATTGCTTATTCTGCGGATGGGCGGGAGATTGCAGTGATCTACGCGGTAGAACAATCAGTCGGTGAGCCAGCCGTGTCGTTGATTAATCCATATGAAATTCGGCTGCGGATATTGAACGCTGAAACCAGTCAGTCCAGAATAGATATAAGACTTACTGAAAACGGCTGCGCAGCGGACTTGGCCTGGAACCTTGCATATTCCCCAGACAGCGGGAAGATAGCATATTGGGGGATTAACTCTCATTCTTATCCCGAACAGACAGATAACCTCTGTGTTATTTCCGGGAAGGACGCTAGCCTGATCGCTCGGATAGCGGTTCCTGCCAATTCGAGGAGTTACACTCACCCGTTATTTTTTAATCAGGATGGTTCAAAAATCATTGCTGTAACTGCTGATCAGCACGCGCAATGGATGGTTCTAACGGAGGCTGATCTTTCGGGAACGGGGTCACTGCGCAGCTTTCCGGCAGGTATCGGAGTTATTTCTGACATTGATTACGACGCGCAAAAGAATTTCGCATACCTCGCGGGCGAACAGGGAAGCGCCGTTATTTCTCTGGCTGATTTTTCTCACCAAGAGCATGGCGAAATCGCCGGTTTGGAAGCTGAGAAGATTAGCTATGATAACGATCGCAAACTGCTCGCGTTGAGCGCCAAAAATGGCTATTATCTTTTTGATGATACTTATCAGAAGATCTGGGGGCCGACGGCAAAACCCGACAATGTTGCCTTAGGCAGAAAACAATTGATAAGCCAAAAAGTCGAACGGACGAACCAACTGGCATTTGATCTTAAAAACGCGTTCCTCCTCATCCTGCACAATAATTTTGCGATCGACGATGACTTTATCGAGATTATCGATCTCAAGACAGGACGGGAGGTTGGCAGAGTCTATGGCCAGAACCCGGCCGCGCGCTTTGACATTTCACCGGATAATCAGCTGGCAGCGATCGCGGGGTTCGGGAACGGCGACGTCCAAATTTGGTCGATTCAGGAAAGCCGTAAGCTGATGGATTTAAGGGGCCATGCGGGCATGGTATATGAAGTGGTTTTCTCTCCGGACGGTCAAACAATCGCTACTGCTTCTGCTGACGCCACTGTAAAGCTGTGGGACAGCCAAACGGGGGCGCTGTTGAGGACATTCGCTGAACACTCAGAGCCGGTCTGGACGGTAGCATTTTCCAACTCGGGCGATCGACTCTACAGCGCGGGCGATGAAAATAGACTGTTGGTATGGGATGTCAATTCCGGCTCTCTTGAAAGCAGGTTTGAAATTCCCGGGAGCTCACAACAGCATCGGAGGTTAGCGCTGAAACCGGATGGCAGATCTATCCTGATTGCCTCTTCCTGTTATTCGGTCGTGGATTGCAGCGTTCCCTGGACAATAGGTGAATTGTTGGAAATGGATTTGGGCGACGGGAAAGTATTAAATAAATTTGCTTTCGCCACCCGGGAAATCACGATTTCATCCAATGCGGAAGTTTATGCTGGCGTATTTATCAACATTCCTGAAATCACGAACTTTACCGGGATGCCCTTCAAAGGGATCAATCAGGTTCAGAACTACAGAGCACCGTCGGGTAATGGTTTTTTGTATGGTTCGGGCATGTCCCCAGATGGAGAGCTCTTTCTGGGCCTGACTGGGAAAGAACTGATTGTCTGGGAGGTAGGCGCTCATCAGGTTATCTCAACCATAAAGACGGATTTAATCGGGAATATTCAATTTGCCCAAAATCAAAAATCGTTTTGGGTGATGGGTTCGAATTTGGGAACACTCGTTGGCTGGACGGTGCTGGTGAGCTGACGGATTACTTCCTGATCATACAAGGGTGGAAAAGACAGAGCAGATATAGTCCAATCGCATTGAAATGAGCGATTTCAGTTAAACAAATGTAAGTTATTCGTTTTTTTCCAACAAAAATTCGATATTTTAAGAGTGTTAGTCGTAGCTATTTGTTTTGCCATCTCCAGAAGAAGGACTTAATTAGGCTTCTCCAAGGAGAAGTCTCGTGGAGCTGTCTCATTGGCACAGTTTAAATTGAAATCGTGAACGATTAACTATTAAATGAAGAGAGGCTGTCGCCATACTTTTGGGACAGCCTCTTGTGCATATTTGTTTCGGTTACTTTTGGCCGCCGAGGAACTGGCTGACATCAATCATCGGGGTGGTGCCGCCCATGACGCTGGGCAAGATGCCATTCCATTTGGTCAGGAACAGGTAGTTGAGATATTCCTGGGTCAGAGCGCCGGTATTCTTGAGCGCTTTTTGGGCGTCGGCCTGACCCTGGGCCTGGGCGACGGTTGCCTGAGCATCGATTTCAGCCTGCAACAGACGTTGCTTGGCGGTTTCGACTGCCTGTTGGGCAACTTGTTTTGCTTCAATGGCGGACTGGAATTCAGGCGAGAAATCGAAGTTGATGATGTTGAAGTTCTCGACAATAATGTTGTAGGGTTCCAGCTGTTTGCTAAGTTCTTCTTCGGCTTTGATGCGCACCTGGTCGCGGACGGTAATCAGCTCTTCTGCGGTAAACAAAGCTGTTACCGCTTTGAAGGTGTTCTGGACGGCTGGAGCGACAATGATGTCGGTGTATTGCGTGCCGATATCCTGATAGACCTTCATCGCCTGTGCGCCGTCCAGATGGTAGTTAACCGCAATGGATGAGGTTACTACTTGCAGGTTCTTGCTCATGGCAGTGGCTTCAACTTGATCTTTCTGGGTGCGGATAGACATGAGAACGACCTGCTCCATAAAGGGGATGCGCAGGTTGATCCCTGGTTGGATCACGCGATGCGCGGCGCCCCAGCGAGTGACAACGCCAATGTTGCCGGCGGGAATGATGGATACCGCGGAAGAGATAATAATCAGCGCGAGAACGACTGCTACTATGCCGATGACAATACTGCGGCCTGTTTTAACTGCCTTAGAGTCGACTGGTTTTCCAGCCTGTGGATTTGTGTTAGTAAATTTTCCATCAAACATGTTTCACCTCTCTTATCTTATTATCACCGATAGCGGGAGATTTTACAGTAGATAATGTAGTGTTTTAAGGAAAGCTTAACAGCTTCTTCAACATTGTTGATTAATTTTGGTTGAAAAATAAAGCACGAGGGACAAGTGAATGTATAATGTTATCAAATTCTTCGACTCACTGCGCCTTCGCCACAAGGGCATGGTCAGCTGAGCGGCAGCAATCATCAAATCCCAGCCGGTGTTTGCTCAAGGGTGTAACTGCAAACGGTTGCGCCTCCCATTTTGGAAAGGAGAATGAAATGAAGAAGTTCTGTTTTGTTTTAATGGCTATGTTCCTGCTTTTGGGAACAGCATGCCAACCCGCTGTTCAGGCGCCTCCCACAGTCGAGACACAGGCTCCAGCAAATGAAGCGGAAATCCCAGTAACTGTGCTTGAACTGGTGCATGGCGATCAGGTTGTCTACCTGACCATGGATCAGCTCAAAGCGCTTCCGGCTGTTGAAGGCTTGAGCGGGATGATGTCGAGCACGGGTAAAATCACTGCCCCAACCATGTATAAGGGTGTCTTGGTTGAAGAGCTGCTCAAGGCGGTAGGTGGAGTTGGCCCCACGAACAGCGTTGAGGTAGTGGCCAGTGATGGCTATTCGATTACCTACTCTCCGAATCAGTTGGCAAATGGCGAATACATGACCTATGATGTGGCCAATGGCGATGAGATGGAGAGAATTGGCAAGCTGCAAACGGTTATCGCCTATGAACGCGAGGGCAAACCGTTGGACGTTGACGCGGAGGGGGCATTGCGTCTGGTGGTGATTGGTGAGTCGAACCTGCAGGTGGTCGATGGACATTGGCTGGTGAAAGAAGTTAATAAGATCGTGCTTAAGGAAGCGGTTGAAGACTGGGTGGTTGATTTTGTCGGCGCAATTGAAGCGCCAATGGATAGGGCAACTTTTGAGTCAGGCGCTGCGCAAGATTGTCATCTCTATAAATGGACAGACGCGGATGGCAACGAATATGCTGGCATTCCGCTTTATTATCTGCTTGGCAGGGTAGATGATGAGGTCAAGCATGGCGATGACGCTTATCGTGACGATCTGGCGAAAGCCGGCTATATGGTGGATGTAACCGCAAACGACGGGTTCACCGTGACCTTTGATTCCTTTACCACCATGCGTAATGACAAGATGATTGTGGCTTATCTGATGAACGGGAAACCGCTCGAAGGCGATGCCTTCCCCTTGAAGCTGGTGGGTGAGGAGTTGAGCAAAAAAGAAATGATCGGTGGAATCGCAAAAGTAGTCATTCGTTTTGAAAAAGATGAAGCAGCAGAACCACCCGCGGAAAAACCTTCTGAAGCAGCTGAAGCGCCCGCGTCTGAGGCGCCAGCGGTGGAAGGGCCGGCTGACGCAACAATCACGCTGACCGGCTTAGTTGACGCGGAAAAAACGATTGACATGAAATCGTTGATAACTTTGTTTGGCGTGATGAACACCAAGATTGAACACCCCAAGAAGGGTGAAATTGATGTCACCGGCATCACTATGAGCGAACTACTTAAAGCGGTAACTATAAAACCCGAAGCCGCGACGGTTATGTTTGAGTCTAAGGACGGCTATACGTCAGAGTTGCCTTTGGCTGACTTGCAGAAATGCGAGAAATGCATGCTCGGTTGGACTGCTGAGATGTTATTAGCTTATATGCCTGGTTTCGAGACCAGTTTCTGGGCGAAAGACCTGGTCAAGATCGAATTCAAATAAGCTTTACTCAATCTGGGTGGAGTTTCGCTCCACCCAGATGATTAATAAAATGAAAACAACAAACAAATTGTTTGCTCTTTTATGTCTTTGCCTGGCAATTTTCGGCGCTGTTTCTGCCTGCGTAGCTAAGCCCAAGTCGACAATTGTGGTCTTTGCGGCAGGAAGCCTGATGCAGCCTTTCAAGGAAATCGAAAAAGCTTTTGAAGCGAAATATCCCCAGTATGATCTGCGGATGGAATATCATGGTTCGATTCAGGTGATGAGGCATGTGACTGATCTGCATGAACCCATTGATATTGTGGCGACTGCCGATCAGGCATTGATACCGATGCTAATGTACGCGACGAATGACCCCGCGACAGGCAAGCCGTATGCCAATTGGTATGCCTCAATGGCAACGAATAAGTTAGCGATCGCCTATCAGGCTAAATCAAAATACGCTGATGAAATCACTGCTGAAAATTGGTGGCAGATTCTATCGCGACCAGATGTGAGGGTGGGGCTCTCAGACCCGCGTTTTGACGCAGTTGGCTATCGACAGCTGATGGTTTTTGCGCTGGCACAGGCGCTATATGGGAACGATCAGATCTTCAATGACTTTCTTGAAGGTCAATTCACCCGGCCGATTAATCTGGTAGATCTGGGGGATATGCTGATTATTCGAATTCCTGAGATTCTGGAAACAACTGGCTCAGCGCATTTGGTGATGAGAGGCTCGAGCATCGCGCTGAACGCCTTGCTGGAAGCCGGAGAGATTGACTACGCCTTTGAGTATGAAAGTGTTATCAAACAGCAGGGCTTTGAGATGCTGAATTTGCCGGCAGAACTGAACCTGGGCGATGAAGCGCATGAGGCGAACTATCGCCGGGTGACGGTGAAGTTGGATTTTCGACGTTTTGCGTCGGTAGAGCCAGTTTTCAACGGAGAGTTAATCCGTTATGGATTGACTATTCCTGAGAGCTCGCCTAACCCGGAAGGCGCGGCGAGATTTTTCGCGTTCTTTTATGGCGAAGATGGGCAAAAAATCATGGCGGATAACCATCACCCGCTGATTAGACCGATCGAGGGGGACCATCTGGAACTGATGCCAGATGCGTTGAAAGGTTTGACCGGAGATTAATGAAAAAACAAAAATTACCAGAGTTGTTTGTGGTGGCAGCCGTACTGCTGGTAATTTTTGTAATTCTGCCGATTTTGCTTACCTTCGCATCGACGTCGGCGACAAATTTATTTGAGACTCTCATTGATCCTGAGGTGGCGCGATCGATCGGGCTGACCTTTTTGGCGGCGGGGATCGCTTCGGCGCTGGGCGTGTTGATGGGCCTGCCGCTGGCTTATATTCTGGCTAGAAGAGATTTCAGTGGCAAAGGATTGATTGAAGGATTGATTGACTTGCCTCTGATCATTCCGCACACTGCCGCTGGAATCGCGCTTTTAATGGTCTTCGGTCGTCAAGGCGTGTTGGGGAAGCTGGTGCGGCCGTTAGGCTTGTTTTTTGTGGACACACTGGCTGGGGTGGTAGTGGGTATGCTTTTCGTGAGCATTCCATTATTGGTGAATGCCGCCAGAGACGCTTTTAAGGCTGTGGACAGCGATCTTGAACAGTCAGCTCGGGTTGATGGCGCTTCGGCATGGAAAGTATTTCTAACGATCACCTTGCCGCTTGCCTGGCGGGGTGTCGTCAGCGGGGTGATTACGATGTGGGCAAGAGGAATCAGTGAATTCGGTGCAGTGGCAATTTTGGCGTACAGCCCCAAGATTGTGCCGGTCTTGATTTATGAGAAATTTCAGGGGTTCGGTTTGAAGGCCGCCACACCTATCGCGGCAATCTTGTTGGTGATTGTTGTTTTGGTGTTCTTTGTGTTGCGCTCGCTGGCTGGCGCGATAGATGATTGAAGCGGGTCAGACCGTATCACTAACGACCCTTGTCACTCGAACTGGCTCTGACGAATCAGTTGTGTAATGTAAAGGCTTATTCTCAGCCTATTCTTTCTCGCACTTTGCTCTTACACTTTCTCTGTTCTCTTTCTCAGCACTTCCTCACGTTTGCCCTGACAACTTTCTCACAGACAACTTCCTCACATTCTCTGGAGGCCGTTGAAAAAAAGCAGTTTATTCAGCAGGAACACTATTGATTCCGGTTGTGAAGCGGACCAGGGCTTCACTTTGGGTCTTTTAGCCTCGTTTTATCAGGTTTTTAGCTCCTTTTTCACCTCTTTTCCTATAATATCGACAATCCTCCCTCACTCAGCCTGACAGGTCCCATAACTCGGACAGTTGAATCCCACCCCACTAATCAGTTTCACCATCCGCTTCAAATTGAGGACGATCGCTGTCAGGTATGCCTGAACCCCATACTTCTCCAATCCAATATACCGGCAACGCCCTAAGCCATGCCGCACTTTGGCTTCCCCAAATTTGCGCTCAATCTTATACCGCTCTCGTCTCCCCTGCTGGTACTCCTCCGTCCTGACCATTTCCTGCCAGACCTGTTTATTGCCGTCTTTCTTTTTCAGGCGATTATCCTTCAACATGATCGCTGAATGCAGGCCTTTATATGCCAGATAGAAATGGTTGTTCCCATCGTCATAGCCCCGATTGGCAGCATAGCTCTCCACCGGCAAACCCTGCTTCATCTCCATATCCACCAGGCCGGTGAAGTGTTTCCCGTCCCAGGCATTCCCACTGCTGACTTCCAGTCCTGTGATCATATGGCTCTCTGCATTCATGCTCACATGCGTTTTATGGCCATAGAAGTAATTCGTCCTTACTTCCTCTTTCCCATTCGGCGTCTGCACTTTTTTATTCTGTTTGTACCCCCATCTGGCATCCGGATCCCTAGGCTCATCCGGGTCATCTTTATCCGTATTGACATTGGCTTCACTGTGTACGCTGTCGACGATCTGGATCGCTCCAAACCGTACCCTCTTTTCTGTAATCGCTCCCGATACACGCTCAGGGTGGAGTGATCCGGCGCTTTCTGATCTATCGCCAGTCCCGCAAACCATTTGGCTGGCAGGTTCTCATTCAGATATACTTCCGTTTGCCGTTCGGAGAGATCATACAGGTAACTGATCAGCAGGCTCCTGAGCAACAGCGCCGGGTCATAGGCTGGTCTTCCTGCCTTTATAGAGTTTGGTCAGCTTTTTGATGTAATATGTCCACTCGACCAGACCATTGAGTTTACGCAGAAAGTGGCTTTCGGGTACGATCTGGTCGTAAAGGTAGTCCCCAAATATGGATTGCTGGTCTGTCTGG
>Ga0116174_10004931_pt1 | contig 10384 bp, 6 predicted proteins | sample AD_UKC087_MetaG_FD_89801 | JGI IMG/M metagenome (GOLD analysis project Ga0116174, IMG submission 89801) | Active sludge microbial communities of municipal wastewater-treating anaerobic digesters from USA - AD_UKC087_MetaG | ecosystem: Engineered > Bioreactor > Anaerobic > Digestate | place: USA...
CCTCAACCGAGAGCCCCTCTCGTTCCGCAGCCAGCGCGAGCAACCGATCCTCGATCCACCGCTCACGCTCTTGCAGCGTCGCGGCGAAAAGGACGAAGTTGTACTTCCCCACGTGGAACAGACGCTCGAAGCGCTCCTGCTCTGTGTTTTCGATCACCGCCCGATGCACGGTCTCCGGTGCGAGCGCCTCGCCATGAACCACCGCGAGGAGACCAGGGGCATCCGCGCCTCCCGGCACGCGGGGCGGCGAGACCGCGGAGAATCCGGGCACGGCCAGGAACAGGCCAATCCACCCGACGAGGAGTGCGTCTGATCTCTTCATGGATTACCTCAATCTGCGTAGAGCTCGACGACCCGCCCCACCGGCCGGGGCAGTGAGCGGAAAGCGTGCGCCGCGGGAGCGCCTCCGGCAGCAGGCTGGGCCGCCCATTCCAGGTCCCTCCAGTCGAAGCAGGCTGGGAGCACCAGCTCTCCCTGAGTGTCGGTCACGGTCTCTGGCATCGACACGACATCCCGGAGCATCGCAAAAAGCGCACCCTCAAGGCGGAGCCCCGAAGCTCGAAGCGCCAGCCGCCGCCCGGCAACCGGCGCGCCCTCTGCATCGAGCAGGCGCAGCACGAGCGGTCGGCGTCCGGCCGGCTCGACCTCGAGCACTCCCCGCTCGCGCACTCCCACGAGCGTGAGCGGCCGGATGCGCGATTCCGGGTGCAGGACGAACGCGCTCTCCGAGTCCCAGGGATCGCATCCGGGATTGGCGAGCAGCCACCCTTCGGAATCTGAGCGAATGGCGCAGACGACCCGGTCTTCCTCACCCGACGACGCGACCTTGAGCAGCACCGCACGGGGCAGGGGTTTCTCATTCACCAGAAGCCGGACGGCACCCGCAGGGATCTTCTCCGCAGAATCCAGCGCGAGCTCGATGTCGAGCGGTCCGGATACGTCGAGCGTCGAGAGGTCTCTCGAACCCCCTGCGAACCCTTCCTTGCCCACCACGATCCGGAGGCTCGGCTCATGGGGCAGTACGACCTCCAGCAAGCCCTCCTCGTCCGTCCGGAAGAGGTCGAACGACCCACTCTCCTCGACTCGCTCCAGCTGGCCCGCCAGAAAGAAGACCAGGCCGCGGCGGCCGAAGAGCGCCACGGAGGCGCCGGGAAGCGGGGCGCCCGATGCCCGGTCACGCACGGCAACTCGAGTCGGGACCCCGGGTTCGAGAGCGATCTCCAGGGAACCGCCCCCCAGGAACAGAGACTCGTTGGCGAAGGGAAACCAACCTCTCCCGTCCACCCGCGCCGAGATACGCCAGGACCGCGGCATTCCGATTCGTCTCTCCGGAGGCACTGCTTCGAGCAGCGAGCGCAACCCGTTCGGGGGCTGAAAGGCCGGGGCGAGCGGTCGGCCGAGATAGCTCCACCTAAAGCTCCCCATCTCGTCGGTCGGGAAGCGCTCGACCTCGCTCGGCCCCTCACCTCGCCCTTCGATCACCAGCTCGCCGGTGGCCGAGCGGTCGTCGAATCGGAGCTCGCCATCGATCACGAACTCCTCAATCCGCCACGCACCGAGTGGCTCGAACCGTTCAGCCGTCGGATCGAGCACCGGCCGCAGCCCGTACTCCCAACTGAAAAGCGTGTCGCCCGCCGACGCCACCGTCAGCACGTAGGATCCGCTGTCGAGCCCGGGGAGCTCGAGGAGCTGCCAGCCCGGCTCGAGCCTCCGCTCGGCTTCCCGAGAGCAGCCGTGGGCAGCCCATCGTCGGGCCAGTAATAAATCATCCACCACCCGATCGGCACAGTGCCAGAGTCGGAACGTCGCCGAGCGGCCCGCGGTGCGCAGGCGCAGGTCGACCTCCAGGCGCAGGGTCTGGCGCGGGCGCAGGGCGACCGGCACGACCCGTACGGTACCGCGCTCGGAGGGGAGCAACGCCCGCTCGCTCCGGACCAGGTTGCCGGCGACCTGCAACTCGAGATCGCTCGCCGGAAGCTCCGGGTAGAGCGCGACGACCTCGTGCCGAAAGCGCACCAGGCTAGCCGGCGGCGCGCCCCGGCGATCTTCGAGGCTGCCGGCCTCCCGCGCCTCGACTTCCAGCCTGGCACCGGCATCGAGATCATCGAGATTCGGCGGTACCGCGAGGCGGGCGACGACCGCCCGCCGTTCGCCCTCCGGTGGGAGCGCCGGTGGAACCTCGAGCCGCTGCCCCGCTTTGCAGAACAGCTGCGTCTGCAGGGCAACCGGGCGCCCACCGGAGCCGTAGAAAAGGATCGCATTGGAACCGGCCGGAACGACGAGCCGCGTGAGAAGCTCCCGAGGGAGAACCACCTCGTTCGTGAAGTGGGTCGAGAGGATCCCGACCTGCTCGATCCTCTGCCAGGCTTCGTTCGGCTGGATCTCGAGCGGACAGCCACGCAGTTGCCGCAGGTGAACCGTTTGCGGAGATGCAGCCGGCGCGGTCAGATCGAGCGGGGCGGAGCTCTCGGCAATCCAGTCGTCGCCAAGTGCAACCCAGCTCCAGCGACCGACGGGAACCCGCACGGATTCTGAGAGAGGGGCCACCACCGTCCTGCCGGGGGCACGCTCCCCGCTCTCCTCCCGCAAGACGAGCCACTCCCGCAGCCACTGCGCCGGCTCCCTGCCCGGCGCCGAGCGCTCCTGGACAAAACGAACCGGAATCGTCTCCTCGGCTGCGGGCGCTGCTCGGACGGCCCCGACGGCGCCGAGCGCCGCGAGCACCACGATCGAGAGCGCCCGACAGCGGCGGTTGGGAACGGCGCTACTCACGGGATGGGATGGAGTGGATCGTGATTACCGCCGCCACCTTGACAGCAGGACACACCGGCATAGATGCAGTTGTTGGTGCAGCAATCGGAGCAGTAGCCGGGCTGCGCCACGCAGTAGCAGGCCCCGTAGACAGTGGCGCACCCGAGACCCGGCGGACACCACGCGGAAGCGGGGGAAGCGGAAACGAGCAACGCCACCACGAACATCATGAGAAATACAGCGGATGCGGCCTTCTTCGCACGGTGCGCAGATACCATGACGGCTCCTCCTTGAGTTGTTGGCTCACTACAACATCGAGAATACCCCCCCGGCCACGTCCCGTCAAAGTGGTGTACGAGAGCGGAGAAGGCCGCGTCCAGCCAGATCGCGTTGGTCGAAGGCGTCGAGGGGCCTCCCCACCGGGCTCCGCTCGCCAGTTGCCAGGCGGCAGCAGGGGTGACGGCACGCGCTCCCGCCGCAGCGCGAGTCCGTTCGTCGCCGGTCACGAGGAGGGCGCCGGGAGCGGCAGCAAGGAGGGATTCGAGCTGGCGGTCACCGCGCGGGAAGACGGGACGGGCAACCGGCCGGGTCTCGACGCGGTTGTCAGGAGATGTACTTCACATAAGGTTCAAGATCAAGGGGCTTCTTGGGGGTTGCCTTACCTTCAGGAAAGCCAAGAGCAATCATGGTTACAAGACACCCGCCGGGTTCACCAATGATTGTCTCGAGCTCGTCTCTTGCGACCAGCGCACCGGAAACCCAGCAGGAGCCCAATCCTTCGTTGGTAGCAGCAAGTAGTATGTTTTGTACCAAGGCGCCAGTAGCCTGTATGTCGGGGTAGCTGCGCATTTCGTTGATCTGTTCAGCCGAGTAATCCGAGTCAGAGAGCAGCTCGAACACCGGCGCCTCGTAGGGACGACTGAAGACCGCCAGCACCAGTGGAGCATCGGCAAACACCGTCGAGAAAACCTTGATTGTCTCGAGCGTTTGTCTGTTCTTCTGCCCGGCTGCAGCAAACATCTGTTCCAGTCTGTTTTCGACCGCCTCGCGCATCCTCTGAATGGTTTCGCCATTCGTAATGACGCCGATCATCCAGGGGGTCGAATCGTTGGGGCTCGGTGCTGCCAATCCTGCCCTGAGCAGGTTTTCAATTACCGACTGGCTGATCGGCTCCCGGGTGAAGCTTCTGACACTTCGACGCGCAAATACCAGTTCGTTGAAATCCATCACGACCCTCCATGGTCAATTCCCTGCCAGGATTGTAACAGATAGGGACTCGGCGTTACCCACATGACCGTAGCGTCCGCTTGACCGGACGTCGCCCACCAATACGATCTCTCCTCGAGTTGCCTGTTCACCGTAACGCTGGTAATACCAACTCCCTTCCGAGGGTCGCATCCATCCTCGGTAAGGACCTGATAGTCGCCCCATCCAGCATGAACGCATCGGCGCCCTCCTCCCCGCGCTGGACGAGTCGGTCTGGTCGACCGTCGCGCCGGCTTTCACTCGCCTTGGGAGGCGGTCTGGACGCAGCAGGCGGGCGGCTCCCCGGGCTGATCGGCTCGACCTACTGGCCATCATCTGACTCGGGTGCAGCGACCAACTGACCGCTCCAGAGGCCGCGGCCGAGGTCTTCGACGAGCACCGCGAGACGGCGGGTGTCCGCCGGGAGCGTCAGCTCGCGCCGCCACGGGGCCGCCTCTTCGGGAAGCGGGACGATCAGGTGCTGGGCCGCCTCCGGTCCGAAGACGAGCGAGAGGCGGAGCGGTCCGCCCTCCCGGGAGGAGAGCGGTGCCCCCGTGAGCCGCAGGCGGGGAGGCTCTGCGCCACCGACCCACTACGCCGTCAACGGCAGGTCGCTCGGCGCCCGGCCGCCGGCAAGGAGCCGCAGCCCGCGGGCTTCTGCAAGTTGCTCGGGGCTCCCCGACTGGCGCCAGCGCGGTACCCGCAGCGGGAGGTCGCCCGCGAGCAGCCGCATCTCGAGCGCCCGCGGCCGGCCGTCGATCTGCGCCGGAGTCCGGTAGGCGACGAGGAGCCGCCGTCCGAGCCCCGCGAGCACCGCGTCGAGCTGCGGCTCGGTCGCGACGAGGTGGCCGGCGCCCTCCCGCAGCAGCGCCCGCAGGAGCGCGGTACCCGGCTCCAGATACGGATCGAGGGCGCCGGGGGTATTGAGCCGGGAGGGCCGGCCGGCTTCGAGCGGCGCGAAATGATCGATCCCCCGGCCGCCGCGCACGAGCTGCTGCAGCCGCCCCATCTCGCTCAGCTCCTCGGCGGGCCGCTTCACCTCCTCGGCGGTGAGCCCCACCGCCACCGTCACCCAGCCGAATGCCGCGAGCGCCTGTCCGATCTCGGGGAAGGCGGCGAGCAGGCGCGGCGACGGTGCCGCTTCCTCTCCGGCCGGCGCTGGCGGGGGTGTCAGCATGAAATCGGTCAGCAGGATCAGAGCCTTGGCACCGCCTACCGAATGGGTGGCCACGCACTCGAGGAGCCGCCGGGCCCGCGCCTGCACCGCGGCGAGATCGAGCGCGGCCGGCGCCTCCTCCGGGCGGGCCCGCGCCGTGGCGGCGAGGTCGGCGAGGGCCGTGGTGATCGCCGCCGGCTGCCGCGTGCCGGCGAGCAGACGGCGCGGCTCGGGGTCGGCCACGATCAGCTCCACCTCGCCGAGCGCCGCGAGCCGGCCGGCGCGCCGCGCGAGCGCGAGCGTCGAACGGGCGAGCGTCTCCCGGCCGCTCTGGCCCGTATCGACGTAGACGAGCAGGCTCCAGCTGCCGCCGTCGGGGGTGAGCGGCCGCACCGCGGTGATCTCGCGAAAGGCGCCATCCTCGAGGAGCAGGAGGGAGGAGGGGCCGAGCGCCTGCCGCTGCGACTCGGACATCCCTTCGGGCGGCTCGACCACGACCTCCGCCTCGCGCACCACGAGCTCCTCCTCGTAGCTCGGCGGTGGCTCCTGGGCGGCGGCCGGCAACGTCACCGCCAGACCAAGGATCGAGACCAGGACCGGGAGCGCGCGCATCTCTCACCTCCGTTTCCGGTCTCCAATCTATACCCCCGCCGGCCGGAAGCGGGCGCTACCGGCGTGGGAGAATGCCGGCGATGACGTCCGCGCCCGCCGTGCCCGAAGCGGCTTCCCGCCCGCTCCTAGCCTCCTATCTGCCCGGCCCGGAGGGGTGCCCGCCCGACGAGGCGCTCGATCGCTTCCTCGCCTGGGCCGCCGCCGCCGGCTTCGCTCTCTACCCGGCCCAGGAGGAGGCGCTCCTCGAGCTCTGGGCCGGCCGCCACGTGGTGCTCAACACCCCCACCGGTTCGGGCAAGTCGCTCGTCGCCCTCGGCCTCCATTTCAAGGGGCTCTGCGCCGGCGAGGTCTCCTACTACACGAGCCCGATCAAGGCGCTCGCGAGCGAGAAGTTCTTCGCCCTCTGCGACGAGCTCGGCGCCGAGCGGGTGGGGATGCTCACCGGCGACGCCGCGATCAACCCGGAGGCGAAGGTCGTCTGCTGCACCGCCGAGGTGCTCGCGAACATGGCGCTGCGCACCGGCCCCGGCCTCGACGCGCCGGCGGTGGTGATGGACGAGTTCCACTACTACTCCGACGCCGAGCGGGGCTGGGCCTGGCAGGTGCCGCTGATCCTGCTGCCCCGCAGCCGCTTCCTGCTGATGTCGGCCACCCTCGGCGACATGAGCCGGATCGTCGAGCGCCTCGAGCAGCGGACCGGCACCTCGGTCGCGCGCGTCACCTCCGCCGAGCGGCCGGTGCCGCTCGACTACGAGTGGCGCGAGACGCCGCTCCAGCAGACGATCGAGTCGCTCCTCGCCGAGGGGAAGGCGCCGATCTACGTCGTCAACTTCACGCAGCGCGAGTGCGCCGAGCTCGCCCAGGGTCTCACCAGCATCCAGATCGCGACCCGGGAGGAGCGGGAGCGGATCCGGGAGGCGATGGCCGAGGTGCGCCTCGACACCCCGTACGGCAAGGAGTTCCGCCGCTTCCTCTCCTTCGGCATCGGCGTCCATCACGCCGGCCTCCTGCCGAAGTACCGGCTGCTCGTCGAGCAGCTCGCCCAGCAGGGGCTGCTGCGGGTGATCGCCGGCACCGACACCCTCGGCGTCGGGGTGAACATCCCGATCCGCACCGTTCTCTTCACCAGGCTCGCGAAGTTCGACGGCCGGAAGATCGTCCTCCTCTCGGTACGAGACTTCCAGCAGATCGCGGGGCGCGCCGGGCGGAAAGGGTTCGACACCCGGGGGAGCGTGGTGGCGCAGGCGCCGGAAGAGGTCATCGCGCGGCGGATCGCGCAGCAGAAAGGAAAGCGCCCCCGGCCGTCCCGCTCCGCCGAGAAGGGGGAGGTCTCCTGGACGGAGGAGACGTTCCAGCGTCTGATCACGCGGCCGCCGGAGACGCTCCGCTCCCGCTTCCGGATCACCCACGGGATGGTCCTCAACCTGCTGCAGCGCGACGCGGAGGAGAACGACCCGACGCGGCGCAACTTCACCTCGCTGCGCGAGCTCGTCGCCCTCTGCCACGAGGACGACGCGAGCAAGCGGCGGCTTCTCGCCTTCGCCGCCTCCCTGGTCCGCTCGCTCGCCCACGCCGGGGTGCTCGAGATGGAGCGCGACCGCACGAGCCCCTACTACTGGGTCGTCGTGGCCGCCGACCTGCAGTGGGACTTCTCCCTTTTCCACGCCCTCTCGCTCTTCCTCGTCGAGACCCTCACCCATCTCGAACCGGAGAGCGAGGCGTACCCGCTCGATCTCCTCTCGCTCGTCGAGGCGATCCTCGAGAACCCGGAGATCGTGCTGCGCAAGCAGGTCGACCGGCTCAAGGGGGAGCTCGTCGCCGAGCTCAAGGCGCAGGGGCTCTCGTACGAGGAGCGGATGGAGCGTCTCGCCGAGGTGACCCACCCGCAGCCGCTCGCCGACTTCCTCCACGGGCAGTTCGCCCGCTTCCGGCGCTCGCACCCGTGGGTGGGCGGCAACGACGTCGCGCCGAAGTCGATCGGCCGCGAGATGCTCGAGTCGTACTGGGGCTTCTCCGACTACGTGAAGCAGTACGGCCTCCAGCGCAGCGAGGGGGTGCTGCTGCGCTACCTGTCGCAGCTCTACAAGACCCTCGACCTGAACGTGCCCGCATGGGCCAAGACCGCGCCGGTCTGGGACGCCCTCTCCTACTTCCGCACCCTCGTCCAGGTCACCGACTCGAGCCTCCTCGAGGAGTGGGAGAGCCTCCTCCACCCCGAGCTCGCGCGCACCCGCGGCCGGGAGCGGGAGCGGGCGGTCGAGGCGCTCTGGATCCGCGAGCTCGTCGAGAGCGCCCCGGCGTTCGCCGCCCGCGTCCGCGCCGAGATGCACCTGCTCCTGCGCGCGCTCTCCCTCGGCGACTGGGAGGAGGCGGCGAGCCGCGTGCGGCAGGATCCGGACGACCCGTGGGACGCCGACCGCCTCGCCAACGCGCTCCTCCCCTACCTCGCCGACTACGGGAGCCTGCCGTTCACCCCGGCCGCGCGCCGCCACGACCTGACCCGGATCGAACGGCTCTCCGAACGCCGCTGGCGAATCCGCCAGACCCTCCTCGATCCCCGCGAGGATGGCTTCTGGGCGATCGAAGCCGAGGTCGACCTCACCTCGCCTCACGCCGTCGACGGCCCCCTCCTCCGGCTCACGGCGATCACCGGCTGAGCGGGGCATCCCGAAGACGAAGAAGGGGGAGAGGCCGCCGGGCCGTCTCCCCCTCGGACCGGGACGCTCCGTCCGGCGCGTCCGGCCGGTTTTCAGCTTGCTTCCTTGACCGCCTGGATGATCTCGTTGATCGCCTTCTTGCCGTCTGAGAAGAACATCTGGCAGTTCGCGGCGGCGAAGAGAGGGTTGGGGATCCCCGCGAAGCCGGGCGAGAGGCTCCGCTTGATCATGATCACGTTGCGGGCGCGGCTGACGTCGATGATCGGCATTCCGGCGATCGGGCTCTTCGGGTCGGTGATCGCCACCGGGTTGACGACGTCGTTGGCGCCGAGGACGATCGCCACGTCCACCTGCTCCATCTCGGCGTTCACGTCATCCATCTCGCGCAGCTTCTCGTAGGCCACGTTCGCCTCGGCGAGGAGCACGTTCATGTGCCCGGGCATCCGGCCGGCCACCGGATGGATCGCGAACTCGACCTGGCTGCCATGTTGCTCGAGCAGCGCCGCGAGCGCCTGGACCGCGTGCTGCGCCTGCGCCACCGCCATGCCGTAGCCGGGGACGATGATCACCCGCTGCGCGCCGTCGAGGGTCATCGCGATCTCCTCCGGCGAGGTCGCCTTGACCGTCCGGTAGACCTCGTCGGCGTCGGGCGTGTCGCTCGTCGGCCCGAGGGTGCCGAAGAGGACGTTCGCGAGCGAGCGGTTCATCGCCTTGCACATGATCCGGGTGAGGATGATCCCCGAAGCCCCGACCAGCGAGCCGGCGACGATCAGCACGTTGTTGTTGATCACGAACCCCGTCGCCGCGCCGGCGAGGCCGGAGTAGGAGTTGAGCAGCGCGATCGTCACCGGCATGTCGGCGCCGCCGATCGAGATCGTCAGCAGCACGCCGAGCAGCGAGGAGACCGCGGCGAGCAGCCAGAAGAGAGCGCCGTTTTCCGGCTGCACCACCAGCATCGCGCCGAGTGCGAGGCTCGCCGCCGCGGCGGCCCACTTGAGCGCGTCCATGCCGGGGAAGCGGCTGCGGCGCAGCAGCAGGAGGCCGCCGACCGCAGCGAAGCAGAGGAAGGTGCCCCAGACGAGCGGCACCGCCCCTTCCGGGAGCCCGCCACCGCCGAAAGTCGCCACCAGCGCATAGGCGAGGCCGCCGAGCGCGGTCACCGCGGCGAAACCGTACTTGATCGCGCTCTGCCACGGTTTGAGATCCCACTTCACGGCGAGGAACTCGGCGAGCTTGCCGAAGGCCACGTAGCTGCCGAAGAAGGTCACCGCGCCGATGATCGCCGAGGCCGCGGTCGCCACCCGCTCCTGCATGCCGAACGGGGTGCCCGCGGCGAGCGCCCGCTGGGCCATCACCAGCGCGGCCCCGGCCACCAGCACCGAGGCGCCGCCGCCGAAGCCGTTGAGGATGCCGACCATCTCCGGCATCGCCGTCATCTTCACCCGCGTCGCCATGACCACGCCGATGACGGTCCCGATCACGGCGCCGGTCAGGATGTACTGCCAGGTCATCGGCTCGCCAACGAGCGTGGCGACGATGGCGATCGCCATGCCGAAGACGCCGGCCCAGTTGCCGCGCACCGCGGTGCGCGGGTGCGACATCCACTTCAGATCGAAGATGAAGAGAACGGCCGCCAGCAGATAGGCGAGGTCGCGCAGATCCTGAGTGAGCATCGCCGTTCCCTCAGCGCTTCCGGCGGAACATGCCGAGCATGCGGTGGGTGACGAGGTAGCCGCCGACGACGTTGATCGTGGCGAAGACGACCGCCACCCCGGCGAGGAGATGGACGATCCGCGGCGTGTCCGGCTGCCCGGCGAGGATCAGGGCGCCGACGATCGTGATCCCGGAGATCGCGTTCGAACCCGACATCAGGGGGGTGTGGAGGGTCGAGGGGACCTTCGAGATCACCTCGAACCCGATGAACACCGCCAGGACGAAGACGGTGAACGCTGCGACGAAGGTA
>Ga0116174_10004940_pt1 | contig 10371 bp, 10 predicted proteins | sample AD_UKC087_MetaG_FD_89801 | JGI IMG/M metagenome (GOLD analysis project Ga0116174, IMG submission 89801) | Active sludge microbial communities of municipal wastewater-treating anaerobic digesters from USA - AD_UKC087_MetaG | ecosystem: Engineered > Bioreactor > Anaerobic > Digestate | place: USA...
ACTGCGTCTTCAGGCTCGACAGCCCCTACAAAAAGGACGTGGTCGTGGTCGGGATGGGGCCCGTGGGACTGCTTTTCGTTTCGCTCATAAAGAACCTCTCTCCCCGGAACGTCATCGCCGTGGATCCGCTGGATTACCGTCTCGACGCCGCGCGGCGTATGGGGGCGGATCTCACGGTCAATCCGTCCGGTACCGATCCGGTAAAGGCCATCCGCGATATAACCTCAGGGGCGATGGCCGACATCGTCATCGACGCCTACGGCCAGCAGAGTTCCGTGATAAACACCTGTTTCGAGTTCGCGCGCCACAACGGCCAGGTGGCCTTCTTCGGCATCTGCCTGGAGGAGGCGCCGCGGCTCAACTTCAACGAGTTCTTCCGCAAGGAGCTCCGGATGGTCGCCTCGGTCGGACCGGACCTCTCCATCGATTATCCGTTCGCGCTCGACATGATACTGAGAAAAGCGATCGACGTCTCCCCGCTTATCACCCACGTTTTGCCCTTCGAGGACATACAGAAAGCGTTCGAGATGGCGGTCAACAGAGAAGACGGAGCGATCAAGATAGTCTTAGAATTCTAACGGTCAGGACAATCACATGCAACGTTCACGGATTTCCGGCTTCATCGCGTGCGCCATCGCGCTGGTGCTCGCGGGTCTTTTCATTAACTACGCGTTCGTGGAGATATCGGCCTTCGAGATCTCCGGCATCGGCCTGCTGGACGCGTATACGTATTACGCCCTCGCAATTCCGATATCGCTTGTGGCCCTGGGTATCTGCGGTACGGGATTCTGGGTCGGCTGGACGATACTAACGATAAAGGTGGCACCCCCTATGCCTGAAATTGTGGAAAAAAAGGATTACGCGAAAGTAAAGGCTTTCTTCCTGTGTCTGTTCACCGTGGCGCTGGCCGCCGTCTTCGTCTATGGACTTTCAGTGCGGAATTACTGGGCGCTGGCCATCCCGGCCGCGGCGGTAACGCTCGTCGTGCTGGGCATGGTGTTCTGGGTGGGAATCGCGATCATATCGGCGCGCTCGACGCTGCCGGAAGACAAAAAACAGTAATCCATGTAATGAGGGTCCTTTTCTTATGTTACCGGGGTAACCCCTACTGCGGAGGGCAGGGGATATATCTCTATCATCTCACCAGGGAGCTCGCGAAACTCGGCGTCGAGATGGACGTGCTCGTGGGGCCGCCCTATCCCGATCCGATGGACGGGTGGGCGTCGGTATACAGGATCGAGAACCTCAACCTGTGGTACGAAAGGACCATGCGTCTGCCGTATGAAAAGCTGACGCGCATTTACTCCCCCTGGAATTTCGTCGACTACTTTCTCACGCGATTTCACGTCTTCCCCGAGATGGAAACCTTCAGTCTGCGCGCCTTCTTCAGAATGAAGGAGCTTCTGCGGGACAGGAAGTACGATATCGTACACGACGTACAGTGCCTCGGCTGGGGGCTTTTGCCCATGAGGGCCTACGGCATGCCCATCGTTTCGACGGTGCACCATCCCCTCACCATGGACCGCGAGGCCGATTTCCTCATTGACAGGGGGTTCTGGGAGCTCGCGACAACGGTGCTCTTCTACCCGCTTTCGATGCAGCGCGTCGTCATCAAGCGGCTGGACCGCGTCATCACGTCCTCCAACGAGGGTGTCGGGACGCTCGGAAGGGCCTTCGGTCTTCCTGCGGACAGGCTTTCGGTGGTGTATAACGGAATGGACGTCGAGACTTTCCGCAATACCGGCGAGCCGAGAAAAGAAAGGACTCTCCTGTTCGTGGGGAACACCGAGGACCATAAGAAAGGCATGCGCTATCTTTTCGAGGCGCTGGCCATGCTGCCCGAGGACGTAACGCTCACCATAGTCGACGAGGGCCCGCCCGGGCGGCTGACCGCCTGGGGGATGATACGGGAGCTCGGGCTCGAGCGGCGCGTCGTGTTCACCGGAAAGGTGGACCTGCCGACGCTCGTCAGCCTCTATTCAACATGCACCGTCGCGGTGATGGCGTCGCTCCACGAAGGCTTCGGGCTTCCCGCCGCCGAGGCGATGGCATGCGAGACGCCGGTGGTCGCCACAACCGCGGGGGCGCTTCCCGAGGTGGTGGGGGACGACGGCGCGGGCATACTGGTGCCGCCCAGAAACCCCGCCGCCATTCGCGACGCGGTCGAGAAGCTCCTGGCGGATCCGGGGCTTCGGAGCTCCATGGGGAAGAAGGGCCGCAGGCGCGCCGAGGAGAACTTCGCCTGGCCGGTCGCCGCCAGGAACACGCTCGCGGTGTACCGGGATGTAATCGAGTCGTACAGGAGCCGGTCATGAAAATCTGTCTTATGAGCTACAGGGGCAATCCCTACTGCGGAGGGCAGGGCATCTACCTGATGTACGTCGCGCGCGAGCTCGTTAAGCTCGGTCACGAGGTCCACGCCATCGTCGGGCCTCCCTATCCCTTCGAAATGGAGGGGGTGACCCTGCACAGGGTGAGCAACCACAACTACTTCAACGTGAAGAAGGATTTCATAAAACCGAACAAGCCGTTCGCGAGCCTCCTGCCGCTCAACTTCTACGAGTTCGTGGCGTCGAAATTCGGCATCTTCCCGGAGATCGAGACCTTCTCGGTCCGCGCGTTCCTTAAACTGAAGGAGCTTCTTAAAGAGCACCGCTTCGACATCATTCACGACAACCAGTGCCTGGGATACGGTTTCCTCCTCATCAACCATTTCGGAGTTCCCTTTGTCTCGACCCTGCACCACCCGCTGTCCATCGACCGCAGCACCTGGTTCGAGTATCCCTCGACCTTCGGCCTCAAGATGAAGCGCATTCTCTACTACCCGCTTCTCATGCAGGCCGTCGTGTCGAACAGACTCGACCGCATCATCACCGTGTCGCACGACTCCGCGCGCGAGATCAACAGGGCCTTCGGCGTGCCCATGGAGCGTCAGAGCGTAGTGTATAACGGTATGGACGCCGGCATATTCTATCCCGTAAAGGGTGTGAAAAAGCGCAAAAACAGCCTTATCTTCGTCGGAAACGTCGAGGACCGCAAGAAGGGCGTCATCTATCTCTTGAAGGCCCTGACCCTCACGAAGAACAAGGTGCACCTGACGATAGTCGACGGAGGCGCCCCCAACAGGAACTACGTTCCCCGCTGGATCGACCGCTTCGGCATCCAGGACCGCGTGACGTTTACCGGGAAGATCCCGCTCGAACAGCTGGTCGAGCTCTATTCGCGCACCGAGGTGGCGGTGTGCCCGTCCCTCTACGAGGGATTCGGCTTCCCGGCCGCCGAGGCCATGGCCTGCGAGGTCCCGGTTATCGCGGCGACCGGAGGAGCGCTTCCCGAAGTGGTGGGCGAGCACATGAAGACCGGTTACCTCGTGCCCCCGCGCGACCCCGAGGCCCTGGCGAAGGGGATCGATTATCTCATCGACAACCCCGGCGTGCGGCGTAAAATGGGCAAGGAGGCGCGCAGGCGCGTGCTCGCCACGTTCACCTGGGAGAACGCCGCGCGCGAAATGGTGAACGTCTACGAGGAGGTCATTCGTGCTCACCGTGGACTTTGACCTTCTCGGCGTGCGGGAAGGCGACCTCATGCTCGACGCCGGCTGCGGAGAGGGCCGACATTCTTTCGAGTGCGTCGCGCGAGGCGCGCGCGTCCTCAGCATGGACATGGACATGGAGTCACTGCGCAAGGCGCGTTACACGCTGGCCTACATGAAGACAAGCCGCCAGGCTCACGACAGAGGCGCCTATCTCTGCCAGATCGGCGACGCACTGAACCTGCCGTTTCGCGGCGGCACCTTCGACCGCATCATCTGCTCCGAGGTCATGGAGCACGTCAGCGACGATCACCGCGCCTGCGGGGAGCTCGCGCGCGTGCTGAAAACGGGAGGGCGCATAGCCATCACCGTGCCGACCTACATCAGCGAACTCGCCTTCGACGCGCTCACTTACGAGTACTTCACCTCGCCGGGCGGGCACATCCGCAAGTACGTTCCCCGCCGTCTCGCGGCGATACTTCGCGAGAACGGTCTCGAGGTGTACGGCGTCGGTTTCAAACACTCGCTGCACACCATCTACTGGATGGTGCGCTGTGTGGTGGGCCTGCACCTGAACGACCAGCCGTTCACCCGCGCCTACCGGCGCTTCCTCACGCTCGGCATGGGTTCCCGTTTCATGGAGCGCGTGGAGGAGTTCTTCGATCATTTTTTCCCCAAGAGCATCGTGCTCTACGCAGTCAAGCGGTGATCGGCCGCCCGCGTCCGTGGCCGCGCCGCGCGCCATGGCGGAGAAGGCGTATCCGCGCTCACGATTAAAACCCGGAGGTGCGTTTCCATGAACATACGTGAACTGCAATCATCGCTCGAGGAGTTCATCTTCGTCGGACAGGCCTTTCGTCTCGGGGTGTTCGACGCGCTCCACGAAAAGGCCGACACCGCCGAGGGCCTCTCCGCGCGGATGAAATTCGACCGCCGCGCGACGATCGCGCTTCTGGATGCCCTGGCCGAAATGAAATACCTTAAAAAAACCGCGGGACGCTATTCGGTTGCGTCTTCCGCGCGGCGAAGGCTCATCGACCGCGCCGGACGCGATTACGAGGGCGACTTCTGGAGCTTCCTCATGTATCTGGTAAATCCATGGAGGACGCTTCCCCATGTAATGAAGCACGGCGTGCCGGACAAAACCAGTTACGCCGGCTTCTCGATGGATGACTTTATCCGCGGCATGGACTCACCGTGGAAGAAGAGGATCGCCCCGGAGGTGGTGCGCCGCTGTATCGAGCTACGCCCGGGGGCGAAAAGCGTGGCCGACATCGGAGGGGCGCCGGGAACCGTCGCGCGCGAATTCGCGCGCAGGGGGCTCTCCACGCTCATCTTCGACCTGATGGAGTCCAACGACGTTATGCGAAAAGAGCTTGCCCGCGTGAGGAACATCCGGGTCGAGGACGGCGACGCCACGAAGCGCTTTCCGTCCGGCCTCTTTGATATTGTTTTCCTGGGGAACCTCTGCCACGGGCAGTCGCCGGCGGACAACGCGGAGATGTTCCGCATGGCGCGCGAGCGGCTTGCCGACGGCGGCATGATCGCGGTCTTCGACAACCTGAAAGGCGAGGACCGCCGCTCGGCCACGCTCGCCCTGCACATGATCACGCAGAGCCCGCACGGAAACGTCTACACGCGCGCCGAATACCTGGGCTGGCTTAAAGAGGCAGGGTTTAAAAGGCTGAAGGTGCACAAGCTCTCGGACCGCGCGTGGAGCCTGGTGGTGGGATTCCGCTGAGTTCCGGCCTCGCGCGGAAGCCGCGGTTTGCCGGGGGTGATGGATACGCCCGCCGCCGGCGCATCGCGCAAGGAGTAACCGCCCCTACGCCGGGAACGGCAAGACCCGCTCCACGAAAAAGTCCGCCAGGGGTCCGGCGAGCGAGCGTATGTTCTCGACGATTTCCGTGTCGCTCTGATGCTCCGGAGTATCGCTTACCATTTTAAAAATATAACACCGCGCCCCGAACATCCTGCACGCCTGCAGCACGGCCGCGCCCTCCATGTCGACCAGGTCGGCGCGTGGGGCGACCGAGGCGCGCTCGGCGGCCGATACCAGCGGCCGGTCGAGCGTCGCCAGGCTCGCCATGCTGAAACCCTCGAGTGTGTCCGGCGTGGAGGAGCGCTGCGAACGGTTCATAATCCGGGGGCGGTCCGGTTCGATGATCGCTCCGACATGGAAGACCTCGCCGATCCGCAGGCCGTTCCCGGTGGGGCCGGCCGCGCCGATGTTGAACATCGTCCCCGCATCGTGGCGCATGACCAGATAACAGGCGGCGAGCGCCGCGTTCACTTTGCCGATGCCTGAAACGGCGAGCACGGGTCCGCCCGGAGCCGTAAAGACGCGGACCGGACCGTCGCCGGCGGATTCGAGTCCCAGGGCCCCGATGAGCGGGGAGGCCTCGATCATCGTCGCCATCACTATGCCGGTTCGAGGATTCCCCTGCATCGCGCCATCTCCTCCAGTGTCTGAATCGCGCGCCGGCCGGTATCACCGAGATCGAGCGTGAAGTCGTTAACGTACAATTGTATATGCCTTTGCGTTACATCGTCGTCCATCTCCCGCGCGTGAGCACGAACGAAGTCGCGCGAGTCCTCGGGGTGATCGAAGGCGTACCGCACGGACGAGCGTATGATGCCGGAAAAGTCCCCGGCGCGCGCCTTCTCATCACCCCCGCCGTCGTTACGCATCGCGATGCACCCCAGCGGTATCGGCAGGCCCGTCTCGGCCTCCCACCATTCACCCAGGTCGACGAGGCGCTCGAGACCGTAGCGCGGATAGACGAATCGCCCCTCGTGGATGATGAGCCCCGCGTCGAAGCGGCCCGCGGCGACGCCGTCGAGTATTTCATCGAAGCGGGCGACGTGAATGTCAACGTCGGCGGCGCTCCAGAGCCGGAAGAGCAGAAAGGCCGTGGTGAGCTCTCCGGGAACGGCAAGGCGCGCGCCATCGAGTCCGGCCAAGGATCCGCGCGCGACCACCAGGGGGCCGCATCCGTAGCCCAGCGCCGAACCCGCGTCGAGCAGGGTATAACGACCGGCCAGGTGCAGATAGGCGTGGAAGGAGAGCTTGCTCAGGCGATGCTCCCCGCGCAGCGCGTCGTGGTTGAGGCTCTCCACGTCGTCGATGCGCGGCTCGAAACGATACGCGCGCGTATCGACGCGGCCGTGCAGCATCGCGTGGAACGCGAAGGTGTCGTTGGGGCATGGGGAAAAGGCGAAAGAAACCGGTTGCACCATGCCTACCCGGCGGCGTGGGCGGTACTCTGTGCGTAGTGTTCGAGTGTGGCCCGGTTGAGCGGAATGGTGAGAGACGCCATCGTGCGGTCCTCGAGCGAGCGTATGTCGAGCCTTGACTGGTCGACGCCCAGGCTTTTAAGAATCATGGAAATGAGCACCAGTCCGATGCCCGCGCCCTCGTTTTCGGGATCGTCGGCGTTCATGAGGAAGTAGTCCGATATGTCGTCGCACTTGCGCGCGTCGGCGAGTTTCTTGCGCACTTTCTGGAGCTCGTCCGGCGTCATCGCTATGGGGTTTGTGATGGAGATACTCAGCGTGTCTCCTTCGTGATGGAATACGATTTCGGCCTTCATGTCGCGGCTTCGCGCGAGGCGGGCGAGGGTTTTGGCGTCCTCGCGCGACATCTCGAGCTTGAAGAGGCGGATCACCTTGTCGTGTCCCAGAAGGTCGGGGGCCGGGCTCTGCGGCGCCGCTCCCTCGAAATAGATGTGTTTGTAGTTCGCCTTAACCGCGTTGATGAGCAGTTCCTTCACGCATGTGTAGATGGGCCCGAGGAGGACCTCGCAGCCGCGCTTGCGCAGATACAGCGCGAGCACCTTCTTTAGACGGTTCTCGTTGGTGGTGCTCACCGAATAGGTGATTATCCGGACGTCCCTGTTTTCTTCAACGGCGTCGGTGATGTATTTCATGAAGGGTGCTGTGTACTCTCTTTTTTTATCCGGCCCCATGGATGGCCGCGAAACGACGACAGATTGAATATACAGTATATATCGGCTTTCAGCAAGTGGGAGAATAAAATTAACGACGTTTGCCGTGGTTTTTAACGGCCGGTTTTTTCCGCTGATCGAACCGTGGATGGAGCGCCCCGGCGGGCCGTATTCACGGCCGTTTCGCGGGATCAGGGCAGGGGCAGGGAGAGGTGTCGAGTTCGCCGTCCGGGTTTTTCGAGCTGATGGAATACTCGCCGCGCGAGCTCAGTAGTTCCATTTCGCGGGCCCATTCCTCGGGCCCGATGAGTCTGATCCGCTCGAGATTGTCGATGGCGATATGCCTGAAATGGGCGAAAGACTTTCCGGGATTATAGCGGGAAAAGGTGATGAGCCGTTCGCAGGGGAAACAGTCGCATTCGTGGCAGAAGTTCTTTCCCCCCATAACGACACAGCATTCATATATATCGCACTTGTCGTGCCGGCCGTCCGAACGGCATCCCCTGCAGACCGCCGTGTCGCGGTACCGGGGACATGCCCCGCAGTAGATTCCGCAGGGCGATACGATGGCGCTTGCCCGCTTCCCGTTCATTGTCAGATCTGTCGAAAACATATGTAAAAAGTCTTGCGCAAAGCCGGCGCTCCGGTGTTATTGACTTCCGGTCTGTACAAGTCTACCATGACGCACGCCCCTTTGCTAAAAAAATCAAGCACTGTGCCGGGCGCATCGGCCGTCCTCCGGGAAGACGAATCGCGGACCCAACCGGAAGGCCGAAGGGGTGGCCTCGGCCGGCAACCCGAATGAACACGAGGCACGGTACGTGATGCACGGTATCAGAAAATCGCTCTCCGCGCGCTGGGGGACCCCCGGGGGCTACCGCGAGCTCCTCGTTATGTCCATCCCCCTTATCTTAAGCACTTCCTCGTGGTCGCTCCAGCATTTCGTCGACCGGATGTTTCTCGCGTGGTACTCCCCCTACGCGATCGCCGCCGTGATGCCCGCGGGGATACTCAATTTCTGCACCATGAGCATATTCATAGGAACCGCGGGCTACGTGAGCATTTTTGCCGCCCAGTATTTCGGCGCGGGCGTCAACGAACGGGTCGGACCTTCGATCTGGCAGGGGGCGTATATCGCCGTCGCCGGGGCTGTCGTGCACCTCGCTCTCATCCCCCTGGCCCCGGCGATCTTCGACCTGGCCGGTCACGACCCGGAGGTCAGGCGCTATGAGATCGTCTATTTCCAGATACTCTGTCTCGGGGCATTCCCGGGAATAGCCTCTTCGGCATTTTCCGGTTTCTTCACCGGTCTTGGCAGGCCCTGGCCGGTCATGTGGGTAAATTTCCTCGCGACCGGCGTGAACCTTTTGCTGGACTACATCCTTATTTTCGGGAAATGGGGATTTCCGGAGATGGGCATAGAGGGCGCGGCGATAGCGACGGTCGCCGCCGGGTTTACATACTGTATCGCGTACCTCTCGCTTCTCGCCGCGCCGCGACTGCGCCGGACCTATCGCACACTCGCCGGCTGGCGTTTGGACAGGGAGCTTTTCGCGCGGCTTCTGCGCTTCGGCTTCCCGAGCGGTGTGCAGTTTTTCGTCGATATCGCCGGGTTCACGATCTTCATCCTTCTGGTGGGGCGCCTGGGCACGACGAGCCTGGCGGCTACCAATATCGCGTTCAACATCAACACGCTCGCGTTCATGCCGATGTTTGGCTTCGGCATTGCGGTTTCGGTGCTCGTGGGGCAGTATATCGGCATGCAGAAGCCGGACCTCGCCGAGCGCAGCGTGTACTCGGGCTTCCACATGACCTTTCTCTATATGGCGGCGATATCACTCTGTTACCTGCTTGTGCCCGACGTCTTCGTGGCTCCCTTCGCCTCGAAGGCCGACGCCGGGTCATTTGCGGAGATATACGCGCTTTCGGTGGTGCTTCTGCGCTTCGTGGCGCTCTACTGCATCTTCGACACTCTCAATATCATCTTTGCTTCGGCCCTCAAGGGCGCCGGCGACACCCGCTTCGTCATGTACATGCTGGCGACAGTCTCGCTCATGGTGCTGGTGCTGCCGACCTACCTGGTGCTGGTGGTCTTCGACGGCGGTCTCTACGCCGCCTGGATCATCGCTTCGCTGTACGTGGTGGTGCTGGGATTCTCGTTTTTCGTCCGCTTTCGCGGCGGCAGGTGGAAGTCCATGCGCGTGATAGAGGAGCCGGTGGTCAGCCTTCCGCCGACACTTCCGGAGATCACGGGAGCGGAGTGAGGAGGCGGGGACGGTTGATGCGGGGTAAATTTCCCGCGCACGGTAAAAAAGTGATTTACAATAAGGAAAAAAATGCTATGTACACCATATTATGGTAGACGCCACCCTGCTCAAGGACCTCACCGAGCTTATCGGCAGCAATCTCACCTTTCCCGAGATTGAGATCGTCGGCGGATATTTCTTTAAAAATTACAACTGCCACGCGCTGGAAGGCATTTCCAAGACCATCACGATCTCTCCGTCGAGGGCCGCCCGCAGGCTCGTCCAGGAGTGCATCGACGACAATAAGATCGAAGAGCTCATCGCATTTACCGTCGAGCTTGACGATAACCAGCTCAACGGCCGCACGGTGAGGCTCTCCGGTCTCGACAATCTCCTGTACAGGCTTTCGCGTACCGGATACGCCTACGATCACAGCCGCCGGAAACTGGTCAGGCTGAGCGAGGATTCCAGTCTCATGCCGAACTGGGGAGTGCTACGCGACGGCAAGGAATATCCCCTCATAATCGCGTCATTGGACATCTGCGGCAACTCCAGGCTTGTAAAAAAATACGGGACGAAGGTGATGGAAAAGGTGTACCTCGGCCTGTGGGAATTCTTCAAGCCGAAGATGCGCCAGTACAACGCG